>WLWI01000317.1_pt1 | contig 52180 bp, 41 predicted proteins | sample 6701501 | NCBI WGS metagenome assembly WLWI01 (sample SAMN12718690, study PRJNA515312) | sponge metagenome | isolation source: marine sponge | host: Mycale hentscheli | place: New Zealand: South Island, Marlborough, Capsize Point | collected 2014-11-01 | reverse complement strand
AACAAAGCTATTTCACATTTTAAAGAAAAAGGAGAAACTTATAAAGCAGAATTAATTGAAGCAATCCCAGAAAATGAAGATGTGTCCATCTATTTTCATGGTGAATGGCATGACCTATGTAGAGGACCACATCTTTCTTCAACAGGTAAAATTGGAAAATTTTTTAAACTTACAAAAGTTTCAGGAGCTTACTGGAGAGGTGACTCTAATAATGAAATGTTACAAAGAATATACGGTACAAGTTGGGCGACCCAAAAAGATTTAGATGAATATTTAAAAAGAATAGAAGAAGCAGGCGAACTGCTTCGCATCAAAAAAGAAGTCGACCCAGCTACGGAAGCTTCTGCTCTCCTAAAAGGAGCTGTTGAAAGAGGCAAGGCTTTGCTTTTTGAGAATCTCTCTGGAACTTCCATGTCAGCCATCGGTAATACGATGGCTTCAAGACTTTGGATTGCAAAAGCACTGCAATGTGAAGAAGAAGGCCTTGCTTCCTGGTTTACAAAACGATCAGCAAATGGGATTCCTCCTGTTTTACTTGAATCCTCTCCGCTTAAAGAAGTAGTCGAGGATTCCGTAGATCTGAACAAACTGCCTATTTTTACTTTCTATGAAAAAGACGGTGGACCTTATATTACTGGCGGTATCGGTATTCAAAAAGATCCAGAGACCGGCAAGCAAAACGCTGGTTATTACAGCCTGCAGTTAAAAGGTAAGGATCGCCTTGGTTTACACATGATCGAACAAACAGATGGTTTCAGAATTTTTCAGAAAAGGAAAAAACTGGGGTTGCCAACAGAAATTGCTATTGCCATCGGTATTCATCCTATAGAAATGCTGGCAGCCGCAACTCATACCAATCTCGACGAATTCGAAGTAGCCGGCGCACTCCGTGGAGAAGCGCTTGAGTTGGTCAAGTGTGATGGCATAGACGTTGATGTGCCAGCACATGCAGAGATCATTCTCGAAGGAACTATTCTTGCCGATGAGAAGGAGCCTGAAGGACCGATTGGCGACTGGCTTGGGTACTACGCGCTTGTTGAGGATAGACATATACTCAGGGTTGACAAGATAACGACTCGTAATAACCCGATATATCAAAGCGTGATGGCAGGTTCGGCTGAAGAAAACCTGCTTATTTCTGTACCACGGGAAACTGATGTTCTAAATGCTGCAAAAAAAGTAAGCACTGCAGTCACAAAAGTTTCGATGGATCCTTTTCTTCCAATTTGTATTATTCAAATAAATAAGACAGCTGAAGATGAAGCGATACAAGTCATCAATGCCACTTTAAAAGACGTACCATTCATTAATGTCTGCATTGCCGTGGACGAGGATGTAGACATCTATAATATGAATGACGTTTTATGGGCAGTGGTAACACGTTCACACTTCGAAAAAGACGTGAACGTAATTTCAGATCTTATAGGTTTTGCACGCGATCCCTTTGGTGTATACAAATCAAAACTGGCAATTGATGCCACCTTTCCGCTAGAGCATGAACAAGAATTCAAAAGAGCAAAACTGATTCTCCCTGATATTAATCTCGACGAATTCATAACATCTGAAAAATAGAGAAATAAGTCTCCTGTGTGAACCCGAGCCCTTTTCCATATAAACTGGCGAAGTGAATTCAACTTTTCAAACTGTCATCAGGACAAAAATCCTTCCACCTGTTAACCGCACGGCGTTGGTCAATCGAGAGCGTCTTATTGACCAGATAATTAGTGACAAAAAGACCAAACTTACTTTAATTGCCGCACCTGCGGGTTTCGGTAAAACCACACTTATTGGTCAATTATTCGAGAAAATGTCAGTTGATATTTCCTGCTGCTGGTATTCCCTTGACCAGTCAGATAATGACCCGACAAGATTTTTGCTGCACTTTATCTCTGCAATCAGGATTGTACATGACAGCTTCGGTGAAAAAATTCTCCGTCTTATGGAGACAACACTGATAGCCGACATTTCTGACACTCTTGCCCATCTGATCAACGATCTTGTAGATATAGACAAGGATCTTTGCCTGTACATAGATGACTTTCACTTTTCGGATTCAGAACATATAAATCAGTTTATAGAATTGTTAATCAATCTATCACCCGAGAATTTCCGACTAATAATATCGTCTCGATTAAGACCGAATCTTTCCTTATCAGGTCTCAAAGTACACGGACATCTAAATGAAATAACAGCAAGCCATTTACGTTTCGATGACCAGGAAGCTGAGACCTTCATGAATGAAATACATGAACTGGATCTTTCTACTCAGCAACTTACGAATTTACATAACCACAGCGAAGGCTGGATTGCCGGCTTACAACTTGCTTCCTTATCTCTCAGAGACATGGAACGCAGGAATGAGTTTATCGATTCATTTTCTGGCAATCTCCGCGATATCGCTGAATACCTTGCTACCGATGTTTTGAATCAACAGAACCAGGAAATTCGTGATTTTCTGCTGCGTACTTCCATACTTGAACGAATGAATGCAGATGTCTGTTCTGCCCTCACTGGTATTGAGAACTGCCAGAGTTTTCTTGAAAACCTTGAAGAACAAAACCTGTTTGTCATTCCATTGGACAGGGAACGTCTTTGGTATCGCTATCATCATCTCTTCCATGAGTTTCTACTTGGACAGTTACGTAAACGATTTCCTTCAGAAATAGTAAATTTGCATCAGAATGCTGCCGAATGGTTTGAATCAGCCGGTTTAGCTAGTGAAGCGGTGGACTATGCTTTGTTATCAGGTGACATGAGCAAAGCTGTAGAACTGGTGGAGTCTCAGGTCGAGGATGAAATGAAGGCAGGTCGGATGACTCGGGTAAATAATTGGGTAAATAGAATACCAAATACGGTATGCGAATCTCACCCAAAGCTGCTTTTCGCAAAATGTACATCACTTTACCATATGAACAAACCAGATGAGGCAGAAGTCGTATTAAAGTCTCTCAAGAAAAATAGTGATTTAATCGACAGCAATTTGAAAGATCAAATTGGGATTATTGAAGCTGGCATTGCCATTTCAAGAGATGATATTGACCAAATACTGGCACCACTGTCTGATATTGGTTTGCTACCTTCAGATTTTGATAACGGTACGGTAAACAATATTCGTGGTTATGCTCAATCTGAAATGGGCAATTACGAACAAGCATTGCAATCATTAAATGATGCTCGACATTTTCACAAATTGAATGGGTCTTCTTTTGGTGTTGTTTATGCAGATTGTTTTCTTGCTTTCATTGATCTTGCATCAGGGAACTTGCAAAAATGTTTTGACCGATTTACTGATTATGAAAATGTTGATGGTGTTGGTGGGTTAACTGATATGTATGTCGCTCCAGTACCATCCATACTACAAGGTATCATCCAGTATGAATGGAATGATCTCGAAAATTCATTTGAATTACTCATGCCTAGCCTGCCAATTATAGAGAAAGTCGGTCACAACAAATTACTATCCTTAGGGTATATGACTTTGGCGAAAATTTATGGGTCTAGAAATGATCACATTAGTGCAAAGCGCTTTTTCAACCGTATTTATACACTTGGGGAAAGTCGAGGAATTCCCTATCTCAGGCTAAAATCGCTTGTAGAATCAGAACGAATTCGGTATCTGATTTCCAACAAACAGATTAATGAAGCCATTGATATTTCGTTATCAATGGGTATTGATATTGACATAGATTCTCCCATATTACCTGACGACTGGGAACGAATCACTTGTTTGAAACTTCTAATCTGGTCACGCCTTCAGATCGCCACGGGGATGGCAAAACGCAGCCTACCTGTTCTTTCTCATCTCGAAAAACTTGCGGATAAGGTGGGTCGCTATAAACGTGTAATTGAATGTAGGATTTTGCAGGCAATTGCTAATATGAAAATTGGTAAGCAAGATGTTGCAGAGAAATTCCTTTTCGATTCTTTAACACTTTCATATCCGAATCATATTATACGAGCTTATATCGACGAGGATAATCTGCTTCTAAAGTTGCTAAAAATTGTAATCAAACGATCAGATATTGTTGAAAACGAAACTCTTCTGAACTACATACAATTGATACTTGCAGCGGGTACACAAGAAAACCCTATAGAGGATCAAGAAAGTCATGAAAGCATGCCATCCAGTCTTATCGAACCTCTTAGTGAACGTGAAATCGACATACTTGAATTGATAGCCGCCGGCCAATCCAATCATATCATTGCGGAAAAACTTTCCATTAGTGAAAACACAGTAAAATGGCACCTGAAAAATATATTCGGTAAATTGAGTGTGAATAAACGAGCTGCGGCTGTTGTGACAGCACAACAGTTAAAATTGCTAAAATAAAGGCCAAAAGCAAATATAAGCGGGCTTTTGGGATTACTACCCTTTCGGGTGGTGTAGTATTCTTCCTACAGCTGTATATTTTCCAAAGAGCCTCAGTGCTCTACTATAATATTCGGATGTAGAAGGTAATTTCGGGGGACCCGCAATGAAAAAAGTCAGTAGCTTGTTGAAGCTAGGAACAACATATTCTTTATTATTTCTCATTTCTCACACTACAACTGCACAAATCGAAGAAATTGTAGTCACAGCGCAGAAACGAGCGGAATCAGCACAGGATGTAGGGCTAACCATCACGGCCCTTGACGAAAATGATTATAGAGAATTAACCGGTGGCACTACAGACGGTCTGGCTAGTCAAATTTCAAACGTTGAGGCTTATTCGACAAACTCTTTTTTACAAAGCGTCCATATACGCGGCATTGGTCTAAATGAATTTCAGGGACAATATGACTCCCCCGTTGCAACGCATAATGATGAAGTCTATATGGCCAAACCCTGGATGGTCGCTCGACCACTTTATGACATTGCTCGAGTGGAAGTGTTAAAAGGACCTCAGGGTACTTTGTTTGGACGAAATACTACTGGGGGCTCAATAAATTACTACACCAATAAGCCTACAGATAAATTTGGTGCCAATATTGAAATTGGTTTTGACGAACACGAGCGGTATTCTGCTCAAGGCATGGTGAATACACCGCTCTCTGAAGACTTATTCAGTCGAGTTTCATTTCGAACCGAAATAGGATCGGGTGGCCCTCAAAAAAACCTGTTCAGCGGCGAGGAACATGGTAAGCCGAATCTAATAGACCTTCGAGGTCAGCTACTATGGGAAGGTGAAAACCTGACCATGCGCGCAATGGTGCACGGTGGCATAGACAAGGGTGACAAGATTGCCTGGAAAGGACCTGGAATATTCAATTTGGGTGCCCCAGGTCTTTGCCCCCAATTGTTCACTGGTGAAGTTACCAGGAGTCCTTCTTCTTGCCCGAAAACAGCTGGGTTTGCAGCTTTGAATGGCTTTCCGGAAGGCGAATTTGAACCAGAAGACAAACACACCATTAATCAAAACACACCTCCTACTGTCGATGACACTTTTTATGGAGGCTATCTTCGTTTTGATTATGACATGGGTTGGGCGACGCTGACTTCTACAACAGCCTACGAATACTATGAGCGAATCCATCGTGAAGACTCACAATCTGATATTTTTGATTCGACCAGTACGCATTACTACAACGAAATGAACCAGATTAGTCAGGAACTCAGATTGACTGGCCAGTTCACCGACCAATGGCGCTATGTACTGGGCTTTTTCTATGAGAATGATGACCTGGATCAGGTCGATGGATCTGATCTGAGCGAGCAACAGTTACCGGGTGTAGCGCCACCATTCGCTGATCAGTTTTTTGCTCAGTTTAACGTTGAAACAGAATCATTTGCTTTGTTCGCGCATAACGAATTCGATTTCACAGATAGTCTGAGTGTCAATATGGGCTTGCGCTATACCGTAGATAGTATTGCAGCTAATGATGCATTTCTGGGAATAGGCCTATTGCCACAAACCGGCAAAGAAAAGTTTGTGACTCCATGTCTGGTGACTACTTTTGCCGCAGGACCAGTCGGCTCTCCGGCATGCCCCTTTTTGGGACCGAATGCGCCAGCGTTTAACGATACCAGAACTGATCAGAACTTTTCATTCAGGGCAGGTGCCGAATGGAAGGCTACAGATGATCTTTTAGTCTATTCCAATGTCACAACCGGTTACCGTAGTGGTGGATACAGTTTGCCTTTTGCGGGCGCTGCAACCGAATTCGAACCTGAAGAATTAATGGCCCTTGAAATTGGTTTCAAAAGTCAACTACTTGATAACACCTTGCAATTGAATGCTTCAATATTCCGGTATATTTATGACGACGTTCAAGTCAACGTTGACGATCCCGTCTCTCCTCTGGTGCCTATCACCCGAAATATTGGCGAGCAATTAACAACAGGGGCAGAAGCAGATTTGACCTGGCAGCCTGATGATAGGTGGACGCTACGACAGGCTCTCGGGTATTTAGATTCTGAGTTCAATGATACTCCTCGAGTCATTAGTACATATGCCGGTCCAATTGCATTGGAAGGAAAACGCCCCGTTAACTCACCAAAATGGACTTATAATGGTGTCGTTAGATACGAACAACCTATATTCGATGGCTGGAATGGTATTCTCATGACTGATTATCGCTGGATAGACGATCGCTTTCTTGAAGCGACGAATCAACTATTCGAAAAAGCTGACAGTTATTGGGTTGTGAATATGCGTGCTGCTATAGCTTCCCAAGACGGAAAATGGGAGCTTGCTGTATGGGGTAAGAATCTCTTTGATGAGGAGTACCTTACCTATGTCAATAATATTGGCTTTTTCAAACTCGATATTTTTGGTGAGCAACGAACATTTGGGGCCAACCTGCGCTATAACTTTCAATAATTAAAATTAAAACTCTGGGGCAGAAGCACTAAGGTGTTTACTGCCCTTTTATTTGAGCCAATGTAAAGATGCTGTTACAGGAATACATTAAATATGACGGTCTTGGCATCGCCGAGTTAATTCGTAAGAAGCAGATCAAACAGGATGAAGCAATCGCCTGTGCACTTGAAGCAACTGAGTTACTGAATCCTGAAATCAATACCATTATAGAAGTATTTCCTGAAGCACTCTCTGGGAACGAATCCCTGGATGCGCCATTTTGTGGTGTCCCATTTCTCATCAAAGATCTGGCGTTACATGCAGAGGGCGTATTGAACGAAATGGGTAGCAGATTAACCCAGGGTTTACGACCATCTCATGACACAGACTTAATGCGTAAGTTTCGCGCAGCTGGTCTAAGAACTATAGGACGTGCGTCAACACCGGAATTTGGTTACTGCCCGACCACCGAGCCTGTTGTTAATGGACCATCGCGTAATCCATGGAATCTAAATCATATGCCTGGCGGTTCCAGTGGCGCTACCGCCGCTTCGGTCGCTGCAGGTATTGTACCCCTTGCACACGCGAATGATGGTGGCGGATCCATACGTATACCTGCTTCATGCTGTGGTCTGTTTGGCCTAAAGCCAACACGTGGCCGAGTGGCCGTTGGTCCCGATGCAGCGGAACCTTTAAGCGGTCTGGCTATTGAATTTGCAGTAACCCGAAGCATACGCGACGCGGCGAGCCTACTCGACGCAGTACAAGGTGCAGGTATCGGTGACCCTTTTGAGATTGCTCCACCAGAACAGCTATATTCAACGTGTTTCAAGAAGGACCCAGGACAGCTAAAAATTGCTTACATGCCTGAGCCATGGTCCGGCGCTGAAATAAACTTAGAGGTTAAACAAGCATGTCTGGATACTGCCAGCCAATGTGAACAACTTGGACACATCGTTTCTGAAGCCTTACCTGAAATCAGTTGGCAACAATTTTTTGAAGCCACACATGTATTGTGGACAGCCAATATTGCAGTCCTGGTTGACTACGCTGCCAGTCTCACAAATAGAAAAGCGGATGAAAACACACTCGAAGCAACAACGCTTGCTTGTTACCGTTACGGAAAGGAGTTGAAGGCTGAAGAGTTACTACGGGCACAAGCAGCTGCAAACCATATTTGCCGTACTGTCGGCCATTTCTTTCAGGATTACGATCTGTTACTAACGCCGACGACAACTCAACCACCGTTACCAATAGGCACCATGAATGCAAATGACCCAAAGCTCGACGCTTTAGGATGGTCCACCAAAGTATTTGACTATTGTCCTTTTACACCGTTATTTAATATGACAGGACAGCCGGCAATATCAATACCGCTTCATCAATCGGAAAACCAATTACCGCTAGGCATGCAATTCGTTGGTCGCTATGGCGAGGAGTCCACTTTGCTAAAGTTGGCCAGACAATTTGAACAGGCGCACCCCTGGCCTCAAATTGCCCCTTTATTAAACACACTTTTATAAACAGGAGAGAAACATGAGCACCGGCTTTTTATATCACGAACTCTACATGTGGCATAACACCGGCAATTTCGCTGGTGCAATTCCTTATGGCAATCCTGTGCAACCCTACGAGCATGCGGAAAACCCGGAAACAAAAAGGCGTTTTAGAAATCTGCTGGATGTCAGTGGATTATTGAAACAACTAACATCAGTTGAAGCACGTGAGGCGACCGATGAAGAACTATTACGGTTTCATACGCGGGACTATGTGGAAAAAATCCGTTCACAAAATGATCTTTACGCCGCGGAAACCGGCATGTTGACACCTATGGGTCGGGGTAGTTTTGAGATTGCGAAACTAGCAGCCGGTGGCGTAATTGAAGCTGTGGACGCCGTGCTCGATAAAAAAATTAATAACGCTTATGCCCTGGTACGTCCACCTGGTCATCATGCTATTGCGGACATGGGCATGGGTTTTTGCATTTTTGGCAACGCAGCCCTGGCTGCTATGCATGCACTTGAAGTGCGAAAACTGGATCGCATCGCAACGGTGGATTGGGATGTACATCATGGCAATGGTACCCAGGCAGCCTTCTGGGATCGATCTGATGTATTAACCATCTCTGTACATCAGGACAATTGTTTTCCGCCAGATTCCGGGTACATGCACGAATGTGGAGAGGGTAAAGGTGAAGGTTACAATATTAATATACCCTTACCACCGGGTTCTGGTGTTGGCGCTTACGAAGCCACCTTCGATCGCGTAATCGTGCCTGCGTTGCAGGCATATAAACCTGATTTAATTATTGTGCCTTCCGGTTTTGACGCCGGAGCGTGGGACCCATTGGGAAGACAAATGATGACCAGCACGGGATATCGTAGTTTGACAAAAAAATTGATGCGAGTTGCGGACGAGGTCTGCGATGGCAGAATGATTATGTGTCATGAAGGTGGTTACAATGGCTCAACTGTTCCATTTTTCGGTCTGGCCGTACTGGAAACTCTGTCCGGTATTTCCACCGGTGTAGAGGACCCCTTTGATCCATTGCTCAGCGGACTCGGTGGTCAGGATCTTCAACCTCACCAGGATGCTCTTATCAAAGAAGCAGAACAACTCATTAGTAAATTAGAATAATAAGAACTGTCTTCAATAAAAAACCAGTCTCATTTTATTAAAAACTCCAAAAAGCAGGTATTAAAATCGCTCCTATGGTAATTATCAAAATACTCAAAGGAACACCTAACATCAGATAATCCTTAAAGCGATACCCACCGGCACCGAAAACCATGAGATTGGTCGGATAGCTAATAGGTGTCGCGAGAGAAGTTGCAGAAGCAAACATTACGGCAATTATAAATGGCATGCTGGACACGCTCAGTTCACTTGAAATTGCAATGACAATAGGCAGCATTAAGACTGCGCCGGCCTTGGCTGTGACGAGGTTACCAAGCAACATGGTCACTATCAGCACCGCTACCAACATCAGAGTCGGATCTGAACCAACCAATGTCAGCAATACATCACCAATGGACAACGCAAGACCACTGACCTGCATTGCTTTCCCCAGGCCGATGGCAGCGGCAATAACCAATAAAGTTTGCATGTCAATTGCCCGTCTGGCAACAGAGGCACTACAGCATTTACTCAAAACCATAATACCCGCTATTAACAGTGCCGCCTGTAGCATACTCATAATGCCAAAAGTCACCAGTACCACCAGACTGGCCAGTAATGCCAGCGCAAGGCCTGCCTTTTCCTGGTTTAATGGACTACTACCTTCTACCTGACTAACCAGGTAAAAATCACGATTGTTGCGTTGTTGTTCAACAAAACTCTGTCGAGTTTCCAGTAAGAGTGTATCTCCAGCCTGTAATACTATGTCACCGATTTTTATGTTGATACGTGCTCCATTACGCGCAACGGCGATAACAGCAGCATTGTATATAGTTCGAAAATGTCCATCACGAATCGATTTGCCAATAAGAGGACAGCTATTACTAACAACAGCTTCAATCAAAATGCGTTTATTACGTGGATCATTCATCTTGTAAACCTGTTCTGTAGCCAAACGCAAGCCACTAATGCGTTGCAGATCCACTACCGACTCTACGACACCAGCAAATACCAGGCGATCATCTGTCATTAAAGAAATATTAGATGAAACCGCAGGAAGAACATCTCCAGCACGATCAATTTCTATAAGATACAAACCCGGCAGTCCACGTAAGCCGGCTTCCTGCACAGTCTTACCCACCAACCTGCCCTCCGCTTCCACCATCATCTCAACCGTATACTGTCGGGCATCATCGCTCTGACTAATAGCGGGCTTTCTATCTTTCAATAACCAACGTTGCGCAATCAAAATATAAATAATCCCTGCAATAGCAACTGGGATACCGATAATACTGATTTCAAACATACCCAGTCCAGGGTGACCCAGTTCTTCAATAATCCAGCCGTTCACAACCAGGTTGGTGCTGGTACCTATTAAAGTGCAGGCACCTCCGAGTATGGAGGCAAAAGATAAGGGCATGAGTAGTTTTGATGTGGATAATCGATTTAATTTTGACCACTCATCAATAACAGGTAACAACATAGCAACAAGTGGGGTGTTATTCATGAATGCACTCATTGTAGCGGTGGGCCACATAATACGATTTTGCGCAGAAGCAATTGTAAGAGGTGCGCCCAAAAAACTGTTGGAAAACCAGCGTAGTGCGCCCGTTTCTTTCAAGCCGGCTGCGATAGCAAACATTGCTGCGATAGTGACGACACCTTCATTCGATAAACCTGATAAGGCATCGGTTGCTGACAACACACCGAATTCCCAACTACCATCTTTCCTGACAGGCACCATCATCAGTACGGCGAGACCGCACCAAAGAATGGCATCCGGCGCTCGATTTGAACGCATCAGAAAGTAAAGCACGATGACAATGACTATCAATGTAATCCATGCTTCCACGGGCAGTGTGTTGAACATAATCTAAAGGAAGAGTAATTTTTTTGTATTATAACGGCAAAATCACGGCTCGCAGATATAAAGGATCCTTATATAGTTATGTTGAAACCGATGTTGAGTTTTGATGCAGAAGAATTTAACAAAAAATGAACTGGATACCGGTGGGAATTTAAGCCGGAATTGATACCAGCATGACATCTCAAGACGATATTCTTCGAATATCTGTGCACATAACTACTGGATACTGGTATGCACCAGCATGACATCGCAAGACGGTAATCTTCGAATATCTGTGCGCATAACTACTGGATACTGGTATGCACCAGCATGACATCGCAAGACGATAGTCTTCGAATATCTGTACACATAACTACTGGATACTGGTATGCACCAGCATGACATCGCAAGACGATATTCTTCGAATATCTGTGCGATGTCACTTTGGAGCCATGCGAATTGACCCATCCAATCGAATCGTTTCTCCATTCAAATAAGCATTCTCACAAATATGTTGAACCAAAGCCGCGAATTCTTGTGGGCTACCCATTCTCGAAGGAAACGGCACACTGGCACCCAATGATTCCTGTATCTCCTCCGGCATGTTTTCCAATAATGGGGTATGAAAGATACCCGGTGCTATTGTCATAACCCGTATCGCATCTCGCGATAAATCTCGAGCAACCGGTAGTGTCATCCCTACAATGCCACTTTTCGATGCAGAATAGGCGGCCTGGCCGATTTGACCATCGAATGCCGCGACGGATGCGGTACTGATAACGACCCCGCGTTCTTCAGCATTGACCACTTCCAATTTAGCCATGCGTGTAGCAGCCAGGCGAATACAATTAAAAGATCCAATAAGATTTACCTTTATTACCTTTTCAAAATCAGATAAAGAATGAGCTTCACCTCTGCTGGTAGTCTTCTGACCTATGGCAATACCGGCACAGTTGACAAGGATTCGTGCTTCACCATGTGCTGAAGCGGCCTTGTCCAGACCTTCCATGACGCTGTTTTCATCGGCCACGTTTACATTTACAAACAGACCATCAATTTCTTTTGCGACGGACTCTCCCCTTTCAGCATTGAGATCAAATATTGTCACTTTTGCACCGACTCTGGAAAGTTGTCTTGCACACGCTTCACCTAGACCCGAAGCACCACCAGTAATAATCGCTGCACAATCTGTAATATTCATAACTGCTCCTTAAAGTTCGTTCAATTCTTATATTTCTTCAATTAAAGATCGACTGATCACCAGTCGTTGTATGTCTGAAGTGCCTTCGTATATTTGACAGACACGTACATCACGAGCAATGCGTTCTATAGGATAGTCACTTAGATAACCATAACCACCAAGAGTTTGTAAGGCTGCAGAACAAATTTCTTCAGCAACTTCGGACGCAAACAATTTAGCCATGCAAGCTTCCTTTAAGCAGGGTCGATCTGCGTCCCTCAAGGCTGCTGCATATAATACCAGTTGTCGAGCTGCCTCCAACTTTGTCGCCATATCCGCCAATCTGAATCCTACTGCCTGATGCTGTATGATTGGTTTCCCAAAACTCTCACGTTCATTGGCATAGCTAAAAGCGTATTCCAATGCGGAACGCGCCATACCGACGCTTTGCGCTGCAATACCTATACGCCCCTGTTCAAGATTTGCCAGTGCAATCCGATATCCTTCACCTTCTTTACCTAAACGGTATTTTTCCTCGACCCACATTTCATCGAAAGAAAGCGAGCAGGTATCTGACGCTTTTTGCCCCATTTTCTCTTCAACAGCCGTTACTTTATAGCCTGGTAAATCAGTTGGCACTAAAAATGCCGTGATACCCTTTTTACCCGCTTCAGGATCTGTGACTGCAAAAATGAGTGCAGCACCGGCTATTTGACCGGATGTAATGAACTGTTTGCTACCATTCAGCAGGTAGCCCCCATCCTTGTATATAGCCCTGGTTTTTAGTGCCGCAGCATCTGATCCGGCCTGTGATTCAGTTAAACAAAATGCACCTATCAAAGCGCCGCTTGCCAGTGGTTTTAAAAATTCCTGCTTTTGTTGTTGGCTCCCTTCTTTTAGCAGGGCCGCGCATACCGGAGCATTATTAACACTCATGATGGTAGATGTCGCACCATCTCCAGCCGCAATTTCTTCCAGGGCCAGTGCATAGGATACGTAGTCACTACCAACACCACCCCATTCTTCCGGCACAGTCATTCCCATAAAGCCTAATTCTCCCATGGCATGCAAAACATCCATAGGTACCTGTGCCTGTTTTGACCACGCATCTGCATTAGGCGCTAACTGTTCCTGCGCAAATTCTCGAGCTGCGTCGCGAATCATTTGTTGTTCTTCGGTAAGGATCATACTCAGTTTCCTTTATATATTAGCCACAGAGGTCACAGAGGAAGTAATCATTAATCACTTCGTGTCTTTCAGCACAAACTAAGACCGTCGACCCCGCCGGAGTTTATGCCCGGATGGGTGCGGGAATGACGACCAATTTACGAATCTTTTACTCTGTGTTCTCTGTGACTAAATCAAATTAATTCAAGCGCAATTGCTGTGGCTTCGCCACCGCCAATACATAAGCTGGCGATCCCCTTCTTTAATCCCTTTTCTTTCAATGCTGCCATCAGGGTTACCATAATGCGTGCACCTGATGCGCCAATGGGATGACCCAGTGCGCAGGCGCCTCCATTAACGTTCACTTTTTCATGCGGAAGTTTAAGATCATCCATAGCAGCCATCGTGACAACGGCAAATGCTTCATTGATTTCGAATAGATCTACCTCGTCCACTGACCATCCTGCCGCTTTCATTACATTGGTGATAGCTCCAACGGGTGCTGTCGTAAACCAGGCTGGTTCATGGGCAAAGGTTTGGTGGGCTAGCAGTCGAGCAATTGGCTGCAGACTTCTTTTCTCTGCTTCCGCCGAATTCATTAATATCATTGCAGCCGCGCCATCAGAGATCGAACTTGAATTGGCTGCGGTAACCGTGCCTTCTTTGGAGAAGGCTGGTCGAAGTTGCGGTATTTTATCGAGCTTGGCATTGCCGGGTTGCTCGTCGGTATCAACCGTCAGATCACCCTTTCTGGTTTTGATTGTGACAGGTACAATTTCTTCAGCGAACTTACCTTCCGAAATTGCTTTTTTTGCCCTGTTAACAGATTCAATAGTGTAACTGTCCTGGGCTTCACGACTGAATTCATACTTTGTCGCGGTTGCCTCGGCAAAGGTGCCCATTAATTGCCCCTTATCATAGGCATCTTCTAGACCATCAAGAAACATGTGATCTTTTACCTGTGCGTGACCAAGACGCATACCAGCTCGTGCATTAGGAAGTAAATAAGGTGCATTGGTCATACTTTCCATGCCGCCTGCAGCAACAATACTGGCTGAGCCCGCCTTGATAATGTCCATACCCAGCATGACTGCTTTCATACCGGAACCACAAACCTTATTCACTGTTGTCGCGCCTGTGCTTAGAGGCATACCAGCTCCCAATGATGCCTGTCGTGCCGGTGCCTGACCGACACCGGCAGGTAGTACACAGCCCATTATAGTTTCGCTCACATCCTCGGCTGCGACCTGACTTCTTTCCAGGGCGGCTTCCAGAGCCCTTGCTCCCAGATCAGACGCTGTCAAGTCTGACAGTGACCCCTGCATACCACCTAGTGGTGTACGGGCCATACCGACTACAACTATTGAATCACTCATTTCTGTCTCCTATTACTTCGATTCTACGGTTACATACAATAAATAAAATTCGCTCAATGAAAATTATATGGCCACAGAGGTAACCGAGAACACTGAGCTGTCAGCATCCACAATACATTTATCTCAGTGTTCTCAGTGACCTCTTTGGCAGGCATTTAATACAAAAACTCTACTTTTCCCACTCCGCCTCACGTAATTCGATCCGGCGGATTTTGCCACTTACTGTTTTTGGTAATGAATCAACAAACTCGAGCTTACGGGGATACTTGTATGGTGCGGTCACACTCTTGACATGATCCTGTAGTTCTTTTTTCAGGTCGTCACTCGCTTCAAACCCAGGTGTTAAAATAACGAAAGCCTTAACAATTTCTCCACGTGTTTCATCCGGGCTGGAAACAACTGCTGATTCTGCTACTGCTTTGTGTTCTATTAATGCACTTTCAACCTCAAATGGGCCAATGCGATAACCAGCGGAAAGAATTACATCATCAGCACGACTCACGAACCAGAAATAGCCATCTTCATCCTTATAAGCGCGATCACCGGTAAGATACCAGTCACCCTTGAATGTTTCGGCAGTCTTTTCGAGGTTGTCTTTATATTCCTTGAACAATCCCTGCGGCCGTTCCGGTTTTACCCGCACGGCAATGTCGCCCTCGATGTCTGCCTCCACAATATTGCCTTCGTTATCCACTATCGCAAGATCGATTCCGGGTGATGGCTTACCCATAGAACCAAAACGAGGTTCAATACAAGGAAAACTTCCGCACAAAATGACTGTTTCGGTTTGGCCATAACCATCTCGAATAGTTATACCCGTCGCATCTTTCCATATCTCGATGATTTCAGGGTTCAAGGGTTCACCGGCGCCAACGCTGTGACGAAGATTGTCAAATTTATATTGTTCTAAATCTTCTAACACAAGCATTCGATAAATTGTGGGTGCACCACACATGGTTGTAATGGGATATTGTTCGATCAATTCGAGAGTACGTTTGGCACTAAACCCCGAGGTATGATGTACGAATATCGTTGCACCACAATTCCACGGTCCAAAATAACTGCTCCAGGCGGCTTTAGCCCACCCGGTATCACTAATATTCCAGTGCAGATCGTCTTCAGATAAATCTAGCCAGTACTTTCCTGTAGTCTGGTGACCAATAGCGTAGCTATGCGCGTGCATGCACATCTTCGGGTAGCCAGTCGTGCCGGAAGTAAAATAGCACATGGCGTTTTCGTCACTATCAGTATCTACCGTTTCAAATTTATCACTGGCATTAAGGACAGCGGATTGATAGCTAGTCCATCCAGTACTTTCATCATCAATAACAAGCCTGGCTTTAATACTCGGGCATTCATCAATAACATCATCCAGCTTCGAAGTATTCACCTTGTCAGTAATGACACAGGTCGCGCCGGACGCATTGATTCGATAACTCAAATCTTTTGCCGACAGTTGCGTGGTACCCGGTGAGATAACGGCACCCATGCGGATGCTGGTTGTAAATACTTCCCACCATTCGATATTGCGACCAAGCATGAGAATTATCGTGTCGCCTCTTTGGATCCCAAGGCCGCTTAGAACATTTGCCAGTTTTTTCGATGCGATTGATATATCAGAAAAGGTACATTGCTTTTCATTACCATCATCATCTACCCACAGCATGGCCAGTTTATCTGCATCCTGCTTTGCCCATTGATCAATTACATCCCTGGCAAAATTAAATTTCTTTGGTCTCTCCCAACTAAATGAAGCGTAGGTACCTTCATAGTTACTCATGTTATGTTTGGTCATGCTTTCTTCTAATTTATTTTATAGTGAGTTTAACTCTGAGCTAATCTGTGTGGCACTGAGTTTTATTGTCAGCGAAGGGCTTAGGCCGTTATTTGTTCCTTGAGTCCTAATTCTTCAATCATTTTTTCGCGCATAATAAACTTTTGAATTTTGCCTGTTACAGTCATAGGAAATTCTTCTACAAATTTTATGTAACGCGGCACCTTATAATGAGCAATCTGATCTTTGCAAAAATTCTTTATCTCTTCTTCATTCACCTGCATATCAGCCTTAAGTTTTATCCAGGCGCAAATCTCTTCACCATATTTATCATCTGGTACGCCAAAAACTGAAACATCCTGTATTTTTTCATTGGTATAGATAAACTCTTCGATCTCACGCGGATATACATTTTCACCACCACGTATCACCATATCTTTAACCCGCCCAACAATATTGCAATAACCTTCATCATCCAATATTGCGAGATCACCAGTATGCATCCAGCCATCAGTATCTATCGCTTCCTCAGTCCTCTCTTCGTCGCCCCAGTACCCGCTCATCACACTGTAGCCTCTTGTGCAGAACTCACCCTTTTCACCTCTTGCAACAGTTTCACCCTGTTCGTCAACAATCTTTACTTCCACATGAGGATGAACACGACCTACAGTTGATACCCTTCTCTCAATTGGATCATCAGTACTACTTTGGAAACTCACTGGACTGGTCTCTGTCATACCATAAGCAATCGTTACTTCTGACATATGCATATCATCGAAGACTTTTTTCATTACCTCTATCGGACAAGAGGCACCAGCCATACATCCTGTACGTAGACTAGACATATCGTGCTTATCAAAGTCAGGATAATCCAGCTCGGCAATAAACATAGTCGGCACACCAAATAGTGCGGTGCATTTTTCTTCTGAAATGGCCTCTAATGTCGTCTCTGGATCGAAGCCGTCATTAGGAAAAACCATGCAGGCACCATGTGTCACACAATTTAAACTACCCATTACCATCCCAAAGCAATGATATAAAGGTACGGGAATGCAAAGTCGATCTTCTTCGGTAAATTTCATTGCTTCACCGGTAAAGAAACCATTATTAAGGATATTTCGATGCGTGAGAGTCGCGCCCTTGGGCGAACCAGTCGTGCCACTGGTAAACTGAATGTTAATAGGGGAGTCAGGAGTCAGCTGTGTACCAGCTACTTTTAACTTTTCCAGATCCTGCTGATTAACTTCTGCAGAAATTTCATCAAAATTATGGAAACCATCAGACTTTTCATTTCCAAGGCGAATTAAATATTTTAAATGCGGCAACTTTTTTGAACTGAGTTTACCCGGTATAGAATTTTTTATTTCCGGTTCCAGTCGATTGAGAATATCGATGTAATCACTGCTTTTAAATTGTGCTGCTGTGATTAATCCCTTACAACTGACTTTATTAAGCACATACTCCAGTTCATGCAGTCGATATGCTGGATTAATATTGACTTGAATAATTCCAGCTTTCGCAGTCGCATATTGAGCAACTATCCATTCGGCACAATTAGGTGCCCAAACGCCAACTCGATCACCCGCTTGCAACCCGAGTCTCAACAAACCCGCTGCGAATTCATCGACTCTTTTGTTTAACTCGGCGTAAGTCCAGTTTACTGACTGATGTCTGACAATCAGGGCTGGCCTATCCCCATATCTTTCTACAGCATCCGCGAGAGCTTCACCAATTGTCTGTGTAAGCAGGGGTTTTTCTGTATTACCGCTAACGATACTAAGTGCTTCGTTCATATGTAACTGACCTGAATTTTGAAGTTTGAGAAATATATACTTGCAAGAATCGAATAGTTTTTCTATAATTTACGTTAACGTCAACTTTTTGCAAATGACAATGAACCAGACTTACTCTATTAATACCTTGTCACGGGACTTCGAAATCACACCCAGAGCACTCCGTTTTTACGAGGATAAGGGTATTCTCAGCCCCGAGCGACGTGGCACCACCCGTGTCTATTCCGAACGCGACAGGACTCGACTGAAATTGACCCTACGTGGCAAACGCCTCGGACTAAAGCTGGAAGAATGCAGGGAAATCATAGACATGTATGACCCATCCCAACCGGATGATAGTCTTCAACTACTACGTTTATGCGAGAAAATCCGTGAGCACAGAGCCAGTTTACTGACCAAAATCAAAGATATAGAAGATACCATGCGAGCGATGGATGATGTTGAAGGTAAGTGCCTCAGTAAGTTGTTAAAGAATGCCGCATAAACTGATTTAACCTCATTTTATTGACGTAAACGTAAATTTTTAGGAAATCCGATGAGCAATACACTATATCCTTCATTAAATTTCGACCTCGGCGAGACCGCCGATATGCTCAGAGAGTCGGTTTATGATTTTGCCCAAAGCGAGATAGCACCACTGGCGGCTGAAATTGACGAGAAAAATGAATTCCCTCAACCATTATGGGAAAAGCTTGGCGAGATGGGCCTGTTGGGTATCACTGTCGAAGAGGAATTTGGCGGTGCCGGCATGGGATATCTCGAACACGTTGTTGCCATGGAAGAAATCAGTCGGGCATCAGCTTCAGTCGGGCTTTCCTATGGCGCACATTCAAACCTATGTGTGAACCAGATTCGCCGAAATGGTAATGAAAGCCAAAAACAAAAATATTTGCCTAAACTGATCAGCGGTGAACACCCCGGCGCACTGGCCATGAGTGAACCCGGCTCCGGCTCTGATGTTGTTAGTATGCGTTTGCGCGCCGATAAAAAGGGTGACCACTATGTTCTTAACGGTAACAAAATGTGGATCACCAATGGTCCTGAAGCAAAAACTCTGGTGGTCTACGCAAAAACCGATGCCGATGTAGGACCTAAAGGTATTAGCGCATTTATTATTGAAAAAGAATTCAAAGGTTTTTCAACAGCACAAAAACTCGATAAGTTGGGCATGAGAGGATCAAACACCTGTGAACTGGTTTTCGAGGATTGTGAAGTACCAGAGGAAAATGTGCTGGGTCTGGAAAACAAAGGCGTGCAGGTACTAATGAGTGGCCTTGATTATGAACGTTCGGTTTTGGCTGCTGGTGCCTGTGGAATTATGCAAGCCTGTATGGATGTGGTCGTGCCTTATGTGCATGAACGCAAACAATTCGGTAAGGCCATCGGCGAGTTTCAATTAATGCAGGGCAAATTAGCTGACATGTATACCACCATGAACGCATGTAAGGCTTACGTCTACGCAGTTGCGAAGGCCTGTGACCGTGGTGAAACAACACGTAAGGACGCGGCAGGTGTGATTTTATACGCTGGAGAAAAAGCAACCTGGATGGCATTGGAGGCGATTCAGGCTCTTGGCGGCAATGGTTATGTCAATGAATATCCCACCGGTCGATTATTACGTGATGCAAAACTTTATGAAATCGGAGCCGGCACAAGCGAGATTCGCCGAATGCTGATTGGCCGTGAATTGTTTGCTGAGTCAATTTGATGATTAACTATAGAAGTTCCAATTTTCACACTCGCGCGTGTGATTGATTACTAGTTAAACCTGCATTTCTATAGCTAAAAACTAAAATGACAATATTAAAAACATCTATCAATCCCCGACTGGAAGAATTCAAAGTAAACAGTGATGCCATGCAGATACTGGTTTCTGATCTACAGGAAAAAATTGCTACCGTTTCAGTCGGTGGAAGTGAGAAGGCCAGAGACAAACATCTTTCCAGAGGAAAACTTTTACCTCGGGATCGTATTCGAAACTTGCTCGATCCAGGAACACCATTTCTCGAATTGTCACAACTCGCTGCCTATGATCTTTACGACAATGATGTTCCTGCTGCAGGCATTCTAGCTGGCATTGGCCGAGTTAATGGTCGCGAGTGCATGATTGTAGCAAATGATGCTACGGTAAAAGGGGGCACCTATTATCCTTTGACAGTAAAAAAACATTTACGCGCGCAGGAAATCGCCGAGGCAAATCATCTTCCCTGTATTTACCTGGTTGATTCTGGTGGTGCCTTTCTGCCAAGACAGGATGAAGTGTTCCCTGATCGTGACCACTTTGGTCGTATTTTCTACAACCAGGCCAATATGTCTGCCAAGGGTATTCCTCAACTTGCAGTTGTGATGGGTTCCTGCACCGCCGGAGGTGCTTATGTGCCAGCAATGTCAGATGAAAGTATTATTGTAAAAAATCAGGGCACAATCTTTTTGGGTGGACCACCACTGGTCAAAGCGGCTACCGGAGAAGTTGTTAGTGCTGAAGACCTGGGCGGTGCGGATGTACATTCACGCACTTCTGGTGTCACTGATCATTACGCCATGAATGACATGCATGCTCTGGGCCTGGCTAGAAGCGCCGTTAGTCATTTTCACAATGTAAAAAAGATTGGTCTAGAAACACGTGAAACTATCGAGCCGAAATATAGCGATGAAGAAATTTACGGCATCATCCCTAAAGATAGTCGCAAGCCCTTTGACGTCAGGGAAATCATCGCGCGTATTGTCGACGGAAGCGATTTTGACGAATTCAAACAGCTTTACGGCACTACATTGGTTTGTGGCTTCGCACATATTCATGGATACCCGGTAGGGATCGTCGCCAATAATGGCATTCTCTTTTCGGAGTCAGCATTAAAGGGGGCCCATTTCATTGAACTATGCAGCAAAAGAAATATTCCATTGGTGTTTTTACAAAACATTACCGGCTTTATGGTTGGGAAAAAATATGAGTCCGGTGGTATCGCAAAAGATGGTGCAAAGCTGGTTACGGCAGTCGCAACTACCAAAGTGCCAAAATTCACCATAATTATCGGAGGTAGCTTTGGCGCTGGTAATTACGGGATGTGTGGTCGGGCATACAGTCCTCGCTTTCTGTGGATGTGGCCCAATGCTCGAATTTCGGTGATGGGAGGAGAACAGGCCGCCAATGTTCTGGCTCAGGTTAAGCGCGATAATATTGAGGCAAAGGGTGAAGGTTGGCCAGCTGAGGAAGAAGCCGCTTTTAAAGCACCTATACAAGAACAGTATGAAACACAGGGACACCCCTACTACGCAAGCGCACGGCTTTGGGACGATGGTGTAATTGACCCTGCTGATACACGTACTGTACTTGGACTGGGAATTTCAGCAGCGCTTAACGCGCCAGTTGAAGCTACTCAGTTCGGTATCTTTAGAATGTAATTGAGATAGCTCATGACGAATAATTCTTTAATTCTTGAAATCGATAATCGCGGTGTCGCTATAGTAACCATGAACCGCCCAGAGAAACACAACGCCTTTGATGAGACTGTAATTGAAGAACTAACATCTATCTTCAATGAAGTTGAACATAATAAAGAAGTAAAGATTATGATTTTACAGTCGACGGGAAGAAGCTTTTCGGCTGGTGCCGATCTGGAATGGATGAAGCGCATGGCAAATTATGATCATGAAGAGAATGTAAAAGACGCCAATGCTCTGGCAAAGATGTTACACACCCTCAATTATATGAGTATCCCGACAATAGCAAAGGTACAAGGTGCAGCGATGGGTGGTGGTGCGGGTCTGGTGTGTTGCTGTGATATTGCTATTGCAACAAACAATGCCAGTTTCGCATTCAGTGAAGCAAAACTTGGTTTGATACCGGCAACTATTGGTCCTTACGTTCTTAAATCCATCGGCTCGCAGGCTGCCCGACGCTATTTTCTGACTGCCGAACGTTTTATCGCCGAACGCGCGATGTCCCTGGGAATGATCTCGGAAGTCGTTGATGATCAGGAACTGGACGAAAAGGTTAACAGTATTATTGATACTATTTTAATGAACAGCGCTGAAGCCGTAAAAGCAGCGAAACAACTAATCATTGATATTGACGGTAAAACTGTGACAGAAGAACTAATGCAATTGACCAGTGAACGTATTGCAGATATTCGAGCAAGTGAAGAAGGTAAAGAAGGACTTTCCGCATTCCTGGAAAAACGCAAACCTGCCTGGGTTAACTGAACAGGATATTTCACAAATTAATGTTTAATAAAATACTTATAGCCAATCGTGGTGAAATCGCCTGTCGGATAATTCGAACAGCGAAAAGACTCGGCATAAAAACTGTTGCGGTCTATTCAGAGGCTGATGCCAGCGCCCGGCATGTTGCTCTTGCAGACGAAGCCATAGAAATCGGACCTGCACCCGCTAATCAAAGCTACATTGTCGTTGACAAAATTATTAAAGCAGCTCTCAGCACCCAGGCTCAAGCAATACATCCCGGCTACGGCTTTCTTTCCGAAAATGCAGTGTTCGCTGAAGACTGTGAGAAAAATGATATTGTATTTATTGGTCCTCCTGTTAAAGCAATTAAGGCTATGGGTTCAAAAAGTACTGCCAAGCAAATTATGCAAAAGGCCGATGTGCCATTGGTACCCGGTTATCACGATGAAGACCAATCTGAAAAATTGTTAAAAACTGAAGCCGCTAAAATTGGTTATCCCGTTTTAATAAAAGCCTCAGCTGGTGGTGGCGGTAAAGGAATGCGTGTTGTTGAGTCCGAGTCTACATTTACTAACGAATTGAAGGCTGTAAAACGAGAGGCCCTCGCCTCTTTCGCAGATGACAAGGTATTAATCGAAAAGTACCTGAGCAGACCTCGTCACATCGAGATACAAGTTTTCTGTGACAATGAAGGAAATGCAATTCATTTGTTTGAAAGAGATTGCTCCATTCAACGTCGTCATCAAAAAGTGCTCGAAGAAGCCCCCGCCCCTGATATGCAAATTGAACGGCGAGACGAAATGGGTATGGCCGCTATTGCTGCAGCACAGGCCATAGATTATGTTGGTGCCGGCACAGTTGAATTCATCGTTGATGAGGACGGTAGTTTCTTTTTTATGGAAATGAATACACGTCTTCAAGTTGAGCATCCTGTGACCGAACTAATTACAGGACAAGATTTGGTCGAGTGGCAATTACGAGTCGCGAGTGGAGAAAATTTACCTTGCTCTCAAACTGATCTGTCTATTAATGGACATGCACTTGAAGCCAGAATATACGCAGAGGACCCGGATCGTGATTTTCTGCCCGCTACCGGACTATTGTCACATTTACGCTTCGCTCAAGACAATCGTCATGTACGTGTCGATACAGGCGTAAGACAAGGAGATAGTGTCAGTATGCATTATGATCCTATGATCGCTAAAGTTATTGTCTGGGATCATGATCGCAAAAGCTGCTTACGACGGATGCAAAGCGCTTTGAACGAGACTCAGGTTGTCGGAGTGACCACGAATATTGATTTTTTGTCATCTCTTGTATCTCATCCAGCATTTCAGGCTGCGGAACTGGATACAGGTTTTATCGAACGACATCATGGGCAACTGTTTCTCGACAATGAAGAAGTAAATGACAACATACTCGCCCTTGCAGCATTGTATATTCTCCTGCACCGATCGAAAGTAGCCAAGGAAGATGCAATAAAATCGTCCGACCCAACATCTCCCTGGCATTCTACGAATGCCTGGCAGTCCAATATTGAAAGCAGCGAAGAAATTCACCTTGGTGATAATGAAAAAGAATATCGTGTGCAGGCACATTACAGGAAAGAATCTATATTTCTTGAAGTAAATAATCATGAAATCGCAGTCAGTGGCTCACTGACCGAGCATGGCGACCTTAACGCTAATCTTGGAGGTACTCGCACGCATGTCACGGTCGTAAGACGTGATGACATATTGACCATCCTCCATAGTGGTAATAATTACGAACTTAACATTATCAATAAGACCGATCAGCGAGTTGATGAAGATGCAGTCGCAGGCAGCCTGTTATCTCCAATGCCAGGCAAGGTGATCGAAGTACTTGTAAAAAAAGGTGATTTTGTTAAGAAAGGTTCTGCATTACTGATTCTTGAAGCTATGAAAATGGAACATACAATTAGCGCCCCCCTGGACGGTATAGTGACCATACTTCATTACGCGGCCGGGGATATGCTGGATGAAGGTGTTGAATTGCTTGTGGTCGACGAAGAGTAATCTGATTTCTACATGACATTGCCAGGTAAAGTAAAGATCGTTGAAGTAGGCCCTCGTGACGGTCTGCAAAATGAAAAGCAACTTGTTCCAGTTAAAGTAAGAATCGAGCTGATTCATAAACTAGCTGCAGCAGGTCTCTCATCTATCGAAGCCGGTAGCTTTGTTTCGCCTAAATGGGTTCCACAAATGGCAGATAGCGACAAAGTTCTGAAGGTAATATCACGAAAGGCTGATACCAGTTACCCTGTGTTAGTACCCAACATGAAAGGTCTAGATGCGGCTATTGCCGCTGGTGCCGATGAAATAGCGATTTTCGCTGCAGCATCAGAATCTTTTTCTAAAAAGAATATCAATTGTTCCATTGATGACAGTCTAGAACGCTTTAAGCCAGTTTCTGATTTGGCTTTAGAAAAAGGTATAAAGGTTCGTGGCTATGTAAGTTGTGTCCTGGGTTGTCCATATGAAGGAGAGGTAAACCCAGACACCGTTGTGAATGTAACAGAGCAACTATTGCAAATGGGATGCTATGAAGTTTCTCTCGGAGATACCATCGGTGTCGGTACGCCCGCCAAAGCCAGACAGTTACTCGAATCAGTAGCGACCAGAGTCGGTATAAATAAACTGGCAATACATTTTCATGACACCTATGGTCAGGCACTTGCTAATATTTATGCCTGTTTGGAATTAGGGGTATCAGTGATAGACAGCTCAATTGCCGGTCTTGGTGGTTGTCCCTATGCCGCGGGTGCCAGTGGAAATGCAGCCACCGAAGATGTGCTATATATGCTCAATGGTCTCGGGATAGAAACCAACGTCAATTCGGATAAACTTATCGATACCAGCTGGTACATTTCCGAACAGCTGCAACGACAACCTGCATCAAAAATAGCATTGGCACTAAAAAAATAATCTTAGTTACTCAATATTTCACTATTATCTCTCTGTAACGGTACCCGGTTGCCGACTAAGAAATAGTTTCAGTAATCCATAGTAATTACCTTCCCTGCCCTTTGATCTATATCAAAGTATTTTTCATATTAACTCTCTATATTTTAGTGTGAGACTTATATACGAAATTGGAGAATATCAATGTCACGTGCAGAACACGGAATTTCAATTGGTATCAGTCGAGTTAATGACGATTTCTACATGAGTATAGATATATGTGGGAAATTGACACATGCAGATTACGAAATCATGGTGCCCATGCTTGAAAATGCCATTAAAGATGTAAGAGAGCCAAAAATAAAGGCTATCGTCGACATGATAGATTTCGAAGGCTGGGAATTACGAGCAGCCTGGGACGATCTGAAACTAGGGGTAAAACACAATCGTGAGTTCTTCAGAATAGCCTTAGTCGGTAATAAAAACTGGGGAAAAATTGCTGCAAAAATCTCTAACTGGTTTATCAGTGGAGAAATACAATACTTCGAGAAACGACAAGAAGGTTTAGACTGGCTGGCTTCATGATTTCACTGGAGAACTAATAATGAGTATCGAATTATTTCGCGGGATTCTGGCATGGAGTGCGCTTATTAACTACAGCATATTATTGTTGTGGTTTCTGCTTTTCTATTTGGCTCATGACTGGTTGTATAAGTTTCATGGACAATGGTTTTCACTGTCTCAGGAAAATTTTGATGCGATACATTATGCGGGCATCGCATTTTACAAACTGAGTATATTTCTGTTGTTTCTTGGTCCCTATCTGGCAATACGAATTGTTGTATAAATTGCAGAACGCTAACTTGATTAAACGTTAAATAGATCGATACAAATATTTGCGATCTAATTTTCCTTCAAAGGCCTGCTGGTACCTGGCATATTTCGGTTCGACCACCGGATCATTTCTTTCATAAGTGGAAGTAAATCTAGCCCAATCGACGTTAGACCATATTCATATCTCGGCGGATTAGTCTGATAGGGCGTTTTACTAAGTAAGCCTGCATCCTCTAAACGCTTCAGCCTGTTCGACAGAATATTCGTTTTTATACTTTCCTCTGCATCCATAAACTCGGAAAATCGTTGTTTCCCTCTGAATAAGTCTCGTACTACCAACATAGTCCACTTATCACCTATCACGTCAAGTGCACAGGCTATGGGGCAATCCGAACGCTGAAAACTCATTTTTTCCAGCTTTTTTGCTTGTTTTACCATGGATGAAGTATAACAAATTTAATAGTCACTTGTATTATGCAATTAACTATTCTAAAGTTACTTTAATAATGCAAGTTACTAGTCGGAGAAGTTCATGAGCCTAAGCACATTTTCAATTATTTTTATTATCGTATTTCTGGCAATGATACCAGTATCCCTGCTTGTCGAAGCATTGCGGCCCAAACGAGCTGCGCCTCTGAAGCTGGACTGGGGCGAAAATATTCCCATTGAATATTTGAACCTCGATGGCACCAAAATTCGATATATCAAAACTGGAGAAGGGCCAACCCTGGTGCTTTTACATACCTTACGTACTCAGCTCGATTTTTTTCACAAAATGATTCCCGAGCTTAGTAAATCATTTACAGTTTATGCTCTGGACTATCCTGGTCACGGTTGGTCAGATATTCCGAAGACTGATTACACAGTAGATTACTTTGTCAAATCGGTTGAGAAATTTCTTGAAAAGCTTGACCTAAAAGATGTTCTATTCGCCGGAGTTTCCATCGGCGGCACAATCCCTTTAGTCATCGGCGCCAGAAAAAACGATCGAGTTAAAGCAATCGTTTCAATAAACCCATATGACTATCCCGGTAAGGGGCCTGCCAGAGGTAATTTCATCGCAAACTTTTTTATGTCGATCATTTTTGTCCCTGTACTTGGAGAAACTTTCATGCGCATGCGAATTCGCCTGGTAGAAAAGCTCATATTTGAAGGAGGTGTGGCTAGCCCTGCAGCACTGGATGCGTCATTCCTCGAAGAGATATTTGTTGTAGGTGAACGACTTGGACATTTGCCAGCATTTATAAATCTCATTCGTAATTCAAATTCTTTTACTAGTGCGCATAAACTATATAAAGATATTTCCATTCCGGTTTTACTCATCTACGGGGAACAGGATTGGTCAAAACAAAATGAAAGAAGCCAAACAGGCTCGGAAATCCCAGACGTAAGTGTGGAAACCGTTGCTAATGCTGGGCATTTTCTCAGCCTTGAACATCCACAATTATTAAATGAAAAAATTGTGGGTTTTTCACAAACCTTATAAAGGATTGACAAGAAAAATACAGAAGCTGAAGCATGAAAATAGCGGATATTAGTACTAATTAAATTCCACTTTTTATTTTTGGTAGAGAGATATAATGAAAAAAATCACCTGGATTTACCTTGCCTCATACTTGAGCCTTGGCGGTATTGGTTTTTCTTTTTTGCCTGAAGTCACCTTGAAGATATTTTTATCAAATGGAGAATATGGAGTCATCATGCCAAGGCTTGTTGGCATGTTCATGATTGCGCTTGGTGGACTTATTACTACCATGACGTTTAACAATGACCTGCGTTACTACAGCTATGCAATGTTCATCCGCACCGGAATGGTAGCGTTTATTCTATGGCTATATATGATAAGCAAAGATCCTATGATGATTGCCATTTTGATCATTATTCTACTGGGTCTGCTTCCTTCCTGGTACGTTTACCTGATGAAATCCGAGTAGAAATATATTGTGAAGTTATAAATAGGAGTCAAGTAACAAATATCTGTTTCTGACGCATAAAAATTGACATTTCCTGAATAAGGCACAAAAATCGTTAAGCAACTTTTTTTATTTCAGGAGAAAACATGGCAATTACGCCCTTTCATATTGCTGTCCAGGTTCGTGACATTGATGAAGCAAGGGATTTTTACGGAACAAAAATGGGTTTAAATGAAGGAAGAAGCTCGCAAGACTGGGTTGACTTTAATATGTTTGGTCATCAATTCGTATGCCATTTAAACCCAAGCCTGGGTAAAGCCGGTAAATTAGGCAATAGTACTAATCCTGTAGACGGACAGCATGTGCCTGTACCTCATTTTGGTGTCGTTATGAATATCGACGAATGGAAGACCTTTGCCAATAGAGTAAGAGAGTTCATTGATGAATTTGTCATTGAACCTTATATAAGATTCAAAGGAGAAGCAGGTGAACAGGGAACCATGTTTTTTTATGATCCCTCCGGTAATGCCCTGGAATTTAAATCATTTAAAAATATCGAGAAAGAATTATTCGCGAAATAAGTTAAAAGTTTCATCAATATCTTTATATTGAACCCTCACGCAAACCAGAATGAATATATTCCGCCTGTCTTAGAACAAGGGCAATTATAGTCAGGGTTGGATTAGCACTCCCTGCACTTGGAAATAAACTTCCATCTGAAACAAAAAGATTGTCAATGTCATGAGACTGTCCCCATGAATTCGTCACACTAGAGTTCGGGTCTTTACCCATCCTCGCTACACCCATGTTATGCGAAGCAAACATAAGCGGGTTGCTGATGACTTTAGTGGCACCAAGTGAACGGTATAGCTCTTCTGATTTAGCCTGAGCATGCTTTGCCATCGCTTTGGAATTTGCATGAGACAAGTAACGAACAATTGGTACAGGAAGCCCGTGTTGATCTTTTCGATCAGCATGAAGAGATATGCGGTTTTCCGAGTCAGCAAGATCTTCACCAAAAGCCATAAGCCCGGCAAGGTTGCGATAACGTTTCATAACATCGGTCACTTCCTTACCCCACTTTCCATGCATAGTCAGCTTAAGTAAGGCATCTGGAGAAGCTGGCAGCGTATGAAACTGAAAACCACCTGAGAAACCTCGATCTGGATCATGCCGGACTTCATCTCTTATGGTACCGGCAATTTGTGCGCCTTTATACATATCCACCGGACCGGGCATATCACCAAAGGACGCAACGGCGACATGACGCATATAGTTTCTACCCACCTGATCACTTGAATTGGCCAGGCCATCAGGAAACCTGGTATTTCCGGAATTTAGTAACAAACGCGTGGTTTCGACTGCATTCCCAGCCACGCAGACCAAACGTGCCTTTTGCACACGAATTTTACCTTTAGCATCGACATACTCGACGGCTTTAACTCGTGATTCATTGTCCGTATGAATTCGAGTTACCATCGACTCTGATCTTAGTTCATAGTGCCCTGTTGCTTCTGCACGCGGTATCTCCGTATATAAAGTCGACCACTTTGCACCGACTGCACAACCAGCTGAGCAAAACCCAAGTTCAATGCATCCTGGTCGCCCATCTCTTGCATGTGGATTTATCGCCATGTGATTTGTGTTTGTCTTACTGTAACCAATATTTTTTGCCCCGGCCTTCATGACTTTATAATTATTGTTTTCGGGCAACATAGGAATATCATTGGTGCCGGTTACACCAAGCAATTTTTCTGCCTGTTCGTAATACTTGACTAATTCCGTATAGTCTAAAGGCCAATCGGCAATATTACTCCCGGGAATATCTCCATAAAGTGATTTCGTTTGAATCTCGAACTCTTCAAATCTCGGGCAGGCCGCAGTCCAATGTACGGTAGTCCCTCCCACCGTCTTACATGTCCACAAAGGAAACCCCGGAACCACTTCTCCCTCGCTTATACGTTCATCCAGCCAGCTCAACTTTCCAAACATTTCCGCATTATCATTGACGATATCAGATAAATTCAGTCTTCGACCAGCTTCAAGACAAACAACATCAATGCCTTGCTGAGCGAGCGCATTCCCCAAAGTTCCTCCCCCTGCACCAGAGCCAATAATGACAACTACTTCGTTATTATCTAATTTGAATGTATTCATCGTCACTATTTGTCCTGGGGTAACCAGCTGATATCATCGAAACCACGATGTAGATAACCGCCGTGTTCTATGGATGAGCCTCCATAACCAATTAGTTTCCAAACTTCGGGGTTGTTATAGATAACATCAATAGCCTGAGTTCGAACGTAATTGAATAAAGGATCTGTTTGTAATTTTTCCAGTATCTCAACACGATCGTCTGTAGACATATTACGCCATAGTTTTTCTTCCGTTAAAGCGCTAACTCTCTCCATACCTTCCATCACCAGTTTTTCGATTTTCGGTGAAGTTGAAATAGCCTGGACAATACTTTCAGCGACGCTTGCATAAACATCTTTCGGAAACTCATCATGGGGAAACAAGTCTCTTGCCAGTGCGGTGAGCACAGTATGAGTATCCTCTGAAGATAGAGCTGAGGCTTCAACTAGTGATGGCGTAAAGGCAAGCACAGCTGAAGCACACATTACCTGGCGAACTGCCAGTTGCATAAAATTACGCCGTGTTAAAGAATCAATTAGTGGTTTTTCTGTATTAGGCATGATTTTTCCTTATTGTCTCAGCACATTATCAAACAGGAATAGTTAACTCCAGAAAATATTTGGCGATAACACTATACAAAAGTCTCAACAAATTCTTTGATTCGTTCCAGCCCAACATCAATTTGCGCAATACTTGTAGCGTAGGAAAAACGCAGATGCTGACCTTCACCAGCAATAGGTGTGCCGAAATGTGCGTCTGCGAGTACGGCTATGCCAGCGCTATGTAACAGTTGATAGGCTAGCGCTGAGCTGTCACCCAATTTTAATTTTTCACATAACTCGCTAACATCAGGCCAGACATAAAATGCTCCTTCCGGCTTGCGACAATAAATACCATCAATATTGTTTAGACCATTTACAATATGATGCCGTCGTTTTCCGAATTCATCACGCATCAACAAAACACTTTCCTGTGATTCGGATAAGGCAGAAATAGCGGCATACTGATTCGCGTGCGGTGCACATGAATCGGTGTTAGTCACCATCCGTGAAAAAACTGGTGCCAATTTCCTGTTAATTGCGTAACCGACTCGCCAACCTGTCATAGAGTAGGTCTTGGAAACAGAATCAACTATGACTGTGCGTTCCAGCATACCTTCCACCGAGGCAATGCTGGCAAATTCCTGTTCATATACGAATGCATGATAAGGCTCATCAGAAAAAACCCACAGGTCCTTCCAGGGTGCGATAATTTCAGCCAGCTTTTCCAGATAATTCCGGTCAAAAACAACTCCAGTGGGATTGTGTGGGCTGTTAAGTATGATCAAACGAGTATTTGAGTTTATATGAGCGGCAAGCTCTTCTAGATCAAACTTGAAATCACAGCTTTTTCGTAAAGAAAGTCCGACTGGTATCGCGCCATTGAAACTTATTTGCGACTCATATATCGGAAAGCCAGGAACAGGATATATAACTTCATGACCGACATTGTAGTCACAAACTGCCTGTACTGTGAAAGCTATAAAGGGTTTGGCTCCACAACCACATATAACGTCATCCTCGGAAACTGTGATTTTTCGCGTAGTCGAAACATAACTCGCTACGGCCTCCCTCAATCGCTGAATACCTGCGGATGTCGTATACCCAGTATGCCCTTGTCTAATTGCATCGAAAGCTGCCTCACAGATATTTTCAGGAGTAGGAAAATCAGGCTGACCAATACAAAAAGAAATAATATCCTTGCCAGCGGCTCGTAAGCGTTCAACCTCGGCAAGAATAACAAAGGCGTTTTCAGTTCCTAATGAGTTTCCTCGCTCTGAAATTTCGGTCATGCAAAAAGTTCTCTATAAAAATGTGACTTAATGTATTTTAACAACGATTGCATTATAACAATTGAAAGTAGATAGCTCCCGTTAATTGACGTGCTTTGCCTACCCAAACCATCACCATGTTGTCATGCTTGTTAGAGAAGCATTAGAATGGTCGAATAATTAGAATAATTTCAATACCGGGACGATAGAATCAATTGAGTCTGACACAAAATCTTATCAATAATTTTCGCTGGATTAGCCTGATTGGTGGACCCATCATTGGGATACTTGTCTATTTTCTGGTGCCTGAAACTTTCATTGGTCTGGACAATAACCCTGTTAGCCTCGGAAGTGCTGGCAAGCTTACTGCCGGCCTAGCTTGCTGGATGGCCATCTGGTGGTTGGGTGAGTCAATACCTATTTACGCGACCGCTCTGTTGCCATTAGCTGTTCTACCTCTGGGCGGAGCAAGGACTATGAAAGAAGCTGCGCTTGGCTATGCCCATCCCTTAATCTTTCTTTTTATCGGCGGTTTTATGTTGGCCCTGGCACTGGAACGCTGGCAGTTACACAAACGCTTTGCCTTAATGGTATTACGCGTCATTGGTACCTCGCCAACGAAACTTGTCGGTGGATTCATGTTCGTTTGTGCAACGATGAGTATGTGGATAACCAATACCGCAACGACTCTGGTGATGTTACCTATTGCCCTGAGCGTAATTGGGATTTATGAGAAACAATTTCCAGAGAAAAAGAACCTCGCCCTTTGTTTATTATTAGGAATCGCCTATTCAGCCTCTATCGGTGGTATTGGCACTATTGTCGGCACTGTACCGAATATTTTTGCGGTTTCTTTTCTGGAAAATGAAATGGGTATTCATTTTAGTTTTCTCGAGTGGATGAAAATAGGTGTGCCGGTGGTATTGGTTTTTGTGCCGATTAGCTGGTTCTTGCTTACACATATTATATATCCCCTGGACAAAGAACCTATTGACGAAAGTGTACTGGATACTAAACCCGAACCCTGGAATAACGGTTCGAAATTAACATTAATGATTTTTTTTCTTACAGCCTTTTGCTGGATGTTTCGACCTCTACTCATAAAAATAGATGCCTTACAGTATTTGAGCGATGGTGGAATTGCCATTATTGCAGCCTTACTACTGTTTATGATTCCTAGCAACATTAAAGAAAAAGAGTTTTTGATAGATTGGGAAACTGCTGTACGAATTCCCTGGGGCATAGTTATATTACTCGGTGGTGGTATATCACTGGCTGCTGCAATCAATGGTAATGGTGTTAGCGAATTATTAGCCAGCTACCTGGAAGGTATGCAAGGAGTTCATCCATTAATTATGAGTTTTGCTGTCGTTACCTTGATTATTTTTCTAACGGAGTTAACCAGTAATGTTGCCACCACCACCGCGCTTATTCCTATGTTCGCTGCAATGGCTGTTGGACTGGGTATTGCACCAATTACCATTATTATTCCAGCAACCATCGCCGCCAGCTGCGCCTTTATGCTACCGGTCGCGACACCACCTAATGCAATTGTTTTTGGCTCGGGGTTGCTTCGAATTCCACAAATGGCGAAAGCAGGAATATGGTTGAATCTGATTGGTATTTTTGTCGTTACCATTACCAGTCATTTCCTTATCGCATTTTTGTTTGAATCCTTTGAATAGTCATAATCAAATTCTAATAGGGCTATAAAATATGTCATATCCTGCAACAGGCACCTGTCAATGCACCCAGGTACACTACAAGCTCAAACTAGCACCCATCGTCACAGTAGTCTGTCACTGTACCGATTGTCAGAAAGTATCTGCTGGTGCCTTTAGCATGACCATGTTGGTCAAACGAGAAGATTTTGAGCTTGTTCGTGGTGAATTAGGTGTTTTTGACAGACCTGCTGAAAGCGGCAACATTGCCCGATGTTATTTCTGTCCTACTTGTAGCAACCGCATATATCATGAGAACCCTGATAGTCCAGAGATTGTCCGTTTGAAGCCAGGAACTCTGGATGATACCAGTATCATAAAACCCGAGATGCATGTGTGGACAAGAAATGTCCAGCCCTGGGTTAAATTACCCACAGACCTTCCATGTTATGAAATGCAACCTGACGCCTCAGTACTTTTTGCCAACAAATAAATAGAAAAGATTTTCCCTGGTTTGGGACGTATGACGAATCAGAAACTTAGATATCCATTATTTTCAAGATAGGTGACAATCTCTACAGCCGCCTCTTCCGCGCTACAATCTTCTGTCTTTATTTCAATTTCAGCTTTTTCCGGCACTTCATAGCGTGAATCTATTCCTGTGAAGTTTTTAATTTCACCACGACGTGCCTTTTTATACAGCCCTTTCCTATCTCGCTGTTCACAAACTTCCAAAGGCGTATTCACAAAAATTTCGATAAATTCATTTTCTTCAACTAGATTTCGCGCTAGACGTCTTTCACTGATAAAAGGTGAAATGAAAGAAACTACTACAATAAGCCCCGCATCTACCATCAATTTTGCGGTCTCCCCAACCCGTCGAATATTTTCTACCCGATCGACATCGGTGAAACCCAGATCCTTATTGATACCATGTCTAATGTTGTCACCATCAAGTGTATAGGTATGACGCCCCATATCCATTAGTCGTTTATCAACAAGGTTCGAGATGGTCGACTTGCCTGAGCCTGACAAACCTGTGAACCAAAGTACACAGGGTTTTTGATGTTTTTGCTGAGCCCGGGTGGATTTATCGACGGCCATCTCTTGCCATATGACATTCTTGGCGCGTCTTAGTGAAAATTCCAGCATGCCCACACCAACCGTATTATTGCTCAGTCGGTCTATCAGAATAAAACTACCGGTGTGACGGTTTTCCTTATAGCTATCATAAGCAATCGGCTGGCTTAAATTCAGATTACAATAACCAACCTCGTTAAGTTCAAGTGATTTGCCAGGCTCATGCTCAAAATTATTTACATTCACCTTGTATTTAAGTTCGGTAACAGTCGCCGGTGTTATTTTGTTTGTTGTTTTGAGTAAATACTGGCGTCCCGGCAATAATTCATCTTCTGCCATCCACAAGACATGGGCAGCAAATTGATTTGACTGATCGATCGGGTTTTTAGAACTGCAAATTACATCACCACGCGAAATATCCAGCTCGTCTTCCAGTGTCAGTGTCAGTGCTTGTCCAGCACTAGCAGATTCAAGTTCGCCTTCGTGAGTAACAATATCTTTAATACGACTGCGTTTGCCGGAAGGAATAACTATTATTTCATCACTTACATTAATATCACCACTAGCGATGGTCCCGGAGAAACCACGAAAATTCAAATTAGGTCGGTTCACCCACTGTACGGGAAATCGAAACGGTGATGACACATTTTCATTGGCAACATCAACTTCTTCAAGATAAGGCAATAATGCAGGGCCCTTATACCACTGAACTCGTTCACTTGAGGAAGTAATATTGTCACCATTGAGTGCAGAAATAGGGATACACAGAACATCTGGAAACCCTAGCGAATCTGCAAGCTCATTATATTCCTTTTCAATTTCAGTGAAAACTTCTTCAGAAAAATCCACAAGATCCATCTTGTTAATAGCTACAACGATATGTTTCACACCAAGTAATGAAGCGATGTAACTATGTCTTCGCGTTTGTGTTAATACGCCTAATCGCGCATCAATTAAAATAATAGCTAGATCTGCCGTTGAAGCAGCGGTAGCCATATTGCGAGTATATTGTTCGTGCCCAGGCGTGTCAGCGACAATAAACTTACGCTTATCGGTGGAAAAGTATCGATAGGCAACATCGATGGTAATACCTTGCTCACGTTCCGCAGCAAGTCCATCTACCAGCAAAGCCAGGTCGATTTCGTCACCTTGTGTGCCCATTTTTTTGCTTGCATTTTCCAGAGCCTGCAATTGATCTTCATAGATCATTTTTGAATCATAGAGCAGCCGTCCAATAAGCGTACTTTTGCCATCATCAACACTTCCACAGGTAATAAAGCGCAAAAAACTTTTATGTTCCTGTGCATGTAAATATGCATCAATATTCTTTTCAATCAAGTCTGACTGGTGAGCCATTAGAAATAGCCCTCCTGTTTCTTCTTTTCCATTGAGGCAGCAGTATCATGATCAATAACTCGACCCTCTCTTTCAGACGATGTCGTCAACAACATTTCCTGAATAATATCCGGTAAGGTATCTGCGCCAGATTCGACAGCTCCAGTCAATGGATAACAACCCAAGGTACGAAACCGAACCAATCGCAATGCTGCTTCTTCGTCATTCTCAAGAGGCATGCGATCATCGTCCACCATAATTAATACACCATCACGCTCCACAATTGGACGTTCTTTTGCATAATAAAGTGGCACAATGGGTATGCTTTCCATATGGATGTATTGCCATATATCAAGCTCAGTCCAGTTGGACAAAGGAAACACGCGTATACTTTCGCCATTGTGAATACGGGTGTTATAGATATCCCAAAGCTCGGGACGTTGATTCTTCGGGTCCCAACGATGTTGATCTGATCTAAATGAAAAAATTCGTTCTTTCGCGCGCGACATCTCTTCATCACGACGTGCTCCGCCAAAGGCAGCGGTAAATTTATGCTTATCCAGAGCCTGCTTAAGTCCTTGAGTCTTCATTACATCAGTATGAATTTGAGAACCATGGCTAAAAGGGCCAATGCCCTGTTCGACGCCTTCCTCATTAATATGCACGATTAAATCGAGACCAAGGTCTTTTACCGTCTTGTCCCGAAATTCAATCATCTCCTTAAACTTCCAGGTAGTATCAACATGCATTAGTGGGAAAGGTGGTTTAGACGGATAAAATGCCTTCATCGCCAGATGCAACATCACAGAAGAATCTTTGCCAATGGAGTAGAGCATCACCGGGTTTTCACATTCGGCAGCAACCTCTCGCATAATAAAAATACTTTCGGCCTCAAGGCGTTCAAGATGAGTCAATTCAGGCATAAACTTATTCTTTCAAAATATATAAAACGGTGGAAGATTAACATCATAAAATAAAGCACCGGGTTGAGCCATCGCATTGAGCCATGCCGATGAATTATCAGGAGAATAGAACAGATAGCATGCTTGTTTCAGTCAATTGCTTACTCTCGACACGAACCCTCTCTCATCGATGCGGACGGCAGAGTACTATCATAAAGATCACATTTCCAGCTTGCCTACCAAATTTATCGAAACCTGCTTATTTAAGCTAAAACTTGGAAAAGTCTGGCGCTCGTTTTTCCATGAATGCGGTTAATGCTTCTTTCGCTTCAGCACCGTTTAACATCGGCATGAAAGAATCATTCTCTCTTTGACTGGCAGCGAGAATTTGCTCATGTAAGGCTGCGCGTAGCAATTTTTTCGTTGTTTTAGTTGCGTGAGGAGGTTGTGCGGCAATTCGACTGGCTGCTTCTAGTGAGATGTTTTCCAATTCCGTGCTAGCCAGCTTCTTGTTCACAATGCCCACCTCCATTGCTTTATTAACATCAAACATAGCACCCAACAATAACAATTCTGAGGCCAAACGATGTCCCATCAATAGCGGTAATATGTGTGTGGAACCGGCTTCTGGGCACAAACCTATGTTTACAAAAGGCATTTGAAATCGCGCATCTTCACTGGCATACACCAAATCACAGTGCAGCAACATAGTCACGCCTATACCAACCGAAATGCCATTTACAGCCGCAATAATTGGTTTCTCAGCATTGATTAAGGCTCGTACAAATTGCAACACGGGACTTGAATCATCGGTGGGAGGGTTCTTTAGAAAATCCTTTATATCGTTGCCACTACAGAAGCTGTCATCTACACCCGTGATCATGCTTACTCGAATATTGTTGTCACTATCTGCTCCCTTTACAGCATCCGCCAGGGACTGATACATAGCCAAATCCAGGGCATTCTTCTTGTCAGCCCGGTTTATTTTTATTTTCAGAATTTTATCTTCTACAAGGGTTTCAATATATTCGCTCACTTTTTATCCTTTTCAGATTTTCACAAGCTCTCATACTACGTCAAATTTACTATAGAGTAATTCAGCTTTATATTTTAATAACTGGATAACTTCTTTTTGACTATCCCCTCTTGCAAAAATTGTCATAATTGGGTGACCACGAGGGATATGTGTAGCGGCTTGAGGGATATCTGCTGTTAATGGCAAGACTTCCTCTGGCGCATAAATTTCTTTTAAATCTTTGGGGCAAAGCAAATCCTGAGCTGCGAATAAATACGCCTTACCCATCATCTTTTCATTCACTGGTAATTTGAAAGTAGGTAGCTGTCCTTCACAAGCCCTACAATGCATCTCAATGACTGAAAGTTCCTGAGCAAATTCCAGTACTTCAACCGATGCGGTATAACGTGGGTTGATCTCAATTGGATAAACATCATTAGCATAAATAATGGCGTCTACTCCAAATAAGCCCTTTAAGCCAAATTCCCTGGCTATAGATTGACCAATATTCTGCCAACTGTCTTTTTCATGGGTATCTAGTGACAGGGGTCCAACACTCCCACAATAGGAAAATTCTCCTGCATTCAGAAAGTCTTCACCGACCAATTGACGAGTAACACCCAGTAAAGAAGCAGATTTGCCATCGCCAACAAAAATCCCTGCCCTGCTTTCCCCTCTCATGAATTCCTGAAGATAATATGAGCCAGCTTGAGCCATCCCCTTATTACGATAGTGTGCGATCCCCTTACCGCCAGTATTACCAATACTTTTCATCAACCAATCGCTTTCATCCAAAATACCATCGCCGTTCAGTTTGGATATCTTCGGACTCTTCAGGCCCGCTTTTTGCAAACAAGCCGAGACAAAGAATGGATCACATACAGCCCTACACACCTTGGCCGAATTTCCGAACAATGGCCGCAAGCTTTCTAATTCTTCCAGGACAGATAAATGATTTTCAAGTGCACCGGTATACAGAAACGGCACCTCCGGTGAGTTGACCACAAGACCGACCAGATCTTCTGGGTACCTGTCCGCTGAGACGCACACACCAGGAAAGTTTTCAGTCAGATCAAAATCGCCATAGCTATCAATCCAATAGGGCGAATAACACGAACGACGCGCAGAAAAACATGCGGCACGTGCACTGGCGCCCAGAATAACTATTTGAGGATCAGGCATGATTCGAGCTTGTCAGAAATCTCAGTGATAAATTGTTATCATACAATAGTTCAAAAACTGATAACCAACTGAATCGTTTTTAATATTCGATGAGCAACAAACATATTATAATATTTTCCGATACCGACGGGCTGCATGAGGCTAAGCTCGCGAATGCCTTTGCAAAGCATGGAGCACAATCCAGCCGAATTTCCCTGACAGACTGCCAATTGACCTACAGCTCAACCGGCACAGGACTTATCATTCCTGGCTTTGATAATTGCCTGCCCGACGCGGCATTTGTCCGTGCTATCCCTGATGGCTATTTCGAACAAGTTACATTTCGGCTGGATATCCTACACGCTTTGGAAAGAAGCGGAGTGCTAGTCTACAACAGCGCAAGAGCAATCGAACGTACCGTTGATAAAGGCATGACAAGTTTTATCCTTGCTCGAAGCGGCGTATCTTCTCCTGATACATGGGTATGTGAATCAAAAGACGAAGCGAATGAAATCGTTTTTCGCGAAACTTCAAAGAATAGAAATCTGGTGCTAAAACCCCTCTTCGGTAATTGTGGTAGAGGCTTGCAATTGATAAATACTGATAACCCTCTGCCAACACTGGAAGAAGTGAGCGGCGTCTATTATTTACAGAGACAAATTCGAAGTGCTGATGGAAAGGGCCGAGATTGGCGCGTATTTGTTATCGCTGATCAGGCAATTGCAGCTATGGAAAGAATTTCTGATCATTGGATCACTAATCGCGCCCGTGGTGGTTCATGTTTCCCTGCCGTTCTAACACCTGAAATTAGAGAACTGGCAGAAGCAGCCAGTCGCGCAGTAGACATGAACTATGCCGGGGTCGACATCATTCGTGACGCCGATGGGAATTATCTGGTTCTGGAAGTAAACAGCGTGCCAGCATGGCGAGGACTGCAATCAGTCATTGAAAAAGATATTCCTCAAATGCTGGCGGACGACATTATTGCTCTATGTCACGCATCAAACAAAAAAACAAGAGTTGTACCTTAGATTAGAACACCCCCTTTTTGAAAACCTTACTTTCCACCGCGCATTTTTTTTATCCCATCTACAAAACGCGATAATGTTTGTGACAATTCGCCTCGATTTAACATTATTTCAACTAACTGAAACTGACTGTCATCACTAATCGCCAGGGCCAAAGAATCCTTTAGTTCGCGTCGTGTACTGGCACGATGACCGACGCCGCCGAGACTATTTGCTATATCAGAATAATTAAGATGATCGAGGTCATTAAATTTTGATTCTGGCTGGAACGCGCGCAACATCTCCCAACTACTATTATTAAAAAGTAAAACAATAGGGTTCCAACCATAGCGTTTGCAGTTTAATAACTCCCAACCTGTCATCTGAAAAGCACCATCACCAACCATGATAATTGGCCGACGCCCTGTCGCAGCCTGCACACCTAATCCTGAAGGAACACCGAAACCCATTGTTGCGTAGTAGCCAGGAGCAACCAACTCTGTATTTTCTATATCCAGTGCGGTAAACAAACAATCACCCATATCGGCGGCAATGGGCATCAATTCATTTTCTTTGAACACGTCATTTACAGCTCTGGCAATATCGGTCGGGGTTATAGCCTCATCATCAGCCGTCAAGTTGTGTGGATACTCAACTTTTAAAGCAGGAGCAACACGTTTTGTCTCCATTTTTTCATTTAATTTTGTCACCAGGGCCTTTATCGGCATACTCAGGTAACTGTGATATCCCAGAGACACCTGTCCGTCGCTGGCGAGTATGGTCTTGCGCAAATCTATCTTCTTTTCAGAGATACCAAAATTGGTATCTGATAACAAAACGCCTAATAGCATTAATGCATCAGAGTTTTCTACTGTTTGTGTCAACTCATGATCGCCTGCCATACCCATATAGGTGCCACGCAATGGAACATCCTGTCCTGCCAACAGCCCCCTACCCATGAATGTAGTCACCACGGGAATATCCAGTTTCTGACAAAGCTCCCGAACTTCTTCCTCGAGACCGTAACGACGAATTTCCACACCCACCATCAAAACCGGCGATTCTGCCTGCTTTAACCTTTCAATTATTTCATTCGCGCAGGCATTTAAAGCCTCTTCATCGACATTTGGATCCGTACGCAGCGCCGGAACTTCTTTGCATTCCTCAAACACTTTATCGCGAGGTACCTCGATGTATACGGGTCTGGATTCTGTAATACAATTTTGTAAAACTCTGGCGATCTCCTCGGGTGCCGTAGCTGGATCATCAAGTATCACCTGATCACAAGTCACCTCCTTAAACATTTTCATCTGCGAGGAAAGTTGTTTGGCCTGATGATGAACTAACAATCCTGTAGAGCGATCAGCCGCACCCGGCCCGCCGGAGATTACTATTACTGGTGATTTTTCTGCATAAGCGGCGGCAACCGGATTCACCATGTTAAATGCACCAGCACCGTAGGTGACAGCAGCGACAGATGGTTTGGAATGAAAACGGGCAGCGGCATCTGCGGCAAAACCGACCGCAGGTTCATGACTGAACGTATAGAGAGGCAAGATCCTGCTTTCTTCAATTACCTTGAATAAAGGCAAAGCAAAATCTCCTGGAATACCGAATATTTCTTCGACCCCGTATTTCCTTAGTCCATGCAGTAAAGATTCAGCCAGATTCATGATGTTTACCCCAAATTAGCTTTAGAACGGAAATAATAGTGCCAAAATGAAAAAATTATCTTGCCAACTTTATGAGTAAAGCGTAGTTTTTAGCAACTATATTTCAATAATTCTAATTTTCTATACTTATATTGCTGAATATGCTCTTAGACCGTTTTGATATTGCTATTCTCAAGGAGTTACAAACAGATGGGAGGATTTCCAATCGTGACCTGGCAGATCGCGTCGGACTCTCACCTGCACCCTGCTGGAGACGACTTCGAAGCCTGGAGCAAGAGCAAATTATCTCTCGCTATGCAGCTCTTCTGGATGCAGAAAAAGTCGGCTTGAGTATCATCGCGTTCGCCCATATCTCATTGGAAAATCATCACGCTGATACCGTAGCCGAATTCGACAAAGCGATTCAGTCTGCTGATGAAGTCCTCGAGTGCTATATGACTAGCGGCGAATACGATTACATGCTAAAAGTCATCGCAGCTGATATGGCTGCCTATGAAAAATTTTTTAGTGAGGTATTAATGCAGATACCCGCCATTAGAAATGTCAGTACCAGTTTTGCTCTCCGCCACAAAAAACTAACCACGGCGTTGCCACTCAAGCGTGCTTGAATGATCAAAAACAAGTTAAACGATAAGGCCGAATTATTTCATCATCTCGCGACCATGGAAAATGCCGGGGTTCCTCTTATTCAGGCAGTAGAAACATTATTGCCAAATAAAAATTCAAAGTTGAATAAATCACTGATTCAACTTCTTTCGAAGCTCAAGCGAGGTAGTCCATTATCAACAGCGGGACTGAGCTCAGGCCTGTTTTCTAATATTGATAGTCTGATCATTAAGGCTGCAACAGACTCTGGCACTTTAGCTGAAGCCTTAAAGAGATTAGCGAGACAATACGAAACGAAACTAAAGCTAAAACAAAAAGTAAAGAGTCAGCTCGTATTTCCAGTTTTCATATTCATATTGGCGATTTTTATCGCACCCATTCCCAGTCTTGTATCCAACAGCATCGATTCGGGTACTTACGTAGATGTGACTGTTTTTTTCCTGATCAAACTATTTCTAATTTTAGCTTTTCTGAGCAAGTTACCCTTCTGGCTAAGAAAAGGTTTCTTAAGTAGCCTGGGTTTAGCCATATCTGTCGATAAGCTGATAATGAATTCGCCAATAACAGGCAAGCTATATGTCAAACATCAAGTCACACAATTTATTGAAACACTTGCAGCCTTACTCCAGGCCGGAATCCCTGCTTTTGATGCCTTACCCAGGGCCATAGGCATAATTGATAATAGTTGTATCAAAGCCAGCTTTGAGCCCGTGTTATTGCGGCTAAAATCTAACAGTACTTTGCATGATTCGATAGTAATAAATGACTACCTGTCAGATGAATGTAAACAGCATATAAAGTCAGGAGAATTATCAGGTAGATTAGACGAGTCCTTGTTACATTATGGAGAACTAGCCAGAGCTGAAGTAAATTTTAGCTTTGAACAATTTGCTTTGTGGGTACCGCGTATAATTTATGGGATTATCTGTATGTATATGGTCTATTCCATTTTTAGCTCTAATGCATTTCTTCCATCTGCCTAAGAGCGTCGGACTTTTTTATTTATAATTGAATTATCTCATTTACTCAGTTCAATCTAAAAACTTAGTTTAGCTTCATAATCTAAGGACAACTCCCTTGTATCTATTTCTATCTGACTCGAAGACTTTGCATTTTCTGTAATTATTTCAACCGAAGCCAATAATGTTTTTGCACCATCATCCAGTTCGACAAGTTTTTCAAATGCTTCAACTGCCAGAGAATGATTTCCCATAAGAAAATTAATTCGTCCGATATTATAGTACGCCATTGACATTAAAGCGGTATGACCGGAGTGTACTGCATTCTTATATGTTGACAATAAAACTGGATACTTGGGTTGTGATTGAGCACAGGTCTTGGTGAACAAATAGAATTGCTTTTTGGTGATAATACTTATTTTATGATAGGAGACACGATTAATAAGTTTGTCATTCAGATCATCGTTAAATAGTGTCTCTTCATTACTCAGGCAATGCATTATTGCCTCTGAAAAAACATATCCAGCCTCTTCCTTATCTACAATTTGAGCGTTATTAATTGCCTGCATCGCATCTCTGGTCGAACCAGCTTTAAAAAAAATATTTGCTACCGAAGCCCATGCCCATGGCGAAGCAGATTTGCTGTTTATTATAAAATTCACATAGTTGTGATTTGTTGACCACACCGTGGCTCGCTCGTTCAGCTTATATGCCGGATAAAAATACAGTAGTAATATCATCAGACATATTTTCAGAACGTTTTGGAGCTTGAGTGATTCCAGTACTTCAAAAATGAATACAGTCAACAAAAGAAGCACTCCGTACCCAGGTAAATAATTTCGATGCTCAAAAACAAGTGATAAAGGTAATACTGTCGATTCGATTAAATGACCACATAAAAACCATAAAAGACAAAAAGAGAAAACTTTTCTTACTCGTTGTATCGGGTTAATAATTGCCAAAATAATAATAATTATCCACGATAGTATTGAGAAAAGTGTATTTATTGGATTGAGAATACTTTTAGACACATAAGTACCATCATGAAAAAAAGTCATTGGTTCTGGGTTAATGAAGAGCAACCAGCATACGTATTGCCATAACACTCTTGTTTGCGTTAGTAAGCGTTGATCATTACTAATTAGTGATTCTGGTGAAATCTGACCATATAGCGAGATGAAACTGTGTAGAAGGTAGATAAGTACCGATATTAAAGGCAGAGCGAATAATATTTTGCCTGTTCTGCCCACCCAAAATGGTGCAGCGTTATGTAGTTTGAATTTAAAACAATAAGCTTCTATTAGCAGGAGAAATACAGGTAACAGGATCCCGTTTTCCTTACAAAGTGTTGCCAGAATAGTAAGAAATGTAACCCACGTTATTAATTGCGCATACCCCTTATTGGCAACAATCACCCTCTCTCTCAGAAAAAAATAACAAACACAGCTGTAAATAATTACCATGGTACTCAACATCGCCATACGTTGTACGGCGTAAAGAACTGTGCTTACAAAAAAAGGATGTAGTAACCAGACTGAAGTGCATATCAATGAAATTAAAAAATAATTTTTACTTCGGCTCCCTTCTTTTTCAGGTCTGTAAATATAAGGAACAAGCTTCCAACTTAGAAAGAATATCCCAATACCTGTGAGCAAATGTATAAAAATATTGGTTAACTTTACGGAGGCCGGCAGTTTATTGCCAGCCATGGTGTAATTTGCTGCAAAAGACAGCATTGATATTGGTCTTCCACTTATGCCGGAAAATGAGGAGAAGGCAGCTTCCTTTATAGAGGCAATACTAATTCTTTCGAGTATTAGAGATTCATTTTCAACGAGATTATGATAATCATCGAGGACATAGGGACCATTGATGGCAGGTAAGTAGATAAATGCGGTAGTTACAAGAAGAAGAATAAGGCAAATGTAACTCGTGTTACGGTATTTTATGTTTACATTTTTCATATTTTTTAAAAAGCATATTCTATCTTTATGGCACAACACAAATAAACAGTTTCGTTGAACGCAGATGGTAAATTTTCTGGCTCCAAGCTATGCTCCCAGTACAATCGCTCAATCAGGAGTATGTAGAATGTTAAGAATAAGCCAAACATATATTTTCTACATATTACGCAACGCGGTTTTTCCGGTTTTAGGGATATTGATCGTTGCCTGTAGTCAGGAGCCTCAAGATACTAATATTGTTCAACATGAGGATGTGGTGAAGATGTCTCGCGCCCTCGTGCCCGAACCTCCCTGGCCAACTGAAGATGAAATCGGGATGGCCAACACCCTTGGGGCTGGCACTTCGATGCGGTGTGCATTTCATCTGAACCAATCCAATGCAAAGGTTTATGAATTATCACACCTGCGTTCGAATGACATGCCTTCGTCACCGTGGGCACCTGCCATGCAGTATGAATACTCTTCGACCGCAGGGGTGCCCAACCAAAGCGTAGCCTGGCATACCGGTACTAAGGTAAGCGGTAAATCAGGTGTGCAGGGGACGCAAATGGACGCTTTTGGTCATTGGGGTTATCTTGACGAAATTTGGGATGGTTCAGGTGAATTTCCGGCTGATAAGGCAAAGTATTATGGTGGTTTTTCACAAGCTGAAGTCAAACCGCTCGCGGACGGGCCGTTGCAGAAACTGGGTATTGATAAGGCACCACCCATCATCAGCAGCGCAGTATTACTTGATGCCAAATCCTATCTGGGCAAAGGAGATGCAATGCAAGCTGGTCAGCAAATTCACGGCCGTGACATCGAAGCTATGATCGCAACACAGGGACTCTCATGGCGAGGAATCTTGCCGGGTGATGTGCTGTATATCTATACGGGCTGGAGTGATAACTGGGAGAAAGATTTCTATTATCAAGGTGGACCCGGTTTATCAATTGATGCTGCCAAATACCTGGAAACGCGTCGCGTGGTGCTTGTTGCCCTCGACAATCCGTTTACTGATGCGATCAATATTGGACAGTTCGCTGGCCTCGCGGAACCTCCTCTTGGTACGCCACCAAATGTTGGGGGAGCACCCGTTCATCATCATAATTTAGCGAAGGCTGGAATACATCAAATTCAAAATATCGCCCTGGCTGAAATGGTAGAAGACAAGGTCTGGACATCATGCACCGTCATTCTTCCGATAAAGGTGGTCGGCGCCTCCGGTGCGCCTGTGAGTCCGATTGCTATTGGTATGCCTGATGCTTGAAGTGAGTGTAATCTTGGCTGAAATATTAAAAAGTCAGGTTGGAAATAAAAATGGCCAAAACAGCCAGAGGTACAACATAACGAAGTAGAAAGCGCCAGGTTTTAAAAAGCAATTCATCTTTTAAACCCAGGGTCTCCATAGTCATGTCTTTTGTCAGCCACCAACCAACGAATAGCGCATATAACATCCCACCGATAGGCATCAAAATACTGGTGATCAGATAATCGATCAGATCAAAGAACGTCATGTTGGAGAACATATTGATAAAACTGAGAGGATGCACATCTTCAAGGTAGTTGAAAGAAAACACCGTCAGGAAACCCAGCAGAAAAATTACAAAGCCAAGAGCCATCGTCATTTTCGGTCTGCTGCTACCTTCTATTTCTTCCAGTCGGGAAACTGTAACCTCCAACATAGAAAGGGCTGAGGTCAATGCAGCTAAAAACACGAGGGTGAAAAAAACTGCACCAATAATAGAACCACCGGGCATACTTGCAAATGCGGTAGATAGAGTAACGAATATCAAACCAGGTCCTTGTGCCGGGTCCAGACCATGGGCAAAAACAATTGGAAATATCATGAGGCCTGCAAGCAAGGCAACCATTGAATCACCTATGGCGATAATCACCGTAGACTTAACCAGATCCACTTCTTCCGGAAGATAAGCTGCATAAGTCAACACACCGCCAACGCCAACATTCACTGAAAAGAATGCCTGACCTACTGCCGCTAATGTGACTTGCGGGGTCAATTTCGAAAAATCCGGTCGAAATAGATAATCGACAGCCTGTAAAAATTCGCCTGCGAACATGCCGTAAACAACTAGGCCAACAAGCATTACAAAGAGTGTTGGCATCATGATTACAACTGCCCGTTCTATACCGGCTTTGATACCACGTGACACGATAAAAACGGTACTGGCCATAAACAATGCATGCCAGCCAATTAGTGTTGCCGGACTATGTAAAAACTCATCGAAAGTAGCACCAACTTCTGCAGGAGACAGGCCGGTGAAAACACCAGTCAAGGTTTTGATTATGTAGGCAATGGACCAACCGGCGATAACACTAAAGAAACTTAAAACCAGAAAGAGGACAAAAATCCCAAGCCAACCAAGCCAGGACCATCGGGGACTGGAACCGATCTCCAATGCAATATTTCGTAGTGTATTTGGTGCACTCATGCGACCACGACGTCCAAGCAACATCTCAGCCAACATGATAGGTGACGCTATAAGGACTATTGCCAGCAGGTAAACTATTAAAAATGCCCCTCCTCCATTGGCTCCAAGCATATAAGGGAATTTCCATATATTCCCCAACCCTACTGCAGCACCTATAGCCGCTAACAGAAATCCCATGCGGGTTGAAAACATTTCATGCGCTTGTGTCATGGCCATTGCGATTTCCTTTTTACTAGTATTATTTTACTTTTTAGAAAATTCTTTTGCTCAACACACTCATATATTAAGTACCCGTAAATCCAGGCATCCATCATTGACAGGTGGACACCAAAAGTAACTGCCCGATAGTGGTTGTGAGATGCGAAATAAAGCATCAACTATCCCATCCTCTTTGCCTGTCATTCGATTTAGCAAAGCTTCAAAGGCATCAAATGATTTTCCGAAAGCGACAAATACCAGTCCTTCGCTGCCTTCATCTGCCCAGGGCATGGACCTTCTCAGGATAAATGCCTCCGGTTCGAAATCTTCCTGCGCAGTTCGTTTTACGTGAGCAGAATCGGGTGCGTCCTCTAACTCTTCATTATCAGTAAGCCGACGACCTATAACGTGATCTCGTTCTTCATGATCCATAGATTCTATATAGTCAAGATCATGCAGCCATTGTTGAACCGCGACAAAAGATGAACCATCCAGTCCCGCACCACGGCCAGTAACAATTCCTGCTGCAAGAGCTTCTTCTCCTTCAGGATTTTCCGTACCGTCTTCGTAGCCACTCAGGTCGCGACTATCCCGGTATTGAAAACTATCAATCACTTTCACCAGATCAAAGGCCGGCATAAGCAGTCGCTCCGTTGCCCTGGCTGCATGGACCAGCTCGCCGCGATCACTACCCCGCAACCAACACCACAATGCCGCCGGAGTAGATGGTATATCCACCTTCACATCAGAGTAAGCCGGGAAAGCACCAAAGCCATCTATCTCAACATCCAGAGATTTAAGCAGGGAGGCTCCCAGGCCAATGACTTTATCCTCACCAAGTTTGGAATCTGCTAGATCTAATAATACCTCGCGCGGATTGCTGTCGGGTCTCAATGAAAACACCAAATATCTTGCCAATCGGGGTGGCGAAGGAAGAATACCAGCTTGAATATTGCCCATTGCTAAATCCCTTGTTTATCTGGAAAGAATATTTAAGGCTTGTTCATGTAAAGCCGAATTAGCTGCGGCAACTACATTACCCCCATTTGCGACGGAATTCCCTTGCCAGTCACTAATCACTCCGCCCGCTGCTTCGACAATTGGGATCAAAGGCATGACATCATAAGCTTTAAGTGAAGCTTCAACTATAAGATCAACAAAACCATGTGCAAGTAATGAATAACCATAACAATCCGTACCAAAACGGGAGAATCGACATATCTCACCAATTTTTACAAAGCTATCAAGGGCTTTACCGGTATGAAACATGGACAGATGCGTGCAACATAGGACGGCGTCAGAGAGTTGATCCTTTTTGCTTGTATAAATCTGGTTTTTACCATCGTCATTCAAAATAAAAGCACCTGCTTCACTTCCAACAAATGTTTCATTCGTAAATGGTTGATGCATTAATCCAGCCACACTTTTATCGCCATCCATTAAACCCAGAAGTGTTCCCCACATCGGTGAACCTGCCACAAACCCTCTGGTACCATCAATTGGATCTATAAGCCATTTGAAGGACTCCGTACCTTTAGTTTCACCAGATTCCTCTCCAATAACACTGTGTCCTGGATAAATCTCAACAATCTTCCCTCTTATATAGTCTTCGATCTCTTGATCGGCTAGCGTCACCGGATCGAATTTTCCGCCAATTTGCTTATTGCTTACATCAAGGTTTGTTCGAAAATATTTTAATGCTATTTCTCCGGTCTCCTGAATAACATTGGTAGCAAAATCAACCAGCGTTTGTATCTCTTCTTTTGTAGACATAATTAGTGATCCCTGCGAAGCTCTCTAGTTAGTAAACATTCTCTGTTCGCGTAAATTCAAAGCTATTGTAATACATAATGAATAAAAGGATTATCGTTTTCATTCTGGTGCTGGCCTCTTCTTTAACGATGATGTCGACGGACATATACGCACCCAGTCTCGCCCATATGCCGGAATATTTTGGTACTTCGGCTGCCAATATAAAACTAACTATAAGCCTTAATATCCTCGCTTATGCTTTGGCGACTCTGGTACATGGCCCACTCTCGGAGCGTTTTGGCCGGCGACCCATTTTACTTTGGGGCCTGGTCGGTTTTACTTTTTTCAGTCTTTGCTGTGCTCTTGCACAGACCGTAGAACAATTGATCATCGCTCGTGTATTCCAGGGTATCTGTGCTGCCGTTGAAGGAGTGTTGGTGCTGGCGATTATTCGTGATTTATTTAATGAGAAGGAGCAGGTCCGAGTAATCGGACTTTATGGCGTAGCATCATGTGTAACTCCGGCCGTAGCACCAATTATTGGTGGCTATATACATGTCTGGTTCGGTTGGCGAATGAATTTTCACCTCTTATTTGTTTTCGGTTTGCTTGTAACTATCGCGACATGGTACTACCTGGAAGAATCATCAAAAAAAGATGTAAAAGCACTTTCCTTAAAGGCCATCTTGCTGGATTACTATGGTTTGTTATGTAACCGCCTATATATGAAATACTGTATTATCGCGGGGAGCAGCATTGCGATGTTTTTTGCATTTATCACAGCCGGTCCTTTCATACTGATCAACAATCATGGTCTACCGACACAACATTTTGGTTACTTCCAGATGATTATTGTGCTGGGCTTTGCAATAGGAGCATTTGCTGCCAACCACATGGTAAAAACCAAAGGTATAACAACTATACTGAACACGGGATTTGTTGTTCTGATTTCAGGTGCTGCTATATTGTTCGGTGTCACTTATAACGCAAATGACACCATTACCAGCCTTGCAGTGGGAATGACCTTAATTGCCCTGGCTGACGGACTTATATTTTCAACAACTCCAACCCTGGCAATGAAAGCAAGTACAAGCAGAACGGGTTCTGCTGCCGCCATGTTGGTCACTTTTGAGATGAGTTTCGGTGCATTGGCAGCACTGGCAGTTGGCGTCATGCATGACGGCAGCTCGAGGCCTTTAGGTTTGACTATAGCAGCGCTAGGTGTTTGCGCAGTATTAAGTTATGCACTCAAAGAGAAAAAGATCTAACTCAAAGACGATACTCTTAATGCTATTCTGAGGTCGTAGCTTCGGTTTTTGCTTTCGATTTAGATTTGGTCTTTGCTTTTTTCTTCTGAGGCTTTCGTGCGCTCTTCTTTGCTCCTCTGCTAAAAGCATCAAAGGCGAATTCATCAACATTAATAATGTTCATGATCTTTTTATCGTAGTCACGCATACGTTTCGCTTCTTCTTTATTTAACACGCCTGCCTTCGCCCCGGCTTCAATTAATTCCAGCCCAAGCAAGCCAGGCAAAGAGCCATCCTTAATCGCTCCACGCAGCTTGTACTCCAATGGAGCAACTTCATCAGCCATGATCATAACCTGATTCAAATCATACATAGGGCTGTTCTCAGAACTACTGCAATAGATCCCATCAATCAAGCGTTGTCGGGTAGGCGTGTTATGCAGGAGAAGTTTTGCAATTTGCCGTTCCAGCTCATCTGCAGGTTTATGAAAATGCTGCCCCAGAGGAAATACTGTCAGTCGCATCTTCAATGCTAGTAAACGATTTGGAAAATTCAACAGTACATCATGCATCGCCTGCTGATACTCGTTAAATAAATACTGACAGGTCCATTCGATTATAGGTCGATCCGCTTCTGGACTTCCCTGATCTTCATAATGCTTCAGTACCATACTGGCAAGATAAAGTGTGCTAAGTAAATCACCCAATCGAGCAGAAATCATTTCTCGACGTTTTAGGCCGGACTGCATAACCAGCATAGCGACGTCTGTGACTACAGCAAAAGATGCACTCAAGCGATGTAGATGCTGATAATAGCGTTTCATTGGAGAATAAAGAGGCGCTTTTGCCAGAACCGAGC
>WLWI01000309.1_pt1 | contig 53080 bp, 43 predicted proteins | sample 6701501 | NCBI WGS metagenome assembly WLWI01 (sample SAMN12718690, study PRJNA515312) | sponge metagenome | isolation source: marine sponge | host: Mycale hentscheli | place: New Zealand: South Island, Marlborough, Capsize Point | collected 2014-11-01 | reverse complement strand
TTCTTCAACCACCGTGGGAAAGCCGATAATGGCAGGCATGGCATCCAATCCGAGACAGGGGGTGGGGAATGACTACATTTTGCACCAATTAATGCATACTAACCGCGTTTTGCAAAAGTCCAGTTATTAGATAGGCTCGGGGGGAGAGAGGGGCCGAGCGTCGCTCTCTCCCCCTTTTTTTACAGTAGACTGGGAAAGGGGATTGACAATGGCTAAATGGTGGTTTTTGGGGTTGCTGGTTTGCCTCGGCACAGGGTGTGGACGCTACTTTCCCGGTCCAATCAACCCGGCGCCAGAAGCGCAGCAGGAGGCCCAATACGTGGTCCGCGATGATGGCTCTATCAACTACATAGCCAATCGGCTGGAAATTGCCTTGCGGCCCATGTCCGATGCTGAATTGAACCGCCAGTTTGCCGGGGCCTCCGAAGACGGGGCCAATTCGACCAATCCTTATACCTTTGGCAATTGGAGGCCTGTGGGCGATACCTATACCCCGCCCAAATACACGGTTTTCATGATCCAGGTGAAGAATTACGAATTTCCCAAGGTCCGCTTAGATCCTCTCCATGCGGAATTGCTCTCCCCCCAGGCCCACCGGCAGTACGCGCCGGTGACCCTGCGTGAAATGATCGAATATTACTATTCTCTTGACCAAGCCTATACAGGGATCGATACGGACATTTTCGAGGCCCGCAAAGACCGGCTGATCCGTACCCTGTACCCCGACGAATTCGTCTTTAGCGGCCAAGAGACCGAAGGCTATCTGGTCTTTCCCGCCCTCGACCCTGATGTGCTCGAATTTGAAGTCTACCTGCGCGATGTCGGGATTCGCTTCGATTATCGGAGCCAACCCGTGGAGACGGCCGATCTGGTTTTCCGCTTCCAACGAGAAGTGGAAAAAGGCTATTACCCCTCAGACCAGATGGCGCAGCAATGATAAGATTTATCGCTACTGCCCTAGTCGTGGCCCTGCCTTTGAGTGTTGCCGCTCAGGTCGAGGTATACCAGGTCGGTACCGGCGGTCAGTCTTGGGAATCCCAATCGTCGGTGGCCGCTGGGGTCGATATTCAGGAAAGCGATCTGATCCGTCCCATCAGTTTTGTCGATACCGACAATATCATCAGCGCTCTGCGCTGGTCTGCCGACGCCACCCAGGATTTCATCGCCGAGGGCGACGGCCATATCTGGGATAATGCCGCCATCGAGGGAGACGATCTGGTGCTAGTCGACGGCATCGATACCACGTCCACCGATCTGCGCTTCAAAACGTTGGGAATTGATCAGACGGGGCGTATTTTCTTTATCGATTTTGGTGCCTCGCTGCCGGTGAACCGCATCCAGTTTTTCCCCCGCCCTAGCAACGAGGACGAATTCCCCCGCGCCTATGAGTTTTCGGTCAATGACGGCCGCAGCTTTTCGCAGCAGGGACAGCCGTTGTACGAGGTCCTCACACGGGTTGACTTACAATTGGAATCGGTAGCCCAGGTTACTTTTCCCGTGCAGTTGATCCGCTTTGTCAAATTGCGCATTTTGTCGCCCAATCCCTTCGAAATTGCCGATTTTGAGGCGTTTGGCGTCGGTTTTGTGCCCAAGGGGACCTATATCTCCAACCAGATCCAATTCCCCCAGCCGGTGAATTTCGGCACCCTCACGGTCAAGGCGACCAAATTGCGGCGCCAGGAGGACGGCGAGTTATTGCCCGAACCAGCCGCCGAGGCCAATGTTAGCGTGATTGTGCGCAACGGCTCTGACGATACGCCGCTGGTATACAACGAAATCACCGACCGCGAGACAGGGTCCGAAATTGTCACCACCGAAGCCGATTATTTCAATCTGGCCGAGGATTTCCGCGGTTCCATTGTCGACGATTCAGAGAACTGGACCTGGGAAAACCCCCTGGAAATTACCGATTCGGGCGTTTATACCCTCGATCTGGATTTGCCGGGCCCTCGGGCTTATTTCGATTTCCGCATGCTCTTTGAGGGCACTTCCACCGACGGGATACAGATCGACAGCCTTGCTATCACTTATTCGCAGCCGCTGACCAGCCAAGCCTTTGGCGAAGTCGCCATTCTCGGCAATCCACTGCCCGAACGCGGCGTGATCACTGTGCCGGCCGGACAGGATACCACCTTTACATACGATGTCCGCGCCGAATTTACCGGTACCGGTCAGCCAGGCTACGACGGATTGCGCATCAAGACCCAGTCCGAGCCAGACTTTCTAAAATTGGAAATCGGCGATCCGCTACAGGAAGTTACACCCGACAGCGTTGCTACCGACGACGACGGCTTGAGCGTTTTCTTTTCGGATAACCGCATAACGCGCACTAATAACCAGCCGGTGCGGGTCACTTTTCGCACGGCTATACTGGTATATACCACTATTCTGTCGGGGGACTTGCTCGACAGTCAGGGAGCTTTGCCCCAGCCCATTGCCCCGGGGGACGCCAATCTGGCGGTTAATACCAATACCCTCAGCGTTTTTTTCTCCTCGGCCAAGGGCGGCGACGTCGTTTCCGAACTTGAACTGCAACCGCCGGTTTTTAGTCCCAATGGTGACGGCATCAACGATGAGACCCGGGTGGCTTTCGAGGTCTTGCGCTTGGTCGAGCCGGTGGATTTTGAGATTGATATTTACGATTTGTCGGGACGCCGATTGCGTCGTTTGCCCGTGGGGCAGAGAGCCGCCGGAACCTTCGACGAATTGACCTGGGACGGGCGCGACGAGGCGGGGAACTTGGTCCCGCCCGGCGTATATATACTGAGAGTGACGGCTGCTATCGAATCGGGCGATGAGGGTTTTGCCCGGACGATAACGGTGGCCTATTGAGCAGTCCGCTCTTTTCCAAAGCAGGTGCCATATGATGGGCTCCAGGCATATTTTATTATTTGGTATCGCACTCTTGGCCGTTGTCCAGGCCCAGGCTCAAACTCGCACGCTGGTCATCGGCGGCGAAAACGGCATTCCCTGGGCCGATCTAGGCGAACGTGTCGTCGGCTTAGACGACACGACGGTGGTCGGGGCGTTGCAGCCCTTCCAGTTGCGGTCCGATCAGAATATCCTCCTTGGGCCGCCCACCGAGGCCGACGAGCCGACCAATTTTTTCGGCTATAAGTGGTCGCTCAACAAATTGGGGCGCGGCGAGGATTTCGAATTGGGGGTCAATCCCCGATTCTGGACAGCAACTACTTCGAGTATTTATCACGGTGGGCCACGTCGCTTGATAGACGGCGATCCGTTCACCGTAATTCGCCTTATTAACGTCTGCGCCGGCTGCGGCGGGCGCGACCACCTGTACACCTTTGATTTCGGCTTTCCGCTGCCTGTTAGCCGAGTTCGTTTCTATCCGCCTGACCGCGGTATTGATGAGGCCGGTGGCCTTATCAAGCAGCGCTTCCCCCGCGCCTATGAAGTTTCGGGGGCCCTGACGCCGGAAGATTTTTTGCTGGTGGGGGAGGAGACCTCCTACCACACCCTCGACAAGGTCCTGGCGCAGACCTTCGTCAACGACGACCGAGTGATCGATTTACAGTTCGAGCCGCAGTTATTTCGCTTTCTGCGCATCTCTTTCAACTTGGTGACCCAATCCTACTTGCTGGGTGAAATTGAGGTATTTGGCGAGGGCTTCCCCCCTGTGACCAGTTATCGCACGGTGGTGGCCGACCTGGGCGAGCCGGTCAATTTTGGCCGGGTATTCTATAAATTCTCCAAATTCCGCCAGGAGTTGGGCAGTTCCGAGGTCGTCGCCGATCCCGATGCGCCCATTTCGTTGGTGCTGTCGACGCGCACCGGCAAGGACGAGACGCCGAAAAAATACCATGTCATTACCGAAATCCTCACCGAAGAGGAAGTCGATCTGGCCGCCTACAACCGGGCGCCTGAATCGTCTATACGGTTGGGGGCCCGCCCGGGCGACAAGGGCTCGGTGCAGGAGGATGAGGCCAATTGGAGCGCCTGGTCGACACCGTATCGCTTTTCCGGGGAGCAAATCCGCTCGCCCGATGGGCGGCGCTTCTACCAGCTCGATTTCCGTATGGAATCGCAGGAAGTCGGCGTATTCGGCCGCATCGATTCCATCGCCATTGAGTATTCGCCGTTGTTGGTGGAGGAAATTGTTGGCGAAGTTGGCGTCGTCGATGGGGTCGGCCTGACCGATTTCGCCCAAGCTCCGGTGGGAGTGGATACGACTTTCGTATACGATCTCAAAGCCCAGTTCGGCGCCGGTGGTCGTCTCGGTTTTGACACTATCCGGCTAACTACGCTGGACGAAGCCGAATTCGTCAAGCTCGAAATTGGTGAACCGTTGCAGGAGATCGCCCCCGACAGCGTGCGCCAGGAAGCCGACGGTCTGGCTGTCTTCTTTCCCTCGAATAAAGTCAGCAGAACCACCGGCAGTGAGCGGTTGCGGCTTACTTACCGGACCTCGCTGCTGAGTTTCACTACCCACTTTTTAGGCGAAATCTCGGAATTGGGTAGCCAAAATCTACCCCAATCCGTCGAACCGGGCGATGCCAACCCCGAATTGGTTAGCAACGATATCCGCGTTTTTGCCGAAAACCGCACGATCGATGTCTTGGCCGGCTTTCAACTCTCCTCCCCGGTGGTGACGCCCAATGGTGATGGGGCCAATGATACCGTTGATATCGACTTGACTTTGTTGGGGGTGGAATTGACGAATATGGAGGTGGGGGTATACGGTCTGGACGGAACCCTGGTTCGCAGTTTGGTCGATGAGGTCCGCAGCCGTGGCCAGTACGTCGAAAGCTGGGACGGTCTGGACGAGGGCGGGGCCGCAGTGTCCCCCGGCGTGTATCTATTGCGCGTCAATCTCGATACCGACCGGGACCAATTTGAGCAAATTAGACTTATTTCGGTGGCTTATTGATGTCGATGATTGTTGGAGGAAGGCAAGCCATGGCGAAAATCATGTGGGCGGTAATGGCCGCACTGGCAGTTGGCTTGGTCGATAGGGCCGATGCCGGTTCCCTGATCATTGACAGCCAACAAGAATGGGGCGAATGGATTTTCCCCCAGGGGGTATTGGATCTCAACGAGGACGGCAGTGTCGGTCTGCGCGAATTTCGCCGCAATATCGATGCCGTGGCCGATGCGCCCCAGTTTTTTCACAAGGACTCTGCCGGCAACGATGTGCCCGGTGGAGTCCGGGGAGCCGGGAGCAATGAAGAGCAAGCCGCCAATGTCGTCGATGGTGACCCCGATACATGGTGGGCCCCCAGCCAAGCCGATCCCTTGGGCAATTGGTGGATAGAAATCGACCTTGGGCGCCTGGTACAGGCCAAGAATATCCGCCTTATTTTCCCCGATAACGACCAGGCCAAACCGCTGCGCGAATTCGCTGTATACGTCAGCGAGGGGGCCCGCCAGGTCATTGGCAAGGATGTCTTCCAGTTCAACCGAATCGGCGGTACTACCCTGCCCAACGAAGAAACCCAGATCGACTATCGTTTGTTTACAGTGGAGACGGGCGCCGCTGTCGGCGAACATCTGGTTACAATCGAGAAAGATACGCTCGATTATCTGGCCGTTCAATATATCCGTATTATCGCCCAATCCCACGATCCGGACGTGGCCCTAGCCGATATTGAGGTCGAGGCCCTGGGCGACAACCTGGCTCTGGGGCTGGTGCAACGGGGCGGCAGCATTCGCGGCGGCACCGATACCCAGAATATCTCCAATCTGGCCGACGGCAGCGCCGCCAAATGGTGGTCGGGAGATGGACGGGGCAACGTCGATTGGCGCGAGAGCGGCACGTGGCAGGAATGGGATCTGGGGGCGACTTTCTGGATCGATCGCTTGACTATGCTCGAATATCCCCTGGGCTTTGCCACTACCGGGCACAGCAATTCATTCCAGCGCTTTTTCCAGTGGCAGACTTCGGATGGGGCGCCGATACCGACCAAGGGCGAAGATACCATCCAGAGCCCCTTTGATTTCCAGAAACTTTCTTTCGTCGACAATGAATTGGGGACCAATACCCTCAAATACGATTTAGATTTCCCCCAGCGCAAAGCCCGCTACCTGTTTTATCACCACGAATCGGGCCCGTTCGGTTTTATCTACCGGATATTTGAAGTCTTCATCTACGGGGCTGGTCATCCCGCCGCGGTGACCATGACCTCCAGCTTTATCGACTTGGAGGGGACCAAGAGCCTGCGGGCGGTAAGTTGGGACGCCGATTTGCCGGTTGGTAGCAGTATCGAGATCCGTACCCGCACCGGCGACGAAATTCTCGACGAAGTATTCTATTTCGACAAGAACGGCACTGAAATTCCCGAATCCCGCTGGAATAAATTACCGAATAGCCAGAAACTGCCCCTGGTCGTGGTACCCAAAGCCGGCTCCGACTGGAGTTCTTGGAGCCCGTCCTACAAATTGTCGGGCGAAGCTTTCCGCTCGCCGACGCCGCGTAAATTCGTCCAATTGCAGGTCGATTTGAAGACCGAGGATCCCCAGGTGGCGCCGCGGTTGCGGGCCCTGCAACTCGATTTCGACGAACCGCTTGTGGAGGGAGGCATTTTCGCCGAAGTCTTCCCGCGCGAGGCTCAACTGGACAGCGTGATGGAATTCAGTGTCTTATTGGGGCCCCGCGCCGGTCTGCGTGATTCGGGTTTTGACCAGGTCGGCTTTGAATTGCCCGGCACTCTGGAGGGCGAGGTGCGGGTGCGGGTAGGGGAGGATATCGTCGATGCCCAAGCCGCCTCGTTGGGCGGCGATACGCTGTTGGTCTCGTTACCCCAACTCGTTCAGGGCGATAGCGTCGAGGTTATAATGCCGGTGCGGCTGTTGGACAACGCTTCTTCTTTTAACGGTTGGGTCGTTTCTTCCGACACACCCGAAATCCAGCAGGGGATCCAACCTAGCCAAAACAACGCTCTTACCGTTTATCTGCCCGCCGTTTCGAGTGGCGGATCCCTTATCCGCAATTTGGAACTAACCAGCAATGCATTCAGCCCTAACGGCGACGGCATAAACGATCAGTTGGATTTACGGTTGGTCGTGGTCAAGACCCAGCAGCCGGTCGAAGTTGAGATATACGATCTGAGCGGGCAGGCGCTGGCCACTTTTGCGCAGGCCGGGTCCACTCGCTTTACCTGGGATGGAAGGGATTTCCAGGGTAATCTGGTTCCTCCGGGCATTTATATTTTGGCGGCCAAGGTGGAAGCCGATGCCCGCACCGACCGCGTTCAGCGCATTGTCAACGTGGTCTATTAGGAAGAGCTGCAAATTCGTTTAGGGGCTGCCAAATTGGAATAGGCAGTGGGAATATTTTCAGCAAGACAAGACAGGCCTGGTGTCTGTCGGCAATATTTGACTAAGGAGATTGGTTGATGCGGAGAGCTATTTGGGTGATGGCCTCCATCGTATTGTTGCCTTTGACAGTACGGGCGGAGTTGCAGTACGGTTTCTTCGATCCGTACAAGGCGGTGGGATCTCCGGTTTCTTTCGAAACCCTGAGCCCCGCTGTGCGCAAGTGGTATTTGCCGCAGACACTGCAATATTTGTACGGCTGGAAAAACCACCAGTCTACCAATTACGCCCGGGATAACTACCAGCGCTATACCGATATTTTTCTCGAAGGCGACCGGTTCTACGATCTATACGGCAATTTCATAACCCGCGGCTGGCGCATTTACGACTGGCGTCAGGAGCAGCCGCTCGATTTTGGTAGCAGCATTCTCAAGAGCAGCCGCTTCGCCTCTTTTTTCTCGCGCTTGCTGATCTCTTCGGCCAATAAGGGGCAATTCCACACCTCGTTGGTAGTGGGTGAGACCATTCGCACGACCCTAACCCCGCTGACTTTCTCCAAACCGGTATTCGACGGTATTCAGTGGGATATGCAGTCAGATAAGTACGCCTTCACTATCATTGCTTCGCGTATCGACAATCCGGCGACTTCTTTTGGCACCAACGAATTCGACGCCTCCAAAGAGACCATTTTTACCAATATGATGGGCGGCCGTGGTGTCATGCAGATGGGTGACTTTGCCACTTTGGGCCTCACCTACGTCAACGCCAGCCACTGGAATAGTCGCCTGAGTTTAGAGGACAATTCCTTCAAAGGCGTTCTCGGCGGCCGGCTCAACGCCGACAACGTACGCCGCATTGTCGTGCGGTTGTCCGACGATTCCCCCGAGGATAGCGAAGGCGGGGCGCTGCTCTTCCGCGAGCGCATTTTCGTCGACGGGGTCGAGCACGCCGAAATCAGGCCAACCATCGACGGCGGTATCCGGCGCCAGGGCTTGCTGGAAGCCAACGGCCCCGATGTGATCACCCTCAGTTACGATATTGAGCGCGACTTTGTCGCCGGGGTGCGCGACAGCGTCGCCGATTTCAAGGAAGCCCGCAAAATAGAGATTGAAATGGTGGTGGCCAACGATTACCGCATCGACGTCACCTCCAATATGCAGACCAACGCCACGGGTGAAACGGTATTCCTGCTGGTGGAGCGCAGCAATGACAATATCAAGGACGGATCCAATCAGAAGGTGGTTCGTTTCAAATACGGTCTGCCGACCTCCAACGAAATCTTTGGTTTTACCTTTGATATTGCCGATCTGGCTGGTTTCAACCTGCGTTCGGAATTCGATGTTAACCGTCGTCACCGGCGCTTTCCCAACCAGAATATCCTGCGCAACCAATCTTTGGCCACCGACCGGGCCAGCGCCTTTTACGTTACTGCTTCGCGCTTGACCTACCCCTTCTTCTGGTACGGTGAAGCCTTCTCCATGGATCCAGATTATAGCACCACGTTCGTCATTCCGGACAGCCGCGGTTTTATCGATTACGAAAACGAAAATACCTTCGTCTACGAATTCGTCGATGATAACGACGATCAGGACCGTTTTCCCGACTGGCAGCGCCGCGTCACCGGCGGGTCCCGTGGCTCGTCGGGCCGGCAGACGGTGGGCAGCGCCGACCGCGAAGTCTTTCCCGGTCTCGATGAAAACAACGATCTGGTCAACGATTTCAACCAGAACGACAACCTGCAGCCCGACTATCTCGAGCCGTTTTTGCGCTACAATGTCGATCCGCCCGAATATCTTTTTGGCACCGACATGAACAATAACGGCACCAATGACCGGTTCGAGAACGACACCGAAGCCGATTTTCCGTACAAGCGCGATCATCGTGGCTACAATCTGTATGGCGGCGCCGAAATACAGCCGGGCAGTAAACTTATGCTGGGCCGCATGCGGCAATGGCGCCTCAGCAGCGACCGCCGTTCGGTCTCCAGCTATGCGCTCTTTACCTGGACCGGCGATATGCCCCGGTCGGGCCTCAATGTGCGCTTTCTCGAATTTGTCCGCCTGGTCAAGGACGATATCCCCGACGATTTGATCCAGTGGGTGCAGCCGCCCTTTTCCTCGGGCGGTCTGCAGGATGTGCCCGACCGTCTGATCGCGCTGAATACGACGATCAATACCACGTACCTCGATTTCAAGCTGGCTAAATTCGACCCGCTCAATATCGCCGGTAAGGTCAAATGGGATCAGTACTTTCAGCGCGGCGACCAGGCCGAGGGCAAGCGCGATGAGAGCTTTTTCGGCTTGGTCCTCAAAGCCGATTATCCTATCCAGTTGACGGACAACCTACGCCTTACACCGCGCTGGAAGCAATTGCTGACCCGCCGGACCCCGACGGACCAGTTGCAGTTGAAGACCAATGATCTGTCGGAAATTTTCTTCTTGATGGCCAATTACGACGTCATCCCGGGCAAGTTATTCTGGGAGTCGGGCGTCGAGTGGGAATTATTCAATAACCTGCGCGACAAACCCGATCCGGCACCGCCGGCTTTCGTCGAAGATTTCAATACTCTCACGCTGGCCAGCCAGTTTACCAATATCTCCGATTACCAGGGCTATCGCATGACCAATAAACTGGGTGTGCGTTGGCAGCGACGCGACCTCGATGAGGGGTCGGAGACCAACTTCCTGGCCTTCCTCACCGTCTATGCCGGTCTGCAGTGATCTGAGGTTTCGCTCCTTCTGGCAGTGCGCATTATTGGCCGGCATCGCCCTGGTTTGTCCGGGGGCGGTGCCGGCCCTTTTGTGGGCGGAGGAAGCGGCCCATTGGGTCGACGCCTCTGCTGAAGCCGGTCTCGAATTTGACCATGTCAACGGCGCTTCTGGTCGCTTTCACTATATTGAGACCTATGGGTCGGGGGTGGCTTTTTTCGACAGCGACGGCGATGGCGACCCCGATCTATACTTGGTAAATAGCGCTCCTTTGCCCGGTTTTGCCGCCGAGACACCTTCTACCGACCGCTTGTACCGCAATCAAGGGGGGCATTTTGCCGATGCCACCTCGGTTTCGGGCCTTGTTCATTCCGGCTATGGGATGGGGGTTGCCGCCGGCGATTGGGATAACGACGGGCGGATGGATTTATACTTGACCAATTGGGGCGCCAATCGCCTGCTGGCCAACGGCGACGACGGCGTTTTCGCTGACATCACGCAGACTGTCGGTGTCGGTGATGAAGGACTGGGCACCAGTGCCGCCTTTGCCGATTACGACCTCGACGGCGACCTCGATCTCTACATTGCCAATTACGCCCGTTTTGACCCACAAGACGGCCCCGTCTGCCAGCAAGGGGGCGTCCAGGTATATTGCGGCCCCTTGCACCACCAAGGCGTTTCCGGGGTGCTTTACCGCAACGACGGCGACGTTTTTGTCGACGTGACACGGGAGGTGGGGGTCTATTCGGAAGAGGGGCGGCAATTGGGCGTAGTCTTCGGCGACGGCGATCTCGACGGCGACCCCGATTTGTATATTGCCAACGACGCGGTCCCCAATTTCTACTTTCGCAACGACGGTCATATATTCCGCGAAACCGGATTACTGGCTGGGGTGGCTTATAATGAGGACGGCGAACCCGAGGCCGGGATGGGCACCGATTGGGCTGATTTTGATAACGACGGCTTAGCCGACCTGATCGTTACCAACTACCAGTGGGAAGCCAACCGGCTCTACCGCAACGAAGGCGATGGGTTATTCACTGATGTCAGCCTCGATGCCGGTCTGGCCGAATGCACGTTGCCCTTCTTGGGGTTTGGCGTCAACTTTCTCGATTTTGACAACGATGGCTGGCGCGACCTGTTTGTGGCCAACGGCCACGTCGACGGCAATGTGCAGCAATACGACGGCGGTGCGCGCTATGCCCAACGTTCCCTATTATTGCACAACCAGGCCGGTCGCTTTAGCGAAATAGGCGCACGGGCGGGCCCCGGTATGGCTTTGCAACTGGTGGGCCGGGGCAGCGCTGTGGCCGACTACGATCTCGACGGTGACCTCGATCTATGCGTTACCAGCAATGGGGGCAAAGCGGTCCTATTGCGCAACCAGGGCCGTCAGGGACATTGGTTGGGGGTGCGGTTGCAGGGCATACAGAGCAATCGCAGCGGTATTGGCGCCCGCGTGGTCATTGCTGCTTCCGGGGGACTGCAGAGCGGTGAGGTGCGCAGTGGGTCCAGTTATTTATCACAGAGCCAATTGCCGCTGCATTTTGGATTGGGGGCGGCCCAGCGGGTCGAGCGTCTGACGGTATTCTGGCCCAGCGGGCGGCGGCAGGTATTGGAAGGGCTGGACGTCGACCAAGTCGTCCATATTGTCGAGGACGGGGGCTAAAGGGTGCGCCATTTAGGATGGGTCTTCTGTTTTGGGTATCTATGGGCTTGCAGTCCAGAAGAGGCCCCGCCCGGGCTGCAAGTCCCCTTGGCCGAGCTGGAGAGGCAGGGCCTGGCCCTGCTGGAACGAGGCGCCCTGGCCGAGGCCGATAGCCAATTCAGTCGTGCCCTGGCCCTGGACCCCCAATTCGTGCCGGCCTGGATTGGCCTGGGAAGCGTCGGGCTCAAACAGGGCCGCTTTGAACGGGCCGACTCGGCCTTTGCCCGCTCCTTGGCCCTGGAGAGTGAAAATACCGCGGCGCTGTGCGGGGCGGCCAGCCTGGCTTTTCGCCGCGCCGATTACCCCCGTGCCCGCGATCTCTATTTGCAAGCCGTCGCCCTAGATTCCACTCAGGCGGGCCCTTATTACAATCTGGCTTTGTCCTATATCCGTATCACTGCCTATCGGGATGCGGTGGCGGCGCTGGAACGGGCTACCGCGCTCGATTCGACCCACGTGCTGGCTTATTATACCCTGGGGCAGGTAAATGCCGACCGTCTCGGGCGCAGTGACGCGGCGGTAGCTGCTTATAGGCGAGCCCTGACCCTGCGGCCCCAATGGGGGCTGGCTGCCGCCGGTTTGGCCCGAGCCCTGGTCAAAATGGGGGATAATCAGCAGGCCCTTGAGGTTTTGCGCCTAGGCGATGCCGATAGCAGCCAGGCTGCCGTTCAGGCGGTTTTGGCTCTAGTCCACGAGCGTACTGGAGACCGACAAGCGGCCGAGGGGCATTACCGCCGGGCCATCGTCTTAGATCCGGTGCGGGCCCAACCCCATTTTCGCCTGGGGCGCCTACTGGCCAAAATGGGGCGGCGCCAGGAGGCCGAACAGGCGTTGCAGCGCTTTGAACTGATGCGGCCCTACCAAGCCCGCTTGAGTCGTCTTCGGAGCCGATTGCTCAGTGAGCCCCATGACGCCCAGGCCCAGTACGAATTGGGGACTCTGTACGCCCGTTTGCAATTGCCCGAATTAGCGGCTCAAGCCTTTTCTCGTTGTCTGGCGGGGCGTCCCGATTATGCGCCGGCGCACAATAATCTGGGCAACGCGCTGTTGCGCCAGCGTCGTCCTGAGCTGGCCGCCGCTTCCTATGAGCGGGCCGTCCGGCTTGATCCAGACTATGCCCCCGCCTATAATAATCTAGGTAATGCGCGCTTGGTGATGGGGCAATTTGACCCGGCCCAGCAAGCCTTCCAGAGGGCTTTGAATATCCGTCCCGATTACGCCGATCCCTACTACGGGCTGGCCCTGGTCTACCGGGAATTGGGGCAGGAGGAGAAGGCGCTTGGGGCGCAACAGTACTTTGAAAAGTTGCAGGTAGAGCGTTAACCTATTGCGGCTGCAACCGGACCGACCCGTTGGGCGTTTTGGAGGAAGGGGCTGCAGGTGAAGACGAATTTGAGGATAGTTTATGTTTAGCAGGGGTAGAGAGACTACGGTACGCTGGCTAATTGCATTTGCCTTTGTCAGTTCGGCATGGGCCCAAGAGGTAGAAGTCCTGTTGCCTACGGGTACGGGCGTGTCTATGGTATTGATCCCCGCCGGCGAATTTCCCATGGGCGCGGCCGAGGGGGCCGCCGACCAACAGCCCGTGCATCCGGTTGAGCTGAAAGCGTTTTATATCGATAAATACGAGGTCACCAACGCCCAGTACCGCGAATATATGCGCGACACCGGTTATCATCCGCCTTTTATTTGGCGCGAAGGGGACGATTATAACGCTCCCGAGCAGCCGGTGATGGATATCAATTGGTTTGAGATGCAGCAGTACTGCAATTGGGCCGGCAAGCGTCTACCCGCCGAGGCCGAATGGGAGAAGGCGGCCCGGGGCACCGACGGTCGACGCAACCCCTGGGGGGATGAGGAGCCCAATGCCAATGGCGAGTACCGGGCCAATTACAACGATGCCGGTGACCGCGACGCCGACGGTTTCACTTTTTCCGCCCCGGTGGGCTCTTATCCGCAGGGCGTCAGTCCGTACGGAGTCCACGATATGGTCGGCAACGCCAAGGAATGGGTCGGCGATTGGTACGATAAGGACTACTACACAACCAGCCCAAGGCAGGACCCGACCGGCCCTGAAATTGGGCAATTAAAGGTGATTCGCGGCGGCTCATGGTTTGATTTTGGCCGCTTTGCCTACGGCACCTACCGAGTTGGTTTCAATCCCGAACTGCCCGACGGCGATATCGGCGGCCGCTGCGCGGTCAACGCCGATTCGCCGTTGGTGGCCCAGACAGCGGTAGAAGGGGTTAGCTGGGGCGGAATTAAGGCTGAATTGGCCGAGTAAAGACCTTCGTTCAAATTCCTGACAAAAATAGCCTGCCGCAAGTAAATGCGGCAGGCTATTTTTGTTACCGGATATAGATACGAGCTAGTCAACCCGATCACCAAAAAGAGTATGCGAAGTGGTCCGCTCCACTTTTATCTGGACTCGCGTATTGGCGGCGGCGTCTTGGGGAAAGACCACCACTTTGCCCTGGGGCGAGCGTCCGTAATTATTGGCCCCGTTGGGTCCCTTGCGTTTGGAAGGGCCTTCGACCAATACCTCGACGGTGCGGCCGATCCAAGTCTGATTTACTTCCAGGGAAATGCGCTCTTGCAGCTTGATAATATGTTGCAGGCGCTGCTGTTTGATCTCTTCGGGGATATCGTCGGGCATGTGTTTGTGGGCGTAGGTGGCTTCGCGTTCGGAATATTTGAACATAAAAGCAGAATCGTAGCGCATCTCTTCCATCAGCGCACAAGTGGCCTGGAAATCGTCGTCTGTTTCGCCGCAGAAACCCACGATAATATCGGTGGTCAACGCCAGGTCGGGAATGGAATGCCGCAGCCGCTGTACCAGATCTCGGTAATCCTCGATGGTATAGCCCCGACGCATGAGTTCGAGTTGGGTATTGGAAGCGCTTTGCACCGGCAGATGCAACGAGGGGCAAACCGGGGCTAAGATGGCCATAGCGGCGATGGTATTGGGCTTGAAGTCTTTGGGATAAGGAGAAGTAAACCGCACCCGGTGGATGCCTTTTACCGCGCTGACGGCCTCCAGCAGGGCAGCGAAATCCATTTCACCATCGTCGTATGAATTGACGGTTTGCCCCAGCAGGGTGACTTCGCCAAATCCCTCGGCGGCCAGTTTTTCCACTTGGGCGACGATATCGGCCGAAGCCACCGAGCGCTCGCGACCGCGGACGAAAGGGACCACGCAGAAGGTGCAGAATTTGTCGCAGCCGCGGATAATGGTGACCCAGGCGTTGGTGCCTTCGCGGCGGACCGGGTCGATGCCGGTGTAGTTCTCGGTGCGGCTCAAGCGCACGTCTAGCAGGGTTTCGTCGGCGGTATCGGCCAGCAGTTGCGGCAAGCGCCGGTAGGAATCGGGGCCCATGACCAGATCGACGAAAGGAGCCCGTTGGGGCAGGGTTTTGGCCAGGTGCTGGGCCATGCAGCCGAGGATGCCGATAGTGAGATTGGGGATCTGGGCGCGCAGACCGTGCAATTGGGCGGCGCGACCAAAGACCCGTTCTTCGGCGTGTTCGCGCACGGCGCAGGTATTGATCAGGACGATTTCGGCCCGCTCCGGACGGTCGACAATACTAAAGCCGGCCTCTTCGAGAATGCGGGCCACCAGCTCCGAGTCGGCCACGTTCATCTGGCAGCCATAGGTCTCGATATAGGCGGGGCGACCTGCGGCGGTGGCTCCGGCTTTTACCGGCGTCACTGGATGCTCGTCGAGCAGGGGCAGTGGGATAGAGGTCATGGACCCTCCACTTGGGCAAATACCACGTCTTCGCGGGCCTGGCCAATGCGGACTGAGAGTAGCGAATTGGCTTGAAGTTGGGGGCCGTCGACCAGCGTTTTGATATAATTGTCGCTCAGGCCCACAGCCAGGCCAGTGGATCTGTCGTGGCGTTCTTCGATTAGAACCTGTAGAGTGCGGCCGACAAAACGCTGGTGGAAAGCTAGCCGTTTGGCCGTGCTCAATTCGATCAGCCGGCGGGTGCGGTCGCGCTTGGTCGGGCCGTCCTGGTGTTGGGCCAGCCGCTGCGCCGGGGTGCCGCTGCGCAGGGAAAAGGGGAAGACGTGCAAATAGGCCATAGGCAGATCGCTGATCAAGGCTTGGGTTTGGGCGAAATGCGCCTCGCTCTCGCCGGGGAAACCCACCATGACATCGGCGCCAATGCAGCAGTCAGGCATGACCCCGACAATGCGCTCGACGCGCTCGGCGTAATAGGCGCGGGTATAGTGGCGACCCATGCGTTTGAGAATATGATCGTCGCCGCTTTGCAGGGGAATATGAAAATGGCGGCAGAATATATCCGAACAGGCCGCGTAGTCTATCAAGGCATCGGAAACGAAAGCTGGCTCAATGGAATTGAGGCGGATGCGCTCCAGTCCGTCGACCCGCTCCAAGTGCTGCAGCAGATCGACCAAGGCCTCTGGCTGGCCCTGGTCGTGGCCGTAGCTGCCCGAATGCACGCCGGTGAGGGCCAATTCGCGGTAGCCCGCCGTCGCCATCTGGCGCGCCTGGGCGACGATCTGGTCAATGGGTCGGCTGACGCCGGGGCCCCTGACAGTGGGGATGATGCAATAGGTGCAATGCTCGTCGCAACCGTCCTGAATCTGCAATGTGCCGCGGGTACGTCCCTGTTCCACCAGGCCGTCTATTTGGAGAAAGGCCGTGGTTTGAGGGCGGGGCCGGGGCTGGTGGGAGGGGACGTCAAGGCCCTGGGTATGGGCTTCGAGGTGGTCGATAAGAGCGGCTTTTTGGCCGTTTCCCACGGTTAAGTCGGCGCCACTCTGGCGCAATTCGTCGGGCCGGCGTTGGGCGTAGCAGCCTGTGGCGACCACTGTCGCCTGGGGGTTGGCGCGGCGGGCCCGGCGCACGGCTTTGCGCGAATCGGCGTCGCCGGCCCCAGTAACGGTGCAGGTATTGACCACGTAGATATCGGCTTCGCCGCCAAAGGGCACAATTTGGTAGCCGCGCTGGCCAAAGCCCTGTTTAAGGGCTTCGACTTCGTAGTGGTTGAGCTTGCAGCCGATATTTTGCAGGGCTACGCGTTGAGGGGCCTGGGCGGCTGTCATGATTGGACAATAGCACCGACGGCGCCGTTTTTACAGGGCCGGCTAAGCGCGGTTTATAGGGTGTTTGGGGGTGGCAAAATCACCGGCCGTAGAAGTCGGACGGGCGCCTTGTTGATTGGGCCACAAATCAATAGAAAATAATAAATTAATGCGCAACGGGTAATCGCGCAACGGAACCACTCAAAGGCCGTAGCGAGGGTCGCTGCGCAGAGTGGCCGCCGCCGGCTCAATATCTTCGGGGTTGGTAATGTGGAGACGGGGGGCTTCCAGGGGTAGCCCCTGCACCAGATGGCCGGTGCTGACTAGGCTCTGGACGGCCCCGGTCAATTCCAATTCACCCCTGGACGAAGGCGTCAGGGTTTCCAAGTGGGCAAATAGGCGCGGTGAATAGGCGGCCAGCCCGGCTTGGTTCCATGGGGTGGTGGAGGTGCCTGGGGCGGGTTTTTCTATAATCCGGCTAATACGTCCGTCAGCATCCAGGTAGACAGCGGCGCCTTGGTGTGGATCGTCGACCCACTCCAATAGCAATAAACCGTCGGGCGGATCGACCAGGGGGAAGGCCCCGATCAGTTTTTGTACATCGGTTCGGGCGCAGAGAATATCGCCCCAGGCCAGTATAAAATGCTCATCGCCGACAAAATCGCGGGCCAATAGAGTGGCCGCCCCGTTGCCGCGCTGGATATCTTGGTGCCGATAGGACAGGGCCAAGTCGAATTCCTCGCCAGCGCCAAAATGGGCCTGGATTTTGTCTCCTAAGTAGCCGATGACAAGGAGGACCTGTTCGATACCGGCCATCTGCAAATGGCGCAGTAGATAGGCCAGCAGAGGGTGCCCGGCCAAGGAAATCATGGGTTTGGGTAGCTGGTCGGTATAGGGGCTCAGGCGCTGGCCTTTACCGGCGGCCAGGACCACGGCTTTGCGCAGTGGTCCGTTCATGGTCCGGCAGCGCGGCTTTTGACCTGTCCCCACGACAACGGCGCCAGGGCCGTTGCCTCGTCGAGTCGGGCGTAGATTTCCACTTCGTAGAAAACCGTGGAACCCAGGGTCCACAATTCCAGATTGTCGGCCCAGGTGCCCAAGGGCAGGTCAATTTCGATCCATTGGTTGATCAGGCGCCGGTTTTCCTCGACCAGGGCGGTTTGCTCGCCTTCGGGCTCGCGCAGGGCTCCGTCTTCCTGCAAATGGCCGCCCAAATAGGTGCGCAACTGGTAATTATTGCCTATCTCGCCGACAAAGATACGCACTTTTTCCACAGGCAAGGGGCGGTCCCATGCAAAGATGAGAATGCCCTTGGTTTCCCAGGTAAAGGCCTCAGCCGAGGTGTTATCCGGTGGCGCCTGGCCGTCGTTGAGCAGCTCCAGGGAGCCGCTGTGGGTATTCCAAATGGTGGCCCGGCTGATGGCATCGGGACCAATATTGCGGCTTTCCCCCTGCAGCAGGGCGAAAGCTGAAAGCGACAAAAGAGCCGCCAGAAAAGCGGCAGAAAGTAGGATTTTGCGCCAGGAGCTAAGTAGTAACACGGAGGATATTCCTAAAATGGATAAATGGGCGACAGCTAGGTATTAGTGTCTGAAGAAATAACGATTTGCTCGGACGCCCCTTGGGGTAGGCGGCTTCCAGGTGCCCCCTAAACTCGGCCTCTTCGAGGCCTCAGACACACGGGGCCACCTTCCAGCCACCCACCCCAAGGGGCTTGGGCACCGGCAGTTATATTCGATAAAACGAATTTACTCAAAGGCGTTGCGCCCGTAAAGACAGGCAATAGGGCCGTTGACCTGGAAAGCCTTTTTGTTTTCAATCAATTCTAGGTACTAAGGCGTTTTGGTATTGGCGAATAAAAGGCCAATACAGGTAACACGCAGCATCTAGCCAGGAGATAAGGCATGTGGTCGAGTAAAGCTCGGCGGTATGGGCTGATCGGGGCGGTATTGGTAGGGCTGGTAGTCTGGGATATTTCCAGCCATCAGGTGACGACTTTTTTTATTGGGCCGGTCGATTCGGCCCAAGAGCCCGACCAGCCCTTGCAGGTAGAGGGTATGCCGCTGTTGCGGCCCGGCACCCTGACCCTGGGCCAGGGCCAGCCCACCGTGGCGGTCGCCGCCTCCAACGATGCTGAGCTGCCCGCTCCGGCCGCCCTCGACGCCAGTTTGAGTGCCGACCAGGTCGATGCCCTGGTGCGTCGGGCTTTGGACCTAGACCAATCGGGCCGCTCTATTCGCGATGTCGTCGAGGCCGGTGATTGGGTCCTGCTCAAGGTCAATATCGTCACCAACCGAGGCAACTCCAATTCGGCCTATTTCAACGACGGTTTCGAGCACCCGGGGCAGATTACCGACTTGCGCGTGGTGCGCAGTGTGATCGGCTACCTGGTCGATAACGTTGGGCCCCGCCGCATCACTATTGCCGAGGGCGGCGCCGAATCGCCGCGCAAGGGCGAGCCGGGCTTTCCCACCAATGCCGTCGACGACGGCTGGTCGGTGACTTATCCCGAATTCGACGATTTATCGTACCTGAAAATTCTCGAGGAATTCGGCGGCCCCTCGATGACGACCCAGGTCGACACCACCGATCTGAACTATACCTCCTTCCGTCGCGACCCGGTGCCGGGGGGGGCCATCCAGCGCTTGGGGGTGCGGCGTTTGGACTACGATGGGGCCCAATTTGGTTTTCACCAGGAGGGCACAGGGTCTTTCCGCAGCGACGGCTATTTTATGCCCGAGCCCATTCTAGACGCCGATAAGGTCATATCCATCGCCGCCATGAAGACCACTATTTACGGCACCACGCTGGGCATTAAAAATTATGTCGGCACCTTGGCTTCGGGCGCCTATGGCGACGGCACCTCCAAGCGTCAACACTACCAGAACAATCCCGAGCACGGCTACCTCGATTTATTCTCCTACAATCCGGCCGCCTATACGGTGATTGAAGGGTTGTGGGGTACCGAGGGCGACGGGCCGCAATGGGGGCAGAATGTGCAGCATAATGTCGTCGTGGTGGGGGCTGATCCGGTGGCCACCGAAGCGGTGGCCAATATCGCCATGGGTTTTAATCCGCTCGATCTGGAAGCGCTGTACTTGGCGGCAGCCAAGGGCTTTGGCACCCTCGATCTGAAGCGCATTGAGGTGGCTGGACGGCGCCCCGAGACGGTGCAGCACCATTTCGTCAAATCGCGCGGCGGCAGTCGCCAGGGCTTCTTCTACGGCCGCGGTATTCGCCGCTGGCTGGTGGCCGGGCCTTTCGAAGGGGATCGGGTTGACCAGATCGAGCATTTGCCCGCCGAAGCCGATTTGCGCCCCCAGGCCGGGGGGCAGTGGCAATTGGTCGAGCACCTGGGCTACAGCGCCGAAGTGCTCGATCTGGGCGCGGTCACCGGGCAGGAAAGCCGGGTGACCAATTACGCCTTTTCCCTGGTGCAATCGGCGCGGGATCAGGAGGGCTTTTTGTGGTTGGGTTACGACGAGCGGGCCCGCATTTGGCTCAACGGCGAATTGATCTTTGAAAACCCGGCGCGCAATATCTTTGCCCTGGCCCAGCAGAAGATCCCCATCCGTCTGCAGCAGGGGGAGAATCGCCTATTGTTCAAAATTGGCAATTTTGCCTCCCAGACCTTGCTGGCTGCCCACGTGGTCGATGAAGACGGGGATCGGTTGCCCGGTATTGAATTTGGTCTGCCCGGCGATGTGCCGACGGCGGTGGAGAGTAGAGAGACGGGCACCACGCCGGAAGAGGCCGTCTTATTGGGCAATTATCCCAATCCTTTTAATCCGGCCACGACCATCCGCTTCTCTTTGGAGCGGGCCCAACCCGTCCGTCTGGATATCTACGATACCGCGGGCCAGCGTATCCGCACCTTGGCCACTGGCACCTTGGAACCGGGGCACCACCGGGCCGTGTGGGACGGCCGCGACCGCTTGGGGTACAATGCCGCTTCGGGCGTGTACTTCGCCGTCCTGCAGGCCGGCGAACAGCGGCTGACCAGTCCCATGGCGCTGATGCGGTAATATAGTTTTTGCGGGGCCTGCCCGAGGGGCAGGGCGGCGTACTTTCGAGTGCTTTGGGGATGTCCCGCCGCTAAATCACGAGCGCAGGGATATCGGCCCGCAGGCCCAGGGGTGGGTGGTCGGCGGCCTGCAGTGGGGGAGCGGCGGCGGGGCAGCTGAAGGCCGGGCGGGCGGCGCAGCCGGGTAGGGTGGGGCAGGCCGCAAGCGGGCGTCACTGCAGGCCATAGGCCACCCGCCCCTGGGCCGTCTCCAGCCAGTACCTAAAGCGAATCAGGCCGGTTCCAACTGCGCGTAGGCCACCGCCACGCGCTTGGTCTGGCCGCTGAAACGGATCGACAGCTTCATTTCGGCGCCGCTGCCTTGGCGGGCAGTGATCTGCCCGCGCCCCCAGGTGCCGTGCAGCACCCAGCGCCCAACGGCGAGGAAATCCTCCTGATCGATGGCCTCGTCAAAATCGGCCCGACTAGGCTGGCTACCTTCGTCCCATTCGTAGTGTACGCCCTCTGGAGCGGGGGTGGTGCGCTTGGGTTTGCTGGGCCGGGTAGGGGAATCGGGCCGTCGGTTGGCTGGTTTGCGCCCTGGTCGTGCCGAACGTTGGCGACCGGTCCAGCCGCTTTCGCGGGTTTCCAGACTGGCTTTGAGCAACTCCTGGGGTATTTCCTCTAAAAACCGCGAAGGCAATGTCTCGACCAGGTTGCCGTAGGTATAGCGCAGGCGGGCGTAGGTAATATAGAGGCGGCGCTCGGCCCGGGTAATGCCGACGTAAAATAAGCGGCGTTCTTCTTCAATGGCCTGCGGGTCGGCGGCTTCTTCGTCTATGGCGCGCAGGGTGGGGAACAGTTTTTCCTCCAGACCGCAGATAAATACGAGGGGGTATTCCAGGCCCTTGGCGCTGTGCAGGGTCATCAGGGTGATGCCGCCCTTGGCCGTTTCGGCGTCTGCTTCGGCGTCGTCCTGCGGGGTCATCAGAGCGGTCTCTTCGAGGAAACTGGTCAGGGTCGCCTCTTCGTTGTTTTGCGCGTATTCGCTGATGAACGCCTGCAATTGCTCGACGTTTTGTCGCCGTGCTTCGGCCTCGGGGGTATTCTCGGCGTGGAGCATGGCGCGGTAGCCGCTGTTTTCCAGGACGTCGGCGACCAATTCTTCCAGACCGACTTCCTCGTGACGCTGCCTAAGCGATTTCAATAGGCCGTAGAACTCATCCAGATGCTTGCGGGCCCGGGCGTTGAGACCGGGGACCTGATCGAGTTGGCCGAGGGTGGAATAGAGGGTGAAGCCCTGCTCCCGGGCGTAATTTTGTACCCGTTCCACCGTGGTGCCGCCAATGCCGCGTTTGGGCACGTTGATGACACGCTGCAGGCTGACGGCATCGGAAGGATTGACCAGGAGGCGTAAATAAGCCAGCAAATCCTTGACTTCCTTGCGTTCGTAAAAGCGGATACCGCCAACAATGGTATAGGGCAGGCGGGCCCGTTGCAATTCCTCTTCGAGGGGGCGCGATTGGGCGTTGGTGCGGTAGAGGATGGCTATTTCAGATGTGTTAAAATCCCAATTGTCCCGGTGTTTCTGGATGGTGCGGATGATAAAGCGGGCTTCGTCGCGATCGGTGTCGTTGTGCACTAGGTCAATGCGATCGCCCGGGTCCGCCTGGGTCCACAATTCCTTGCCCTTGCGGTGTTTGTTGTGGCCGATGACGGCGTTGGCGGCGGCCAGAATATTGCCGGTGGAGCGGTAATTTTGTTCCAGGCGGACAGTATGGGCCTCGGGGTAATCCTGTTCAAAATCGAGGATATTGCGGATATCGGCGCCGCGGAATTGGTAGATGGACTGGTCGTCGTCGCCGACGCAGCAAATATTGCGGTGTTGGCCGGCCAATTGCTGCGACAACAGATACTGCGGCCGGTTGGTATCCTGGTATTCGTCAATTAGGATGTACTGGAAGCGGTCTTGGTAGCGGGCCAGGACGTCTTTGTGCTGGTCGAATTGGCGTACCACTTCGACCAGCAAATCGTCGAAATCGAAGGCGTTATTCTGTCGCAGCGCCGTTTCGTAGGCGGTATAGATTTCGCCAATTTGGCGCTGCCGGGGACCATTGGCCTCCTGGGTGAAGCGCAGCGGTTCGATCATGGCGTTTTTGGCGCTGCTTATTTGGCTGATGACGCTGCGGGGGGCCAGTTCCTTATCGTCGAGGTTGAGGGCGGCGAAAAGCCGGCGCATAAGAGCGCGGCGGTCGTCCTCGTCGTAAATGGTGAAATTGGGGTCGAGGCCAAAGGCCTGGGCTTCGTAGCGCAGCAGGCGGGCGCAAATTGCGTGAAAGGTGCCGATCCACACTTTTTCCGCCTGGTCGCCAATTAGTTGCTCTATACGCTCGCGCATTTCACCAGCGGCTTTATTGGTGAAGGTGACGGCGAGTATGCGCCAGGGTGCTACATCCAGTTCGCGGACCAGGTGGGCGATGCGGTAGGTCAAGACCCGGGTCTTGCCCGAGCCGGCTCCGGCCAATACCAACAGAGGCCCCGCAACGGTGCTGGCCGCCTCGCGTTGGGGCGGATTGAGCGCGTCTAGGATGGACATAAAAAACTTTCCGGAAAGGTCGGGGACAGGGGGAGACTGCTAAATTAACCTGGCTTCAATCCCTGTCAAGGCACGGCTCAGTTGGCCGCCTGTTGCCGGCGGACGGCGCGTTTGGCGCGCTCGTGTTCGCGGTTGGTGCGGCTGAATATATGGCCACCGTCGCCGCGGGCGACAAAGTATAGATAGTTGGTCTGGGTTGGGTATAAGGTGGCCATAATCGACAAACGACCCGGGTTGCAGATAGGCGCCGGCGGCAAGCCGGCATGGCGGTAGGTATTAAAGGGCGATACGACTTCCAGATCGGCGTTGGTCAGGCGGGCTTTGTGGACCCCAAGGGCGTATTCCACGGTGGCGCAGGATTCGAGGCGTCTGCCCAGTTGCAGACGTCGGTGGAATACGCCCGAGATGAGGGGGCGTTCGCTGGCTTTTTGCGCTTCGCCCTCGACAATGGAGGCCAGGGTCAGAGCCTGGTGTTGGGTCAGATCCAATTCGCCCAGGCGAGTCTGTAGCGAATCGGTGAAGATCCTTTTGAATTGGGTCACCAGGCGGGTGATCACCGCCTTTTCCGAGGTCTCAGGGTCGAAGAAATACGTTTCGGGGAACAGGTAGCCTTCCAGGGTGGGCACGGCCAAGCCCAATTCGTCGATTAGGTCGCGGTCGGCGGTGAGCCGGACAAATCGGGCCGAGTCGACCAGGCCGTGGGCCTGCAAGAGGCCGCCGATAGCCTGGCGGGTAAGGCCTTCGGGGATGGTGACGCGTCGGGTCTGGATGGGGGCCTGCAGCAGAGCGTTGACCAGTTGCGGGGTACTGAGGCGTCCATCGAGCCGGTAGAGACCGGCTTCGAGATGGCGGGCCTTGTCCTGCAGACGCGCTGTCCATTCGAACAGACGGGCGTTGTGCACCAGGTTGTGGCGCACCAATAGCTGGCCAATGGCGCGGGCGTTCATGCCCGGCTCAATGCGGACCTCCTGAACTCGGGGCAGGCCGGTGGGCCGGCTCAGCTTCCACAGCGTCAGGACGCCGCTCCCCAGTATTAGAAAGAGCAGGAGAGCCCCCCACAAAAAGGGCCTGGCGCGTCGTTTTTTAGCAGATGATTTGGGCATGGCAAACAGGGATTGGGAACCTCCTGGATCAAAGAAAACGGGCGGGAAGACCTGTGTCAAGCCGGTTTCTTACGCCGCCCTGAACCTCTACGATACTGTCTTGACTGGGACGGCGAATCCCCTTATTTTGCCCAGTTGGCCGCCGCTTTGGGCGGCTTTCCCTTTTCATCGACGAGGCTGATTTGAGCCCTTCCCAGGCGTTTATCCAAATAAAAGGACTTACGCATACCTATTCGGGTTCTCGGCGCAGCCCCGCCCGCCGAGCCCTGCAGGGTATTGAGCTGGATGTGGGCGAGGGCGAGATGATCGCCTTGCTGGGGCCCAACGGCAGCGGTAAATCGACCCTGGCGCGGATCCTGATGACAGCCCTCAAACCCCAGGCCGGTCAGGTCCTTATCGGCGGCTATAAACTGCCCGGGGAAGCGGCCCGGGTTCGGCGCCAGTTGGGCGTGGTATTCCAGAGTCCGGCCCTGGACGGAAAAATGACCGTCGGCGAGAATTTGACGGCGGCGGCCCGTCTCTACGGCTTGGGCCGGGCGCGGCCCCAGATCGACGCTTTGTTGCGCGAAATGGACCTCTACGACCGCATCGATGAGCGGGTCGAGGGGTTGTCGGGCGGCTTGGCCCGGCGGGTCGAATTGGCCAAGGCGTTGCTGCCCGATCCGCCACTGCTCATTCTCGACGAACCCACGACCGGTCTCGATCCGGTGGCCCGCCAGGAATTCTGGGCTCGCCTGGAGCAACTGCGGCGCCGGCAGCCACGCACTGTAGTGGTCACCAGCCACCTTATGGACGAGGCGCAGCGCTGTGACCGAGTCGCCATTTTACATCAGGGCCATTTATTGGCCTGCGATCGGCCCGAGCAATTGCAACGGGCCGTCGGGCAACGCGTGCTGGTCCTGGAGGGCGAGGATCTCGACGATTTGCAGCTACAATTGGCCCAGGTTTTCGCCCTTCAAGGTACTATCGTCGACGGGGCCCTGCGTCTGCGCCTGGACCGCAGTGTGAGCCTCGACGCCATCGCCGACCATTTCCAGGACCGGATTCGCTCTCTGGCCTTGGCCCATCCCTCCTTAGACGACGTCTTCGTCCACTTCACGGGCAACCCCCAACAGGTGGAGGAGGATTTGTCAACGTGAACGGCCTAACGGTTTTAGCCTGGCGCGAATTGGTGCGCTATGCCCGCCAGCCGACCCGACTGATGGGCAGTTTGGCGCAACCGCTTTTGTTTTGGCTTTTTATGGGTTCGGGATTTGGCGACAGCGTCCGCTTTGGATCCCAAGAGGGCGATTACGGCCAGTTCTTTTTCCCTGGCATTGTGTTGATGTTGCTTTTATTCGCCGCCATTTTTTCCACTATTACCCTGATCGAAGATCGCAACTCGGGTTTTTTGCAAGGGGTGTTGGTGGCCCCGGTGTCGCGTCTGGGATTGGTGCTGGGCAAATTGTGCGGCGGTACCGCCATTGCCTTGATCCAGGCCCTGTTATTCCTGCTTTTTGCACCCCTGGCCGGTTTTGATCTGGGGCTGGGTATGTTCTTGAGCCTGTTGCCCTTTCTCGTCGTAGTCGGGTTGGGGTTTACCGGAATGGGCTTTGCGGTGGCGTGGAAAATGGAGACTACAGCCGGTTACCACGCCGTGATGAGTGTGGTCATGCTGCCTATGTGGCTGCTGTCAGGGGCGCTGTTCCCGCTGGACAATGCCTCGACCTGGCTGGCCTGGATTATGCGTTGCAATCCGACCACCTATGCCCTGCAGGTATTGCGCGGTGCTTTTTATCAGCCGCTGGATATTTTGTGGCAGGACGGGGCTTTTGCAACAGCCTTGGCCGTGACCCTGGCCTGGACTGGTTTAATGGTCGCCTTGTCGGTGTGGATTGTCAGGCGAGAAGCCTAAAGGGCCCGTCGCTACAGCCGGTACAGCATCCAATAGACCACGACGCCGCTTACCGAGACAAATATCCACACCGGCCAGAGCCACCGGGTGATGCGCTTGTGGTGCTCGAATTGGCCTTTCCAGGCGTGCCAGACGGCTTTGAGGATGAAGGGCACCATAACCGCGGCCAGCACGACGTGGGGAATCAGTACTAGAAAATAAATGGGCCGCGTCCAGTCGTGGTGGGGGTAGGGCACCGAGCCGACCAGATAGTGGTAGAACAGGTAGGAAATTAAAAACAGGGTCGAAGTGCAAAGGGCGGCGCTCATAAAGTGCCGGTGGCGCTGGTGGTCGCCGGCTTTGACGGCGCGGTAGCCCAACACCAGCAGGATGGCGCTGAGGGTATTGAGGGCGGCGTTGAGGGTGGGTAGGTCGGTGGCGTGCATCAATTTTGAACGGCAGGATATTCAACCGCAAACCCCTGCAGGGCAGGGCGACCAGGAGAACGGCAAGTTATGCAAATCATAGATGCCCATCACCATTTGTGGGATCGGGGGCGTTTTATTTATAGCTGGCTCAAAGAGCGTCCCCCCATCGACCGGGACTATCTGCTTCGGGACTATGAAGAAGCTATACAGGGCAGCGGTGTCGTCAAGTCGGTTTTCGTCCAGGCCGGGGTCGATGAGCCCTTTGCCATGCAGGAGGCCCGTTGGGCTTTATCCATGGCCCAGGGCAGCGGCCCGGTGGCCGGCGTGGTGGCCTGGGCGCCGGTGGAAAGGCCCGACTTGGAGGACTACCTGGAAAAATTGGGCGAAGACGACCATTTGAAGGGCATCCGCCGGTTGATCCAGGGCGAGGCCGACGATTTTTGCGCCCGGCCCGAATTTGTCGCCGGGGTGGAGAAGGTGGCGGCCCGGGGGTTGTCCTTTGATCTGTGCATCTACCATCCGCAACTGGCCGCCGCCGTCGAATTGGTGCGCCAGGTGCCGCAGGCCTCCTTTGTCCTGGACCATATCGGCAAACCCGGTATCAAAGAAGGGCTCATGGAGCCGTGGAGTCGGCAGATCGGTGAATTGGCCCAACTGGACAACGTGGTCTGCAAGCTGTCGGGCTTGGTCACCGAAGCGGATCTCGACAACTGGACCCCCCAGGATCTGCGTCCCTATATCGAGCGCGTCGTCGAGGTCTTTGGCTACGACCGGCTGATGTTTGGCAGCGATTGGCCGGTATCGACCCTGGCGGCCAGCTATGACCGTTGGCTGGAGGTGGTGTACCAGGCCTTGGAAGGGGCCTCCCAGGCCGAGAAAGAGCAGGTATTACAGGGGACGGCGGCGCGATTTTATCAGCTATAGAGCAAAACAGGCACTTATGAGATACTGTCATAAGTGCCTGTTTTGCTCTTCTTAATCTGGAGCCGCCCTCCGGAATCGAACCGGAGACCTACTCATTACGAGTGAGTTGCTCTACCATCTGAGCTAGGGCGGCTATTGGCATTGTCCGAGCCTTGAAAAAGGCCTCGAAAAGCGCCTCATAAAATAAGCGCCGGACCTGATTAATGTCAAGGCCCGGCACTTACTTAGGGAGCTGTTGCAAAATCGGTAAGAGCCCTCTTACAACCCTTGCAAAACACCTTTCCGGACAGACGTCGGCTGCACCTAAAAGAAACTGAGTAGCCGGCTGATCTTGTCCATGAAGCTCTCGCTGCGCCCCGCTTCTTGCACGGCCTCCATCGGACCGTCGAATTCAGCGGCAAAGCGGAGCAGGCCGACAGCCGTAGCAAAGGTCGGGTTTTGCGCCACATCGGCGCCGATGGTCTCCAGCGGGGCCCCCAGGCGCACGGGCATATCGAGGATTTGTTCACCCAATTGCGCTACCCCGCCCAGCTGCGCGCCCCCGCCTGTGAGGACTAGGCCGGCGGCCAACATGCGGCCGTGGGGGATGCTATCCAGCTCGCGCTGGACAAATTCGAATATTTCCTGTTGCCGGGCCGCCAGAATGGCACTCAATTGCTCCAGGGGAATTTGTTCTTCGCGGTTGGCGGTAGAGCGATAGGGGACCGCCTTTTCCAATTGCTCCTGGGGCGGCAGCAATTGGCCGTATTCGCGCTTGAGTTGTTCGGCCTCGCGCGGCGACGTATTGAGCACCATGGACAGATCCTTGGTCAGATCATCGCCGCCAAAGGGGATTTCGGCGACGTGGCGCAGAGGGCCGTGAAAAACAGCCAAGTCCGAGGTGCCGGCCCCAATATCGAGCAGGGCCACGCCCATTTCGTGCTCGTCCTGGGAAACGGCTGCCGAAGCGGCGGCCACCGGCTCCATAATGAACGAGGCGATGTCGACGCCGGCTTCGCGTGCGGCCCTCTCCAGCGTCGAGCAGATATGGGACGAGGCGGTAATGCTGAGAGCCTCGACTTCCAATTTGTGGCCGTGCAGCCACAGCGGGTTCTGCACCAGTTCTCCGTCCACGGTATAGCTTTGCACTATGCGGTGCAAAACCCGGGCGTCGCTTTGTTCGGGGATCTGTTCAGCGGCGGTCATGGCTCGCTGCACGTCCTCTTCGTCGATGGGATTGGAAACGCCGGAAATGGCGATGGTACTGCGGTTGGTATGGGTGATGATGTCTTCGCCGGCCAGGCCGACGAAAGCGCCGGTGATTTTTACCCCGGCGCTGCGCTCGGCCTCGCGCAGTGCCCCACCGATGGCCCCTACCACTTTGGGCATATCGATCACCACATTGCGGCGCAAGCCCGTACAGGGGCAATTGCCGACGCCGAGGATTTTAATTTTTTCGTCGGCCTGGACCTCGCCGACCATGCAGACGACCTTGGAGGCGCCAATGTCCAGAACTACGATAGGAGAACCTGCCATGATGCCCTGTACCCCACTTGTCGAGAGAACATGCGGAGGCGGCCCCGCTAACGGCGCCGCACGAAAATTAGGTAAAATATTATTTTTTATTTAGATAGTGCGACAAGATCCGAACGCAAAAGATGCCGAGGCATGCCGTCGACGCAAGGGTCCTACGCAGGGCGTGGGGATATAGCTAATTGATCGGGCTGACAGGGGGGAGAGCCCAGAACGATAAAGCGGCCCCGCAGGGCCCGCTGGATGCTATGTTTTAGAACAGCTAAAAGGCCGGTGGGAGAACCCGCCTCAAGTGCATATCTGCTCTGTGTTTAAAGGATAAGAATGAGGGGCGTATCTGTCAAGCGAATTTAAAACACCGGCAAAATACACTGGGTCTATAGGGCTGTTGGTGGTAGCTAAACAATGCTTGACTCGGATTCAGAGGGGCTGTTAATTATGGGCGGATAAACCGTATGATGGCGATTTACCACACTTTGGGCTAGTAAACAACCCGAGTGCCCCAAGGACGAAAGGAGCTCAACATATGTCGCGCGGTGGAGTAAATAAAGTAATTCTGGTCGGCAATATGGGATCCGACCCCGAAGTCAAATATACGCCCAGTGGCGTACCCGTGGTCAATTTCAGCCTGGCTACTTCCGAAAGTTGGACCGACAAAAGCGGCGAGCGCCAGGAGCGCACTGAATGGCACCGCCTGGTGCTGTGGCGCAAATTGGCCGAAATTGCCGGCCAATACCTCAAAAAAGGCAGCAAGATCTACGTCGAGGGGAAATTGCAGACCCGTTCCTGGGACGACCCCAACGGCCAGAAGCGCTATACCACCGAAGTGGTGGTCAACGATATGCAAATGCTCGATTCCCGCGGCGAGGGAGCCGGGGTCAGTATGCAAAGCGGCGATCCCGGGCCTATGGCCATGGAAGATACGGGTGGACCGGCCATGAGCGGTGGCGGTGGCGGTGGCGGTGGCGGTGGCGGTAGTTTCGACAGCAGTCCGGGCGGGGCCGCCGGCGAGGACGACCTGCCCTTCTAGGGCGGTCGGTCTCGGGTTGTTGCCACGACTGCTTAAGCTCATCGTTTGCAACGGAGGTCGCAGGAGCGGAACCAACCGCTCTTGCGGCCCTTTTTTTGTGGTGCTTGGGTAGTAGAGGTTTTTCCACCGTTGTCCGTATAATACTTAATATGAAGCACTGATGTCCCGATCCTTTGTGTCCGGCTCTCCCGAATAGGGCAAAAACATCCGAACAACTTGAAGTCAATGCTGGTATAATAGCTCGGAGTAGGGCAAATGGCAGGTAGTTTCTACCATATATGGGCGGCGCGCCAGGTCTGGGTAGATAGGTTCCCCGGCCAGCCAGCGCAGGGCCCAGATTGGTCGGCCTTTGTCGCCGGCACCCTGGCCCCCGACCTGGGTTTTTTTCCCGGTGGTCCAGCGCGTTTCTCGCAGCGGCTGCACCACGAAAGCAGCGGCGATTTTATTCGCGCTTTGCAGGCGCAGGCCCAGGGCAGCAGCGAACGGGCTTTTGCGGCGGGGTGGGCTTTGCATATCTATCTCGATGTGGCGCTGCATCCCTGGGTTAATAATTGGGTCGACCACCGCCCAAATGTAGCGGTGGGGACGACAAAAGCCGTGCGGGATATGTGGCATATGCGTCTGGAGTGGGGGATTGATTGCCATTTGCTGCAGCAGCAGGAAGGGGCTTTCCTGTGGACTGTTGAGCCGTATTTTCCGCCGCGCCAAGGAGAACACGATTTACTGGCCAAGGTGGGACAGGATTTTTTTGCCACCGATGCCGCCCCACCTCTCCTGGATCGGGGGGCGGCATCGACTCGTCGTTGGGTGCGTTTGTTGCCGCGTATCTTTACGGCATTGGGGCATACGCGGCCGCATCGGTGCAATTGGCCGTTGCGCTCTTGGACGGCGGCCGCCCGACCATTGCTGGGACCGTTTTTCGGTCGTTTGCTCGAAGGCGGCCGGGGCAGTCCCAGCAGCGCTTCGGTGGCTTGGCCCTGGCGGCCGGACCAGGTCCAATTGCGGGAGGGACTGCAACTGGGTCAGCAGGCCCTTAAGGCCTACCGAGCCGGTTGGCAGGAAGCCTTTGCCGGCTTGGCCAATCTCGATCTCGATACGGGGCTTGAAACGGGGCGCCAATGAGTAGCGAACCTGTGTCGGTATGGGCATTCTTTGTTTTTTCGCTGGTCTTGGCCGGGCTACTGTTCGCCGGTGTGACCCGATTGCGTGGCCGCGACGAGGGCCTGGGGTTGCCCAAAATATGGGTCGAGGCGCGTCTGCACTACGCCCTGATTGGGGTCTTGGCCGGCTATGCCCTGGCCCCGACCCTGAGCGAATCCATGCGGCCCAGCCTGGCTCTGGCAATGGTGTTTTTTGGCACCTGGTTTGGTCTTATTGCCGGATGTGATTTCGATCTGGCAACAGTGCGGCGTGCTCCCCGAGTTTGGGGCGGATTGGAAATGGCCAACGGGTGCGGTATTGCCCTGGCGATATTGGGGGTGACGTATCTGGTTGGTGATTGGGTGGTGCCCGAACAGGGGCATTTTGTCTCCGTACTGCTGGGGTTGTGTCTGCTGGGCGGGCCCCGTTGGCCCCATGCTCGAGGGGGTAAAGGGGTAGGACGGCAGGGAATATGGCTGCCTTCCTGGAGCACGTTACTGGGAGTGGCCTGTCTTGGGCTGGGCAGCAGTCAGTTGCGGGCGGGCAGCATGCGTGTGATTTACCCCTTTTCCGGCGAGCGCGGTTTTATCGTCGAAGGGGGCTTGGAAGAGATGGTCTGGAGTCTGGTTTTGGGGGGCTTGGTAGGGATTATCGGCGATCTGATCATGCGCGAGAGCGAAGGTCGGATGCTGTTTTACTTATTGGTGGGCGCCGTCCTGTTGGGCGGCGGCATCGCCGCTGCGCTGGGGCTTGAACCGCTGTGGGTGGGCTTGGCGGCTGGGCTCTGGCTTATCAACGCAACCCTGCGCCGTGTCGATATATTGCGCGTCGTAGAGCAGAGCAGTAGTACCATGCAGCCGGCGTTGCTCTTTGGCGCCGGTTGGCTGTGGGGTGACGCGCTGCGGGCGGCCGATATAGACTGGCCGCTGACTATCTGGATTTGGGTTTTGCTGGTGCTGGTCAGGCCTCTGGCCCGCTTGGCTGTTCTGCAAGGAGCCCAGCCTTTGGTGCCGGCCCATATTTTGTCCAGTGCCAGTAGCGGTTCGGCGGCTCTAGTACGTCTGGACATACTGGTCTTGGCTGGGGCGGCCAGTTTGAGCCAAGTATTGCCGCCGCGTCTTGGTAGTGCCCTTTTAGGGGCGGGACTGTTGGCCCAATTGAGTCTGGGGTTGGCGACTTGGGCTGTCTATGGGGTGGGGCCGCGTTTCCCCAAGTTGATGTATCTGGTGGGACAGCGGCGGCGTCCCGGCCAAAAATAATGCCCGTTAGAATTCAACATTGTCCGGATGTTTTTGCCTTGTTTCGGAGAGCCACGCGCAAAATATCAGGACATCAGTGCTTCACAATTTGGTATAACAGAGTAGAATTCGGCCGAAAACAACCAGCTGGGTTTTCGGCCGAATTCTCTAGTGGTTCAAATTGTAAAAGGCCTGGCGTTGGGGATAGTGAGCCTGGGCGCCCAATTCCTCTTCGATGCGCAGCAGCTGGTTGTATTTGGCGGTGCGATCGGTGCGCGAGGCCGAGCCGGTTTTAATCTGTCCGGCGTTGGTGGCCACGGCAATATCGGCGATGGTGGTATCCTCGGTCTCGCCCGAGCGGTGTGAAATAACCGCCGTATAGCCGGCCCGTTTCGCCATTTCTATGGCGGCCAGGGTTTCTGACAGGGTGCCGATCTGGTTGACCTTGATGAGGATGGAATTGCCGATATCCGATTCTATACCGCGGCCCAGGCGCTGGGTATTGGTGACGAAGAGATCGTCTCCTACCAACTGGACCCGGTCGGCCAATTTCTCAGTAAGGGCTTTCCAGCCATCCCAGTCGTTTTCGTCGAGGCCGTCCTCAATGGAAATAATCGGGAAACGGTTGCAGAGATCGGCGTAAAAGTCCACCATTTCGGCCGCCGTGCGGCGTGCCCCATCGGACCATTTAAAAATGTAGTGGCCGTCCTCGTAAAATTCACTTGAGGCCGGGTCGAGGGCGAAGAGGACATCTTCCCCGGGGCGGTAGCCGGCTTGTTCGACGGCACTAACGATGACTTCCAGGGCCTCGTCGTTGGAGCCCAGGTCGGGGGCGAAGCCGCCTTCGTCACCGACAGCGGTATTGAGTCTTTTAGCCTTCAGGACGGCCTTCAGTTGGTGGAATATCTCGGCGCCCATCCGCAGGCCTTCGGCAAAGGTTGGGGCACCCACCGGCATCACCATGAATTCCTGCAGATCGACGTTATTGTCGGCGTGGGAGCCGCCGTTGAGGATATTCATCATGGGGACGGGTAGTTGGCAGGCCGAGGGGCCGCCCAGGTAGCGGTAGAGCGGCAGACCAGTGGCCCGGGCGGCGGCCTGGGCGCAGGCCAGGGAGACCCCGAGAATGGCATTGGCTCCCAAGCGGCCTTTATTGGGGGTGCCGTCCAGGTCGAGGAGGCGCTGGTCGATATGTTGTTGATCCGTGACTTCGAGCCCGGCCAGGGCCGGGCCGATCTCGCGGTGGACATTATCGACCGCCTGGGTGACGCCTTTGCCCAGGAAACGGGCGGCGTCGCCATCGCGCATTTCGACGGCCTCGTGCTCGCCGGTTGAGGCTCCAGAAGGAACGGCGGCGCGCCCCAGTTGACCGTCGTTGAGGAGGACATCTACTTCTACGGTGGGGTTGCCGCGCGAGTCGAGAATTTGGCGGGCTTTGATTTGTGCTATCTTGCGCATGGGGGCAATTTCACTTTTGAGGCGGTTGGCGGGGGCTTGGTTGCCAAAATAAGACCCTCAAATATAAGAGGACCAGGCGGGCAACCGCTGCTGGGTATTGGTGCAGATACGGGTGCGAAGGAGCAGTAAAAATGAAACCGGCTAAACTAGGCCCCACACGATTTGCTGTCAAGCTGGTGGCCTTGTGTTGGTGCCTGGTCGCACTGACGGCGGCGGCTCCCTCGGTCAATGTTCCTATCGACCATTGGGGCTACCGCTTTATCGAGCGCTTCGAGGCCCGGGGCCTGCTGCAGGATCTGGCCGCCGGCATCAAGCCTTTTTCGCGGTTGCAGATGGCGCGGGCTTTGCATTCTATTGCTGCTGCGGCAACAGCGGGTCAATCGCTCAGCCGCATTGAAAGAGCCGAGTTGGCGCGGTTGGAGGCCGAATTCAGGCCGGAATTAGCGCAATTGCGCGGTGCTGATAAAGGTGAGCCGCAACCCCAGAACAAGGGCTGGAAAGCAGGCCAGCCGCTATTGCATTACCGCCGCGACGACGGCGAATTATGGGGCGATTTGTTGGTGCGGCAACAGACCGACCTATTTACTGGTCGGGGGCGCGACCAACGCGAGGAGGTTTTTCGCAATCGCCTGGGCGGCGTCCTGCGCGGCCATCTGGGTGGGCGTCTGGGTTTCCGCATTGCCTTTGAGCAGACCCGCGAGCAGGGCACGCGCACCTATTTTCTGCGCGACGACGTCTTTGAGCCGCGACTGGAAGTCCCCCAACTCAAGGGAGGGTTAGTCGATTACCATGAAGGGCGGGGCTACCTCACCTTTGATCTGGGGGGGCTGGCGGTGGAAGCGGGGCGCGACGAGGTCCGCTGGGGCCCGGCCCCAGGCGATAATCTCGGTTTGAGCAATAACGCACCGGCTTTCGATATGGTGCGCCTGCGCACCCGCCTGGGAGGCATCGAACTGGTCAGCATTGCCGGATCGCTGCGTCCCTGCCCGGCGCGGGGGGATTCGCCTCTGTGCCAGGGGACCGCCGACTCGCTGGCTTCCTATATTTCCCAGGGCAACCACCGCGTCCTCGAGCGCGACAAATACCTGGCCGCCCACCGCCTTGAAGCGGCGTTGACGCCCTGGCTCGATGTGGGTTTTCAGGAAGTGGTGGTCTACGGCGATAGGGGGTTGCAATACACCTATCTAAACCCGGTCATGTTCTACTGGGCGGCGCAGAGTTATCTGGGCGACAAGGACAATCTCATGATGGGTCTTGATTTTGATTTTCATCCGGGCGGGGGCTTCAAAGCCTATTTAGCCTACGTCGTCGACGATTTAAAAAAGCTGAAGATTTTCAGCGATGATTTTGCCAATAAATTCTCGCTTCAAAGCGGCTTGCTCTGGGTCGACCCACTGGGCTTGGGCAACGCTGAATTGCGGGCCGAATACGTCCGTATCGAACCATGGATATATACCCATAAATTCGCCATCAATACCTTTCGCCATTTTGACGGCCCTCTGGGCCACAGCCTGGGGCCCAATAGCGACCGTTGGCAGATAGGAATCCAGTGGCGGCCAAAGTTTGGGGTTGAGTTACATACGGGGGTGGGGCGCAGTCGCCACGGCGATAATATCATCCTGGGATACGGGGCCGACGGGGCGCCCATCATTGACAACGTCGGCGGCGACCTGCATTTGGGCCGCCGAGCCGGCGATGAGCGCAGCAGCAAGGATTTTCTCGCCGGCCGGGTCGGTAAAAGGACCCAGGTCCAGGCTGGGGTGGAATGGCGTTTGCAGTCGCAGTTGGTGCTAAAAGGGGGCTATGCCTACGAATGGGGCGACGGGGTGCCGGTAGGGCCGCGCTGGGAGGATAACATCGCCCTGGAAAAACGGACTGGGTACGGCGATGGGGGGCAACAACATATCAGTTTTGAGTTGCGTTACCGGCGCTTTTAGGGGACAGTGGTGGATTGGCTCAACGGTCTGTTAGTTATCACTGGGGGACTCTATATAACCGCTCTTCTGTGGCTGTGGACGGGGCTGCGGGCCGGCTGGGGACAACTCTGCAATGAACAGCCCACAGTCAGTGTCGTGGTGGCGGCCCGCAACGAGGCCGAAGCGATAGGGGATTGTTTGGACGCCCTCATGCAGCAGCGCTATGGCGGCATGTTGGAAATAATGATCGTCGACGACCGCTCCAGCGATGCCACCGCCCAAGTGGTCCGGGGCTATCAAGGGCAAGGCCCTCATCCGCTGCGTCTGCTGCGGGCCCCGGATACCCTCCAGTACCGCTGCCCCAAAAAGAGCGCCCTGGCCTGCGGCATTGCAGCCAGCAACGGCCAATTGCTGTTGTTTACCGACGCCGATTGCCAACCACCTCCTGATTGGGTTCAATCGACGGTGGCGCAATTTGGCTCGGAGGTGGGGCTGGTGGCCGGTTATTCGGTCCCCATGCGGGGGCGGGGCTGGCTGCAGGGGGTGCTTGAATTGGACAATGTGGCGGTGGCGGCATTGGGGGCCGGCAGTATGGGGCGGGGCCGACCGCTCTCCTGTACCGGGCGCAATCTGGCCTACCGGCGGACCCTTTACGACCAGCTTGGCGGTTTTGCCTCCATAGGCCATTTAGTAGGGGGCGACGACGTCTATTTTATGCGTTTGGTCCAGGCCCGGACTTCCTGGTGGCAAATTTTCAATAGCAACGGCCCGGCCGTACCGTGTAAGCCCGTCCCCATCCATTGGGCCGCGGCGGTGCAGCAGAAATTGCGCCACGCCTCCAAGGCCGGCCATTACCGGGGTCCAGCCATGCTGCTGGCCGTGGCGGTCTACCTGTTCCACGCGGGTTTATTGATAGGGCTGGCGGAGATGGCCTTAAGTGGGCGTTGGAATGGTTGGCTGATGGGGGTATGGGGGGCGCGCTGGGGCGTCGATCTGATCTTTTTGGGGCGTTTTATGCGGGGCCGGGGGCAGTGGTCTTTGCTGCGCTTTTGGCCTTTGCTGGAGATCCTGTATATTCCCTATGTTCTTTTGTTCACCGCAATTGGTCGGCTGGGTTGGTTCCGCTGGAAATAGCTCGTCGTCGGCAGATGGGAAATCATGGCCTATTTAGTCTCCGCTCGCAAAATACCGCGCTATATCCGCCAGTACGGCTACGCTCTGTCATGGCGCAAAATGTGGAACGCGGCGAAAGTCCTAAGCTCTATGGGTTTGTCCTGGACCTTGCGGCGGCCGGTAGTCTGGGGACGGCCATTTATGATGATGATTGAGCCGACCAATTTCTGCAATCTCAAATGCCCTTTATGCCCTTCGGGCAACGGCGAGATGACCCGGGCCCGCGGCAATATGGGCCTGGACGATTTTAAACGTCTGATCGACCAGGCCAGCGACCATTTATTTCTCCTTATGCTGTGGAACCAGGGCGAGCCCTTTATCAATAAATGCTTCACCCAAATGGTGCGCTATGCCCACGACCGCAAGGTGCCCACCATGACCAGCACCAACGGTCATTTCATCCGTACCCCCGAGCAGGCCCGGGCCATTGTCGAATCGGGGCTCGACGAAATTATCATTTCGCTCGACGGGGTCGATCAGGAAACCTACGCCACCTATCGGGTGGGCGGCGATATCGAACGCGTTTTTGACGGCACCCGGCTGCTGATCGAAACGCGTCGGGCCATGGGGGCCCAGACCCCGGTGGTCAACTTGCAATTTATCGTCATGAAGCACAACGAAGACGACTTGGCCGAAGCCGAACGCATCGCCGGTCAATTGCTCACCCCCATAGATAAATTCCTCATTAAGACGGCCCAGGTATACAGCAGCGAGGAGGCCGATGTCTTTTTGCCCGAGGCCGAGGAATTCAGGCGCTATGAAGGGACGGGGGACGAATTGGCGGTCAAGGGACAGCCGGTGCGGGGTTGCAAGGTCTTATGGTACAGCACCATGGTCAATTGGAACGGCGCAGTGGCGCCCTGTTGTTTCGATAAGAATGTCGACTACAAAATGGGCGAGGCTTTTGCCGCCGATGCGGTGGGCGATTGGTGGAAGGGCCCGGCTTATATGGATTTTCGCCAGCGTCTCCTCGACGATCGCTCTAGCGAGGATATGTGCCGCAATTGCTCTGAAGGGTATCGCGGCATGTTCTCGTTGGTCAAGGAAATCGCCGGCCCCGACGCCGATTGAACCTTTCCATGCTGGGAGGGGTTGCCCTTATCGAGGTGGGGTTGGGAGTTAGCTTGGCGCTGTATCTGGTGGGTATCGGCTGGTTTTTGCACGGTGTCAGCAAGGTCTCCGGCCAACACCCCAAGTGGGCCGGGGGGCAAAGGCCGCGGGTTACGGTGGTGGTGGCCGCCCGCGACGAAGCCCAACGCATTGGCGCTTGTCTGGGCGATTTGCTGGACCAAGCCTATCCCCGGCAGCAGCGCGAAATAATCGTCGTCGACGACGGCTCCAGCGACGGTACCGCAGACCTGGCCCGTGGGGTGTCGCCCGAATTACAGGTGATTAGCCTGCCTACCAGCGGCAAAAAAGCTGCCCTTGAAGCCGGCATTGCCCGGGCCCGGGGCGAGATCATTTTAACCACCGACGCCGATTGCCGTCTGCCGTCCACCTGGATCGAGGGCATGGTCGCTTGCTTCACCCCCGGGGTGGGGCTGGTAGTGGGCTTTTCGCAAATCGTGGCGCCGGGTCAAGTGCCCCATCTACGGGCCGGTTGGGAGGGGTTGGATTTTCTTTCGCTGATGACCTGTATTATGGGCAGCATCGGCCAGGGACAGGCGATGGCGGCCTCGGGCCAGAATCTGGCCTACCGCAAGCAGGCTTTCGGGGAAGTGGGCGGTTATGCCGGGGTGCGCCACCGCGCCTCGGGGGACGATGTCCTATTGCTGCACAAGGTGCGGCGGGAAACGGCCTGGGAGGTGGCTTTTTGTCGCCACCCGGGTACCTTTGTCGTGCATCCGGCTGCCCCGTCCTGGCGGGGGTTGTTGGGGCAGCGTCGCCGCTGGGCCTCTAATGCCCCGCTGATGGCCCGTTGGCAGCCGCTGTTTTTTGCCTATATGGTCTGCACCTTCCTGCTAGAAATTCAACTTGCCCTGACACCGCTGCTGGTGCTGAGCGGTCTTTTGGGGGTAGATGGGGCGCTGCTGGCTTGGGGGGGGAAAATCGCTGGCGAGGCCGTCCTGCTGTACTCCGGGGCGCGTATTTTTGCCCGTAGCGACTTGCTTTCCTATTGGCCGTTCTGGGCCCTGAGCAACCCCTTTTACAAAGTATTGATGGGCGGGGCCGGCCTGTTTGGCCGCTTTAAATGGAAAGGGGTGCAACACCGCTGGGGCCGCCGCCTGCCGAACAAATGAGGAGATAGTTATGTCCGCACAGCTCAAAAAACAGGCGCTGGCCGCTTTTAAAGGCATTCAGCGCGCCTTCCCCGAACCTCGGGTCGAACTCGATTATACCACCCCGTTGGAATTGCTCGTGGCCACGGTATTGGCGGCCCAATGCACCGACGTCAAGGTCAACGAGGTGACGGCGACTCTGTTCAAAAAATACCGCCGACCAGAGGATTATCTGGCCGTGCCCGTCGAGGAATTGGAAGAGGATATCCACCCGACGGGTTTTTTCCGCCAAAAAGCCAAAAATATACGCGGTGCCATGCAGATAATGGTGGACCAGCACCAGGGGCAGGTGCCCGACCAGATGGAGGCCCTGACCAATCTGCCGGGGGTGGGGCGCAAATCGGCCAATGTCATCCTCGGCAATATCTTCGGGGTGCCCGGTATTGTCGTCGATACCCATATGACCCGGGTGGCGCAACGGCTTGGATTGACCCAGGCCAAAGGGGCCGAGGCTGTCGAGCGGGCTCTAGGTGAATTACTGCCGCCCAAGAACTGGACCCATTTCAGTCAGATCGCTGTTTTGCACGGGCGTCATATTTGCAAGGCGCGCAAGCCCCTTTGCGACGAGTGCACGATAATGGATATATGCCCCTATTTCAAAGAGGAAATCGCCCCCAATTTAAAAAATTAAGAAGGAGGCTTAGGTGGAAAAAGTGCGTCTGGGCGTTATCGGTGCCGGCGGCATAGCCGCTATTTTGCACCTGCCCGAATTAGCCGAATTGTCCCAAGTCGAGGTGCGGCTTGTGGCCGGGCGCAAGCCCGAGCGGCTGCAGCGTCTATGCCAGGACTACGGTATTCCCGCCTGGACCCAATCCTATGATGAGGTGGTGGCCGATCCCCAGCTCGACGCCGTGGTGGTGGCCACGCCGCATCCGCTGCACGTGCGCTGGGCGGTCGCCGCTTTGGAGGCGGGCAAGCACGTCTTGGTACAAAAACCGCTGTGCGCCGATCTCGATGAAGCCGACGCCCTGGTCGCCGCCGCCGAAAAAAGCGATCGCACTGTCCTTTGCCTGCCCCACTTCAGCCCTTCGGTCCACGCCCTTCAACAACAATGCGCGGCCGGGGCCATCGGTCGTATTTCGGGGGCCCGCTGCCGCTCTGCCCACGGTGGGCCCGAAGTTTATTACGCCGGGGTGCGGCGCGAATTTGGCGAGACCGAGGACGATAGCCTGTGGTTTTTTGATGCCGCCCAGGCCAGTGTCGGGGCGCTATTCGATATGGGGGTATACGCGGTGGCCTCGCTGGTGGCGGTATTGGGCTCGGCCCGCAGGGTCGTAGGGGCCACGGCGACCTTTGATAAGCCGACGCAATTGGAGGACCAGGCGACTCTGGTGCTGGAAATGGCCAACGGCGGTTTGGCCACGGCCGAGACCAGCTGGTGCGACCCGGCCCGCAGCAGGGAACTGAGCATCCACGGGACGGCCGGAAAATTCACCGCCCCGGGCGTAGACGGGGCCGAAGTTACGCAGTGGACGCCGACATCCTATAGCGACGAGCGGGCTCCGGTCGAAATGCGGCCGCTGGATTGCAGCCAATCGCTGGGTAACGCCCACCGCCATTTTGTCGATTGTATTGGTGCCGGCCACCAACCGCCCCTGTCCCATGTATGGGCAGCCCGCCACGTCACCGAGATATTATTGGCCGGACTCGAATCGGGCCGTAGCGGTCGGGCGGTAGATTTGCGCACTAGAGCGGAGCCGTCTTGAGGAGGGGCTCAGGCTTTGTGCAGGAAGTGAATAATATCGCCGTCTTCTACCGGATAATCACGGCCTTTGACCTGCAGGCGGCCGGCCGTCTTCACCTGGGCCTCATCGCCCAATTCGACTAGGTCGGTGAATTTCATTACTTCGGCGCGGATAAAACCGCGCTCTATATCAGTATGGATGGCCCGTCCTGCCTGGGGGGCCAGCGAGCCCTGGCGAATGGTCCAGGCCCGGACCTCGTCTTCACCCACGGTAAAAAAGGACATCAGCCCCAAGGCGGCGTAGCATAATTGGCTGAGGCGGTCGAGGGCGGGTTGTTCCAGTCCCAGATCGTCGAGGAAGGCCTGCCGTTCTTCGTCTTCGAGCTGGGCCAATTCTTCTTCAATGCGGGCCGAAACGGTAATCCAGGCGAAACCGCCGCTTTGGAACACCTGAGCAAGCTGTTGCAATTGGCTCTCGTCGGCGGCCCGGTCTTCGTCGACGTTGAGCACGTTGATCAGGGTTTTGCGGCTGAGGAGGGGGTAAGAGGCCACCAATTTGACCTCTTCCTCGGAAAAGACGAAAGCACTGAGGGGTTGGCCTTCTTCCAAATGCGCCTGCATGCGCGGCAGAAGAGCGGCTTCAAGACTGGCGCGGGCATCGGGCTTTTTGCCCTTCTGTTCGCGCGTCATGCGGTCGAGGCGCTTCTCAATAAAGACCATATCGGTCAACTGCAATTCCTCGGCGAACAGGCGAATATCGCGTTCGGGATCGACCGAGCCGGCCAGATGGAAGACCGAATCGTCGGCAAAACAGCGCACCAGATGGCAAATGGCGTCGACATCGTCCAGACTGGCCAGGGCCTGGGCGTTGCGTTCGGCCTCCAGGTCTAGATCGGGCAAGAGGACAAATTCGACCACTGCAGGCGTCTCTTTGGCGGGACCGTACAAACCCGTTAGATGATCGAAGCGGGGGTCGCGCACCGGGCCGGTGCCGACTTTATTGTCTCCCGATAAACCGGTGAGCAGTTTAAATAAGGTGCGTTTGCCTACTTGGGGGAAACCGGCCAGGCCGAGTTTCATAGGGGGCCTTTCCAAAGAAAGAGAGAAGAAGCCAAAAAGAGAAAAAATAACGGCGTTGTCCCCGGCCCACGCAAGCCTGTTCCGACCCTGGGAGGACGGCCTTCAATCTAATATTACATAGCGCTCCAGGCGGGCGACTTCGTTCTCGTCGACGTATTTGCCGATTTCACGGCGGAACTGTTCGATGTTTTTGTAGGGTCGGTATTCCTCGAATTCGTGCGCCAGGCGCTTGCCTACCCCCGGTATGGAGAGGATATCGGCTTCTGCGGCGGTATTGAGATTGATCGGGACGAAGACGTATTGCTCCAGGCGGGCGATTTCATTCTCGTCGACGTATTTGCCGATTTCACGGCGGAATTGTTGGAGATTTTTGTAGGGCCGGTATTCTTCAAATTCGTGCGCCATGCGTTCGCCTACCCCCGGCACCAGGAGAATTTCCCCTTCTGCGGCGGTATTGAGATTGATGGGCAGAAAGAGGTGGGGATACAGCGCTTTTTTGGCCGCCTCGGGCAAATCTGTCAGGGTAGTGTCGAGTTGGACCATGGACAGGTAGGGACGTCCAGCGACAAGGGTGGCCACCCTTGTCGAATCGAGTTGGTCCAGTTGCAACAGGGCCTTCTGGCTGGCGCGGTTGGGGTTGAGTACCTGATCGTTATGGCCTACTTGGGCCCTCAAGGGAAGGCTGGTCATGGCGGTTGCAGCGCAGACAAGGAGAATTAGCTTTAATTTCACGATGTTAGTCCTCATGCGGTAAAGGGGATTTATCGAGGCGGGGGTGGCCATAGGTGTAGGCCAGTCCCAACAGGGCCAATTGCACTATCGCCCCAGGGGCTAGGGCGGGCAGGGCGCCCCGGAGGGCTTCCCAGGCCAGTTCGAGCCCCTGGCGGTCGGGGTACATCTCGGTTTCAAATTCAATATTGGCCTGAATGTGATAATACAGCCCTAACAGGCCGCTGAGGGCCAGCAGGCCGGCTATTAGACGGAAAGCCCGCAGCGGGGTTGCTCCCCGGCTTAGCCCATGCCAGGCCAGAGCGGCCAGACACAGTATAATCAGGGCCAGGGGAATGCGCTGTTGATTGCTTTCGAAATGTCCCAGCAGCAGTAATTCGGCGCAGATGCCCAAGCTGCCCAGGACGAATAGGGCCCACACCAACCGGCGCAAACCAGAGTTTGGCGGTGGAGTAAACAGCATAATAGCAGCACGTTTCTGTTAAGGGGACCGTAGGTAAGCGGGTGGGCGCCTGCGCCGGAGGCTATTGGGTTGGGCCAGGCAACTGGTCAAAAGGAAAATATCGACCCAAATTCTGTCAAGAAAGCCGATCCTTCAGATGGAAAGGGCCGTTTTGTATATTACAAGTAAAGCCTTCCTTTCCCGGGCTGCACAAGCGGCAGCCTTTGCAGAACAAAGTTCAAGCGACAGGAAGGCCCATTAGAATTGAGTTTACCCTATGACTACAACGAAAGTCGCCAACATGCTAACCGCAAAAACCCAGCAAGCCCTCAACGACCAGCTCAACGCCGAATTCTTTTCGGCCTATAGCTATCTGGCCCAAAGCGCTTTTTTCGAACATATGAATTTGCGCGGTTTTTCCCATTGGATGCGGATCCAGTATCAGGAAGAATTGGTCCACGCCACCAAGGTCTTCGATTTTATCAACGAACGCGACGGGCGCGTTTTGTTGCAGCCCGTTGCCGTGCCCACGACCGAATGGGACTCGCCTTTAGACGCCTTTGAGGCGGCTCTGGCCGGCGAGCGCAAATTGAGCAATAGGATCTACCAATTGGTCGAGTTGGCCATGGCCGAACGCGACTACGCCACCCACAATTTCATGCAGTGGTTTATCAGTGAGCAGGTGGAGGAAGAGGCCCTTTTTCACGATGTTTCCCGCGACCTGAAGCTGGTAGGGGACGACAATAACGGGCTTTTCCTGATGGACCGGGACCTGGCCAAGCGCCAGTTGGGCGCCGACCAAGAGGCGGCGGACCCGGCGGGGGCTATTTAGCGTTTGCCGGCCAGCACTTCCAGCAGTAGACCGTAGCGGATGCCCCGGGTGGAGATGGTCAAACCATCGACGTCAAAGCGATCCACGGCCAGGCGCAATATAAGGCTCCCGGCGGCGATGATATCGGCGCGTTTGGGGTCTATTTGGGGAATGGCCTGGATTTGTTCCAGAGACAGAGTCAGAAGGTGGTCGGCCAAGGTGTGGAGGCGGGAACGGCTGAGTGTATACCCGTTGAGTTGTTCGCCTTTAAAGTCGATCTGGCCGCTGTCGATGGCGCCCAGGGTGGTCGCCGTGCCGGCCACCCCCACCAAGGGAACGCCCCTGGGGTAGGAGGTCAGACCCTGTAGCCGCTGGCGAATAAAATCGCTGGCGGCTGTCACTTCCTGTTGGGAAGGGGGCAGAGTGCCAAAGCAGCGCTCGGTGACGCGCACGCCGCCCACATCCACCGAATGCGAAAGTTCGAGGGCCTGGTCGCTGCCCACGGCCAATTCGGTGGAGCCCCCGCCAATATCTAGAACTCCGTAGCGGGTCGGCAGGTCAAGGCCGAAACGGGCCCCGCGGAAGGTGAGCCGGGCTTCGTCCTGGCCGGGCACGACCACCAATTTGATCCCCACTTCTCGGCGTACCCGGTCGATGAATTGAGGCCCGTTGGCCGCATCGCGCAGGGCCGAGGTGCCAAAAGCGGCAACCCGTTTGGCTCCCAAGTCCTGGGCCCGGTCGCGGTATTGGGCCAGATAGGTGCAGACCCGGTCCATCGTTTCGGGTAGGATAAGGCCCTGGGCGTCGACGCCTTTTCCCAGGCGGGCGATAACGTGGGCATCGTCGAGGATCTCCACTTTTCCCCCTTGATGGCGGCCCGTTACCATGAGGATGGTATTGGTGCCCAGGTCAATGACGGAGACGGGGCGATCCACAGTTAGGATTTTTCCTGCCGGCGCAGCAGGGCGGCGACTTGGGCCGGGTTTTCGCAGGCCATGAGTTGGGCGCGCGTCTTTTCCAGACGCATCAAGCCGGCGATCTGCGACAGTACGGGGATATAATTGCGGTAGTTTTGTTGCGGGGTCAGCAAGAGGAAGATAAAGCGCACCGGTTCGGGGTATACCCCTTTGAAATCGACGCCTTGGGGACACAGGCCCAGACCGCCGATAATGCTCGGGATATCCGGGATGGCGGCGTGCGGAATAGCCGTTTCGTGGCCCAGAGCGGTCGAGGTCTTGCTCTCGCGCTGGAGGGCGGTTTTCAGCACCAACTGGCGCTGCGATTGAGGAATCTGCTTTTCTTCGATTAAGGTATCGACCATTTGTTCAATGGCCTGAAAGTTGTCGGTCGGGGTCAGAGCCAGGCGGATATTGCTCTCCCAGAAAATATGGCTGAGGCGGGTCTTATTGGGGGCCGGCGAGCGCACCATGAGCACGGAGCAGGGCACCTGGGCGGCAATCTCGTCGGGGATGGACCCGGCCAGATAGCCCTCGTGGCGCCAATCGTTGGAAGCCCCTAAAATCACCAGATCGTCGGGTTCAACCTGGCCCACCACCGATTTGACTACATCCTGGGCCGGCAGGATTTGGATGGGAGCGTCGATCTTGAGCAAGTCCATCTGCAGTTTTATATCGGCCCGCAATTGGGCGCAATAGCGTTGCAGGATGGGGTCGCTGGGGCGGCACAACGGGTCGCGGGCAATGCGCAGAATTTCCAATTGGGCGTCCCAGGACTGGGATAGCTCATAGCCCACCTGAATGCCCATGAGCGAATGGTTGCCCCCCGAACTGGGCACGAGGATGCGCCGGGGGGCTTGGAAGCTGCGCTCTTTGAAAATGAGGATATCGAGGTCCAGCACTTTGGTCAGATCGCTGGAGCGGGAGCCGCGCACAGCGTTTTCCTCGACCTCGCGGTACCAGCCCAGGACCATCATGGTGCTCTGGGTCTGGTCGACCACCGTGCGGATGCCCTCCACCACCGAAGCCGCCTGTAGCAGGTGGGGCACGGCTTTAACGCCCTGGGCGGCGGCTTGATTCGCCGCCCGTTGCAGACCGGCTTTTATCTGTGCGGTGTCAGTGGGCCCAGTGGCGATATGGGCTAGGTGAATTTCGCCGTTTCGAGCCCGGGCCAAAGCGGTGGCAAAGCGCACCAGGGCGTCTTCCTCGACGGGTTTTTCCAACGGCACTAATAGGCGGAGCTGGGGACGTGACATGACCGGAATCTCGAACGGCGAGTAGGTGATAAAAGGAAGATAATCAGATTGGTCTATTTGTCCAATGTGCCGCCAGGCATTGCCTAAAAAAGTGCTCGGCTTTGCAATCAACCGGGCGTTTTATTCGTCTATCTTTGACAAGGAGCCAATCTCTGCTTCAGGGCGGATGACGTTTTCTTGCCAGGTGATAGGGGCGGTTGCAAAACTCCAGCTCGGAGTGAGCCAGCTGTAAAGCGAGCTTTGTCGCCTCTCGATATACTTGGTACCAACTTTGCGCAAAGGCGTTTATTTTCATGGATCAACGGGCTCTGTTACAGGCCGGATTTCGCTATGCTTTGTCGCTGACCCACGATCAGGCCCAGGCCGAGGATCTGGTGCAGGAGGCTTGGATGCGTCTGTGGCAGAAAGAGCGCCAAGAACCGGCGCAGGGACCGTTGTTTACTGCGGTGCGGCGGTTGTTTATCGACCACTACCGGCGCGCCAAACTCGTCGTTTTTGAAGCCTATGACGAAAACCAGATGCCCGCCGACGAAAGCTGGGCTCAGGACTTGAGCATGGAGGATCTGGAGCCGGCCTTGGCGGCGTTGCGGCCCGAAGAGCGGGAAGCCCTTTTCCTCCATAGCGTCGAGGGCTATACAGCCCGGGAAATCGCCCTTTTCACCGGTCGGCCCCGTGGCACCGTATTGAGTTTAATCCATCGCAGTAAAGGCAAAATGGCCCGTCTGTTGCAGCGCCTGTGGGGCGATGCGGCAGAGGGGCATTAGAGGAGTCAGGTCATGGCCTCCCTGGACGATAAGATCAAGTCCTATTACCAGAGTCGCAGTCTGCCCGAAGCCCAGGTCGAGCGTCTTTTGGAGCAGACGCAGGGCAAGCCTCGGCTGCAAAGATATTATTGGCTGGCCGGTTGCGCCGCAGTCTTGCTGGTGGGGCTGGTCTGGTGGTCCGGTCGGGGGCGGGATCCGGCCGATCGGGTGCTGGCCGAAGTGGCCATGAATCACGTCAAGGGCCTGGCGGTGGAAGTGACGGCCGATCACTACGGAGCCTTGCAGGAAGGGCTGGATAAATTGGATTTTGTGGTCTTGCCGCCGCCCGATATATGCGACCAATACGCCCTGGTTGGCGGGCGCTATTGTTCTATTTTGGGCGGCCTGGCGGCGCAACTAAAAGTGCGCGATGCCGACTCCGACCAAATGCTCACATTGTACGTGACCCGGAATACGGACGAATTGCGCCGCATTGGCTATCGGGAGGCCCAATGGGAAGGGGTGGAGGTCAGTATGTGGGGGGCGGACAACCGCTTTTTTGCCCTGGCCCGCGATCGGGAATAAAATTCACCTGAATGCTATCGACCATACTTATACAAAAAAGCCCCTCAACTGAGGGGCTTTTTTGTATAAGTATGGTGGGGGGAGCAGGATTCGAACCTGCGAAGGCATAAGCCAATAGATTTACAGTCTATCCTCGTTGGCCACTTGAGTATCCCCCCGTGTAAGAGATAGTCAAATCTGGGCCAAACAGGATAAATAAAATAGTCCCTGCCCCTGTCCTGTCAATACCCGCAATTGGCCCGGCTCAGATACTCTGCCCTATATTTAAGGCAAGCGAATTTTGTCCACGTCATTAGCGACCAAGAAAGCGGGGATCGTGGCCTATATTCTGGCAGTTCTGGCGACTAATAGACGAGGTGGCTTTACCGCCTCGACCCTCAAGGCCGCCTGTGCGGGGGCCGAAGAAATTGAGGGCGTAGAGACCGAAATAGTCTGTCTGGCTCGCTTCGATTTCAAGCCCTGTCTCAGTTCCTTCTGGTGCGCCCGCAATCAGGGCCAAGGCTGTATTCTGCCCGACGATATGGGTCATAAAGGAGACGGTTCGCTATTTGCGCGGGTGCGTCGGGCTAACGGTCTGTTACTGGCCACCCCGGTGCATACTTGGGGGCCCTCGTCCCTGGCCCATATGTTCTGGGAACGGCTCTACCCCTTCCTCTACAGCGACGGCCTCAACGGCTTGCCATTTGGCTCCATGGCCTGTGCCACCAACCAGGGCTTCCAACGCCAGGCGGTGGAGGAGATGGCCAAGTGGGCTTTTTGTCGGGGCGTGCGCTATCTGGGCGATGTCGCCGCCCACGTTATCGACCGGGAAGCGGTCATGGAACAGGCGCGGCTTTTGGGGCGGCGCGTGGGAGAGGCGGCCATGCGGGACCAGAATGAGGGGCGGCAAAAATTTACCGATGAAGAAAAATTCGCTTTTTACCGCGACAAGCCCTACCGCGTTCTCGATCCCTATCTCGACAATGTCACTGAGGGAACGTTCAGTATCCCCGGGTCGCTGCCAGAACGCGGCGGCCGAGAATTTACTCAGGACGAGGCTCGGGAACTTGCCCAAAAGGCGGCAGCCGAATTTGCCCAAGCCCTGGAATTGCGCGGCTCCGACGAGGAAGCCGCGCACCAGGCGTTAATGCGGGCCAGCGCCTTTTGGACTCGGGCGACCTGGCGCCAATACGTCGAAGCCTTTATCAGCAAACGCGACGACGTCGAGCCATACCGGCAATTGCCCGCTGGAGAGAATCCTTAGGTCTGGCGGTATTCGCCCAAATCCTCCCAGGCCGGACGGGTGAGACCGTTCAAATCCCAGGCTACTTGTCCGGCCCGCAAGGTCAGGTGGCACTCAAGGCGCTGGCTGCCGCTGAGACGGGCCCCGCCCGAGTCGACAAAGCCGTAATTTCCTTCCTGTACCTGTAGCATGGCCAAATCGGCCTCGGCGCCGACGCTAAGATGGCCCAGTTCGGGGCGGCGAACCACTTCGGCCGGTCGCTGGGTAGAACGATAAATCACTTCCTGCAAAGACATCCCCATTGCCAGGTATTTGGCCATTGTCACCGGCATGGTGGCATTGGCCCGCATGCGCGACGATTTGTGCAGGTCGGTGCTGATGGTATCGGGAGGGAAACCCTGTTCCATGGCCGGCACCCCAATGCGGAACCAGAAACTGCCGCCGCCGTGGCCGGTGTCAAAGATTATGCCGCGTTGGCGTGCTTCCCAGACGTAATCGTTGATTTTCTTGTCCTCGCCCAACAAGGGGATATGGGCGGCGTAGAGATGGGTGTGTATATCGCCCGGACTCATGCGTTCGAGTAATTCCTGGTACGAGCGGGTGGGTTTGGGGGCAAAGTCGATCATGGCGATTGAATCGGCCAGCCGAGCTGCTTCAATGGCGCCGCCGGCCGATTCCCAGCCCGGGCCGCCGAAATGGGCCGATTTAGACCCGACCACATACTCTGGATAGGTACGGATGGTCTCGGCGCAGGGAGCCGGGTCCATATCGGTGGTATCCTGTTCGGGGGGACCGGTCATGCCGGCGCCAACGATATTGATAAAGGCCAATACGCGGGTGCGGGCCGGTTTGATAATAGTCTCGATGAAATCCTCGAAATCCTTGTAGCCGGAGCCGCCGGTATCGACGCAGGTGGTGACCCCGTAGGGCAGGTTGTGCTGGTCGGGGAAGAGCCAGCCGTTGTAGCCGCCGTAGGCGTGCAAATGGATATCGATCAGGCCCGGGGTGACGACAAAACCCGTGGCGTCTACGATGGTTTCGGCGCTGCCTTCCAACGAGACGTCGACAGCGGCTATTTTACCGTCTTTAACGGCGATGTCGACTGTGCCATCGAGTTTGTTTTTAGGGTCGATGACGTGGCCGTTTTGCAGAAGAATATCGTAGTCGGACATGGCCTTCCTTCCACTGGTTTTGAGGTCGGTGCGCTTTGACCGGGCTAATATAGGGTATGGGGGAGGGACGGTAAACCGGGGCAAAAGGACAAGGCGTCAGACCAATAAAGCGCCAACCTCTGGGCCCATAGCCGAAGGATGGAAACTGGGGCCCAGCGAAAGAGCCTCGATAAAGAGCCTTTAAAGGAGAAACCTGGCATCGAGAGGTTGTATTATTTCCTGCCGACGTACAAGCCGTGAACAGACTTAGCTGGCCAACTTTCATCGCTCATAACCTCAGGGCGTTCGTTGAGCCACCGGTGCAGATCGGCCAGAGGGGCGCCTTTCTGGGCCAGGTGAATCAGATCATCTAAAACGGGTCCATCGGTTGGGGCGTGGCAGAGTCGCCCAAGTGCGTAGGGTGCCAATAGCGCTTCTAATTCGTCCGGGCTGTAGTTTACAAATTCAGTGGCGTATTTGTGGCTTTGAAAGCCGCGGAATTTGTTGACATAGGCCACGGCCAATAAGCCACCCGGGGCCAGGGCGGCCAGGCAGCCCTGGAGGGTGGTGCGCACGTCCTTGGCGTTCAAGTGGTAAACCGGCCCCATACAGAGCACCGCGTCGAAATTGCCACCGGCAAATTGCGACAAGTCGCGAGCATCGCCCAGATGGGGATCTATCGCCAGATGGGGCTGGCCGGCCAGCTTGGCGCGCAGTTGGCCGATATGGTGTGCTACCGCGTCGACGGCCACTAGTCGATGGCCTTGCCCGGCCCAGTGGAGGGAATAAGTCCCGGTGGCCGCGCCTATTTCAAGGATCCGGGCCCGAGGCGGGAAAAGCGGATCGAGGAGATAGGTGGTGGCGACGAATTCTTCTCGGTGGCGTTGCAGGCGGGCTTCTTCGTCGTAGGTCTGGTAGAATTGGACAAAATCGGTCATGGTGCATGGCCTTGGAGGGGCAGTGTCGACGAGTTGATCTAGGTCGCGGCTGCTGGCCCCTTTTGAAGGTGGGCGTGCTGTGGAATTAGACGATTGTCCTGCTAAATATACTCATCCGAGTTTGCCCTTTCTACTCTTGAGATCGGGATACAAGGTGGATAATACCTGCAGGGTTGCCGATCCAAAAACCCTCGAAGCCATCGGGGAGCGGCTCAATTTCGTCGCGGCGTACCACCCCTTCTGCGGCCAGGTTTTGTCCGGCGTCTGCCGTATTGGGCGTCTGTATTTGCAACCAGATTTCGGCCTGACTCACCGTAGCTACTCGGTCGAGCCATAATTCCATGGCACCCCATTGGAAGCCGCAGCTGTCGGGGGCGGTGCGCAGGGGCGTCAAGCCCAGCGTATCCCGGTAAAAAGCGACGGTCTGGTCAAAGAGGTGGGGCGGTACTTTCATGGCTAGGCTGGGGCCGCCTTGGAAAGTTGGCCTGGCTGATTGTGGCATGGTAATCCCCTGAAAGTTGTGGTGTTAATGGCAGGTTTTGCGGAGCGATGAAAGTCGAAAGGGGCCACTCCGAACGAGTTGAAAATTAAAGTTGACAACTGAACAAATGTTTAGTATTTAATAAAGTGTTGTTAAGCTTAAGTGATGTCAATTGAGGGAGGAATGAATGGCCCGAGAACCGCAGTGGATAAAAGCGGCTCCCAGCAATTCGGTAGCGCCCGGCGAAGCCCGAGCCATCCGGATCGGGGAGACACGCAGTATTGCCCTGTTCAATGTCGATGGCACCTTTTATGCGACCGACAACCAATGCCCCCATATGGGTTATCCCCTCACCCGCGGGGTAGTGCGCCATGGGGTTTTAACCTGCGACTGGCACGGCCGCAGTTTCGATTTAGAGGGCGGTGGTTGTTTCAACCGCGAATGCGACGATTTGGAGACTTTTGCGGTAGAAGTGCGCGATGAAGAGATCTGGATTTTGGTGCCGCCCGGTGGCTACCGGCGCCGCGAAGAGCATATGCGCCTGTTGTGGGAGGGCTTGCTCAGCGGCGACCGCTGGACCCTATCCAAGGCCATCGCGCTGCTGCTCAAGGGCGGGGTGCCTCAGGACGATATTGTCGAATTGATCCTGCGCCATCTGGGCCGCCATATCGCCTCCTCGCACGGGGCCGACGGCAGCGACGATGTCGCGCGCCTGCTCAATGGGCTCAAGGTCGGGCGGCGCTACAGCGGCGAAGACCGCCTCATTTTGTTGACCACCGCCGCCTCGGCCGCCGCCGGGGGGGCCGCCGAACGCCTCGAAGTAGTGCCGCTGCCCGGAGAGGTGGCATGGGCCGATATCGAGCGCTGGATCCGCATGTTTTCGCGCGACCACCAAGCCGGGCGTATTGAGCGCTGCCTGTTTTCGGCGCACCAACAGGGCTATCAGGATAATATCCTGCAGCTGCTTATCGAATGCTCCGTAGCCCCCTATTTTACCGGCTTTTCCGACCATATAATCGCCCTGGGATACCTGGCCGAAGTGGTCGAGGAATTCGGCTGGGACGGAGCCGGTGAGCTGGTCTTTTATCTGGGGGCGCAATTGGTAGGTAGGGGAAGAGGCGAACCCGAGCGCTTCCGCCGCGACGCGATTGGCCTAATGAACGAGATGGAACCCATCTTTACACAGGCCGGCGGCACTGGCAAAGATTACGACGAAGACGGTCTGGTGGCCGCCCTACTCAGCGCCGACCTCGAGCGTTCTTTCCAGACCCTGGGGCAGCTCATCCAAGCCGGCACCGATATCGAGCGGCTTATCGATACGTTTGTTTTGTTGGCGGCCGATCGCATGGCCCGCACCCCGGTCAATGTCGATGCCGGCTGGCCCTGTCTCAGCCGCGAATTTCACCTGGCTGCCTCCCTGCGCACTGTGCATCGCTACGGCGGCGCCGAGGCCGGCGCTCGGGCCTTAGGCGTTTCCAATAAAAAAGTCGTTCCATAGGGGCGGTTGGGTTATCTTGGGTTCCCCCAACCAGGAGAATCGCCCATGGGACTGAGTGAAGCCGAGAAAGTTACCTATATCGAAACGGCAC
>WLWI01000307.1_pt1 | contig 53124 bp, 52 predicted proteins | sample 6701501 | NCBI WGS metagenome assembly WLWI01 (sample SAMN12718690, study PRJNA515312) | sponge metagenome | isolation source: marine sponge | host: Mycale hentscheli | place: New Zealand: South Island, Marlborough, Capsize Point | collected 2014-11-01 | reverse complement strand
CTGTGCCGTTTCGATATAGGTAACTTTCTCGGCTTCACTCAGTCCCATGGGCGATTCTCCTGGTTGGGGGAACCCAAGATAACCCAACCGCCCCTATGGAACGACTTTTTTATTGGAAACGCCTAAGCCGATGAATGCGAGCAGAACGGTTAGAAAGCAGTATATCCCGATCATAGCATCCTTTCTTTATCCTAAGTAGATGGTGCAGATATCACCTTGCCGAAACCTTAGCCGGCGTCGAGTCCATAGGCCTTGAGCAACGTGCGGATAAACCAGGACCCGCCCTGGAAGGCAAGCCCCTGAGCGGCCCACTTTCGCAGCAGAGCGAGGCCCTGTTCATCGATGAACAGGACCCCATTCAGGTCCAGCACCAGCTCCGAGTGCTGGGGCCACCACCGGTCGAGCTCCGAGGCCAGCAGGGCCACGGCGTCGGTGCTGAGGTCGCCAGCCAGTTTTAGCCGTAGGGGCCTATGGGATCGATGATCGGGCGTAATGCGCAGCATGGTCTGTCCTCTTGCCATCTTTAATGCAATGGGTATGCCAAAAAAACAGCCTCTCATTTTTTTGTCCCTAAGAGGCTGTTTTTATTGGAAATTTTAGTTTTGAATGGGAATGTGGATGAGCCGTGCGGATTACTGGGGGCGTCGATATTCAGACGCGAGGGCGGTAAATAAAACCATTTATTGGTTTCAATTTCTTAATTTACAAGAAATTATGGCTGATTTTATCTTTGTCGAAATTTCGACTTTAGTCGATATTTCGACGAGCCGTGGGTTTAATTCCCAGCTTCTTCATGCGGCTGTACAGCGTCGTCGGCTTGATCCCCAGAATGGCCGCGGCGCCCTGAGCCCCCCGAATCGCGCCGCCGGTCTGGGCCAAGACGTGCTGGATGTAGCGCCGGTCGTGTTCTTCCAAGGTGATCAGGGCCGGATCCGAAGCCGGGCCTTCTGGGCGCCGCTCTAAAGCCAGATCCTCGACATGGATGGTCTCACCGGTGCAGACCACCACGGCACGACGGACCGCGTGTTCGAGTTCCCGCACGTTGCCCGGCCACCTGTAGGCCAGCAGGGCGCGTTCGGCCTGGGGGGAGAAACCCTGTACGGGTTTGCCCAAATGGGTGGCCATGCGCTGGGCGAAATAGACGGCCAGCAACGGAATATCTTCCCGCCGCTCCCGCAATAGCGGCAGCACTACTTCGAAAACCCGCAAGCGAAAGTAAAGGTCCTCCCGGAAGCGGCCCTTTTCGACCATCTGGGCCAGATCCCGATTGGTGGCGGCCACGATCCGCACTTGCGCCGCCAAGGTTTCGGTGCCGCCAACGCGCTCGAATTGGCGTTCTTCCAGCAGGCGTAAGAGCTTGACCTGGGCGTCGAGGGGCATATCGCCTATTTCGTCGAGGAAGAGGGTGCCTCCCTGTGCCACATCGACCTTGCCCAACTGGCGGCTGGTGGCCCCGGTGAAGGCGCCGCGCTCGTGGCCGAACAATTCGCTTTCGACCAGGTCTTTGGGAAGCGCGCCGCAACTGACGGTGATAAACGACTCGCTCCGCCTCGGGCTTGCACTGTGGACCAGGCGGGCGGCCAACCCCTTGCCGGTACCGGTCTCGCCCAGAATGAGCACGGTTTCATCGGTGGGAGCCACTTGGGCCAGTTCGGTCTGTACCTGGCGCAGGCCGGCGCTGTGCCCGACGAATTCACCGGTCGCTCCAGCTGCATTGAGGGCCTGGGTCAGGGCTTCGACGCGGCGATCGGGCTCGATGGTGATGGCCACGGTAGCCGCTGCCGAGTAGTTGAGGTCCCGGTCCACGGCCTGGACTTCAAAGATGTATTCGCCCGTCGGCAGCTCGTTGTACTCGACTCGGCCCTCATAGGTCGTTTGTCGATCCGCTTCCAATCCCTTCAACCGGTAGACATAAGCCATGCCGTTGGGATGAGTGGTCCCGCTGGTCCCCTGAAACTCGAAGACGATCAGTTGCTGGGAGACCGGCAGGCGGACCGGCTGGTCTGGCGCATAGCGGCGATCGGCAATCACATGGGTGAGTCGGACCGTCGGGATAGTGCGGGAAGGCTTATAGCGGGTGAGACCGCCTTCGGTGGCGATCCAGATCGCCCCGTCGCGGTCTTCAAAAAGATCCTGGACCGTATCCTGGATGAGCCCGTCGCGGCGGCTCAGGTGCTGGAATACCAAGCCGTCAAAGCGACTGGCCCCTCCATCCCAAGTGCCAATCCACAGAGACCCCGTCTGGTCTTCGAGCAGGGCCATCACCACCCCGCGGGGCAGGCCATCGGCGGCCGTGAAAGTGGTGAATTGAGACCCGTCGTAGTGGCTTAAAGCCCCCTGTGAGGTACCAAAGACACCGGTGCCGAACCACAGCTGCCCGTCTCGCGTTTCGACCATGGCGTGCACTCCATCGTACGGCAGGCCATCGGCGGCGGTAAGGGTGGTAAAGCCCTGACCGTCGTAGCGACTCACCCCGCCTCCCCAAGTGCCGAACCACAGCTGCCCGGCGCGATCTTCCAGCAGGGATATAACCGCACCGGGGGCCAGCCCGTCCCGGACCGTGTAATTGGTGAATTGCTGGCCGTCGTAGCGACTCACCCCCTCGTACGTGCCGAACCACAGCTGCCCGGCGCGATCCTCCAGGATGCACCACACGCCGTTGTCGCCCAAACCCTCTCCGGTGGTGGAGCGAGTCCATGTACGGTCATCGTAGCGCCACAATCCAGAGAGTTGGTCCGCTATCCACAGGGCGCCGTGCCGGTCTTCCAGGATATCTTTGACAACGCCGAAACGGTCCAGCTCCTCGGTCGAGTTGACGATTGTCTGCCCATCGTAGCGGCTCACCCCCTCAAAGGAGCCGAACCACAGCTGCCCAGAGCGATCTTGAGCGATGGTCTGGACCAGATTGCTCGCCAGTCCTTCGGCGGCGGTAAAGTGGGTGAACTGCGCCCGAGTATAGCGGCTGATGCCATTATAGGTACCAATCCACAGATCCCCCGCCCGATCCTCTGCCATAGTCGTTATATGATCGGATACCAGCCCATCGGCGGTGGTAAGGGCGGTAAAAGTCTGGCCGTCGTAGCGATTCACCCCGCCCGACCAAGTGCCAAACCACAAATGACCGGCGCGATCTTCGAGGATATCCACGACCCTATTATTGGTCAGGCCATCGGCCGCGGTAAAGGTGGTGAAACGCGTCCCATCATAGCGGCTCACCCCGCCGCCCCATGTGCCGATCCACAACTGCCCGTGCCGATCCTCCAGGATGGAGGATACTCGATTGTCCGCCAAACCGTCGGCTGTGGTGAAGGTGGTAAAGGTCTGCCCGTCGTAGCGGTTTAAGGCGCCCTGTTTTGTCCCCCGTATGACGGTGCTGATCCACAACTGCCCATCCCGATCTTCGAGGATGGCGCGCACTCCATCGTAGGCCAGGCCATCGGCCGTGGTAAAAGTGGTGAAATGCGTTCCATCGTAGCGGCTCAGACCGCCAGCCGTGCCGAACCACAAATGACCGGAACGATCCTCCAGAATCGCCTCAACCTTACTGTCGGCCAGGCCATCGGCCGTGGTAAAGGTGGTGAAATGCGTTCCATCGTAGCGGCTCAGACCGCCAGCCGTGCCGAACCACAAATGACCGGAACGATCCTCCAGAATCGCCTCAACCTTACTGTCGGCCAGGCCATCGGCCGTGGTAAACCAGGTAAAATTATCCTCGGCGCAACGGCAGACTCCGCTATCGGTACCCAACCATAGAGTACCCTCCCGATCTGACAAGATGGCGCATATCGCCGAGGCTAAAAGCCCATCCTGAATACCGAAACTCTGCCACAGGCCCTGGCGAAAGCCCAATCCGACGACAATGGTCTGCCCCACACCCGCTGGCGTCGTATAGGGCGCCAGATTATAGGGCAGCAAATTATCCGAACCTGCGTTCCCGAAAATCGCGCCCAATTCACCTCTAATGGCGCGCCAGTCCCCATCCTCCGCTAAGGTCTGCTGGGCGGTGAGAAAGGCAGTTGAGGTTGCGAAGGCGAAGAGACGGCTGAAGATTCCGCTCACCGCAGTCCGGCCTGGCTGGGTGGAGGCGACCCAGGCCTGCTTCTCGAGTAAAGGCAGCAACCGGTCTTCGTAGACGGCGGCAAAGGTCTCTAAATGTCCCGGTGGCACCCAGAAGGACAAGCGCGCCAAGGTCGTCATAGGGCATGCCTTTAAGAAAAGGAGAAATCGGTAGCGAAAGAGAATCCTAAGTTATTGCGAAAGGAAGGAACTACCAGCCTTTTCTAAATCGATATGAGCGCCCTTGATTCCGCCGTAGGCTTCGCAATAAGGCGCCCTTTTTAATGTAATTATTGAGTAGGGCAGGCTATCGATCGTTCCGGGGAATATGGGCGGCCTATTTGCTCAGTAACCAGGCTGTCCTAACCGAGCCAAAGATAAGAAATACTAATGGAAATAGACCTACTTTTCCCGCTGCTCAGAATACCCAAAAACTTGGCATAGTCCCGATAAGCCCCCACACAAATAGTAAAAGTCGAAATTAGGAGCAATTCTAAAGGAATCTTAAGAGGAGTTCCTTTCGCTTTACCCCGCTCGACAGAGAGCGTCCTCCATAATATGAAGACAAATAACGCATAGAAAATATGAATAGAGACCCCTCCCGACGGGGAGAAGGTCTCATCGGGTCAGAAACGGGTGTCTGTGGTCTCTCTCGCGCATAGGCACCCGTTTCTGTGTTCTATCCCAGCGGAACCACAGCCGCTTGGGTAGAACCGTAGAGGAGCACCTCTTACCCGATTTCATCCATGCACCCCGCCCTGTGCACCGGTCCGGTTAGTCTCCTCCTTGGGTCGGGCCGGTGCGCTTACTCTCTTTGGTAGGAGGCGTGTGCAATCCACTACATCTGCTCTACCTACCTGTTCGACAGTGCGCCGGTGCTGTCGCTTGGATGGACGGTGTCGCATGGATAGGGTGTTGAGCAGGCACAAAAAAGCGGGCGGGGCCTATTCAGGTACCCCGTCCGCTCCCCGGCGCGGGGGAGCCCATTCGGGCAGGCGGCCTTTCGGCCGCTCCGCGCTGGTAGGGCCGGTACGCATTCACGCTCCGGCCGTGCACAGACGATAGGCCAAGAGGGGAGATAGTGTCAAGCAAAAGCGGTGGGCACAAAAAACGGGTCATGGCCCATTCGGACCATACCCGCCCCAACGCCTGGCACTCCGCATTCGCGGGCCCAACCAGCACACCAGTTGACCGGCCCCAAGAACCTGGGTCTATAACCGGTCCTGAGCAGAAAATGGGTTGAGAGGCGAAATAATGTCAAGTAAAGTGGCGGGCACGGCACTCCCCATGCCGCACCCGCCGGCGTGCGGCGCCTCCCCACGAGTGGCCCCCGACTTTCGGGGACCGTACGCCGCACCCATAGAGGCTGTGGGCAAAGAGAGAACCCGGTCAAGGGCCGATAAAATGGACTATGCATACCCACCAGCAAGGCCCGTCGCAGGACGTAACTACAGGCGACTTAAGGCAGCCGGGCGGGCAAAAAAACCGGACCCTGTTCAGGGCCCAGTCCCCAGCGCGACCGCATCACCAAATTCTTGGCTTAACCCGCGCCAGTAAACCGACAGTCTCCCGTCGGCCTGGAAAAACGATAGAATACCATCGCCAACGCCCATTCAACCGAGGAACAACTTGACCAACCAGACAACCCCTACCACGAGGGCCAAAAGGAGGGTAAGCGGGTTGCAATAGTCGGGGGATATCCGAAACCGAGGGCCCTTGGAAAAGGGGGTCTCGGGCAGGGAGGATTCCCATTGAGTGTCGTCGTCGAGCGGTGCCATAGAGTACAAGATAGCGCCTTTATACCGGGAATTTGGTGATAAGGCGCACAGGGTCAAAAAAAGAAGCAGACATGCTAAAGCAATTCGTATCTCGGGAATTGCTGGTGGTCCTGGCCGTACTCAGGGCAGCGGATGCCCTCGGCTTGGTTCCATCTCTCAGCGGTTGATGCGGTCATCGTCGGCCCTCGGCTCGGCGTGTGCTCGTTTGTGTTGACGGTGCGGATCTGCTGGCCGGCGGTGGGTTGGGGAATGTTGGCAATTAATGTCATGGATCTTACCTTGAAGGCACTGATTTCGATCTAATGGGCGCGTTTTGTGTTCCTTTCGGTATATAGGAATGTTGTCAATTAATACAAAATGTTATATAACATGAGGTTTTGAATAAACAGGAGATTTATGCATTTGTCGATGCACAATTGGATGCGCGCCGAACCCTTGGAGAAGACGGTGGCGCGGCTGGCCCGCTACGGCTACAAAAGCATTGAACTGAGCGGCGAGCCGGAGAAATACAATACCGGTGAAGTGCGCCCGTTATTGCAGCGCTACGGTATCCGCTGTTGGGGGGCGGTGACCCTGATGCTGGGCCAGCGCAATCTGCTGGCCAAAGACCCCGGCCAACGGGCCGCATCGGTGGAATATGTCAAACAGTGTGTCACCCTGGTGCAGGAATTGGACGGCTTTGAGGTGACGGTGGTGCCGGGCACGGTGGGCAAGATCGAGCCGGAGGCGACGCCGGAGGAGGAGTGGGTTTGGGCGGTGGATTCAATGCAGGAAGTCTACGCCTTTGCGCAGCAGGAGGGGGTGCGGCTGGCCATTGAGCCGATTAACCGCTTTGAGACCTATTTCGTCTCGCGCAGCAACCAGGCCCTTGCCTTGGCCGAGGCGACCGGAGCGGACTGCGGCATTTGCCTGGACGCCTTCCATATCAATATGGAAGAGGCCGATCCACACCAGGCGATCCGCGATGTGGCTCCGCGCCTAATTGATTTTCACGTCGCTGATACCAACCGCATGGCTTGCGGCATGGGCGCCTGGGACTGGCCGGGGTTGGTCGAGACGCTGAAAGATGTGGGTTACGACGGCGCCCTGACAGTGGAATTCGTCGCGCCCATCGATCGCACACCGGCCAATCCCTACCCGGATGCGGTGGAGCAGAATCCGGTGGATATTACGCCCGAGGAATTGAAATTTATACAGGATCACGGCAGCAGTCTTATCAGCGAGGGGTTTTACGACTTGCTCACGGAAAAGACGGCTCAGACACTGCTGCCGCTTATCGCCTGAACGATGTAATTTACAGCTTCTTGATGGCATCGTCTTGGCGGATGGTGCCGGCCTCCACTATACGCGTATTCACACCGCGCAGGCGCAGGGCCTTGCCCACGTCGCCGTTGACAAAGAGCATGGCGTCCATGCCAAAGCGCTCGACGAATTTTTTGCAGCCGGGATGGGGCTCGGGGGTGATTTCGACGACGGCGGTGCCAATTTGCACGCGGCTGCCGGGCGGCAGGTTTTCCACACTCAGGTCGAAATCGACGTAGAGCTGGTCGCCGGCCAGGGGCCAGCGCTCTTTCGTGACGGCAATCAGGTCGGCGGAGCGGGCGTTCATCAGGGTCAGTTGGGCCAGCGGATTGGGCTGGCGCGGCGGCGATTGGTCGGCGCCGCGGGTTTTCCAGTTGTCGCCCACCAAGCCTTCGTCGGTATCTAGCTGGGCTTCTTCGAGCAAGTCCCGTTCGCCGATGGCGGGACGGCGGGTTATAAGCTCCAGGGTGCCCTGTTCGGCGGGGGTCTGGCGAATATGGTCGAGGCCGGCGTTGAGTTCGTCGGCGGTCAGGTGCTTGGCTTCTGCGGTGTTGGTGGTCATTGGCGGCTCCTTGGGTTTAACGGTAGTCCTTGAAATATGCATTGCGCTACAATGTTCAATAACAATAGCAAAAAAGTAGATCCAGGTATAGAGCAGGGCCCCGTTTTGCTCTATACTTCATCGTCCACGACAGAGCCGATGAGGTTTGGATGGATAGCACTATCGTAGGGCTGGAAGAGCGCCTCGCCCGGCTGGAGGGGGAAAATCAACGTCTGCGCCGTCAGGGGCGCTGGGTGCTGGTTTTGGTCGCCGTCCTGTGCGGTGCGGTGCTGCTGGTGGCTAGAGAGGGCGACGAGCTCGTAGCCCAAGGCTTGAGTGTTCGTGACGAGGCGGGGCGACTGCGGGCCCGTATCGGTCTGGACGCGGAGGGTCAACTGGCCCAGAGTTTTTTCGACTCGGCCGGGGTCGAGCGCATTCGCCTGGGCATTGCCGCCGACGGCACGGCGCGCCAGCGCCTGTTCGACCAGGAAGGGTGGGTGCGGGTTTCCAGTTCGACTTATCCGGAGGACCACCCCAAAGCCCCGGGCGTGGCCGGATCGGTATACTACGACAAAAGCGAGACCAAGAGGATTCGCCTGGCCACCGATGCCAAAGGGCAGGCGGTACAGCAATTCAAAGACGGCCAGGGGGAGAATCGCCTGGTGACCAAGGTCGATACGGCCGGTGCCATTAGTGGGGAGTTAAAGTAGATAGTCGATGAGTCAGAAGCGTTTGCAGAAATTGCAGCAGGTTTATCCCTCCGTCAGCGATTTGCAGCGGCGGGCGCGAAAACGAATGCCCCATGTAGCCTGGGAATATCTAACCTCTGGTACGGGCGAAGAAGAAGCCGTTGGGCGCAATCTGGAGGGGTTGGCCGCCATCACCATGGTGCCGCAACTGTTAAAAGGCGAATTGCAGCCCGACGTCTCGACCACTCTATTCGGCCGCTCGTTGGGGGCTCCTTTCGGGGTTGCGCCTATTGGCCTGGCCGGATTGATGTGGCCGCGGGTCGAGCATATTCTCGCAGCCACGGCGGCCAAGTACAATATTCCCTATTGTCTGAGTACGGTGGCCACGCAAACGCCGGAGACGGTGGGGCCCATTGCCGGCAATATGGGTTGGTTCCAGCTCTATCCACCCCGCGAGGACACGGTGCGCCGGGATTTATTGCAGCGGGTGCGCGACGCCGGTTTCACAACCCTGGCGGTGACCGTCGATACGCCGTTGCCCAGTCGCCGCGAGCGCACTATGCGGGCCGGTTTGCGGATGCCGCCAAAAATTACGCCGCGCTTTGTCTGGGAAGCCTTGATACATCCGACTTGGACGCTACAGACGCTGCGGGCGGGGTTGCCAAGACTGCGTATTCTGGAGCCCTACGCCAAAAGTCAGAAAATGGCCGAGACTGCCGCCTTTGTCGGGCGCGAGATCGGCGGCACGTTGTCTTGGGACTATTTGCGGGCGGTGCGCGACCAATGGCAGGGGGCGCTGGTGCTGAAGGGCGTCCACCATCCGCGCGACGCCGAGCAGGCGGTGGCCGTTGGCGTCGACGGGGTGCAGGTGTCCAACCACGGGGCGCGGCAATTCGACGGCAGCCCGGCGGCCATCGATCTGTTGCCGCCCATTGTCCGGCAGGTGCAGGGGCGGGCGAGTATTCTCTTTGACAGCGGTATCCGCTCGGGTCTCGATATTGTCCGAGCCCTGGCGTTGGGCGCCGATTTTGTCTTCCTGGGACGCGCCTTCATATTCGGAGTGGCGGCGTTGGGCGAGTTGGGCGGCGACCACGTGGTGGAGATTCTGCTGGAGGATTTGAAAATCAATATGGCCCAATTGGGCTATGCTAATCTGGCGGAAATTGAACGGGTTGAATAGCGGGGGGCGCGTTTGCAACCGATCGGGAGCATGAGCATGGAAAGAGAACCGGGGATATACAGCGTCGGCTGCGATGTTGTCGATGTTACGCCGCCAGTCGGGGTTTTCCTCGCCGGCTACGGGGGGCGCAATGCGCCTTCCGATGGAGTTTACCATCGGCTGTGCGCCGTCTCGACTGTTATCGACGACGGGGGCCCGCCGTTATTGTTGGTCTCGATCGAGTGGTTGGGTTTATACGACCGTACTGAAGAAGCTCGCCGGCGCATAGCTGCGGCTACCGGCATCGCCCCCGAGCGCATGGTCCTCAGCGGCACCCATACCCACTGCGGTCCAGTGATGCGGCGCAATATGGACAAGCGCCGGCACGGGGCCATCGACGAGGAGTATATCGACAGGACGCTGGACGCCCTGGCGCAGAGTGCGCGCCGGGCCCTGGACCGGAGGGAGCCGGCGCGTTTGCGTCAAGGGGCGGACTGGTGCGGCTTTGCGGCGTCCCGTCGGCGCCCCCTTGGCCCGGGGGGCATAGCCTATAAGCCCTCGCCCGACGCCCCGCACGATCACGAAGTGGGGATATTGGCGGTCGAAGGCTTGGATGGGGGGCTGCGCCAGTTGCTGTTCTCCTACGCCTGCCATCCCATTACCGCCGGGCCGCTAAGGCAGATCGGTGGGGATTTTGTCGCCTATGCCTGCGACTACCTCGAGGAGACATATAAAGGGGTGACGGCCTGCTTCTTCCAAGGTTGTGCCGGCGACCAGAAGGCCGATGTGCGCGATGCCGCCGGCGACGGCTGGCGCAATTTGCAACTGGATGAGGTAAATGCCCTGGGCCAGCGTTTGGGCCAGGCGGTGGAGCGGGTGGCCGATGGCGGGGGCAGCCAGGCGGTGGTCGGGGCTATCTCGGTGGAACAGACTCGGATAACCTTGCAGACCGAGCCAGCTGATGACGACGAACTGGCCGCCGGGGCTGCTTCCAAGCACGAATATGTGCGCGAGTGGGCCGAGTACCATCTGGGCTTGCAGGCGGCGGGGGAGGAACCGGTGCGGGCGATCGATTTCGAGGTGCAGACTGTCCGTCTGGGCCGGTCGTTGCTGCTAATCACTATGGCCGGCGAAATGAGCGTTGAATACGGCCTCGGCTTCAAGCGCGAATGGGGTGGGCGCTTCGGCCAGGTATGGACCCTGGGCTATACCAACGAAATTGTCGGCTACGTGCCGGTGCGCCGTCAAATACCCGAGGGCGGTTACGAAGTGGTCGACAATCACCGCTACCAGCTCTATACCGGGCCCTTTACAGAAAATACCGAAGAAGCTATTCGGGCCGCGGTGCGGCGAAGCTTGGCGGCTAGTTGAGTGATCCCTTCACCGATAGCGAGGATGGCGGGAAATTAACTCGGTATTGGCCCCGGCCTGTCCCCGCATAAGATAGATGGGGCGGGTGGAGAAATGGGTTTGGTAGTGGGCCGAGCCGCTTTCCTTGGCGCTGGAGCGATCCCACAGCGAAGAGGCGGGCATATAGCGCAGAACGTAGGCGGCGCGACGACGGGCCGAGCGGTTGGGCTGGGAGCCGTGGATTAGATAGACGTCATGCAGCGAGAATTCGCCGGCCTGCAAGATATCGTCGCCGGCGCTGGCAGCATTGAAATAGGCCTCTTCGGTGACCTGGTTGAGGACCAGATCCTGGCGCGGGTCCTGCCGGTGCGGAAAGAGCTGGCCGTCCCGGTGCGAGCCGGGGATATAGCGCATACAGCCGTTTTCTACCGTGACATCATCAATAGCCAGCCAGACCGAGCAGGTGGCCAGGGGAGCGATGGGCCAGTATTCGCCGTCCTGGTGCCAGGGGACTTCGAGGCCGGTGTGGGCCGGTTTGCAAAAGAATTGACCGCCCCACAAAATGATATCGGGGCCCAGCACCGTGGCGACGCGGTCGATTAGCTCCGGCGTGCCGGCGATATCCAGCCACTGGCTGGTGATTTCTTCGGGCAGACCGTTCCAACCGGGCAGATACGGGCAGACGATACTTTCGGGTTGCTGGCCCAGGGTGGCGGCCAGGGTGCCCTCGGCCAGTTCGCGCATGCGTTCTACCGTTGTCGCGGGCAGTCGGCAGGCGGGTTTGACCAGGCCTTGTGCCCGGTACTGCGATAATTCCTCCGGGCTCAGGCCGGTTTTCCCTATTTCACTCATCAGGCGATCTGGATGCACGACGGATCGGCCAGCGGTAGGGGCTCGCTCAGATCCTCCAGCTTGCCGCTGTCGGGGTCGATGCGGAAGACGGTGATATTGGTGTTATCGCCGGTCATATTGGCGCACAGCAGGGTGCCGCCGTCGGGGGTGATGGCCAGGTTCTGGGCGAAGGTGCCGCGGCTGGGGTGGAATTCGATCGGCTCGAGGCGACCGTCGGGGCCAATGCGGTAGGCGGCGATGCTGTCGTGCAGGCGGTTGCTGCAATACAGGTACTGGCCGTTGGGGGTGATTTTGATATCGGCGGTATAGCTGGTATCGGTGAAGTCCTCGGGTAACGTCGAGATCACCTGCAGTTCGCTCAGGGCGCCGGTGTCGGGGGACCGGCGGTAGACGTTGACCGAATTGGCCAATTCGTTATTGGCGTAGACATAGCCGCCTTCGGGGTGATAGGTGAAGTGACGGGGACCGCCGCCGCCTATGGTGCGGACGTAGGATTGGACCAGGGGGGTCAGGGTGGCACTGGCGGCGTCGAGGGCGAAGCCGAAGATCTGGTCGGTGCCCAGATCGCAGGCGTGCATGTGGCGGCCGCTGGGGCTGATCACGGCGCAGTGTGCATGGGGGCCTTCCTGGCGGGCGGTATTGACCTGGCTGGCCCCTTCGTTTTGGACGAAAGAGACCATCTCGCTCAGCGAGCCGTCCTCTTGCACGGCAAAGGAACCGATACTGCCGCTGGAATAATTGGCGAAGACCACGGCCTTGCCGGTGGGGTCGATATCGACGTAGCAGGTGGTCGTACCCTGGGCCGAGCGCTCGTTGATTTTCTCCAGGGTGCCGTTGTCGCCGACAGCAAAGGCGGCGATGCCGCCCGAATCGTTCTCGAAATCACCTTTGATCAGGACCGAATAGAGGAATTTGCGGTCGGGCGAGAGGGCGATATAGAAGGGGTTGGAGATGCCTTCGTTGCGCTGGGTCAGTTCGAGGGCGCCGGTGGCGGTATCGAGGTTGAAGGCGCAGATGGCGCCGTCGTCGGCGCCGTTGGAAGTGATGAATACCTGGTATTGAGGGGCGTTGGACATGGTTGGCTCCGGATGGGTTGAGTAAGTGAATTTATCGCCTGGCTATTAAGGGTTTTTTATGGGTGGCGGTCAAGTGCGGAATACTCTGCTAGAGAGCTCGGCTCTTAGTAGCCGAGAAGCCACAGCAGGCGTTTGTAGGATACCGCATAGTGGAAAGCGACTGTGCCGCCAAAACCAACCGCCAGTGATCTCGATCCGGCATCTTGCATAGCCCAGGTCGAGAACGTGAAGAAGCCTGCTTCCAAGGCCAGGCGGGCCAAGCCCGGTGTCGGTACAACCGTCCGGCCCGAACGACTCGGGTCGCCTTCGACGGCAAAAATGCCCCAGGCGGCGGCTGCCACAAGGGGTACTCCAGCCATTAAAGCATACCGTTCGGCCCCCTCGCCTTTGTCAAAACCCCAATAGCCCATAGCCACTAAACCCGATAGTTCAAGCAGACCTCGCAAGGCTAGATTCCAGGTCGCCATAGAGGGTTTCTCCCGGTTGATCGTTAAAGTATTCCCTCTCTGCCACTGCGGTCCCAAACCATGGGCCAATAGGTGGGTGTTTCGGGCCGTTGTAGCAAGGTGGATGCTTGCTCTTGTGGAGCCTGTTTTTGTCGTGGGTATATAAGGCTTGTAAAAGGCATTGCGACTTGGAAATGGCTGCTTTCTTGCCAGGGCCAACGGCAAAGGGAAGCCGATATGAGTCTGGCTGGATTTGCTCGAAACCATTGCCGAGTGGAAGGGGCTAGCAGCGGCCAGCACAGAATGAAGTTCCGGGCGAATATTAGACTGGGCTGCTGCGCTGGGTGCGGCTATATACAGGGCAACCACTACGGCGATGATTAGCATTTTAATACGGTTTTCCCATTTCGCGTCAGAGCAGCCCGCGCCGTGATTTGAGAGGGGCAGGCACTAACGGTTAAATCCCAGTAGCCAGGCGACCCGTTGATACGATACGGCGTAATGCACGATGGTCCCCCCGATCATCCCTATACCCATGCCGTCCCAGCCCCTATCGTAAAAGGCCGCCGCAGCCAGGCCGTGGATCGCCATCTCATAGGTGAGCCGGGCCCACCCCGGAATGGCCACCCGTGGCTGAGTGCCGTTGCGGCCGCCGGGCAACCAGGGGTCGCCGGGCACGGCAAATAGAGTCCACGTACTGATAGTGGCCAGCGGCAAACCGAGCATCAAGCCATAGCGTTCTATACCGTTGCCCTGATGGTAGCCCCACAGACCAAAGGCGGTCCAGGTGCCCAATTCCAGGGCAAAATGCAGAGCCCGATTGCCTGGATGCTCGGTCAGGTCACTAAATTGCGGGGCCAGCTGCGATGGAGATTTGGCCATGGCCGTTGCCTCCTGCTTGAAAAAGGGCGTCGCAGCAGCGTATCGGGATGCTGGCAGCAGAGGATGGAAAAGCGGCCATGGGTGGTCGCTAAGCTGGTTGAGTTGGAAGGTCTTGGAAGTAGGTGACGCATCGAATTTTGCTCTACTGTCAAGTAAGCCGATGGTCGTAAAGTCTCGTGCCGACGCTGGGTTTGGGAAAGCCTGGGCGAGTCCCCAAAGTGCGATGGCACAGAGGAGTATTATCGGTAGTCTGCTCTTTAGATACGTCATTAATCCGGCCTTTCGTTGGGATTAACGGCAGGGTGAATAGCAACGAACGCCGGACTAGTCCAAGGCGCGTAACAGGCGGATCAGGCAATTATTCGCAAATTCCTGTCCGCCAGCGGCAAGTCGATTTTCTCGCCCCCCTGGCGGTGCGATTGGCGCAGGGCAATGGCAATTTCTAAGGCTTCGCGGCCCCATTCGCCCGGGCACAGTGGCTCCGTGCCTTCATCCAGATTTTGCACCAGCCCTTCGATGGCGGCCTGTTGCGAGGAGCGCGGTCGCTTGGGGTTGGGGAATTGCCGCCGCACGGGTTCGCCGGTGGCGGGCAGACGGCTCCACATTTCGAAATCGGCGTGTTCGTTGCGGGCGCTGATCCAGCCGTCGCTACCGACAAAGTCAATATTGAGCCAGCCGCCGGTATTGAGGAAAGCGCGCCGGCCGTTGTCGTAGTAGATCATCCCGGTCCCCGATAAATCGTCGTCGCCGGCGGCTTTTTCGTCGCTGTCCATATGGCCAAAGACCCAGCGGGCCGGGGCCCCGGCAAAGAGCCGAAACAGGCCCAAGGTATGGCTGTGGCCGCGCGACAGACTCCAACTGTAGCTGGCCACCATGGAGGAGAAGGTGCCAATTTCGCCGCGCTTTATCGCCGCCAGACAGGCCTGGAACCACGGGCTCCAGTTCTTATGGCAAGCGATGGCCAGGATGACGTCGTGTTTGCGGCAGGCCTCGATCATGGCATCGGCTTCGGCCAGGCTGCGGCACATGGGCTTGGTGGCGTAGATGGCCTTGACGCCCATTTCGGCGACGCCGATGACCACTTCGGCCCGTTCTTCAGCGCGGGTGGAGATGCTGACGATATCGGGTTTTTCCTCGGCGATCATCTGGCGGTAGTCGGCGTAGACGGCCTCGACACCCCAGCGTCGGGTGAAATCGGCGCGTTGGTCGGCGACCAAGTCGGCGGCGGCGACCAAGTCGACGCCCCGGGCTTCGATAATAGCAGGGGCGTGAGCCCAGGGGTAGCGGAATTGTGGTCGGTCGACGTGCTCGTCGTCGATGGTGCTGCCAATGCGGCCGCAGCCGATGACGGCACCGCGATAATTGGGCATATGTGTTCCTCCGCGCAGGGGTGCTGTTGGTTGTATTTGTATTAATTTCGTTTTGCTTGGACGCCCTTTGGGGGACGGCTTCCAGGCGGGCAGTGAGACCCGCTTGCGGCCTGCCCCCCACCACCCGGCTGCGCCGCCCGCCCGGCCTTCAGCTGCCCGGCCACCGAACCCCCACTGCCCGCCTTCCAGCCGGCCCCCAAAGGGCTAACTGGACGGACGTTATTCCACTCAATCGCAAAAGAGACAAGGCGCCGGTATTGGCTCGCATGATGCGGCCCGTAAAAGTAGCCCGATTGGTAGGACGGGTCAGGATAGGGTATTGGGCGTCTTGTCGAGCAGGCAAAATAGCACCAAATTCCCCTGGACCCAAATCGACAATTTCATTTTTTGGCAGACAGGAGCGAAATGGTAGATACAGAGAAACCTCTCAGCGGCAAGATTGCCCTGGTCACCGGCGCCGGCCGCGGCCTGGGGCGGGCCTTTGCCGAGCATTTGGCCGCTATGGGCTGCGCCATTGGCGTCCACGGTATGCGGGAAGAAGGACCGGCGGAATACGGCGAGGGTACCACCTTGACGGCGACGGCGGCGGAAATTGGTCAACAGGCCGGGGTGCCGACGCTCAGGGTACTGGCCGATTTGACCCAAAGCGATCAGATCGACCGGGTGGTGGGCCAGGTCGAGGAAGGCTTGGGTGGCATCGATATTCTGGTCCACAACGCCGGTGGCGATATTGCCGCGGCCGGGGGTAAGCCCGATCCCAACGATTCGGTTATGATCAAGGAAGAGGACGTGCGCGCGGTTTTAGATCGCAACCTGCTCAGTACTATATTGGTATGCCAGCGGGTGTCTCCCGGCATGATGGAAAGGCAATGGGGGCGGATTCTCACCATTTCTTCTATCGCCGCTTTTGAGGGGCGCGATCCGTCGAGTATTTACGCCACCGCCAAGGCGGGGGTGGTGCACTATTCGCGCTGTTTGGCCGGACAGTTGCGGCCCTATAATATCACTGTCAACTCTCTGGCCCCCGGGGATACGCGCACCGGGCGTTATTTGGGCACGCGCCCGGTGGCGCCGGAGCGCCTGGTCACCGAAGGGACTCTCGACCGGGTGGGGTTGGTCGACGAAGTGGCGCGGGTGGTCGAGTTTTTTGCCGGGCCGCTGGGGGATTTCGTCAGCGGTCAGGCGTTGCGGGTCGACGGGGGGAGTCAGTTGTGGAGTAGTTGAGGCGCCATCTTGCCGCATCGTTACGGAGAAGTCGCGATTATGCCCGACAACTTGCCCGACCTCGTTGCCCATCTCAAAGCCAATCCTTTTGTCCTGGGTATCGTCCGCTACGGTCGACGACTGGTCGATGATGCCAGTCCGGCCGGCGATTTTGATTTGGCCGTATTTGTCGAGGAGCGTTCCGCCGACCTGGAAAGTATCCATTTCCACTGCGGTCCGATCCCGGTGGATCTCAGCGTCCGCACCGTGGTCGATTGCCAGGGCGAGGAGCGTTTGGATTGGATCGATTTGCAGATCGCCAAAGGCGAGATTCTCTTCGACCGGACGGGGGCCCTGGCTCCAGTTTTGGAGCAGGCGGCCGTGCGTTGGGCGGATCGGGGTTTGGAGCTGCCGCAACACGCCGTCAATATGAACCGGTTTTCGCAGACGCACGTGCTCGACAAGGTGCGGCACCGATTAGACAGCGACCCGCTGCTATGCGAATTTCTTCTCGGCAGCAATATAGGGTGGTTAGTGCGGACTTATTTCAGCGTCCGAGGTAAGCCCTATCCAGGTGAGAGGGGGGCGTTGGAATATTTGGCGGCAGAAGAGGGCCAAATGCATCGGCAAATTAATCGCTTTTACGGCTGCCAGAATCTGGCGGATAAATTTAGCATTAGCCAAGGGCTCACCGAACAGGGACTGGCCCCCATCGGCGGGTCTTGGCAGCGGGGCGAATTGATCTCTTTTGGGACCCGGGCCGATGCCGAGGATTTGAACGAAAAGGGCGAGGCTCTGTTTGTCTGCCTCTTTGGCGGATCAGGGGAGAATTATGGCGGGTAAAACGGCTATTGCCATCGGCGGCGAAAAATTCCTTATCAACGGCGACCCGACCTATAAAGGGCGGGTCTGGAATGGACTTGAAATTGAAGGTCTATTGCTGAATAATCGCCTGGTCCAGGCCACCTTTGACGACGATAACCCGGATACCCGCCAGCGCTGGGTCTATCCCGATACGGGCGCCTGGGACCCGGAGCGCAATACCGACGAATTTATCGCCGCCCTGCCGTTGTACCGGCGCGCCGGATTGCTGGGCATTACGGTGAATTTTCAGGGCGGCAACCCCACCGGTTATAACTGGCCGCAGCCGTGGGAAAATAATGCCTTTACCCCCGACGGGGTGTTAAAATCGGCCTATCTGGCGCGCATGGGGCGGGTCCTCAATGCTATGGATGCGCTGGGCATGGTAGCCATAGTCGGGGTGTTTTATTTTGGCCAGGACGAGCGCCTCAAAGACGAAGGGGCCGTGGTCCGCGCCCTCGATAATGTGGTGTGCTGGTTGTTGGACGAAGGGCATGAAAATGTCCTGATCGAGGTCAATAACGAATGCAATGTTAAAAAATACGAACACGAAATTTTGCAGCCAGAGCGGGTCCACGAATTAATTGAACAGGTGAAATACACCCGCCGCAATGGCCGGCGGCTGCTGGTCAGCACCAGTTACGGCGGCGGCAAAGTGCCCGAAGAAAATGTCGTCCGCCACGCCGATTTTTTGCTTCTCCACGGCAACGGGGTCAAAGAGCCCGGGCGCATCGCCACAATGGTAGAGCAGACCCGCCAGGTGCCGGGTTACCGACCAATGCCCATTCTGTTCAACGAGGACGACCACTACGATTTTGACCAGCCGCAGAACAATTTCGTCGCCGCCCTGTCGGGCTACGCGTCTTGGGGCTGCCTGGATATCGGCGAAAATAATTATTGCGACGGCTACCAGTCGCCGCCGGTGGATTGGGGCCTATCCACAGCGCGCAAGCGCGGCTTTTACGATCTGGTAAAGGAAATTAGCGGCCGTTGAAGGAAGCGGCCAGGCAACCGCGAGGCAGGCAAGGGCTCATAGCAAATGTGAAGCACTGTTGCTCTACTGTTTGGCGTGCAGCTCTCCGTAGTTCAACGCCAATATCCGGCCAGCTTGACGTCAATCTGGCCTCAACTCGGATTTAGCGCAACAGCAACAGGCGACGGGTCTGGACCAGATCCTCTGTCTGCAAGCGATAGAGGTAGACGCCGCTGGCTGCCGGAATCCCGTCGGTGCGGCGGCCGTCCCATCGCACGGTGTGCTGGCCGGCGGGCCAGAAGCCGTCGGCCAGGCGGGCTATTTGCTGGCCGGCCAGATTGAAGACGGCCAACTGCAGGCGGGTGGCGGCGGGCAAATGGAAGTGGATAGTGGTGGAGCCGTTGAAAGGATTGGGGTGGTTGGGCGCCAGAGAAGGGGGTGGTGGGGTGCTAGTGTTGCCCATTACGGCGGTGGCGGTAGGTAAGGCAATTCTGTACAGATGTACCTGGTAGTCGGCGAAATCGTCGGCGAAGTGGCCGTCGATCACATCGATGGTGCGATTTTCGTCGATGACTTCGGCGGTGGCTGTGGGAGGCAAGGCATCGAGTTGGAAGGTGGCCCGAGTTGCCCCGGGTAAGCGCGGGGCGGCGAAGATATATATATAGCCGTCGTGCATCCGGGTGGCCGCATCAACCGGTACGTCTTGAGAACTCGACTCCACCGTCACCCGGCTGCCTGGGCTGTTGAGTACCGGGGCCAGGCGGTGGAGTTGGGCGTTGATGGCGCCGATGGCTTCCAGCATGGGCGGGTCGTTGAGCAGGCGCGCGGCGTCGAAGCGGGGCTCCCATTCGTGGACAAAATAGAGGATCCCCCGGGAGCCATGGATCAGCGACAGCCATACCTGGGCGCGCACTTGTTGCGGGGTAGGTTTAAAGCGATTGCTGCTGCGAATGCGCGTCGTTTCGATAAAGTTCCACACCAGCCCTGTGCCGCCGGTCCAACCTACCAGGCTGTCGACTCCAGCGGCGACATAGCCCATATCGCTGCTGTGTAGGCTTGAAACCGGGTAGATATCGAAGGAGACGATATCGCCGGCCTGGACGGCTTGGCGGTAATAGGAGTACTGCACGCCGCGGCCGTTGAAGGAGCGGTTTGCCACCCCTTGGCCAAAATTGACCAGCACTGGCCGGGTGGGATCGAAGCGTTGCATGTGGGCGTACAGGTCGAGCAAATCGTCCAGCGGCACGTGGGGGATATTATCGGGCTCGTCGCGCTGCAGCCAGCCGGCAATGACGGGATTGTCCCAATTTTGCAATCCCACCGCGTTTTGGGTGCAGATGGTACGCATGCCGGCGCTGCTCAGGGCGTCCAACTGGGCTTGGGTTGGGCCCTGCCACAAACCCACGTACAGATTAATGCCGACAGCGGCGTATTGCGGCGCTAGATTGGGGTCTTGTAGCCATACCCCCACCGGGAAATAGTCGGCATCGGCGGAGGGGCCGTTGGGCCAGGCGTCGTAGGGGCTTTGGGCGTGTCCCGGCGAGATGGCCGTGCAGAATAGGAATAAGACTACAAACGCCTTTCGGCAGGGGTGGGGCATAAACATATCCTGACGTAAATGGGTGCTGCGGCGACCTGTCGCCTGATTGTACGAAGGGTGTTTGCAGTGGGTGCGTCAAGGGCGGGAGGGCGATTGACCGGAACCCGTCTTTTGCAGATCGTTAGAGCTGGATTTTATTGAGTCCTGCAAATCAAAAGGAATACCGCCGATCGAGTTCCATGGGTGGGTCGGCTGGAAGGTGGGCAGTGATGTCTGAGGCCTCGAAGAGGCCGAGTTCCTTAGCATCCTACGGATGCAGGGTCTACGACTGGCTAGCATCCTGCGGATGCGCGGTCTGCGACGCACTGCCCGCCTGGAAGTCGGCACACCCATGGAGCGTCCAAGTATGCCGTTATTTTTGCAGACAACAATAGGCCTTTTTTTGCACGTTATCTCACTTCAACTATAGAGCGAAATGCCATGAGAATTACCGATGTACAGGTTATCCCTTTCACCGTGCCGCGTCGCCCTTTTCGCAATGGCGAAGTGCTGGCCGAAACCGAGATCGTCCAGACCCTGACCAAAATTTGCACCGACGAGGGCGCCGAGGGGTATTATTTGGGGGGATCGGGCCACGGCGACCAGGACGGCTTGTCGGTCCACGAACGCGCCGCCCTGGAAGGCCGCTTAAAACAAATGGTACTGGGACAGGACCCCTTTGACCGGGAGCGCTTCTGGCATTGGATGTGGGTGGCCAATATACCCGAGAATTTGCTCAGCGTGCTCGATATGGCGCTGTGGGATTTGCAGGCTCGGGCCTATAATTTGCCGCTGTATAAATTGCTCGGCGGCTGTCGCGATAAAGTCCCGGCTTATGCCAGTACTTTCCCCAATATGGGCCCGCCCGAGGTCTACGCCGAACACGCCCTGGCCTGTAAGGAGCGCGGCTATACCCACTACAAGATCCATCCCTATTATTTTTGGGATCCGGAAACGAGCCAGCCTGTACAGGGGCGGCCTTCGCATATTGCAAAGGATATCGAGGCCTGCCGCGCCGTGCGCCAGGCGGTGGGACCCGATATGGTGCTCAGCTACGATCCGTGGGGCACCTATCGCACCTACGAAGAGGCCTATAAAGTGGGGCGCGTCCTTGAAGAGCTCGATTTCTACTGGTACGAGCACCCAATGAACGAATACCGAGTGGCCCCGTACGAGAAATTGTGCCGCGAGTTGAGCATCCCCATCCTGTCGCCCGAGATTGCCGCCGGCAGCTTTTATACCCGCGCCGAGTGGATCCGCCGACAGGCATCGGATATGAGCCGCATCGATGTGTTGCGCGGCGGGGTTACCGGCGTGAAGAAGATGGCCGCTGTCTGCGAGGCCTTTGGCGTCAAATGCGAGATCCATATGAGCGGCTTCGCCAATTTGCAATTGCTGGGCTCCACCAGCGAAGATACGTGCCAATACTACGAGCGCGGGCTGGAAGCCCCGGGGGTGGATTACGAGACGCCGCCTCCTTATCTGGAGGCTATCTGCGACCCACTGGACGACGAGGGCTATGTGCATTTGTCGCAGGAGCCGGGGATGGGCTACCGGCTCAATTGGGACTATATCGAGAACAATAAAATCTAACCAGGAGCAAGGATTTATGGACCAGATCATGCACGGTATTTTTCCGGTGGTGCAGACGGCGGTGACCGACGACGGCGAATTGGATATACCGAGTCTGGAGAAAGAGGTCGGTTTTTGCATTGATTGCGGCGTCCACGGACTCGTCTTTCCGGTATTGGGCAGCGAATTCCAGTATCTGACCGAGGGCGAGCGCCAGCAGTTGCTGGAAGTGGTGGTGGCCCAGGCCGGCGGCCAGGTGCCGGTGGTGGCCGGGGTGGCCGGCACTTCAAAGGCCCAGGCCCTCGAATGCGCCCGCCGGGCGGCGACGACCCAGGCCGATGCCTTTATCGCCCTGCCGCCGTATTTGTCGGGGGCGACCGCTGCCGAGATGGGCGATTATTACAAGGCGATTGCCCAGGTGGCGCAGCGGCCGGTTTTTATTCAGCATACCCAGGCCGGTCTCAGTGCTTCTTTTATGCGTCAGCTCTTTGAAGAGGTCGAGCATATCGACTACCTCAAAGAAGAGGCCCCGCCCAGCGCCCACCAGATAAGCGCGGTGGTGGGGCAGATCGGCGACGCCTGTCTGGGGGTATTTGGCGGCGGCCACGGTCGCTGGATGATGTCGGAATTGCGCCGCGGGGCCACCGGTTTTATGCCGGCGGCCGAGCTGGTCGACGTGCACGTGCAGGTCTGGGACGCGTTCCAGGCGGGCGACGAGGCCGGGGCGCGGCGGCTGTTCAACCAGCTACTGCCGCATATCAATCTGATCCTGCTGCTTGGGCTGGGCGTCTGCAAGGAGGTATTGGTGCGTCGCGGCGTGCTGGCCTCGGCGCAGATGCGGATTCCCGGATCGCAGCAATTGGACGAGGAGGACCAACGCGAAATTGACGCCATTCTGGCCGATCTGGCGCCGTTGCTGCGGCAGTAGGGCGGTTAGCGGAGGTGGACTTCGAGGCGGCCGGCGGCGTTGAGAACGTGGCAGGCGTCGGCGGTGATAAAGGGGTTCATCTTCTTTTTGCCGGTGCCGCCCCAGTCGACCAAGCTGGCGTTGTCGGTGTCCTTGTCGACGCGGTAGTATTTCTTTTCGGCGGCGAAACCGCCTTCGGGCAGTTGTTTGGCGGCCAGCAGGTCGAGGGCCTCGGCACAGCGGGGGTCGCCGATATACCCGGCCTCGGCCATCACCTTTAGGGCAAAGAGAATATCGTAGTGCCAATAGCAGGGGTAGTGCAGGGCGGTGAATTCGCTTTTGATCACCTTGCCGTCGCGGCGGCGTTTGTAAAGTTGCCGTTGGAGGAAGACTTCGGCGGCTTCTTCGGCGGCGGCGCGGGCCTGGGCGCTGGCAGCGAAGTGGGCGTGGTAGGTCAGGCCGCGCAAGGGGAGCAAAGTCTCGGTGAACGAAGAAGTGGCGGCTTTGGACTTCATATCGCAATTCCAGCCGCCGTCGGGCCACTGCCATTGGTATAGGCGTTGGGCTAATTGGTCGGTGCGCTCGTCGGCCAGGCCCAATTGGTGCAGATAGTAGAGGGCGTTGCCTTCCTGGGAGGCGTGCCAGCGGTGGCGATCGGCGACCAAACGCTGGGCGATGACCTGGGCGCGTTGGTCGGAGAACAGCCAGTCGTAGACCTGTTGGCGGAGGGGAATCAAGGCGGCGTCGCCACGGGGGTAGCCCAAATCGGCGAGGACCGCCAGGATCCAGTGGGCGCCGCGCCATTTATCGTATGGATCCAGTTCAATGCGGCCGTTGGGTCTCTGTTCGGCCAAGAGGGTCTTGACCAGGACGGTATCTTTGACCTCGTCGCGGACAATGCGGATTTCCTTTGAATCGGGGGCCTTGCCGACGATGTGGAGAATGGTTTTGTAGCGGATATACGCTTCGCTGTCGTAGCGCAGGTGTTTGACCAGGTCGGGGGGCATGGTGAGGGGCACGGGGGGCTCCTGGATATGGGGTGTGCCTGGAAAGTAGGCGGCTGAGAAAACAGTCGCAAGGAGAGGCCGCCCCCATGGATGGCAGGGTCTAATGCGCTTTGTTGTCGTCGGCGAAGTAGTTATTTGAGCGACCGCCACTAAAGTCCGCTGACCAGACGCCGCGAAACAGGGTCTGTCGCTTGGGCGGCATTGCCGCGATTACCTCGGCGGGCAGGTTGGTTTTGTGATACTGGGCCATATCCGGTGCGTAGCAGTTGAAGATGCTGATGCGCTGACGATTGGGATTGGTCCACAGGGGGCCGGCATGGCACAGGCTCTCGGTGAAAAAGAGGACCGATCCGGCCGGGCAGGAATAGGTGTCGAACACGGGCGAGTCCATCGTCCTGTGGGCCGGGTGGATAGGAAAGTCGCTTTTGTGGGATCCAGACATGAGCAGCGTGCCGCCATCGCCCTCCTCTACCGGATTGAGTTCCCAGACGACTCGGGTTAAGCCGCTGTAGATGCGGCCATGGCCGCAGTTGTAGGCCAACGGGCCGACACCGGGGCCGCCGTGCGGGTCGAGCCCTTCAAAATCGGTCGAGCGCACCCGGGGGACGCTGCTTTCGCAGCGGAAACCGTAGCAGCTATCGCTGCGATCCGCCGCGATAATTTGGCGCAATACCCCGACGACGGCCGGGTGATCGAAGAGCGCTTGGGACGGCCATTCCCAGCGGCCCGGCATATAGTGGTCGTCGGGGTATTCTTTCTTCAGGCCGACGACGTGCTCTTTAATGGGCGCGATCTCGTCGTCGCTGAGCACCCCCGGTATGAGAAGCCAGCCTTTCAAGTCGAAGATGAATTTCTGCTCGTCGGTCATTGGGAGATCGAAATCCCAGTCGGCGGAAGATGCGGGGAAGGTAGTCATAGAGCCTCTTAGATATAGCCCGGCGTGGTGAGTGTGTTGCGCTGGTCGGCCAGGCGTTTGAGTACATGGTCGCGGTCATGGCCGAGGTCTCCTGTTGGCGATTGAAGCAGATGCAGGATGATATATTCAATCGGGCTGCTGTCGGCAAGCCCGCTGCATCCGCATTGGGGCTATAATGAGATCGACCAAGCGAATTTATTGAAGGCCAATGAGTAGGCCATGGGAGAGTTTCTATGCTAGCTGAGTACCGACGCCGGGCCACAGCCGGCCTCAAATTGTACGGCCTGCAAGAGGCGCGGACCGAGTTTCTCTCCGATTCGGACAATATTGTCTTTCGGGTAGATACGGGCACTGAGCGCTTTGCCTTGCGGCTGCAAAAACCCGGACGCTTGGACCAAGGGCAGATCCTGGTCGAACTCGAATGGCTGCGGCGGTTGCGGCAGGACCAAGGTCTGGAAGTGCCCGAGCCCGTGGCCGGTAGAGACGGGCGCCTGCTCCAGGAAGTCCATTTAGCAGGCGAGGAGGTCTATCCCTGCGCTCTGTTTCGCTGGGTCGAGGGTGAATGCCGGGAATTGGCCCTGGAGGCCAACGAAGTGGCCCAGGTCGGAGCGCTGATAGCGCGATTGCACGAGCATGCCGCCCTATTCACCCGCCACCTCCGTCCCAACCGTCGCTCTTATGTCGGCGATCCCGAGTCCTGGATCGATCGTCCGGGTACCGGCGCCGAGGCGGCGTATGACGGGGCGGAACTGGCCCTGTTAGCCGATGTTGCCCGCTGGGTTTGTCGCCAGATTCCGGCATTGGACAAAGGGGCGGAGAGTTTCGGTCTGATCCATTCCGACCTCCATCCCTGGAATTTGCTGGTCCACAACGGGCAGGTGCGGGCCATCGATTTCTACGATTGCGGCTGGGGATACCATCTGCACGATATGGCTATTTTTCTCGTCAATCTCAATATCTGTGACCGGCCCGACTTTCCGGCTTTGCAGAGCCTTTTCCTGAAGGCCTATGCCCAGGTGCGTCCCTTGCCGCCCGATACCGGGAAGCACCTGGACGTGTTCGTCGCTCGTGCTACGTTGCAATTGCTCAAGTGGATTCTCGAATGGCCCCGGCCCGATGTGCTGCCTTTTGGCCAGGGGTATCTCAAGACCGGAGTGGGGCAATTGCGGCGGCTGCGGTTATGAGCTACTGCATGGGCGAGAAGGGTACCGGAGTCAGGTTCTGCGAGATCACTTCGTCGACGATGGGGCCGTTGGCCTCGGTGCGCTGGCGGGTGGCGATCCATTCGGGATCGTCGCGGAAGGCGGCCCAGGCTTTTTCCTGTGCGCCGGGATTGGCGTAGCGCATCAGGTATACCAGCTCATAGGCCTCTTCGAGATCTGTGTTGGTCCAGAAGCCGACCACGTCCATATTGTATTTCTCGAACAGGCCAAAGGTGACACTGCGGAAGCGTTCAAGGATATCGTCCATACGGCCGGCGGGAATTTTGTAGGTGCGCATTTCGTAGTGCATTGGTTGGGTTCCTGTTGTAAGTGAATCGCGCGATGGTCGGCGATTTTAGGGGGTAGCGATAGATCGACAATACGGTGGTGCCGATCCCTTGGCAATACCTAGCCCTTGGGGGCTGTGCGCGTTGGGCGCTTGGTCCGTTGCTTGTCCGGCTACGGGGAGGGGGCTTAAATTCCATCATGGGCGGTGCGCGTTTCATTTTTAAGGAGAGTAGATTTCATGGTGCGTTTAGCTGTCGTCGGGGTCGGTTGGGCCGGCAGCCGTCAGGTGGAGGCCATCGCCGAATTGGGGCGCAAGGTAGAAGTCGATTGTCTGGTCGATCCGGATGCGGATTTCCTGCGCGAGAAGTCGGCGCAGTTGGGAGTGACCAAGACCTATACCGATTTTGCCGATGTCCTGGCCGATGCGACTATCGATGCGGTGTCCCTGTGCTCGCCGCATCCTTTTCATTGCCAGCAGGCTTTGCAGGCGGCCCAGGCCGGTAAGCACGTACTGGTGGAAAAGCCGATGGCTATGGATGTCGACGAAGCCACGGCGATGATCGCGGCGGCCCAGGACAACGGCGTCAAGCTCTATGTCGCCGAGAGTGCTTCGTACGAGCCGGTAGCGCATTTTTTGCGCGGCCTGCTGCAAGGCGGCGATTATATCGGCGAATTGGTCTCGGCCTCGTTGATGAAGGGTTTCCGCGCTCCGCAATACAGCTATCCGGGGCGGCGTGCGTGGCTGGCCGAGCCCGATAAAGGCGGCAAGGGCACCTGGACCTTGCACGGCATCCACACGGTGGGGCAACTGCGCTATATCCTGGGTGAAGTCGAAACGGTCTATATGGCCGAGCACAAAGGCAGCGCCTACCAGCGCACCGACGTCGAGGGGACCATGAGCGGGATGATGACCTTAGAGAGCGGCGTCCAGGTGTCGGTAGTACAGACTCCGGAGGTGAAATTGTACGGGGATTTGGGCGGCTATCTGCTGCACGGCGACAACGGCAGTATACGGGCCGGGGATGCAGGGTGTGTAATTTTCAATGATGAGCACGATGGCTTGCGGCTTGAGTATCCCAGTGCAGAATTGTCGGCCTACGCCCAGGAAATTGAAGCTTTTGCCGACTATATCCAAGCCGGTGTCGAAGGACCGACGAGCGGTTTTATGGAGCGCCGCAGTGTGGCCGTTGTGCAGGCGGGGTACGAATCGACGGCCAGCGGTCAGGCGGTGCATCTGAAACAGCGCTTTGGGGCGCTTTGACAGGTCAATCTTCTCGGATCAGGCGCATTAGCTCTGCGGCGGATATTTTTCCGCTCAGGTCGCTGCCCTCAAGCAGGCCGTCGGCCAAGTCGCGCTTGCGTTGGTGCAGGCCGACGATTTTTTCCTCGATGGTGTGGCGGGCGACCAGCCGGTAAACGGTCACCGGTCGTTCCTGGCCGATGCGGTGGACCCGGTCGGAGGCTTGGTCCTCGACCGCCGGGTTCCACCAGGGGTCGAGGTGGATGACGTAGTCGGCGGCGGTCAGGTTGAGCCCCTGACCGCCGGCCCGGAGGCTGATGAGGAAGAGATCGCCCTCGCCGCGCTGGAAAGCGGCTACCCGCTTTTGGCGTTGCCGGGCCGGGGTGCCGCCATCCAGATACTGGTAGGCGATGCCGCGTCCATCCAAATACTGGCGGGCGATATTCAGGTAGCCGACGAATTGGCTGAAGACCAGGGCTTTGTGCCCGTTTTCGATTAATTCATCCAACGTCTCACCGAAAACCTCCATTTTAGCGCTGGGCAAGGACGAATCGGATAGCACCAGGCGGGGATGGCAGCAGGCGCGGCGCAGTCGCATGATTTGGGCCAGGATCTGCATATGTTTGGGGCCGGCTTGGGCCGGTGCGGCTTCGAGGCGCTCCACGGCCTGGCGACGCAAGGCCTCGTAAAAGGCCATTTCCTGGGCACCCAATTCCACCTGCAGGGTTATTTCCGTGCGCGGCGGCAGTTCTTTGAGTACCTGGCCTTTGGTGCGGCGCAGGATGAAGGGCTGGATCAGCCGTTTGAGCCGCTGGCGGGCCGGCTGGCTCTGTTCTTTTTCGATGGGACCGGCGAAGCGCTGGTTGAACCGTTCGAGCGAGCCGAGCAGGCCGGGGTTGATAAAGCGGAAGAGGTTCCACAGCTCGCCGAGGTGGTTTTCAATAGGCGTGCCGGTGGTGATCATTTTGAATTCGCCCTGGAGGGCCATGGCCGCCTGCGAGCGCCGGGTGGCGGAATTCTTGATGGCCTGGGCTTCGTCGAGGACGATGGTCCGCCAGACGATACCGCCAAAGAGGGCGCGTTCCTGCTGCAAAAGCCCGTAGCTGCAGACGATAAGATCGAAGGCCCCAGCGGCGGTTAGCAGGCCCCGGCGATCCCCTGGTCCAAAGAGGGTGGGGCGCAGGGCGGGCGCGAAACGGCGGGCTTCCTCGATCCAATTGGCCCCTACCGAGGTCGGGGCTACTACCAGCGTCGGCCCCTCTGGCGCCCGCTCGAGGATCAGGGCCAGGGCCTGGACGGTCTTGCCTAGCCCCATATCGTCGGCCAGGCAGGCCCCCACACCCCAATGGGCCAGACGCGAGGCCCAGCGGAAGCCCTCTACCTGGTAGTCGCGCAATTGGGCGTGCAGGTCCGCAGGCAGGCGCGGCTCAAAGGCCTGGGCCCGTTGCAGGCGCGCCAATTGTTGGCGCCAGGCCGCGTCGATGTCCACCTGCCCGGCACCATCGACCAATTCCTCGACAATGGTGGTGGCCAAAGGGTGGACGCGGACGCCCCGGCCCTGGGTTTCGCTGAAGGCCTGCAGCTCTTCGAGGCGGCGGCGAAATTCCTCGGTGAGGGCGAGAAATTGTCGGTCGCCCAGGGGCAGGAAATGCCCGGGGCCGGCGGCGAGCAGTTCGAGTAGGCGCCGCATGTCGAGCACCAGCCCCTCATCCAATTGCAATTGGCCCGTCAAGCCAAACCAGTCTTCCTGCTGGCCCAGACGCAGGGACAGGTCCCCCCACGAGGCCCGTTGGCTGACGCGCCATTCCTGGCCCTGGGGCCATTCGACGACGAATTCTTCGTTGAGGGAGCGCAGATCGAGCAGGAGTTGCAGGGCATCCTCTGGATCGGGGAAAAGCCACAGGCCTTGGGTCTCGGTGTCCCGTTGGAGGGCCGGACAGGCCCGCAGGGCGGCTGCGGCCCGGCGCCGTTCTTCGGCCAGAGCGCGCCGGGCCTGCAACGGGCGATCCTCGATTTGGGCGAAAACCGTCTCGTCGCCCTCTCCGGGCGGGAAGAGGGGGCCGGATGGGCCAAGGGGCTGTACTACCAGCTCGGCTTGCAGGCCCTCGTCAAAGGGCGTTAGATGCAGATGCGGGCGCGAATCGGTTTCTACTTCGGTGGCGAAAGCGTCACTGATATCCGCATGGACGGTCACCAGCGGGGCCAGTTGGGTGAGGGTCTGCAAGACCTCGTCGTGGGCTTCCTGGGGCAGGCGTAGCCCCTCGGGGCCGAGGAGTTGGGCGATGCGTCGGTGCTGGGGATTGATCTCGACGACTTGCAAGCGCGTCGGACTTTCGCGCACGAGGGCGATGCGGCTTTCATCGTCTGGATCGAAAGGAGGATTCAAGGTGACCAGGAAATTGGCTCCGTCGCGGAAAACCTGCAGGGCTGGTTCCCCTCCCTGCACTTCCAAGCGCACCGAGGGGTTGTCCTGCAGGAAGACCAGCGGATGGCCTATCAGGGCTAGCAGGGCACGGTCCAAGTCAAAGTCGAAGGTCACCTGGCCGTAATAAAAGCCGTAGGAACTTTGGGCCTGATCGGCTTGCAGGGCTTTGCAGACGCGCTCGTCCTGTTCGCTGAGGAAGTCGAAGTCCCTTTTGCGCTCGAAGAGGCGCTCCAAAGCCACCGTCCTGCCCTGGCTCCAGGTGCCGTCCTTCTTGCGTTTTTGGTGGCGGGGCTCGAGTTCGATTAAGGGACCCTGGGCGCTGTCGCGGTAGTCGAGCAGCCAGACCAGGCGCGAGGCGGGTTCAGTCTGGGCGGGGAGTTGCGGCGCCTCGGATAAACGGTCCAAAGCGTGCAGGGTCCGCTGCCAGGGTTCCTGGTAGACGACAGCGTCGACGATGCTGATGAAGTCTATTTCGCGGCGCAAGTCGGCAGCGTAGTCGCGGCTTCTTTCGGCGCCGGTCAGGCGGAAGTGCAACTCGGCCGCTTCGGCGGCGAAGAGCCGATAGCCGGAGCGCTGGGCCCGACGGCGCAAGCTAGTTAGCGGCGCGGCCCAGCGTTTGGCCGTGCGCGGGGCCAGCCAGTAGTGGGTCAGGGCCCGGAATAATAGATCGATCTGGTTGGCGCTTTCGTCTAGGTCGCCGCCGGGTGGAGCAAAGTCCTGCCGGGCGAATGGAGTCTGCTGTTGTTTCACCACCAGGTCCAGCGTCGAGCAGGTATTCCAGAAGGCGTGGTCGTCTTGGCGCAGGGCCTGGGCCAAGTAATCGGCAGCCCGTTCCAGGTTTTGCGGGCCCCCACAGCGCAACAGCGACACAAGGCCGTAGATGCCGCCGAGGGAATTGTAGTATATCTTGCGCCTGCGCCCGTCTTTGCGCAGATCTTTCAGACCGGCTTCGTACTGGGGGAGAGCCGTTTCGTCATCGCCGGTCAGCACGGCCAGCCAGGGGCGTAGAGCCAGGGGGTCGGCGCCTCTCTGGGTTGGGGCGAATGCGCGGGCCTGGTCGAGATGGCCGGTCAGGATCAGGTCCTGTACATAGGCGGCGCGGAGGCGCCCAAAGGGCGGTTGGTGACACAAATCGGCGGCCAGATCGACGGCCTCCCCGGCGGGAGACAGCTGCAGGTGGGCCGAGTGGATGATGGTGTAGAGCACATTTTCGAGTAGTTGGGGGGGCAGGTCGGTGACCCATTCGCGGTCGAAGGGGTTGTTGCAGATGAATTCCCAGGGAAGTTCATCGGCGCCGAGGGAAAAAGTGACGCGGCCGGATGCAATCACCCGTTCCAGGGTCTCGTAGTCCCGGCCGTAGAGGGCCAGGCGCAAGTCGCGCACAAAGCGGTCGTAATCGGCGTAGGGGCTGCCGTCCTGGCGGCCAGGGTTGCCGAGCGGGTCTTGGACGGCGGCGGCCATTTCTGCAAAAGTGCCTTCGTGCACGGCCTGGCGGGCCAGTATTTCGGCGATGAGGGGATTGCAGTACAGCCGGTTATTTTCCTCTTCGAGCAGGCCCTTGTTGAGCAGTTTTTGCAGCAGCGATTTCCAGGGGCGGCTGGTGTAGCGGACGCCGCGGGGGGCGCGCAGGCCGGCGCGGTGGGCCCCCTGCATCAATAAGGTGCGGGCCGTTGCTTCGTAGGCGATGGAGATGAATTGGACGAGTCGCCGCTCGCGGGTGGTGAGTGCTTCGCACGCAGTGAGCAAGCGGCGGCGTTCTTTGGAGTATGGATCAGCAGTAGGTGGCATAGAGTTGATTCCCGGGACTAGAAGGCACGACTTGACCTCGCCCCCACAAAGGTCTTTTACTTTAGATTCTGCTAAATATATTCTCGATCTAAGTAATTGGAAACCCGGTTGCCAACCACCTAGTATGAGGTAATCATGGCCAGTCATCTGGAGGAAGTCGAGTACAAAAACGGCGAGAAACACGGGCCGTGGGTGCAGTATTACGCCGGCGGCGGCAAGCGCCGCGAAGGGGCTTTCGATATGGGCAAGAAGACCGGAAAATGGGTCGAATACCACAAAAACGGCCAGCCCGCCGCCGTCAACCACTACCAGCACAACCAACTGATCGGCGAGCACGTATCCTATTACGAGAGCGGCCATTTAAAACAGACCGGGCAATTCAACGAGCTCCGCGGCAAGAGTTCGGATGGGCGCAAGACGGGTACCTGGACCTTTTACGCCACCGATGGCAAAACTGTCTGGCGGCGTATTACCTATAAAAATGGCAGCCGCACCAAAGCGGACGAGCACCCGTTGGGCGTGTGCCCCGAATGCGGCCGGGTGGTGGAATCGCCGGCGTGGGAAAAATGTCCAAAATGCGACAGCGAATTGGCCTGAAATGATGCGGGGGCTCATTTGACGAATCCAGTGACCAGGCCGGCCCGCGTGGCCATTTGCGGCGGCGGCGTTATCGGCGCCTCTATCGCCTATTTTCTCAGCTTGCAGGGGGTTGCAGTCACGGTTGTTGAGCGCACCGGAGTGGCCAACGCCGCCTCGGGCAAATCGGGTGGTTTTCTCGCCCTCGACTGGTGTCAGGGCACCCCCGCCGATGCGCTGGCGCGGCGCAGTTTTGCCCTGCACGGCGAGCTGGCCCGGCGCCTCAAAGACGAATTCGGCCTCGCCTGGGGCTACCGCCGCCTCGACACCTTGAGCGTGGCGGCCAGTCAGCAGCGCGCTATGGACGCCTGGGGGCGATTGCCGGGGCCGGAGTGGCTGGGATCAGGGACTGCGGTCCACGGCCAGCTCGGCAACCGGGAGACCACGGCCCAAGTGCATCCGGGGCAATTCACCCAGGGGCTGATGACGGCGGCCCAGGCCCAGGGCGCGCAGTTGCTCGAAGGCGCGGTCGAGGGGGTCTTATTGGCGGAGGGGGGGCGACGCATTGAAGGGGTACTGGTAGACGGTGAAAAATTGGCCGCCGATGTGGTGGTGATAGCTATGGGGCCCTGGTCGATCCTGGCCTGCCAGTGGCTGCCGCTGCCGGCGGTCTACGGCCTCAAGGGGCATAGTCTGGTATTCGACTATACCCCGGCCCAGCCGCGCGCTTTATTTGTCGAGTTGGAAATGGAAGATGGACAGGTGGAAGCACCCGAAGTGATGCCCCGGCCCGACGGCACTACCTACGTCTGCGGTTTGTCGGGCCAGGCGCCGTTGCCGCTGGATCCGGGGCAGGTGCGCGCCGACGAGGGGGCGCCGGAGAAATTGCGCGCCATGACGGCGGCGGTGGCGCCCCAATTGGCCGCCTCCCAGGTGCTGGCGAGCCAGGCCTGTTATCGCCCGGTGACCAGCGACGGTATGCCGGTTATCGGCCCGGTGCCGGGGGTGGCGGGTGCCTTTGTCGCCACCGGCCACAGTGTTTGGGGCATGTTGAACGGTCCGGCCACCGGCGAGGCGATGGCCGAATTGCTGGTAGACGGGGCGGTCAGCACGGTGGATATTGGGCCGTTCAGGCCCGACAGGTTGGATGTTTTCGACGGTGATCTGGGTATTGATTAGGTGAGGGTACCGTTATATGCAATTAACCCTGTTGCAAGACCCGCAACGTCGGTTTTTCGACGCTCATGGCTATCTGGTCGTGCCCGGGGCCCTGTCGCCGGAAGAAGTGGCGCAGTTGACTGCGGTCAGCGACCGGATGATCGACGATTTTGACCGCCAAGAGGGCCAGCCCTATGTTCAGCGGCGTCCCGGCGTTGTCGAAGAGCCGGCCTTCCATCCGTTGTTGGGGCATGCGGCTACCCTGCCGCTGGTGGTGCAATTGCTGTCGCCCAATATTCATCTGCACACCACGGCGATTATCTACAAATTCCCCCAGCCCGCCGACATCGAGACCACGCGGGGTTGGCATCGCGATATTGGTATAACCGAAGATATGGGACATGGGGGGATTTTCCGCGCCGGTATCAAGGTGGGCTATTGCCTGACTGATTTCAACGAGCCTCAATCGGGTTTTACTATGTTCGCCCCCGGATCCCATTTATTGCCGACCCCGCTACCTATTCCGCAGGGCCAGGTCGATCCGGAGGGGGCGGTGGATCTGTGCCTCAAGGCCGGCGATGCCTTTCTATTTGAAAACCGGGTATTCCACACGGCAGCCCCCAATTTGAGTCAGCGGACGTCAAAGGTGATTATTCTGGGGTATAGCTATCGCTGGATGGGCGGGCGGCGGGATAATATGGCCTTGGTGCAGCCGGAGCCCCAGGTGCTCGATCAGGTCGATCCGATTCGCCAGCAGTTATTGGGCGGGGCCTGTGACGGACTGGTTGACTGGGCACGGGAGCAGGAGATTGCGCCGCAGCCGGTCGAGTGGACCATGCAAGTTTAAACGTTGAGTAAACCCTAAAATTAGCCTGGAAACAGACGACAGGAGAGCACCATGCCAGAGCAAACAGCCGCGCCCGTGCCTATGACCGAGGAGCAGAAATTCTTCTTTGATTTGCACGGCTGGATCCTCTTGCCCTCGGTCCTGGGCCAAGCCGAGATAGAGGCGATGAAAGCCGAAGTGTACGCCGGCGCCAAAAACGGCTACCAGGGTGCCTTGCAGGAATTGCTCGATCATCCGGCAGTGGTCGGTATTCTCAACGAGATTCTCGCCGAAGAGCCTTTTCTCAGCGATGACTCCCACAGTTTCCGCTGCGAGAATTCGTTTGTCACCCTGCGGCCGGCCGGTTGGAAGAGCGAGCCGGTCCGGGGCACAGGGCTGCCGCATGTGGTGCGGCCGCCGCAGCAGGCCAACGCCATGCGCTACCAGGTGGCCGGGGGTAAGATTTTTGCCGGGCTGACGCGGGTGGTGTGGGAATTGACAGAGGTTAAAGCGGGGCAGGGCGGCACTACGTTCCTAACCGGCTCGCACAAGGCCCATTTCAATTACGGCGGCCCCGATCCCAATGCGCCCAATATCGGTGGCTCGCCCTGGGAGGATAGTATGCGGGCGGCCATGGCGCAGTACAGTTGCCCGGCTGGTTCGGCGATTGTCTTTACCGAGAGCCTGATCCACGCGGCCAACGACTGGATTAATCCGGACAACGATCGCTGCGCCGTCTTTAATTGCTACAATTCTACATGGGCCCAGTGGCATCGGCTCAATCTTGACCACGAGCTTATCGAGGCCATGCCGCCCCGGCGGCGCTCGCTGTTCCGCGGCACTTGGCAGATAGGCGGGACCAATCACGAATATTCGCTCGACAACCGGTCGCTTTAATAAACTTTTCTGGAGAGGAAGGACGCTATGTATATCGGTACCCAGGGGCGTTTCCCCGAAGACGTTGATTTGGAATTGTTGGCGCAGTTGGGCGTGGCCAATATTGATACGACGCCGAGCGAGCCGTTGGACCAGTGGACGACCGACCTGCTGGTGAGCATGCGCGAGCGCTGCGCCCGCTTTGGCATTAATCTGGAGATGATGCACCTGATTGGCTCGGGCAATGCCCTGCACAACAAGACGACCGGGGCCATCTTTCTCAAGCCCAGCGATAAGCGCGAGCGCCAGCTGGATCTGGTCTGCGATGTTATTCGCATGGCGGGGGAAGCCGGATTGCGCGGGTTCAATTACAATATCACTATCCTGGGGCATTTGCGCACGGCGCGGAGTTTGGGGCGCGGCGGGGCTACTTTATCGACGTTTGATTATAACGAGTTGCTGGAAAAGGGCACCGAGCGCGAGCCCGAGGAGACCCGCTTTAGCGAATTTCAGGACGGCCCCGCCGACGAGGACGAGATGTGGGAGCGCATCGATTACTGGCTGCAGCGGGTGGTGCCGGTGGCCGAGGAATACAAAGTCCAGTTGGCCTGCCATCCTTCGGATCCGGGCATTGGCTACGGCGTCACCTATCGCGGCGTGGCGCGGGTTTTGGGCATGCCGGACGGCTTTAAAAAACTTATCGATTTGTACGATAGTCCGTACAATGGTCTCAACTTCTGCTGTGGTTGCATGTCCGAGGCGTTGGAGAATCCGGCCGCAGAATTATTCGATGTGATCCGCTATTTCGGCGAGCGCAAGAAGATCTTCAATATCCACTTTCGCAATATCAAGGGCGGCCTGGGCAAATTTGTCGAGGTCTTCCCCGATGAGGGCGACGTCAATATGCTGCAGGTTTTGCGGACCCTGAAGGAAGTGGAGTATCCGTATATGATTATGCCCGATCACGTGCCGGGGCTTTCGGGGCCGGAGCCGCGCCGGGTGGGTTTTAGCTATGCGTACGGGTATATCCACGCGGCGTTGCAGGCGGCGCACGAAGGGGATTAGGTTTGTGCGGGGTTATCGGTTGTCAGAAAGCGGATTAGGAAATAGGTATCCAAGCTATTACGAGCGCCTGCTTTTAACGCGTTGACGGACGGCCTCATCCATTTCTTCGACGGTGAGCGGTGCTTGGGCTTTGTGCGCCAATAGGCCAATGATATTGGCCGCGGAATGCGATTTACGGCGCAGCACAACTTCCTTGTTCGGGTTATCTGAATTCATAACGTGGGGCGGGCGATAACAGTAGTGGCCATATGGGCGCATATTATGGCTTGTGCCATTCGGTTAATCTTCGATCGGTATAGAGAAATGACTGTGCACCCAGAGCCATCGCCCATCGCGTTTCTCAAATACTACCGTAAGTCGCGCCGGGATGGTCTCTTCCGGCTCACCGGCCTCTTTCCAGTGGAATTGCGCTTCGGCCGCCACCCAGGCGGCGGAACCGGCCGTTGAGACGGAGTGCCAGCCAATATCGCAAGAAGCCGCCTCGGATGCGGCCCAATCGTTTTCAAACTCGGCCTTAAGCGCTTCGCGTCCAATGCGCTTTGCGTTGGCTACTGACATACCGAATTGGATCACTTCCTGCCCGGGAGCCAAATAACCCAGCAGGGCATCCATATCCCGTCTTTTGTAAGCTTCCATAGCCTCGTTTAGAGTGGCCAGCACTTCGGTTTCCGTCTGCGTATCTGCTTTCATGGCTTTCTTCTCCCACTAAAATAATCAAATTGTACGAGCGTTTTTTTCTTGGGCAATTGGACGTAAAGGCGAATTTTTGGGTTTGCTTTTACGTCCAATTGCCCCAATACTACACGATTTGCCGCCCTGCGGCCAGCCTCCGTTGTTACTGCCCAGGGCGTATTTCCTCCACATCGGATTACTGCCCCGCGTCGCCGCTGCACTGGTACGGTCGGTGACCCTTTAGCGCAGGGGGGCCAGGCTCGGACAGACGGTGCTGGAGGCGGAAGGCTCAACGCGTTCCGATAGGCCTCGTAATAGGCGCGCCAGGGGCGGAGGAGTGAGGAGGCAGACGGGAATACTCTAAATTAGGGGCCACTAAAACGGGGTTGGTTATATGATCCTCTGGTCCAAAATTGCGGCAAACGGCAAAAAACAAGGAGTCGGGGTGATTGAAATGCCCTAACTCCTTGTTTTTAATGGTGCGCCCACTAGGGATCGAACCTAGGACCCGCTGATTAAGAGTCAGCTGCTCTGCCAGCTGAGCTATAGGCGCATAATGTCTTGGAACGGAAAGAAAAATAGCCGAAGAGCTAAGCCCTGTCAAGACTGCTGGGCTCTGCTAACAGCCGTTCCGGCGTCTTTGCGCCGTGCTTGACAGGGCCCCTGCAAAACCCTTAGATAGCGGTCCAGAATGGACCCAGCCAAATTGATTTTTACGACTTTGTTTCTCTTTCTGCTATAGGAGAAGGCCATGATCAACAAGATTCACAAAATCGCCCTGGTCAGCGACGATATCGAAGGCGCCGTGCACTTTTACACCCAGACCCTGGGCCTGGTCGAAATAGAGCGCTTTGCCAACGACGACGACGAAGATTACGTCTTTTTGCAAGCCGGCGATTTTCTCCTCGAATTGATGCCGCAAAAGACTATGGACGCGCCGGTGGGCTTCCATCATATCTCCTTTAAAGTCGACAGCGTCGATGATAGCGCCCAGGCGCTCAAGGACAAGGGCGCTGAGGTGAAGGTGGAGCCCTTCGACGCCGATGGCACCGATATCCGACTGAGCTTTTTCGGCGGGCCCAACGATGTGCTCTTGCAGTTGTTTCGGCGTGAATCCGATCACGCCTGAAAAGGAGAGTGCCATGGCTACCATGCTGCGTCTGGCCAAACCCGAAGGCAAATACAATCTGATTTTGGAAGAAGCGCCCGTCCCCGAGCCGGGGCCGGGCCAGGTGCGTATCAAGTCGGTGCGCAGCCTAATTAGCCGCGGCTCGGAAATGGGGGCGCGCTATACCCGGGAACACGCCGTATCGCCGGCGGCCATGGGGTATTCGCTGGCCGGGGTGGTCGATAAGGTGGGGGCCGGGATTGCTCATTTGGTTGAGGGGGATCGGGTGGTCTCGCTATCGCCGCACGCCCAGTACGTGGTGGCCGACGCGCGGCCGGGCGGGCCCGATGACCAGATGCGGGTGGTGGCCCTTCCCGATGCGGTCGATTTTGACCGGGCGCCGTATTATCCGCTAGTGGGCGGCGCCGTGGCCTGGGTCGATATCGAGGAGATCGGCCGCGATGATAATGTCGTGGTGCTGGGCCAGGGCTTGGTCGGCAGCCTGGTGATGCAGGTGGCTCTGGCCAACGGCCGCGGGCGGATGATTGCGGTGGATGCGCTGGAAAATCGCTGCCGCCTGGCCGCCGAATTGGGCGCTGTTGTCGTCGATGCCTCGCAAGAGGATGCGGTGCAGGCGGTCCGGCGGCTGACCCAGGGGGTGGGCGCCGATATCGTCGTTTACGCGGTGGGTGGGCCGGCCGGGCCCAAGGCCTTTGATCAAGGCTTGGATATGCTGGCTACCGGCGGTTTATTGCATCTGATTGGGCTGTACGAGGATGCGCCTTTGCCGCTGTCTTCGGGCAAAATTCAGCGCCGTCGTCTGTTGGGCGGCTACTACGGACAGAGTGTCGGCCTTGGGCAGTCGCAGCGGGCGCTTAGTCTATTGGCCCGGGGCACTATCGATACGGATCGCATGACGACGCACCGCTTTCCGTACAGTCAAGCAGGCGAGGCGTTTGATTTGCTGTATCGAAAACCTGGGGAGGCGTTAGGGGTATTATTCGATTGGGAAGTGGAAGACTAACTAAGGCTTAGACGTATTTACCGATCCTTGTGCTAAGGCCGATGAGGGCGACGAGGCTGAAAGCGGATTCCACAAGCCCGGGGGCCCGCGTAGCGGGCCGGGCGCCGTGGCCTCGGAGCGCGTAGCGCGAGAATGAGCGTCAGCCTCGTCGCCCTCATCCGGCCGATTCTGGACGGACCAACTGAATTTTGATCGGGCTTCTGCTAACTAGTCTTTGGCTTCTTGCAGGCGGATGGAGCCCAGGCCGCCGACAATAGAAATGTCCAGGGTCGGTCCTTTGCCGTTGTAGGCGCCGTTGGTATAAGTGCCGTTGTGCTCGTTGAAACCGTGCGCCGATACGTGACCCAGACCGCCGTTTACCTCGATGCGGGCCCCCACATCCGGGGGCAGGATCAGGACTAATTCGCCAATGCCGCATTTGAATTCGGCATCGAGGTCGTTGTCCCAGGAACCGGATAGATCGATCTGGGCGCGGCCGACACCGGCTTCAATATCGAGGGACGGGATAGAGGTATCGGCCAGGTCGAGCACGATATCGCCGGCGCCCATGTCCACTTCCAAGCGCGTCAGGTCGAGTCCGGTCATATCGAATTGGCCTTCGCCGGCGCCGAATTCCAATTTTATATCCAGCGGAATATCGTCGCCCAGGACCAGATCCCACTGGTTTCTGTCGGGATCCGACAGATCTTTAGAGCCCTCGGGCACGTCGATGGTCAAGCGGCCTTTGTCGTTGTCGACGCGGTATTCCAACTCGGGCTTCCACTCCGGGCGGGTGTAGTGGAAGGCGCCGTCAAAAAGCACTTTGCCACCGCCCTGTATATTGAACTGGCCCACTGGACAGGACAGGCGCAGGACGGCGCTTTTGGCTTTGCCGGCCTTTACACGGTGGGTATCGGTCGTCTCGGCGGCCAAGGCGGCACCGCAAAGAGCCAGGATGGCCAGGGCGACGGGTATCGTGCGCATGGATTTCCTCTTTCGGTATTGAGTCGGGCGATTTTTCTAAACGATTGCCGCAAAGGTGAACCCTAGCAAGCAACTAAATGGACCGGCGCTATTTGGTAACGGGAAAGGGCTTGAGTATTTTAGGCGCCGCGTTGAAAATGCTCTGATAAAGAAAGACAGAGGTTATGGTGCCACAGCGAGAAAATGAGCACCGGGCGCAATTGGCCCGCGATGGATTTTATATTTTCAGGGATATCCTCGACGCCTCGATTCTAGACGGTTTGAGGACGATGACAGATGCCGTCCTGGGGCAACAGGATCCCGAGCATTTTGACTACAACCAGACTACCGGCAGTATGGTCTTGATCGACTGGAAGATGGCCTATCAGCACCGGGTTATGGCCGAGTTGATCGCCCACCCCAAGGCCTTGGCCGGGCTGGCCCAGCTCGGTTTTGCCGAGCCCAAATTTGGCCACGGCCGCATCATTAGCAAGCCGCCCCACAGTCCGCCCCTGTTTTGGCACGAGGACGGTCGATTCTGGGACGATCCGGTCAGCTATACGGGGCAGCCGATCCAGTGTTTTCTGATGTATTACCTGACCGATACGACGCCGGAAAACGGCTGTTTGCGGGTCATCCCTGGATCGCATTTGCAGCGCCATCAGTTGCACGACCAGATCGCGCCGCGCCATACGCCGGAGCTCACCACCTATGCCGATCCCAGCGATCCAGGGTTTTCCCGGGCCGAGGGCGAGATTGACGTGCCGGTGCAGGCCGGCGATCTAGTGATGGGCTACGGCACCCTGCTGCACGCGGCGCACGGCAATCAGACCGATCAGCAGCGGACGGTGCTGACCATGTGGTACTACCCCGATTTTGTCGCCCTGCCCGAGCGCACTCAGGCCACGGTGGCCCAACTGGAAGGGAATAATAGGGACGCGGTCCCTTCCTCGGTGGCAGCCCGGGCCTTGCTGGAGCCGCTGCGCATTGCCTACGACGGCAACGCTGTGCCTATCGAGCAGGAGTGGGTGCCCAAGGGCTTAAAATAGGCCCGATTGGTCAACAGATCGGCGCCCCAGGTGTCCAAGTAGGTCCCGGCGCGGTCGTAGACAAAGAGGGCGGGGACGTCGCGGCAGGTGACGAAAACCCGGCCGCGGCTGTCGGCCGCCACGCCGGGTACGACTCCGCCCATGGGGCGGCCCTTGGGGCCCAAGGGCCAGTTTTCGACGACTTGGTAGGTATAGGCGGCGCTCATATTTACGCTCCCTTTTAATTGCCCAGATGGTCTACCCAGGCCTGCACCACGGCATCGACCATGGCCTGGCCGTGCTCGGGGTTGGCGGTCCAGCTGTTATTGGCTTCGTTTCCCCGGCAGTACCAGGGAGCTTCTTCTTTGTCCAATCGGTCTTGTTCGACCAATTCGGGGCGGGTGGCCAACAGGAACGAGGTTTCGTTGTAGCCGGCGTGGTCACCCCCGGCTGGTGGTGAGGCCGCCGGCAAAATCATCGGCTGTACCTGGATGCCGCCGAATTGGCCGGCGCTTTTGGACAATTCGGCATCGGCCCACCAGCCGCGCGGGTGACCCGCTTCCAAAACCATTTCAAAGGCTAGTTCAGAGGCGGCCCGACTGCAGGCCTGGGCCAGGGGGCCGCCCATGCCCTGGTGCATGATGATGACGTAAATGCGGCCAAACCCCATTTCGACAAAATTATGCAGGATACCTTTGACGTGACCGGCAAAGGCGTTGTAGTCGGGGTCGATGGTGCCGTCGGCGGGGCCGCCCAGGGCGTAGCCGGTGGGACCGTAGTCAAAGGAAGGGGCGATGACCGCGTCCATGTTGGCGGCGATGCGGGCGCAGATTTCCTCGACGATGAGGGTATCGTGGCCAATGGCCATATGGGGGCCGTGGGTTTCAATGCAGCCGGCCGGTACTAGCAAGGGCCATTGGCGCTCGACGGCGTCGCGCAATTGGTAGGGGCGCATGTGTTTGAGGTACATGGGAAGTCCTTTGGGTATAGTGGATGACCCTGTTAATCTTGATGGATGACGGGCCTTTTGGGGGCGTACCTCCGCTCATTCTCGGGCTCTCGCCCTCCGAGGCCATTCCGACCCGCCCGTCCCTTCGGGACGAGCTCCCGGGTCGGATGGAATCCACTCCGGCGCACCCCCAAAAGGTCCTTCGGTACATTTCTCGAAATCATTGTGGCCTCTACTAAAACCAGCGTTCCTGTTTGGGCTCGAAGGCGAAACCGTGGAAGAAAGCACGGTGCTCTTCCGACAAGCCACTGTAGAAGTCGGGCGTATAGCTCCAGTGCTCGGGGTTGCCCACCATCCAGGGTAGCTCGTAGGCGTAGTAGAGCATTTTGCGCTGGCCTCCGGCTCTGGTAAAAGGGCCGCGGGTATGCCACAGGGCGTTGTGGAAGAGGGCGCCGGCCCCGGGGGGGACGCATAATTGCATGGCGCCGGCAAAGGCGAAGGACTGGCGCTGGGCTTCGGTGAGGTCTTCGTTGAGCCGGTGTGAGCCCGGTACCAGGGTAAGGTTGGCCTGGTCGGGTTGGGACATATCGGAGAGGAAGTAGCCCAGTTTGAGCTGCAGCAGTGGGATATTGGGCCGCAGGGTGCGGTAGCCGCCGTCGTAGCCGTCGATATGCCAGCCCGGCTGTGAGGGTTGGGGCTCTGTTTCCCAGAAGGCGTCGGAGGCGTGGAAGTGGGCCTTTTCTGAGAGCAAGGTGTGGATATAGGGCATAACGGGAGGGTAATCGAGCAGGTCGAGCAGCAGCGGGTCGTCTTCGAGGATGTGGAGAATACGGATATTGTCGCCGTCGATATTGGTGATGCCGCGATAGGGCTGGCCGCTGTCGTTTAGATGGCGCCGCCGGGCAACGGCTTTTTCCAATACCTGGAGCAGTTGGGCCACGTGGTCGGGGGTTAGGCAGTCTTCGAGGACGAGGTAGCCATTGTCGTGGAAGAAGGCAATTTCTTCTGGGGTAGGTTTTTCGGGCTGGCTCATAGAGTATCTGGGCTGGATTGGGAAGTGGTTGGGGGTAAAGCAGAGTAATAGATAAGGCGGATAGGCGGCTGTAACAAGGGGAAAGTAAGTCGGCTTGCGCGGCTTTGGGCAAGGCCGTTAGTTTACAGGCGATCGAGCCAGGATAGGCGTCGATAATTTATTTGCACTAGTGAAGGGAATGGGTATGGATGAGCGTTTTTCGGCCCTAGTGGTCCGGGGTGGCAAAGAGGATGGTTTTAGTCGCCAAATGGAAAAACTGGACGTAGCGGGGCTCCCTGATGGGGACGTCCTGGTCGAGGTGCTGTATTCCTCGCTCAATTACAAAGACGCACTGGCTGCATCTGGAAGCCCTGGAGTAGTGAAAAATTATCCGCATACACCGGGCATTGACGCGGCCGGAATTGTGCGCATCAGCCGTGTTGATAAGCTCGCTGTCGGCGATGAAGTGATCGTTACCAGCTATGGGCTGGGCGTCGAGGTGCCGGGGGGATACGGCCGCTATATCCGGGTGCCGGCCGCCTGGGTGGTGCCGCTGCCGGCGGGGTTGTCGCTGGAGGAGAGCATGGTCTACGGCACCGCCGGTTTTACCGCCGCCTTGTCGCTGCAGCGTTTGCAGGAGCACGGCGTCGAGGCTGAGGCTGGACCTGTGTTGGTCACTGGGGCCAGCGGCGGTGTCGGCAGTATCGCCGTGGCGCTGTTGGCCGGGGCCGGCTACCAGGTGGTGGCGGCCAGCGGCAAGGAACAGGCCGGGGCGCTATTGCGCCAATTGGGCGCTGATCAGGTAGTAGGTCGGGGTGAGGTTACCGACGACAGCGGCAGGCCGCTGCTGGGGCAGAAATGGGCCGGCGTGGTCGATACGGTGGGCGGGGATATATTAACTACAGCTCTGAAGACGACGCAGTACGGGGGCACCGTTACTTGCTGCGGTTTGGCTGCCTCGCCCAAACTGGATACGACCGTATTTCCCTTCATTCTGCGCGGCATCAGCCTGGTGGGGATCGATACGGTGGCCTGCCCCATGCCCCTGCGGTTGCGGCTGTGGGAGCAACTGGCCGGGACTTGGAAGCCAGCGGGGCTGGAGTTACTTAAATCGGAATGTACCGTGGAAGAGTTGGCTGCCAGTCCGGGGCCAGTGGAGCGTATTTTGGCCGGCGGCCAGACGGGCCGACTGGTGGTCAGAACAAGCCCGTAATTTGGCCGTTCTCGTCAAAGTCGATGGCTTCGGCCGAGGGCGTTTTGGGCAGACCGGGCATGGTCATAATATCGCCGGCCAGGACCACGACAAAGCCGGCTCCGGCGGCGACCCGCACATCGCGGATGGGGACGGCAAAATTGCTGGGCCGCCCTTTGAGGCCCGGATCGGTCGATAGCGAGTACTGGGTCTTGGCCATGCAGATGGGCAAATCACCGTAGCCCTCCCGTTGCAAGCGCCGGAAGGTAGCCCGCAAGCGCTTGTCCCCCATGATATCGTCGGCTCCGTAAATCTCCTGGGCGATGGTCCGCACCTTATCCCACAGGCGCCGTTTTTTGGGGTAGAGAAAGGTGAAGTCGCTCTGCGTATTATCGGCCGTTTCGACCACCGCGCGGGCCAGATCCTCGGCCCCGACGCCGCCACGAGCCCAGTGGTCGGCGGCGACTATCGGGGCGCCCAGATAGGCGCATTTGTCGCGGATGAGCTCCACTTCTTCGGCGGTATCGCTGCTGAAGCTATTGATGGCGACCACGACGGGCAGGCCAAAGCGGCGGATATTCTCCAGGTGCTTTTTGAGGTTTTCGAGGCCTTTTTCCAAGGCGGTCATATCGACCTGGCCCAATTCTTTGAGATCGACACCACCGTGGAATTTTAACGCTCGCACCGTGGCCACCAGGACCACGACGTCGGGTTTGAGGCCGGCCTGGCGGCATTTTATATTGAGAAATTTCTCCGCTCCCAAATCGGCGCCAAAGCCGGCTTCGGTGACGGTGTAATCGGCCAGGCGCAGGGATAATTTGGTGGCCAGCACCGAATTGCAGCCGTGGGCGATATTGGCGAAGGGGCCGCCGTGGATAAAGGCCGGGGTATGCTCCAGGGTCTGGACCAGATTGGGTTTGCAGGCGTCGCGCAGCAAAACGGCCATGGCCCCGTGGACGCCCAAATCGGCGGCGGTGATAGTGGCGCCTGTGCGGCTGCGGCCGACGATCATGCGGCCTAAGCGGTTTTTGAGTTCGGTCAGCGATTCGCTGAGGCACAAAATGGCCATGACCTCGGAGGCCACAGTAATGTCAAAGCCCGATTCGCGCGGCACTGAATTGCCGCTGCCGCCCAGGCCAATGACAATATCGCGCAGGGCCCGGTCGTTCATATCCAGGACGCGTTTCCAGACAATTCGGCGCGGGTCTATGTCGAGGGCGTTGCCGTGGTGCAGGTGGTTGTCGAGGGTGGCCGAGAGCAGGTTGTGGGCGGTGGTGATGGCGTGCATATCACCGGTAAAGTGGAGGTTGATATCCTCCATCGGGACCACTTGGGCATAGCCGCCGCCGGCGGCCCCGCCCTTGATTCCAAAGCAGGGGCCCAGGGAAGGCTCGCGCAGGCAGACGGCCGCTTTTTTGCCAATTAGATTGAGGGCATCGCCCAGACCGACGGTGGTAGTGGTCTTGCCTTCGCCGGCGGGGGTGGGATTGATCGAGGTGACCAGGACCAGTTTGCCGGGCGGGCGCTGGTCCTGGGCGTGGACAAAATCGAGGCCTATCTTGGCTTTTAGCGGGCCGTATTGTTCGAGGTATTCTTCGTCAATGCCCAGTTGTTCGGCGATTTGGTTGATGGGGCGCAACTGGGCTTTACGGGCTATTTCGATATCGGGCAGGGCCATTGAATCACTCCGATAATTGCGTATATTGGCCGCCGTAGTACAGCAATGGGCTGCCGCTATGGGCGTCGCCGGCGGCGATTTCGCCAATGAAGATATCGTGGTCGCCCCCGGGCAGGACCTCGGTCAGGTTGCAGTCGACCCAGCCCAGGGTGTCCTGTAATAGCGGCGCTCCGGTGGCGGCGGTGGTCAGGGACAGGTCGGAAAAATCTTTTGGGCCGGGGACGGCGAAGCGGTTGGACAGGTCTTCCTGGTCGCGGCGGAGGATATTGAGGGCAAAGATCCGGCTCTGCGGCAACAATTCGTACATTTGGTTGTCGCGGCCGATGGCCACCAGCACCAGGGGCGGATCGAGGGACAGCGAGGTGACGGCGTTGGCGGTCATGCCGTGCAGTATCTGGCCCAGGCGCGTTGTCACTACGGTGACGCCGGTGGCAAAGTGCCCCATGATGCGCCGTTGTTCGTTGGGGTCGAAGGCCATGGCAAACGTTTCTTTCGCGGGACGAGGGGGGCGGTCGGCAGATGCTTATTGGCAGGGGAAAAGGCGATCGCTTGGCAAAAATACCGTCCCTAATTACGGGTATATAGCAGTGAAGTCAATAAGTCTTTCGCGGTCCAGTTGTGGATTTTCAGGGAGGGGTATGGATGGATTTTTCGGTTTGGGCGCTGTTTATCGATGCCGGTCTGGCGGCCCTGCTTTTGCTAGGAGGACTTTTGCTGCGGGCGCGGGTGGGGCCGGTACAGCGGGCCTTTCTGCCGGCCAATGTGTTGGCCGGTCTGGTGGGGTTGGCGCTGGGGCCCCAGGGATTGGGGCTAATCCCCTTTTCCGACTCTATTGGGCGCTATCCAGGCGTGCTTATCGCCCTCATTTTTGCCGCCTTGCCTTTTGCTGCCCAAGGCGGTAGTGGCAAAGGCCTGCGCCGCGGGGTCGTCGAATTATGCGGTTATTCTTCGGTCTTCATTTTGTTACAGTGGGGCGGCGGCCTGTTAGTTGGGCTTTCGGTCCTAAGTCCTATCTGGCCCGACTTGCATCCGGGTTTTGGGCTGGTGCTGGCCAGTGGTTTTGTCGGTGGGCACGGCACGGCCGCGGCCATTGGCCAGACCTTTGCCCGGCAAGGGTGGGCCGATGCCGGGCCCTTGGCTATGACGGCGGCGACGGTGGGCATTGTCGGCGCCATAGTCGGCGGCATGCTGTGGGTTAAATGGGGTTCGCAGCGGGGGGTGACCCGCTACGTGGCTCGTTTTACAGAGTTGCCCGGTGAATTGCGCACCGGCTTGGTCGCCCCGGACAAGCGGAATGCCAGTGGCCAGGAGACGATTTCTCCCATTGCCCTGGATCCACTGGTCTTCCATTTTGCCCTGATTAGCGCGGCGGCTTTGGGTGGTTATTATCTGGTGCAGGGGACTGAGCAGTGGATGGGGGATTATACGCTGCCGACATTTTGCACGGCGTTCCTGGTGGCTTTGCTGGTGCGTCAGGTATTGCAGGGATTGGGGGGCTTCCATTATGTCGACCGTCGCACGGTGGTGCGGTTGGGGGGGAGCTTTACCGATATGCTGGTTGTATTTGGCATTGCCAGCATCAATTTGCCGTTGCTGTTGCGCTATGCCTATCCGCTGGCTGCCTTGTTCGCTTTTGGTTTTATCCTGTGTTGGGTGATTTTTCGCTTTTGCGGTCCGCGCGTTTTTCGCGAGCTGTGGTTTGAAAAATCGCTCTATACCTGGGGGTGGGTCACCGGGGTTATGGCCATGGCCATCGCCCTGCTGCGCATTGTCGATCCGGACAACGATTCGCGGGTGCTGGACGATTTCGCCCTGGCCTATATTGTGGTCGGTTTAATCGAAGGGGTCATGGTGATTTTGTGTCCGATTGCCGTGGCCCACGGCCAGGGCTGGTTGCTGGCTCTGGGGGCCAGCGCTGCGGGATTAGTCTTGTTGCTGATGGCCATGCGGCGTCGGTGAGTGGGCGCGTCTGGGCTCTGGTGTTGGTTTCGGCGGTATGCCACGCTGGCTGGAATTTTTATGCGCGGCGGATTTCGGGGCATATCGGTTTGCTGTGGCTGGCCGAGGCTACCGCGCTGCTGGTATTGCTGCCTTTGGGCGGCTGGGTGCTGTGGCGCGATGGCGGTGCAGTGAGTTGGTCGTGGCTGGGTGCTGGGTGCATACTGGCTACGGGTTTGCTGCACGCTTTGTATCTGTATCTGCTGGGCCGCACCTATGCCCGCGGCGAAATTTCGGTGGTTTACCCGGTGGCTCGGGGTACGGGTGTGGGGCTGACTGGGTTGGCGGCCTGGGTGTTATTGGGCGAAGGTGTTTCGTCTTGGGGCGGGTTGGGGATTGGGTTGGTGCTGATGGGCATTGCCTTGATGAGCTACAGGGGACGGCGAGGTGGGCCCCGCGCCGAGGGGGTGGGTATGGCTTTGGGGGTGGGCGGGGTGATCGCCTGTTATTCGCTCGTCGATAAAATGGGGGTGGGGCTGGTGCAGCCGGTGGTCTATATTGGCGGCATGTATCTGGTGACGGTATTGGCGATGGCGCCTTTTGTGGCGCGGAGTTTTGGCGGTCAGTTGAGGACTTTGGGTCGGGCCCATATCGATGCGTTGCTGGTGATTGGTCTGGGCTCGTCGGGGACGTATCTGATGATTCTGTTCGCCTTTCAGGCCGGGCCGGTGGGCTATATTGTGGCGGCGCGGGAATCGGCAGTGATTATTGGCGCGTTGCTGGGCGTGGTGCTTTTGAAGGAGCCTTTGACGCCGACCAAGGGGTTGGCTATTGCAGCGATTGGTCTGGGTTTGTTCTGTATTAAGGCGGGGTGAATGATGGGGCTTGATTTCGGCTCTATACCAGCAAACCCAGAGGCCAATATAGTCTAGGGCAATAGGTCTTTGACCCAGCCCCAGGTCGCGGATAGGATCGCCGAGGTTGAACTTTTTGGCTCCATGCTCAAGCCACGAGCTTGGTAGTAGGAGATCTGAGCGATAATCCAAATCGTGTTGAGTTCATCTTCGTCTCTGGGACCGAAAATCATGACATATTCCGAATTCTCTCCAGAGATAGAGTCGGTCAATGGGTGGATTACGCCCCAACCCTTTTCCAGTGCGGCCCCGGCCAGTTCCAGCGGTAGCAACATATGCATACTGCCGTCGGCGGGTACGTGCTGGTGGACGAATTCGAGGCTTTGACGGATAAAAGCCTCGGCCGGGCCCTGGGCGAAGCTGTCGTCCAGCCTCCATCCTACAGAACCCGCGAGAGAGAACGGGGTTGGTTCGAACTTTATACCTGGCAAGGCGGCGGCCGACGCCCTCAATGCCTCCTGCATGGGTACGGGGGCGTTCTGATTGAGTTGCTGGTGAGGGACGCCATCGGGCGTAGCAGGAGGTGGCCCTTCTCTGAAGGGAGCCTCATCCAGGGCATTTAGAATTTCATCAGCGGGGATTATCTCCAGGACCGTGTCGGTTGTGGCCGTCTGCGTTTCCCCGCCTATAGCTAGTATCATTAAAGTCATTGCAGTGAGAAGAATTCTGGCGTGCATAGTCTGCCTTCCGATATGTTGGGTGATAGTGGTGCTTACTTCAACGACACTCAGGTTTAGCCGCCCTCCATGTCTACGGGCCCGGGACCACGGGAGACCGCCTGCAAATACCTTGGTGCCTATGTATATATCGGATCTTAGCATCAAGGCGAACCTGAATTTTTAGACGGGTTCCCAGTGGCGGGGTCGATTGCAGTCGAGGGGGTGTCTTCCAGGGCCAGGCCACGAGCCAAGGCATAGGATGATTGGACGATCACCCACACTGCCTTGAGCTCGATCTCGTTCCTGGGGCCGAAGATCATCAGATAGCTCACATCCGAGCCCCCGGTGATGCTGGCGGAAAAGGGGTGCCAGATCCCCCAGCCCTTTTTCAAGACCTCCCGACCCACAGCCGCCGGCAGACGCAAATGCATGCTGCCATCCTGAGACCGGTGGGCGTGTCCAAACTCGCCTTCTGGAGTGAAGGCATTCTTAGGTCCCTGTCTCAGGCGCTCCGGCAGCAACCACCCGACAGAGCCGGGAAGACTGTATCGGGTTTCCCATAGTTCCACATCGGGCAGGCTCTGTACCGCTTCCAGGAGCACCTTCTGCATGCCGATTGGTGCATTCTGGTCACGTTGGACATGGGGTATCCCGGGCGAGGTGGTGGGCATGGGGCCGCTCCGTGTTGGCAGCGTTTCGAGGGCTTTGCTGAGTTGAACGGCAGGCAGAGGTTCTGCAGCAGTCTGGGCATTGGCCAAAGCCCAGACTGCTGCGATTAGAACGAGTCCGGCGAGCAGGATTGCGCGATTCATTCAACTTTCCTCTCTGAAGAGCACTGCGCCGGCGATCGCCATCACAACCGTCTGCGGCAGCGCCCATTAGACGGATCAAAGACCTCGATCAGTCCTTCTCCTGATAGGGGTGATCGGGCCGCCAAGGAAAAGGTCCCATCCAGTCGTCCAACAGCAGTCGCCAGGCATTCATGGCCAGCCACTGATCGTACATGGCCCAGTCCTTGTATTGGGGCAACTGAACGATATCGGGTACCATCATAGGATTTGTGCCGTTTTCGAATTCCGCGTAGATGGCGGCGCGTAAATCCCGGATGAACTGCAGGTTGTCTGCTACATCCTGTTTTGTTCCACCCTGCAGCGGATCCGATTTTTCGTTGTGCGAGTAGACCGCCCTGTCGAAATCCAGCAAGAGTATTTCGTCTAATGAGCGCTCCCATTCCCGGATGTTGAAGTCCGGCACGATGCTGAACATCACCCGATTGGGCGTGACGATATCGGCGATATAGGCGACTTTTTGCTCGGGCAGACGGAATACCGTCATGCCCAGGCCGTGGTTCATGCCCAGGTAGTGCAGCTCAATCGTCGTTCCACCCAGGGTGATATCCTTTCGGACTCCACCCCAGCTTTCATCAGGCACCGCCATGTCTCGCCCTGGATTCGCCCGCATCCACTCCCAGGCCTCGATGTGGGCAAGGGTGACAGCCCCGGCCTCTTTGAAGACCTGGCCGCCGCTGGAGTGATCCCAATGATTGTGGCTGTGCAGCAGGTATTTCACCGGCTGGTCGGTCACTGCCCGAATCGCCTGCAGTAGCCCTGTTGCGTGCTGCGTACTGACGGACTCGATGACAACTACTCCGTCTCCGGTGACCACGAACATCGAGAAGTAGCCATGGCTGGAACCGTAGCTGTAGACGTTCTCGGCAATTTTCGCCAAGTGATCCGGGACAGTCTCTGCCCCCGCGGTCGCATTGAAGAAGCCCAGTGATGCAAATGCCACCAAGCTCGCTGTGAGGAAATTCTTCATAGCCAATATCCTTTCTCCTATGCATAAATTAGTTGATGGTGCCCTGATCGGACAGTTTCCGTCCTTCCAGGGGCTTGTCGAGAGGCTCCCGAATTCCTGTAGACAGCTGGTGAGATTGTATCCCATGCTGTCTTTTGCTTGAACTATGTATTGGGTTTATTTTTTCGTCGTTGATTCTGGTGCCCGTATGGTGCCCCAACAAGGCCAAATGACATCAGGTGCTTGTTTGACATAAATTGTATTAGAATCCAAATTATTGAAATAATTCGATTTAGATTTAGTTCCAAAATGTGCCCATAGCTCAGCTGGATAGAGCACCTGCCTTCTAAGCAGGCGGTCCCAGGTTCGAGTCCTGGTGGGCACGCCATTTAAAAATAAAGGCTTACAGCAACAATGCTGTAAGCCTTTATTTTAACTTCCAAAAACATGCTGACTACAGATTGTTGGAAGGGCGAAACTGGTTATATTTCTGGAAGGAAGATTGTCCGACCTATTGCAGGCACGCTATCATATAATCTATTCCTGAAAATTGCTTTAAGGCTGAGTCGGTGCTATCGACGAAAACGGAGCTTTTCAAGATTGATGACTTCAGCGATTTGGGCCTGACTATTGGAAAAGAACGGCCTGATCGACCCATTTCAAACTGAAAGGAAGGCCACAGATGGAAACGGCCTATACCGTAACCGGCAAACTTACTGATGACCGAACCGTGGCCTTGGACAAGCCTTTGCCCGTTGGGAAGGGAAAAGTGCGCCTGGTCGTCGAGCCTATCCTGGCCTCAAATCGGCGATCGTACGGGGAAGTAATGGCCGCAATACGTAGCCGGCAACAGGAACGGAGCCACAGCCGTCCCAAGCGCGGGCAGGTCGATGAACACGTCCGGCAGGAGCGCGAAGGCTGGGACCAATAAGCGGTGCGCCTCTATCTGGACACGGCACCGGTTATCTATGTGGTTGAGCAGGTTGACGAATATGCGGACTCTATCGATGAGCGCCTAAACCAGCCAGACACCGTACTTATAACCAGCCAACTGACACAACTGGAATGCCGCGTCAAGCCGGTGCGGGAAGCCAACGCAGAATTGCTTCGGGATTACGACGAGTTTTTCGAGGAAGCTGTTGAGGAGATTGTCGCGCTTTCTTGCGCGGTGATCGACCGAGCTACCCATATTCGGGCCCACTTCAATTTCAAAACACCCGACGCGATCCACTTAGCCGCTGCAGTAGAAGCAAAATGTGAGATGTTTCTTACCAACGATAATACACTCACACGCTTTGCGGATTTGAAGGTTGAGCTGGTTTAAGAAAAGAAGAGAGTACGGATGTTCAACTCCTCGGAGATCCGTACTTTGATGAACCTCCCCCCCGCCTATTTCCGCCGCGCCGACGAAACACCGGACAGCCTGTTCTACCAGGCGCCGCGGCTGGTTACCCATATCGATGCGACCACCATTGCGGCGCTGCGCCAATTTTACCGGGAGCAGTTGCCGTCGGCGGGCGACCTGCTCGATCTAATGTCCTCGTGGATTTCCCATTTGCCCGAGGAAGTGGAATACGGCCGAGTCGCCGGGTTGGGCATGAACCGCGAGGAATTAGCGGCCAATCCTCGGCTCACCGACTTTGTGGTACACGACCTCAACGCCGACCCCCAGTTACCATACCCTGCGGCCTCCTTTGACGCCGTGCTCATAGCGGTCTCGGTCCAGTATCTGATTCGACCTGTGGAAGTATTTGCTTCCATCGCCGGGGTGTTGCGTCCGGGCGGCCGCTGTATTGTGGCTATGTCGCACCGGCTCTTTCCGACCAAGGCCATCGCCGCCTTTTGCCAGCTGGGCCCTCGGGAACGCCATAATTTGGTGCAGGCCTATTTTGTCTCGGCCGGTGGTTTCGAGACACCTGATTTTTTTGACGCCTCGCCACCAACAGGCGATCCCCTGTGGATAGTCACGGCGCAGCGGGCCGGGTGAAAGGAGTGCCCGGGCAACCTACAAAGACCGGGTCCAATTGGGCCCTTTTTCGTTTCTGTATTGGGCCTCTGTATTTCTTCGCCGATTTTACTGTTGTTAAGAACAGGCTTTTACCGGCGATTGAGAGAATCCAAGATATAACTGGACTTTTGCAAAAATCAGGTGAGGGCAAGATGGTCCATAATCTTTGCGATCTCCCATTTAGCATCCGTTGCTTGTTGAATGGCCCAGGTCAGCGTCTTGCCCAAGACCTCTTTGGCA
>WLWI01000306.1_pt1 | contig 53367 bp, 44 predicted proteins | sample 6701501 | NCBI WGS metagenome assembly WLWI01 (sample SAMN12718690, study PRJNA515312) | sponge metagenome | isolation source: marine sponge | host: Mycale hentscheli | place: New Zealand: South Island, Marlborough, Capsize Point | collected 2014-11-01 | reverse complement strand
CGTCATTGATCTTTGGCATGGGAAGTGCCGCAGGATTCGGAGTTGTTATCATCACATTTTCAGCATTACGCGATCGGATAACTGTAGCCGACGTACCCCGGGCGTTTCAGGGAAGCTCTATTTTACTTATAACTCTGGGAATCCTGTCCATGGCATTTATGGGATTTACCGGGGTTAGCTGATGCAAGTAACTCTACTTATTTTATTGCTTCTATTCATTATCTGTATGTTTGTCTGGCTGCTAATGACATCGACTACCCTTGTTGAACCATCCTTGGGTAAGCGCGATTTAAGCAACAGGATTAATGCTCTACTTCCACAAACTCAATGCGGCAAATGCAACTACACAGGCTGTCAACCCTATGCCGAAGCCATCAGCCGGGGCGAAGCAGATATTAATCTCTGTCCTCCCGGAGGAGATGAAACTATCAAGCATATCTCTTCTTTACTTGGCAGAGATTACAAACCAATGGATTCAGAGTATGCACAACAACAATCGTATGTGGCGCTCATCGATGAACAGCTCTGTATAGGTTGCGTCAAATGCATAAAGGCCTGCCCTGTTGACGCTATTATTGGAGCGGCAAAGCAAATGCATACGGTTATCAATAAGGCATGCACGGCTTGCGAATTATGTATTTCGCCCTGCCCTGTAGACTGTATCCAGATGGTCCCGGTGAATGTAGAAATTAAAAAATGGGTATGGACAAAACCTCAGGCGGGTTTTGAGATAAGCACATGACCAGAGAATTGCACTCTTTTCCCGGCGGTCTGCAAATGCCTACTTTTAAGGAACTCTCAGATCAGGAGATGTCCATACTTCATCCTTTACCGGAACGCCTGATATTACCCTTGCAACAACACATCGGTATTCCTTCAAAACCGACAGTCGCCATTGGCGACAAAGTATTGAAAGGACAAATAATCGCCAGAGCAAATGGCTATGTCAGTGTGCCAATGCATGCCAGCACCTCTGGCAAGATAATTGATATAGGTGATTACCCGGTACCTCATCCTTCCGAATTGAAGGCACCGTGTATCGTCATAGAATCCGATGGCGAAGATAAGCTATTCGATATACGACCAACGCACGAATATGCTTCGGTTGACCCGAAAGAATTACAGGAAGTGATCCGCGAATGCGGCATCATCGGTCTCGGCGGAGCGGGCTTTCCAGCTCACGTTAAGCTCAATGAAGGAGTAGAAAATGCGGTTGATACACTTATCATCAATGGCGTTGAATGCGAACCTTATATTACCTGTGACGATCGCTTGATACAGGAAAAAGCTACGTATGTTGTTGCCGGTACACGCATGATTCGTCATGCAGTGCAGGCGAAGCAGTGTGTCATCGCGGTAGAAGAAGATATGCCAGCTGCCTATACCGAATTGGCAAAACTCATAGATGATGATATAGAGCTGGTCAAAGTGCCAACACGTTATCCTGCTGGCGGCGAAAAGCAGCTGATACAGGTACTAACAGGCAAAGAAGTTCCCAGTGGAGGCCTGCCAATTCACGCAGGTATCGTCATGCATAATGTAGCAACTGCCGCCGCAGTTTATCGAGCAGTTACAAGAGGAGAACCGGTAATCTCGCGATATGTCACTGTTACCGGTATGGTTGAGAAACCGCGTAACCTGCAGGTATTGCTAGGCACCACCGTAGAGGATTGTATTAAGGCTTGTCACTTCGAGCCTGACGAAAATTGTCGTGTGATCCTCGGAGGACCAATGATGGGTATGCATGTTACCAATCCCAATGTCCCTGTTATCAAGACAACCAATTGCATTCTCGTACAGGAAAATATTTCACGACCAACAGAGATGCCTTGTATTCGTTGCGGCAAATGCGTCGACGTTTGCCCTGTTAACCTGTTACCACAACAACTTTACTGGTATGCGAAATCAGACAACATCGAAGCAACGCAAAAACATCATATTTTTGACTGCATTGAATGTGGCTGCTGCTCCTATGTCTGTCCCAGTAATATTCCACTCGTGCAATATTATCGATATGGCAAATCGCAAATTGCGGCAGAAGAGCGACGACGTGATGGTGCTGATCACGCACGCGCTCGCTTCCTTGCTCGTAATCAAAGACTCGATGAGGAGGAGTTGAAACAAAAGCGTGCAAAAGAAGAAAAAGATATTGCTAATAGTAAAACGGACAAGCAATCCTATATAGACGCTGCAGTTGAACGTTCGAAAGCAAAACGTGCCTTACAAAATAGTAATTCCGAGACGGAAAACGGCGAGAAAGATGAATAGTCCATTTATCAGCTCACCACACAAGCATGATGGTTCATCTGTATCTGGCATGATGTTGCGTGTTTGCCTGGCCTTATTGCCGGGATTGCTGGCTTATGTCTGGTTTTTTGGTGTGGGCATTATCATTCAATGTCTGCTTGCTGTTAGCTTCGCTATCAGCCTTGAATATCTAATGCTCAAGATTCGTCGGCGTCCGGTTGAACTCTTTTTGAAAGATGGCAGCGCAATTGTGACCGCACTACTTTTTGCTTTATGCCTATCACCTTTTACAAGTTGGTGGATCAATTTTAGCGGCATTGCTTTTGCTATTATCGTCGCGAAACATTTGTACGGGGGTCTTGGTTATAATCCTTTTAACCCTGCCATGGCAGGTTACATTTTCATATTGTTGTGTTTTCCAGCACAAATGAATATCTGGCCAGCGAGCCCTGGACTGGTAGCACATTCTGCGGACTGGTCAGATTATCTGATGATAATTTTTTGTATTGGGCAAATTGACCTTGATGCTCTCAGCGGCGCCACCGCATTAAATCAAATGAAATCACAATTGGGACTAATGAATATGGTCTCTGAGATTACAGCTGAGCCAATGTTTGGTCATTTTGCGGGTTCCGGGTGGGAGTGGATAAGTGCAGGTTTTATGCTGGGTGGAATCAGCTTAGTGGTAATGCGTGTAATTAACTGGCAAATTCCGTTAGCGCTCATGGGCAGTATATTTTTTATTAGTATGATATTCAGTTTATATGACGGCGATATTTATGCTCCTGTCCTTTTCCATTTGTGCAGTGGAGGCACTATTCTCTGCGCTTTCTTTATCGCTACTGACCCCGTTACAGCCTCGACTACACCGAAAGGTCGCCTGTTTTACGGTGTGCTAATAGGTTCATTAGCGTACATAATTCGCACCTGTGGAGCATACCCTGACGGGCTCGCATTCGCGATCTTGATCGCCAATGGCTGTGTCCCATTAATTGATTACTATACGCGTCCATGTGTTGTTGGCGAAACGCGCTCATGAATGAAGAAAAGAAAAGAAATTCGCTGGGTTTATTCCTACCCATCATTATTATTGGTTTGATTTGTGGTCTGATAATTACCATTACAGCTTTATTAACCAGAGAGCAGATCACGCTCAATGAAAAAGCGGACACAATCGAAATGATAAGGACAGTAATGCCATTGGAATTCAACAATAATTTATATGGCGACTGGATGGATGTATCAGAACTTTCAACAACTGTCTATAGAGCAAGAAAAGATGGCGAGAACGTTGGGCTGGTGTTTATGCCTGTAACCACCACAGGTTATAAGGGCGAAATTAAAATCGCAATTGGTGTTTCCTATGACGGGGTAATAAGTGGTGTAAGAATAATTGAACACCGTGAAACTGAAGGTCTGGGTGATAAAATTGATCAGCGCAAATCAAATTGGATAACAAATTTCGCTAATCGCTCATTAACTAATACGGCCAATGTAGATTGGGCAGTTAGCAATGATGGAGGCCAGTTTGATCAACTTAGCGGAGCCACCATTAGCCCACGAAGTGTAATAAATGCTGTAAAGAATACACTTAGCTATTATGAGATTAACCGGGATAGTCTTTACAATTAATATTATAATTCACCAATATGCTCAACAAAGGCCAAAAAAAATACTTGAGATCGCTTGCCCATGACAGCAAGCCCATTATCTGGATCGGCCAGCACGGCTTGACAGGTAATGTACTAGAGGAACTGGACATTGCCCTAAATCACCACGAACTTGTGAAAATAAAGGTCCGTGTCGGTGAACGCGAAGAGCGCGAAAAGGTTTGTGATGCAATTTGTGAAAAAATGCATGCCGAGCTGATTAAAAAAATTGGCAATACCGCGACGGTATTTAGACGCAATAAAGAAGAACCAGTGATAAAACTACCGAAATAATTGCTGGAGAAACTCTCGCTTTTGTAATGATCTATGGCGTTAATTAATCATATAGGATTAAATTCATACAAACTTCTTGATACAATGTAGTATATCATCCAGCACCATATGGCAATGGGCGTTATTCAGGCTAGTAGATGGTACATGTGAATGAAATAATATTCGACATGAGGGTTAAAGTGATTATCAGTTTACGAGCATGTCTTTTTTCAACCTGGCTTGTTCTAATTCCACTAAAAATCGTGGTATACCATATTAGTTATAATGAGCTTTAAATATAAGATTCCAGGTAAACCATCTAACAAATCAGTTCTGATACTCGTACTGTCGCTTTCGTCAAACGCCTGGGCACAGGAAACCAGTTTTATTAGTATTCCCATAGACCCGACTCTCTGTCCAAATGGACTCGGCGTCCCACCTCGTCCTGTAGTAGAAGATAAACTGCAAACTGGAGATATTCATATAACTGCCGAGACTGTTGATCTCGTGGAAGAAGGTCATTCTCATCTAGAGGGTGATGTTGAGATGAAGAAAGATGCGCAACAGGCCAAAGCTGATATTGTTGATTACTATACCCCCCAAGAAAATGCCGATCTTGAAGGGGACGTAAATTACTGGGATGAATCCCTTTACCTAAAGGCACCTACAGGACATCTCGATCTTGACAACGGCACTGGTGTATTCAAAAACGCCAATTACAAATTGATCAGTAATTGGGCGAGAGGCTACGCTGATGAGTTATTCCTTGATGTCGGTACACTCACACAAGGTAAAAATATTGATTTTTCTACCTGTCAGCCACAAAAAACGTTCTGGGATTTATCAACTAACATTTGGAAGATTAGCGCTAAGTCCTTATCGCTAAATCATGAAACCGCACGCGGCACAGCCAGACATGCAGTACTTAAGATTAAAGACATCCCGGTATTTTATACCCCCTATATGTCATTTCCGTTGGACGCACAGCGAAAGAGTGGTTTTTTGATGCCCAGTTATGGCTCAACGACGCGTAACGGCCTTGAGTTTCGTGCTCCCTATTATTGGAACATAGCACCGAATATGGATGCTACCTTCACCCCTCGATATATGGCAGATAGTGGTTTAATGGGCATGGGTGATTTCCGATATTTATTAAAATCCGGTAGCGGCATTGTCAATGTTGAATATTTGCCCGGCGACGACCAGTTTCAGGGTAGAGACAGAAGTTATATCAATTTTGAGCATCGTCAATCCTTGCTCGGAACGGGACGACTGGATGTACTATACAAGCGAGTCTCTGACAGAAATTATTTTGAAGATTTTGGAAATACATTAACAACTACTAGTGTTCAGTATCTAGAACGCCACGCTAATTTTTCACTTAACGGTAGCAATAGCAATTATTCCTGGAATTTGTACACCAATGTACAGGACTTCCAGATTGTTAACGAAAGTCTACCGATAACTTCACGTCCCTATAAACGTTTGCCTCGATTTCTCTTTAATGCTAATTCAGTTGCTAAAAATGATGCTATAAATTATCACCTAAAAAGTGAAGCGGTATATTTTCAGCGTGGTAAGGATCCTCTTCTAAATAATGTTGAGGGATTTCGACTGGATCTTTTCCCGTCGATCACCTACCCAATGCGATCAAGATCTGGTTATGTGAAGCCTAAAGTGGGCCTCCGCTACACGCAATATCAGCTAAAGAAAAATCTGAGATTCACAAAATCTCCAAACAGCGCTTTACCCATGTTTAGTCTCGATAGTGGCCTGTACTTTGACAAGAAAGGCAAGCTTCTTGATCACACTTACTCGCAATCTCTCGAGCCAAGACTCTTTTACCTTTATGTGCCGAAAAAAGACCAAAGTGACCTCCCCGTTTTTGACACCAGTATTTATGATTTGTCATCTTCATATGCCACGTTATTTTATGAAGATCGCTTTAGTGGACCGGATCGTATGGGCGATTCAAATCAGGCTACTCTGTCGCTTACATCGAGAATAAGTATGCATGGTACCGTTACTACTGTAACGCTGGGCCAAGCTTTTTTTCTGGAAGACAGGGAAATTGTACTGCCCGGTCGAGCTATTGAAACGGTCGCCTATTCACCGATAATTCTTGATTACAATTTTAATAATTTTAAAAACTTAGTAATATCAGGTAACTATCAGTGGGATTTTGAAAATAAGATCACGCGCAAATTCACTGCAAGCGCACAATATAGACCGTCTCAGGATAAGGTCATAAACTTGAGTTACAGGCTGGTCAGGGTCCCATCCAGTATAGTCGGCGTTGCCAATACGAGCATTGAGCAAACAAATGCCTCATTTAGTTGGCCCATCGGCCAAGATTGGAACGTGATTGGTCGTTGGAATTACGATTTGCCCCGGAAAAAGTCGATTGAAATGTTTGGTGGCGTGGAATACAACAGCTGTTGCTGGGCATTTCGAGCGGTTGGACGACGCTTTCTAACCAATATCAACGGGGATTTTCAGACCGGTTTTTTTCTACAATTTGAGCTAAAAGGACTAGCCGGAGTAGGGCAGTTGACGGTAGACTTTCTAACTCAGCAAATACCGGGATACAAACGTGGATTTTAAGCCTATGTACAATCGATTTTTTCAGTCACTTTTGACCATGGTCACTTGTTTTAGTGTACTACAAAGCAGCCAGGCCGCCGTAGAATTGGACCGCATAATCGCCGTCATTAATGACGACGTCGTCATGAAGAGTGAACTGGACGAGAAGGTAAGAACTGTAAAAAGTCAATTAAATGAACAAGGTACAGCACTTCCCCCAGTTTCTATATTGGAGAAACAGGTTCTCGACAGGCTGATACTATCGAAACTTCAAATTCAAATGGCGGAAAACACCGGGATTCGTGTCGATGATGAGTCCTTAAACCGTACCATCAGTAATATTGCGGCCGAAAACAAGCTCAGTCTGGCGCAGTTCCGGGAAATCCTCGAAAGCGACGGTTATAGCTATGAAAAATTCAGAGAAGATATTCGCCACGAAATACTGACTTCTCGCTTACGTCAGCGTCAGGTGGATAACCGTATTACTGTCACAGAGCGCGAAATCCGCAACTTTCTGGACAATAAAGAACATCAGGGTGAAATTGAAACGGAGTACAGTCTGGCCCATATTCTCATCTCTACACCTGAAGGCATGTCCTCTTCTGAAAGGGATGATTCTAAGAAGATTGCTGAAAAAATAATTAATGACCTGAAGAACGGAGGCGATTTTTCCCAACTATCGGCAACATATTCAGATGGGCAGGATGCGCTGTCGGGCGGCAATTTAGGTTGGCGCAAAGCAGGTCAAGTACCTACCTTGTTTGCCGAGTTCGTCGCTGACATGCAAAAAGGCGATGTGAGCGATGTGATTAGGAGTTCGAGTGGCTTTCATATTATTAAATTACTGGACGTACGTAGTACAGAACAACACGTCGTTACCCAGACAAACGCTCGACATATCCTCATCAGGGTTGACGAACTGGTTAGTGATGAAGATGCCAATAATCGTTTAAAGCAGTTGTTGGTGCGTGTCCGGGGTGGCGACGATTTTGCTGATCTTGCGCGAGGCCACTCCAATGACTCTGTTAGTGCTGCAGACGGCGGTAGTTTGGGCTGGATTAGTCCAGGCGATCTCGTGCCTGAATTTGAATTTGCCATGAATTCACTAGCTCCAGGTCAGGTCAGCGGACCCTTCAAAACACAATTCGGTCATCATATCGTACAGGTACTTGAACGTCGTGAGCATGATAGTACTGAAGATGTAAAACGCGCAAAGGCACGTGATGCTATTCGAAAGAGAAAAATGGAAGAAGCGCATCAGAACTGGCTACGTGAAATGCGTGATGATGCCTATGTCGAGTACCGAGTAGAAGGTTCCTAATCTGCAATTACCCCGCATTGCCTTAACGGTAGGCGAGCCAGCAGGAATTGGCCCTGATTTGGCTCTACAAATATCCCAGGAGACTTTCGATGCTGAAATTGTTGCATTCGTTGATCCTGATATTTTAGAAGATAGAGCTGAAATGCTCGAAATGGATATTCAGCTACGCTCATTTGAGTCTAATTCCAGACCCCTACGACATATTCCAAACACGCTGGTTGTGCATGCTCTGAAGGCACACACGCCTGTTACTGTAGGCCAAATGAATATTGCCAACGCCGATTATGTCCTTAAGTCCATCGAGCAAGCGACTCAAGCATGCCTCAATGAGCAATTTCAGGCCATGGTTACAGGGCCCGTAAACAAGGCCATAATTAATCAAGCTGGCCATGAATTTATGGGCCATACAGAATTTATCGCCGATATTTGTGATCAGGCCTTTCCTGTTATGTTATTGGCTAACTCAAAAATGCGTGTTGCTCTCGTTAGCACTCATTTGCCATTGGCAGAGGTCAGTGAATACCTCACATCTGAAAGACTTGAAAAAGTAATCACCATCGTTGCCTCCGAATTATCCTATCGATTTGCTATACCACATCCGCACCTGCTTGTTTGCGGACTGAACCCGCATGCAGGCGAAGACGGCTACTTGGGTGACGAGGAAATCGAGACCATAACACCCACCCTGCAGCGACTTCGCGAAAATGGTTATCTCCTCACTGGGCCAGTTCCTGCAGATACCGCGTTTACTCCTGAGTCTCTTAAGGATATAGACCTGGTGATAGCCATGTACCATGACCAGGGACTACCAGTACTAAAATCACATGGCTTCGGCGACACGGTTAATATTACTCTTGGCTTACCGATTATCCGTACGTCAGTGGATCATGGGACAGCCCTGGACTTGGCGGGCACAGGTAAGGCGAGTTCAAGCAGCCTCTCGAGCGCTATTCGCCAGGCGATCAGTCTGGCTGAGAACCAAATGATGATAAGAGAGCCTGCCTCAACCGAAGTCGACTAATGGCTAATCAATCATCTCATAGAGCCAGGAAACGTTTTGGTCAGAACTTTCTCCATGACAAAAACGTTATTGAACAAATTGTAGAAGCCTTCGATCCCGATCCTGCCCTGGCAATTGTAGAAATTGGCCCGGGCAAAGGCGCACTGACTCTACCCTTGCTTCGTAAGGCTGGTATTGTGAATGTAATCGAAATCGATACTGATCTGGCACTTATTCTTGAGGAGAAATGCAAGGCCGAGGGTGATTTACGCCTGCATATTGGCGATGCTTTGAAATACGACCTGTCGCAATTTGAACCGGCACCACTTCAAATTATTGGTAATCTGCCCTATAACATATCTACTCCCCTGATATTCAACTTCTTGAAACAGCTGCCCAATATAAAATGCATGCTGTTGATGTTACAAAACGAAGTGGTAGATAGGATTTGTGCCAGTGATAACTCAGCTGCCTATGGTCGTCTTTCTGTAATGATTCAATCTCAATGTCAGGTGGAAAAATTATTCTCGGTACCACCCAATGCATTCACTCCAGCTCCAAAAGTTACATCTGCCGTTGTAAAACTAACTCCCGGTAGCACGAAAAATCCGCTGATTAATGACCCCCAATTGTTGGAAAAAATAGTACGACATGCATTTAGTCAACGCAGAAAAACTCTCCGTAATGCGCTCAAAGGCGTGATTGATGCCGGTGGCCTTGAGAGCCTCGAAATCCCGCCATCTTTGCGCGCTGAGAATCTCAGTGTAAAGGACTATATTAATATCTCTAATCAGCTATTCCTTCAACAGAATCAATGAATTAGCTTTGTGGGTAAGTTTGGGGATTACTTGCACTCAAACATCTGAGTCTTAAGTTAGCTAAGAGTCTCGATTATGACTCTGAATAGCGTGAAATCAGGATATATTATTTATATACAATGACTTACGCCACTTTCCCTAACTACTCATTTATTGTGAATACTCACTAACTGCGTCGCTGGAATTGCGCTATGTTGTGTGTATAAAATTGATTCTTGAGTAAATTTCATCTAAAAACAGTTCAGCTATATGCCCTAAGCTTCTGTTGTTATGGAACTATTTTTTCCACGACATCGTCTGTATCTATTCAATGGTTTATACTGCCGCCTCGAAGCTAGCCAAGCCAATAAGAATAAATCTTGATATACATCATCAAAAGTTTTTCTCAGCGAATCGATCTTTGTAGCGAATGGACGGGCAAAATAATTGCCTGGCTGGTTTTTGCTATGGTGCTACTCGTTAGCTATGACGTTAGCATGCGATATTTTTTTAGTAGTGGCTCCATTGCCTTACAGGAAATGGAATGGCATATTTTCGCGATCATTTTCCTTGTTGGCGCTGGCTTTACTTTGAAGCATGACGAGCATGTACGTCTGGATCTGTTATATCAAAGCCGTTTCATGAATGATTATCGCCGCGCCTGGATTAACTTGATTGGCAGTATTTTTATACTAACGCCTTTTTGCATTTTAATTATTTATTGTTCGTGGCCATTTGTTGCTCTTTCCTACACTTCGCTCGAGAATTCACCCGATCCTGGTGGTTTACCTTATCGTTGGTTGTTGAAGGCCATAATCCCCTTTGGTTTCGTTCTTTTGCTTTTACAGGGGCTCGGTGAATTCCTGAAGAATCTTGCATACATCCTGGAGAATGAACGATGACTCTCTGGATTATCCTGATGTTCTTAACTCTGGTATTCATGCTTTTATTAGGCTACCCAGTGGCTTTTACCCTTGGTGCAGTCGCCTTGCTTTATGGAAGTATTTTTCTCGGTGTTGATTTCTTCAATCTACTGCCCTTGCAGATTTGGGGAGTAATGACGAACTTCACTTTGCTCGCTGTGCCTTTGTTCATATTGATGGGTATCATCCTCGACAAATCGGGTTTGGCGGAAGATCTCTTAGAAACAATGGGCTTGTTATTCGGTAAAGTCCGTGGCGGACTGGCCATATCTGTTGTCCTGGTTGGCGCACTACTTGCTGCGACAACCGGTGTGGTCGGTGCAACCGTCGTCACTATGGGTGTCATTGCTCTACCTACCATGTTAAAGCGAGCTTATTCTCCACAACTCGCTACGGGTACAATCGCGGCAGCCGGTACCCTCGGGCAAATAATTCCTCCAAGTATAATCCTCATATTATTGGGCGATGTTATTGGCGTACCCGTTGGTCGCTTGTTTATTGGCGCGGTAATGCCAGGCTTACTACTCATATCTTTGTTTCTTATTTATATCTCTATCTATGCCTGGATGAAACCCGAAGTTGGTCCAGCTATTTCTACTACTGAAGGAGATGTTAATTTATTCAAACGAGTCATCTTTACTCTACTTCCTCCGCTAATTCTCGTTTTAGGGGTATTGGGTTCAATTTTTTTCGGCATTGCCTCCCCTACTGAATCAGCTGCTATAGGCGCCATAGGAGCAATGTTGTTGGCCGCAGCTCACAAACGCTTAAGTTTGGAAAATTTACAAGATGCCATGCAACAAACTACGCGTTTAACCAGTATGGTTTTTCTTATTCTTATTGGAGCCACAGCATTCGGACTAGTATTTAGAGGTATGGGTGGTGCATCACTGGTCAACGACCTGATACTCAATCTGCCTGGCGGTGCCTGGGGCTTCATGGCAGTTAGTATGGCGTTAATTTTTGCACTCGGTTTTTTTCTGGACTTCTTGCAGATATGTTTCATTGTTGTACCAATACTTCAACCTATTGCTCTACTATTGAATATCGATTTATTGTGGCTAGCCGTATTAATCGGCATTAATTTACAGACCTCTTTTCTTACCCCGCCTTTCGGCTTCTCCCTGTTTTATCTTAAAGCCGTTGCACCACCCGAAATTAGCATAAAACATATTTACAAAGGTATATTACCATTTGTCGCAATTCAGCTGGTTGTAATAATCTTGCTTTTGGTTTTCCCAGAGATAGTCTTATGGTTACCCAATATGATGGACAGTTGGCAGGGCCTGTAAAAGTTTAAAATTTGTTTCTGAGCACTTCAATAACAGCCGTTGAATCAGGGCGAACCCCACGCCAGATATAAAATGATTCTGCCGCTTGATAAACCAACATTCCCAGCCCATCCATTGCTCTGCTTGCTCCGTTTTCCCTGGCCCATTCAATAAATACCGTATCGACATCGGCGTAAACCATATCGTAACAGCAGGAATTTTCGACTATAGAGCTGGGTATAGGAGGTAATTCACTTTCTAAACTTGCGGATGTGCCATTAATAATTAAATCAAATGATTGGCCTTCCAGATCACGATACTCACAGGCTCTGATAAGCCCTCGTACCGGCTGACGTTTTACCAGCGTCTCTGCGCGTGCATGTGTACGATTGGCAATTGTGATGCTGTCGACTCCTTGCTCCACTAAGCTACCCAGGACCCCACTGACCGCCCCTCCTGCGCCCAATATCAAAATACGTTTATCTTTTAACTGAATATCATTCGCTGATAAATCATTCACCAGACCGATCCCATCCGTTGTGTCACCATAACTCTCACCATTTTCCTCAAACCAGATGGTGTTTACTGCAGCCGTAATTTCTGCTCGTGCGGACAAATGCTTCACAGCGGAACAGGCATCTGCTTTGAATGGCACCGTGATGTTCAGACCTTTACCACCCTGTCGCTGAAATTCCGACAGTGCATTATGGAAAAATTCGGTTTCAACCAAAACAGCCTGATAGTGCAAAACCTGGTGAGTTTGTTCTGCAAAAATTTTATGTATTTGAGGGGATTTACTGTGCGCTATGGGATTCCCCATGACACAATAATTATCGACATCGGCGATTAGGCTAAAACCACTTGTCACTTTGAATAGCCCTTACCTGGAAAAGGGTGATTTGATGGCGGACTTTATTAGTCCCTGCCCTGTAAGCCACCTTGTAAACAGCTGGTTTGCACACCTCGCTCACTCAATAGAAAGGCGCCGGCAGAACTACGTCGACCAGTGTCACAATAAAGAATGTAGTGTTTAGCGACATCGAGTGAATCGGCCTTCATACGTAGCATAAATAGCGGAATGTTAATGCTACCAGCAATACCATTGTTCTTAAATTCACTATCCAGTCGAACATCAACCCAGACAGCACCATCAGCAACCAACGCGTCCCCTTCTTCATTGCTCACCCAACTCAGCATCGGTTCTTTCAGAAGTTCGTTGAAATCTTCTTTGGACAGGCGCATGAGTGTGCCATCAGTTGTCATTATAATATTGGCATTGCGCTTTGCCTCTGATAACAGAGCCTCCTCGCCAAAGGCATCACCGTCACCAAGGGTCGCCAAAATCAATTCCGAGCCAGTTTTCGAGGGCCGCGTTACCTTACATTTGCCTGTCTTGATGATGTAATAATAATCACCGTCTTGACCTTGTTCGATTATTGCGTCATTTGCCTTAACTGGAACTTCCTGGATACGCATAAACATGGCTTGAATATTGGCTGGCGGTACCTGTAAGAAGGCTTTCGACTGTAAAATCCGCGTCATCCAGTCGCCACCATCATCCTCTTCCTCTTCCTCTTCAGATACTGTTATTTCATCTAGTTCAATTCCGGCCATTTGGTCCCAGGTAAGCAAGATATCGAGTAAATCGCTATCTATACGAGTGATTTTGCTTGGTGTTTTAGTAACGGCCAGCTGTTTACGGGGTTGCTGGTTGGCAATAGGGTGCTTGGCCATGTCTGAGCCCGCTAGCAGGGTCGTTTTCTCACCATTTTCGGGTGTGAGCTCCACTTCACCCTCTATGAGATATACAGTCTTACGGTCGGTATCGCCCGGCTTAAAAATAACTTTGCCAGCCACCAACTCCTCCACAACAGTCTTGCCAGCTAATTCCTGAAAATTTTCAGCATTCAAGGCGCTTGGGGGAACAAATGACTTTAATACGCCCTTATCTACCAGATTATCCGACATGCTCTTTCTTTACGCCTTTTTTAGGTATACAAATTTACTTTTAAATCCCAGGTATTGATTTTATTCCGATTCGCAATCGATTCAAACTGATAGTTTGAAGACAGGAATAGACTCATAAAAAAGGGCGCATCTGCGCCCTTCGTGCCACAAAATCAGGGATAATGATTGTCAGAGATTATACCCACGCTCATCATGTAGCACCAGATCCAATCCTTCAGTTTCTTCTTCACTGCTAACACGAAGCCCAATCACCGCATCTAGAGCTTTCAGGAGTACGAAACTGATAACACCACACCAGATCACGGTCGCCAGTATGCCTATCGACTGCGTCATAAGCTGTTCACTTATTGAAGACTCGAGCCCTAATCCCCCAAAAGTTTCGGCTGCAAATAATCCCGTCAGGAAAATACCAAGAATGCCACCAACACCATGAACCGGAAAAACATCCAAAGAATCATCGATTTTCAGGCCTCGCTTAATGTATTGTGTTGCAAAATAACATACCACTCCAGCGGAAAGACCAATTATCAGGGCACCTCCAGGCCCGACATATCCCGAAGCCGGCGTAATCGTACCGAGACCGGCAACCATACCGGTCACAATACCCAATACGCTGGGTTTTCCATGTTTTATCCATTCACATCCCATCCATGCCAGCGAACCTGCCGCCGCTGATATATGTGTTACCACCATTGCCATACCTGCACTTCCATCAGCAGCCAGTGCACTACCGGCATTGAAGCCAAACCAGCCAACCCACAGCATGGCGGCGCCAGTAACAGTGATTGTCATGTTGTGGGGGGGCATCATCGTTTGCGGAAAACCTTTACGATTTCCGAGCACCACTGCCGCGACAATAGCGGCGACACCTGCATTGATATGTACTACAGCTCCACCGGCAAAATCCATAAAGCCCATATCACTGAGCCATCCCCCTCCCCAAACCCAATGACAAACAGGTGCATATACCAGTACCAACCAGAGTATAGAGAACCATAATACCGCAGAAAATTTCATTCGTTCGGCGAAGCCACCGACTATTAGCGCAGGTGTAATGATGGCAAAGGTCATCTGAAACATAAAGAACACAGTTTCAGGAATAGTTGTGTCACTTCTAATAGAATCCAGGTTAATTCCATTCATGAAAACATAACCACTTCCAACAAACTGATTAACTCCCCCACCGTCACCAAATGCAAGACCGTAAACAAACAACATCCACAAAATGGAGACGATGCAGGCAATCGCAAAACATTGCATTAATACAGAGAGAACATTCTTGCTGCGTACTAGACCTGCATAAAACAGACCTAGACCAGGTAAAGTCATAAATAAGACCAGTGCCGTGGAGGTCAATATCCACGCTGTATTAGCGCCATTTATTTCATCGGCGTTTGCAATAACTGGAAAGAGTGATGTAACAATTACTATCAGTAGGCTAAAACCATATTTTTCGATTCGATTCATTTTTTTTCCTCAAAAATAACTAATGTCTACAACGCATCTACACCAGTTTCACCAGTACGAATTCGTATTACTTGCTCTAAATCGGTGACAAAAATTTTTCCATCCCCAATCTTATTCGTATTTGTGGCCTTACAAATTGCTTCGATGGCAGCTTCTGCAATGTCATTGTCCAGGGCAACTTCAATTTTGACCTTCGGCAAAAAATCAACAACATACTCTGCACCTCGATAAAGCTCGGTATGACCCTTCTGCCTGCCAAAGCCTTTTACTTCTGTTACGGTTAATCCCTGGATTCCAATCTCTGCAAGCGCATCACGCGCATCATCGAGTTTGAATGGTTTTATAATCGCACTTACAAGTTTCAATTTTTTATCCCCAAATTTTCATGACTCAATAAACATTTATCGTGAGCTAAGCATCTCTGCATAGTAGAACACTTCACCAAGAGCAGGTTATATGCCAATCAGGAAAAGAATAGTTGATTCAAGGAGTTAGAGAGGAAGTCCATTTTCAGGACGAGGGAAGAACTCTTATTATTGCACTATGATGGTGCAATAAAGCGGATCAGGTGCCAAGGTGGTGCAATTGTTGAACTAGAGATGAGAAGTTTGATGCATTACTGAGATTTATCTATTGCTAAAGTGCGTCAGCCCCAGTTTCACCAGTACGAATGCGGACAACTTGCTCAAGATTGGTAATAAAAATCTTTCCATCACCAATTTTACCGGTGTTAGTTACCTTACAAACGGCCTCAATTGCAGCATCGACAATATCTTCTTCCAGAGCAACTTCAACCTTCACTTTAGGCAGAAAATCTACTACATATTCTGCACCACGATACAATTCCGTATGACCCTTCTGTCGACCAAAGCCCTTCACTTCTGTCACGGTCAAACCTTTAATACCGATTTCAGACAGAGCATCGCGTACATCATCCAGTTTGAAGGGCTTAATTATCGCTGTTAGATACTTCATACATATTACCTCATCATATTATTTCAATGGTTATGGCCGCCAGGCAATTAAGAACCTTTTCATGAGGCTCAATCTGTACGCTTACAGGCTATTATAACAAACATTCATCGCTAATTTCCTTTTCGGCCTACTTCAACTACGTTAAACGCGCCTATATCCACCTCTTCCGGCCTACAACTGGCTCGTTAGGCCGAAGGGTTTACAAACTCGGGATACGCCTCCATGCCACATTCAGATAAATCTACACCTTCATATTCCTCTTCAGCATCAACACGAATTCCTAGCACCACCTTTATGATTGACCAGATTATGAGACTGCTCACAAAAACCCATGAAAATATTGTTAGAGCACCAATGAGCTGACCGGTTAAGGAAGTCTCGCTATTTGTAAGAGGAACTACCAGTAATCCCCATAGACCAACCACCCCGTGCACTGAAATGGCGCCGACAGGATCGTCAATTTTGAGTTTGTCTAATGTGATTATTGAAAAAACTACCAGAGACCCTCCAACTGCACCAATCAGGGTCGCAGTTAAAGCCGTTGGCGTGGATGGCTCGGCCGTGATAGCAACCAGGCCCGCCAAAGCACCATTAAGCGCCATGGTTAAATCTGCTTTGCCAAACTTGATTCGCGAAACCAGCAAGGCTGCAACCAATCCGCCTGCTGCCGCTGTATTTGTATTTAGAAAAACCATGGCAACTGAATTTGAATTATTGATATCGCCAAGTTTTAAGACAGATCCACCATTGAAACCAAACCAGCCCATCCAGAGAATAAATGTACCCAGCGTTGCCAGTGGTAAATTTGCGCCTGGAATTGCCTTGATACTTCCATCGGACCCGTACTTCCCTTTTCGTGGTCCCAACAACAGTACACCAGCCAATGCTGCTGCTGCCCCTGCCATGTGAACGATTCCGGAACCCGCAAAATCAGAAAAACCAAAATCATCGCCCAAACTGAACAAACCAAAAACAGATTTCCCACCCCAGGTCCAACTACCTTCGATAGGATAAACTACGCCCGTCATAAACACAGCGAACAATAAGAATGACCATAATTTCATTCTTTCAGCTACCGCGCCGGAAACTATAGACATGGCTGTCGCCACAAATACAACCTGAAAGAAAAAATCTGAGGCGCTGGAATAAACTGAACCTCCGTCAAAGCCATTCGCTGCAGAAGCTGCGAGCGCATCTGCCACTAATGTTTCTCCCCCCTCTATCCCGCTAAGAAATAAATTGCCACCGTACATCAATGCATAACCACATACCATGTACATGATGCAGGACACTGCAAACAACGCTACATTCTTTGTCAGAATCTCAACTGTATTTTTTGAGCGAACCAGACCCGCTTCCAACATTGCAAATCCGGCGGCCATCCACATGACTAGCGCACCACAGACAAGAAAGTAAAATGTATCCATCGCATACTGTAATTCGAAAATATGATTTTCCACGAACTGAATCCTCTAACGTTTAAGATTGAAAAGTTTTGTATAGTTCCCGTCTGAATTTGTTAGTGTCATTGCCAGAACACTTTTGCAAAGCACTTCAACAAGATTAAATCGCACCGCTACCCGTCTCACCGGTTCTGATACGTATTGCATTTTCAACATTGAGAACGAAAATTTTGCCGTCCCCAATTTTGCCGGTTTCAGCCGTTTCGCATACGCGACTTACAACTTCATTTACCTGTGCATCATCAATAACTATTTCCATTTTTATCTTTGGTAGGAAATCGACCATATACTCGGCTCCCCGGTATAATTCGGCGTGGCCTTTCTGACGGCCAAAACCTTTTATCTCCGTCACTGTCAGTCCCTGAATTCCCAATGTCGCTAATTCTTCGCGCACCTCATCCAGCTTGAAGGGTTTGATGATCGCAATTATCAACTTCATAACAATCTCCTCATCGCTATCTTCTGTAGCTTCAAACTCGACTAGAAACTACTGCCAACACTAAAAACCACTGCCTTGCAGAGATCATTAGTACCACCGTCACAATTATCGTTGGCATCATTCCATGACACACTCAGATCAGCCGGGCCAAAACTTTTACTCAAGCCAATGCTGTAGTGAACGTAATCAAATCCCGTCGGACCGGACAATTTGTCACCAGCAACATCCTGGTGACCTACATAAAGCGACAAGCCAAAGTCACCAGGCAGACTCAAGTCCAGGCTTCCATAAACATAGACACCGTCGCCATCTTCACCGAAAAAGTCAGGGGAGTACGCCACGCCAGCTCCAATACTTGGCTCCATTTGCACTTCACTAAAGCTATAGCCAAGATTTGCATAGACCTCAAAAAAATCTTCTTCGGGTTGCGCATTTGAACCTGGATAGATGTAGTAGAGACCTCCGACGTCCCAAATAATGCCATTGTCAAGCGCACCACTGATGCCACCATAAACATCAATTTCCAGACTTTCGGCAAAATCAATATTTGAAGCCCAACTGCCGAGGTAAAAACCTGTGGAAGTATGTGCGTAATCAATACCGCCTTGCAGGGCAAAGTTCTCATTGGTCTGTGATATGCCACGATAAAGATAATCAGTGAGCATGGAGACATTCGCACTAATTTCATGAGGGCTACTATCGTCAGCATGGACATTAGTAATGCAAAGGGCAGATATTCCTATAATCAGACTACTGACAAGCTTCTTCATTTTTCTCTCCAATAAGGCAATAAGCGAATGGTGTAATAAATAGTTTCAGTTGCCCTATCAGCATCTAACGTGCCAATGTAGAAATATTTTTTAATAAACAATTAGTTAAGGAGTTTTATCTACTGAATTGTAAAATTTGAAGGAAGTAAACAGGCTAATGTTTCGCACATATTGTGTGCGCAGAAATACGTTTATGCACTTTAATGGTGCCCTGGATAATTTACTTTATGTAGCCGTTCACTGCATACTGTCACTAAATAATATGTGAATAGGAAAGTATGCCGAAGCAAAACAGAAGCGACGACTTTGTACAGGAAATTTTTAGATTACTGCCTGACGATCTGCGAAAACATAAGGATGGATTAAAAAAAAATGTACAGGCAGCCGTCAATGCCAGTCTGGTGAAAATGGAGCTGGTAACCAGAGAAGAATTCGACATACAAGGAGAGTTATTAAGTAAAACCAGAGCTCTGGTCGATGAACTGGAAGAGAAAGTAAGTGAGCTCGAAAAGCAATTAACTGATAGAATCAGGTAGGAAAAATAAATGGAATTAACGTATAAGGATATATGCAAATGGACATTGCGATTGTATTCAGCCGCGCACTAACCGGTATAAGCGCTCCTCAGGTCATAGTCGAAGCACATCTTTCCCGCGGTTTACCCAGTCTTTCTATCGTCGGTTTGCCCGAGACAGCCGTAAAGGAAAGTAAAGACCGAGTTCGTAGCGCCATACTCAATAATCATTTCGAGTTCCCCTTAAGCCGGATCATAATTAATTTGGCACCAGCAGATCTGCCCAAAGAAGGCGGGCGCTTCGATTTGGCCATTGCGATTGGCATACTTGCGGCATCTGGGCAAATTCCACATACAGTTTTGAATAACTATGAATTTATAGGAGAGCTTGCACTAACCGGCGAACTACGTCCGGTTCGAGGTATTTTGCCGATCGCAAGTGCAATGAAAACAGGCGGTCGCCACCTCATCCTACCGCATGACAATGCGGCAGAGGCTGCAATTGGCGGAGGATTGAGTATTCTGCCGGCACGACACCTCATGGAGGTATGTGCTCATTTGGCCAACACCGAAAAAATCCCTTCCTATATTCGTCAGAGCATTCCTGCTCATAAGGCAAGTAATAATCGCGATCTTCAGGACATTAAGTCACAACATTTAGCTAAGCGCGCACTGGAAATTGCAGCCTCCGGTTCACATAATCTGTTGATGATTGGCCCTCCGGGAACAGGCAAGACAATGTTAGCGGAAAGACTACCTGACATCCTGCCGGCAATGACTGATGCCCAGGCATTGGAAACGGCAACCATTGCGTCTATAAGCAAGCAGGGCTTCATTAGAGATTCATGGAAATCTCGACCGATGCGAGCACCTCATCATACAGCCTCTGCAGTCGCCCTGGTTGGTGGAGGCAGTCAACCTCGCCCCGGAGAAATCTCACTAGCTCACAATGGCGTATTATTCCTGGACGAATTGCCGGAATATGACAGAAAAGTACTCGAAGTTCTCCGCGAACCGCTTGAATCAGGTCGTATATCTATTTCACGTGCTGCAAATCAAGCTGAATTCCCTGCTGACTTTCAGCTCATCGCGGCTATGAACCCCTGCCCATGTGGTTATCTGGGTGATAGCAATGGCAGATGTCACTGCAGTAACGAGCTAATACGTCGCTACAAATCGAAAATATCAGGTCCATTGCTGGATCGAATTGATATGCATATTGAAGTGCCAAATATACCTGCTGAGATATTACGCAGTAATAATCCTGGAGAGTCGGAATCAAGTCAGACAGTACAGTTACGGGTGCAAATGGCTTATCAGCGACAATTAAATCGTGCCAGCAAGTCAAATTCCAAACTCAACGGAAAAGAGCTGGAAAGATTTTGCAAACTCGACAATGAACAGCTCAATTTACTTGAGCGTTCTATCGATAAACTCGGGCTTTCTGCCCGTGCTATACATAGAATTCTGCGTGTAACGCGCACTATTGCTGATCTTGTAAGTAGTGATGCGATCGAAGTCGAACATTTGGCTGAGGCTATTACATTTCGCCGACTTGATAGAATTGAATCACTTAATTACGCACAATAATTTTCAGGCCCAAATTTAGCCGACTTGCTTCCGGCAGTACAATATTGTCAAATAGGTCATGAGCAAGTTAGAGTATGCAATAGATGTAGTAGTTGAAACTAATTACATTCAGGAACAATCCATTCCAGAACAGAACCGTTATGTCTTCTCATACACTATTACAATAACCAACACTGGTTTGATACCAGCGAAATTATTGCGCCGTCACTGGATCATCACCGACGCCAATAACAAGATACAGGAAGTACACGGAGATGGCGTTATCGGTGAACAACCCCATTTGGAACCAGGACAGTCCTTTCGCTATACCAGCGGTACTATGCTGGAAACGCCTGTAGGCTGTATGGAGGGTACCTACGATATGGTAGCTGATGATGAGATTGAGTTTGGCGCAACGATTCCGGTATTTAGCCTGGCTACGCCACACACACTACATTAAAAATTTGAACATAGTTTGGACCGCACCTGAGTCGTCGATTTAAATGTCCACTTACGCCATCGGCGATATACAAGGATGTCAGAAAGAACTTATCTCTTTGCTAAATGAGATCAATTTTGATGACAACAGGGATCAGCTCTGGTTTTGTGGTGATCTCGTCAATCGTGGGCCCCAGTCTCTTGAAACCTTACGTTTCGTTAAACAACTCGAAGATAAAGCCATTACTGTGCTTGGAAATCACGATCTACATTTGCTCGCGATTGCCCATGGACAATCGCAATATCTGCATAAGAGCGATACCCTTGATGAGATATTAAAAGCAGAGGATAGGGCAGAATTATTCACCTGGTTACGTCAACTACCTTTAATACACCAGGACGATGATCTCGGCTATACCCTTGTCCATGCTGGACTGCCACCACAATGGTCGATAGAACAGGCTCTCAACTATGCCAGAGAAGTGGAAATTGTTTTGGCCAGTAGTGACCATGTTGAATACTTCGCGAATATGTATGGAAACTCGCCTGATACCTGGTCAGAAGATTTACAGGGATGGGAGCGCCTCCGTGCTATAACAAATTATTTCACGCGCCTGCGTTATTGCGACAGAAAAGGGAAAATGGAATTCTCAGAGAAAAATACGCCAGGAAAGCAACCCTTACACTATCAACCATGGTTCGAACTTGAAAACCGATTAAGCCTTAATCATAAAATACTATTTGGTCACTGGGCAGCTTTGAGAAAATACAAAATTGATTATAGTTTATATAATGTTTTTCCACTTGATACAGGGTGTTTATGGGGCGGAGATTTATCTGCTCTTCGACTGGAAGATGAAACGTGGTTTACTGTACCGTCAACTCAAAAGAAATGGTCTAAGTAAATAATTTCTTAACGACGTTCCAACACGACGAAGCTGTAATCATAATCATTTCTTTGATCTGCCTGAAAATTCTCCCGCTCCAATTCTTTCCATAGTCCTTTGTCATAATCCGGAAAAAATATATCTCCTTCTATCTCAGCATGTACTTCGGTGATAAATAATTTACTGGCCAAGCCCAGAGTTTCGGCATATAGCTGTGAGCCGCCCACAATCATGTATTCATCTACTTCTGGACTTCTGCAATCGAGGCTTGCTAAATCATGGATAATCGTACAGCCCTGAGCCTCGTAATTAGAGTTTCGCGTCAATATAATATTCTCGCGACCAGGTAATGGCCGGCCGATTGATTCGTGGGTAATTCTCCCCATTATTATCGGTTTACCCATCGTTATAGCTTTAAAATGCCTGAGATCATCAGATAAATGCCAGGGTAAGTCCCCATCTTTTCCGATCAGACCATTACTTGACATGGCAACTACAATTGAAAAGCTCATGACTATACTGCAATTGGTGCTTTAATATTTGGCTGTGCCTCGTAATCAAGCAACTCAAAATCACTATATGAAAATGAAAGGATATCCTTGACCTCTGGATTAATTTTCATATGAGGAAGTGCTTGTGGTTTACGCGCTAGTTGTTCATCTACCTGCTCCATGTGATTGAGATATAAATGTGCATCACCAAAGGTGTGCACGAACTCACCTGCCTCCAGTTCACATACTTGCGCAATCATCAATAACAGTAAGGCGTACGATGCAATATTAAACGGAACTCCCAGAAAAATGTCTGCGCTCCTTTGGTAAAGCTGACAGGAAAGCTTTCCTTCTGAGACATAAAACTGAAAAAAAGCATGGCATGGCATCAATGCCATTTGATCAAGTTCACCGACATTCCACGCACTCACAATCAATCTACGTGAGTCAGGCGTCTTCCTGATCTGTTCAATCACATTTGAAATTTGATCAACCGTCTGTCCATTGATTGTACTCCAGCTACGCCATTGCGCGCCGTATACTGGCCCGAGGTCTCCATTTTCGTCTGCCCATTCATCCCAGATACGCACTCCATTATCTCGCAGATATTCAATGTTCGTATCGCCTTTGAGGAACCAGAGTAATTCATGAATGATAGATTTGAGATGCAATTTTTTTGTTGTCAGAGCCGGAAACCCATCTTTAAGGTCAAAGCGCATTTGGTAACCAAACACACTGAGAGTTCCAGTACCCGTTCTATCGGATTTCATCGTGCCGTGATCTCTGACATGACGCATTAATTCAAGATATTGTTTCATATTTTTTTTAATTATGTCCCTGCTTCGAGCTCAATTTATTTTTTGTATAGGCAAGATAAATCAATATTGAGCCGATAATTATCATTGGAAGAGACAAAACCTGTCCCATTGTTAACCAGTCACCGATCAAATACCCAATATTACGATCAGGCTCCCTGACAAATTCAACGGCACTTCGAAATACCCCATAACCCAAAAGGAAAACGCCGGATACCGCCATTCTAGGTCGTTGCCGACTGGAGTAAAACCACATTATGATGAACAGTAGCAGACCCTCCAATAATGCCTCATATAGTTGAGAAGGGTGTCGGGGTATACCACCGGCATTAGGGAAAACAATTCCCCAGGGAAGAGATGTTGGTGCCCCCCAAAGTTCAGCATTAATAAAATTAGCTATACGTCCAAAAAATAAACCCACAGGTACTACCGGAATCAAAAAGTCTGTAGTGTTAAAGAAGGTCTTGTTGACCTTATGACTGTAATACCAGGTGGACAGGGCCACTCCCAACAAACCACCATGAAAGGACATACCTCCTTGCCAAACCTTCAAAATATCAAATGGATTAGCCAGATAATAAGGCAGATTATAAAAGATAACTGAACCCAGACGACCTCCAAGAATGACTCCTAATGTTGCGTAATAAACCAGATCGCTGACCTGTTCAGCAGACCAATCTAAATCTGGTTTGCTTTTTGCCTTATATTTCAATAAATACCAGGCTAGCAAAATGCCACATATATAGCTGATTCCATACCAGCGAATCTGTAGCACACCCAGATCAATTGCGACTGGGTCAATGTCAGGAAAAATTATCATTGTCAGTCGATCAAACCGAAAACATCGCTTATTCGCTCATATACGGTGATGCAGGACATTGAACAACTACTGATTTTAACTACACGCATACTTTAGTTAGTCGTATTTATTGGTTAAAGAAAGGCTGCCCACTGCCGATATTATCAAAGTATAAGAATACTTAAAAAAGGGAGAGATGTGTGTCTAGTGTACAGACAGCGACCAGTATTAGACTGGAGATCCAGAAAATAAAGGAATTGCCTCCCTTACCGGTCATCGCTCAGCAACTTTTGGGTGCCATCAACAATGATGATACCAGTATTGACGAAATTTCGGAGATCATTCAAAGGGATCCTGTCCTTACATCACGTATTTTGGGCTTATCGAATTCTGCCTTCTTTGGTTTCAATCGCAAGATATATAAGTTAACTGAAGCTATTGTTAATGTCCTCGGACTGGATCTGGTTAGGGCTCTGGGCTTAACAATGGTGATGAGTGGTGTTTTTGATGTACGTAAGTGCCTGGAATTCGATCTGGTTCGACATTGGAGTAGTGCCTTCATGACCGCTGAAATAGCGATGAGCCTATTACCACTAGTTAAAACAGAGGAGGAATTGTGTGAAAGCCAGCTATTTCTATATGGTTTATTACACAACCTTGGTGTCCTCATTCTTGTGGACAAATTTCCTCGTCTAATGACGGACATATTCGTAGCGGCTAAAAGAAACCCGGAAAGACGCCTGGTACATACCGAACATGCTTTATTGGATATGGATCATCACCAGGCTGGTTCGTGGATTGCAGAAAAATGGCAATTGCCGAGCGATGTATCTACGGTCATCGAACATCATCATTACACCGACTATCGTGATATTCACTGGCAAGCCGCAATGATAGTCGGCTTCAGTTCCCGAATGGCACGCAACTGGATACTATGCACCGGTGTTCATGTTCCTGACGAACCTGATGTCATTGAAACCTTGAACTTAAATCAGGAAAAACTGCATAAAGTGGCTACAAAATGTCGAGAAAAGCTTGATGGAATTAACAACATTGCCAAAGAGATGAGCGAATAAGTCACATGTTCCATAATGAAAAAATAGCCGAAGCCACGGGCACCATAAGCCAGCGCTTCCTAATGTTAATTCAGGCAATGTCCGGCATCAGAGGACTCACCTCTATTGCAATCAACGAATTCGAAGAAACTGACCTACTAGACAAGGCTCTGGCTGTCCTGATCCAAAACATCGATTTTGAACGAAGCTCCATTTTTCTTTTAAATAATGACAATGAACTCTATTGCGCGGCAGGTATGGATTGGGATGACCGGATGCAGAAGTCGACAACAGGTAAAAAAGACAGTCATATTTTCAAGTTAGGTCAGGGCATACTCGGACGGGCTGCGGAAACAAAAAAAATCTACTATTGTCAGAACTGTCTTCAGGATGAAAATTATCTTTCATTCATTAATTCCCAGGTGGGAAAGAATGTCGGTTCGATAATCTGTATACCCCTCCTGATTGGAGAAGAGTTGCTTGGCGTCCTCAATGTATCTCACCCAGAATCTTTTTTCTTTCATCCATGGCAAGAACATGTACTCAGTATTCATGCCAATATCATCGCCCAAATGCTATACAACCACCGGCTCATGAAAGACATGGCAACGCAAGTGAATAGCAGAACACAGGAGTTGCAAAACTCACTGGAAGAAACAGAAACTTTAAAGACCAAATACCAGGCATTATCAGTAATTGATGATTTAACCCAAATATATAATCGGCGTTACTTTTTTTCCGAAGTACCTTCCGCCCTGGCACGTGCAATCCGCTATAAGCAGCCTCTTAGTGTCCTTTTTATTGACCTGGATTACTTCAAGTCGATAAACGATAACTATGGGCATGAAGTAGGTGATGATGTTCTCAAAGATGTAGCTTTCGTCCTATCAAATCAATCCAGAAAAGGAGACATACTGGCCCGAATGGGGGGAGAAGAGTTTGCTATGGTCATTCCGAACACTGATATTGATGGTATCCAATTACTAGCGGAAAGGACCAAGGAGTCTGTTTCCGGGCTTAAATGGACGCGTCAGGGTGAATCCTTTGGTGTAACCCTGAGTATGGGTATCTCGGAATTTAAAAGCCCTGGAAACCTTGACCAATCTTCCCTGACTCATATCAACGAAATTGTGCATATACTTGTACGCGAAGCGGATCAGGCTCTCTATCACTCCAAGAATACAGGACGCGACAAGATTACTTTATATCGGAATTTACCCACTGAACCGTCAAAACCCCTGAAAATAAATAACCGATTAATATAAGGTTATTTCAAAGTAACAGGGGAAATATCGCCTTTGTGCAGGCAAATAAACCGAAGCTACAATTTAAAGGCAATTTCAAGGTCAAAAAACGATACTTTAGACCTATTACTTTTTCAGGTTTGGCATACGAGGTCACGAACTAATGCCTAAGGACTGTTAATTAAACAAGCCTCAACTACTTCCTTTTCAAGTTTCACTTGCTCCGACAATAAATTGAATTGATTACGCGCTTGAATGATATTTCCAGAGTGACATAATGTGCGCCTTTAATCTCTTGGACTATGTAGCTAGCTAAGGGGGAGAGCATGGCAACAATTTTGAAAATCTCCTCAGCATAGGCACAAATTTTACTTTTGAGGAAATTGTCGATGACCGCGACGCATGAAAAATTACAGGCCTGGATCGAAAAAATGACCGAACTTTGCCAGCCTGATGCAATTGTCTGGTGTGATGGTTCCGCTGCAGAATACGACCGAATGTGGGATCTGTTAATGCAATCTGGAACTGCTAAAAAACTGAACCCTGATAAGCGTCCGAATAGCTATTTGGTGAGATCCGATCCGGCAGATGTCGCACGTGTAGAAGACCGGACGTTCATTTGTTCAAAGAATGAGCTTGATGCCGGCCCCACTAATAACTGGATTGCGCCAGAAGAGATGAGACTGACACTGGATGGTCTCTATTCTGGATGTATGAAAGGCCGCATCATGTATGTTATTCCCTTTAGCATGGGCCCTATTGGTTCACCTATCGCACACATCGGCGTGCAGTTGACTGATTCTCCTTATGTTGTCACCAATATGCACATTATGACTCGTGTTGGAGAGCAAGTACTCGATATGCTGGGAGAGGAAGGTGAATTCGTCCCCTGTATACACTCGGTTGGCTCACCACTAGTTGAGGGCCAGGAAGACGTGGCATGGCCTTGTAATCCTGATAATCGTTATATAGTTCATTACCCTGAAACACGGGAAATTTGGTCCTTCGGCTCAGGTTATGGTGGCAATGCACTACTTGGTAAAAAATGTTTTGCATTACGAATCGCCTCTGCCATGGCAAGAGACGAAGGCTGGTTAGCCGAACATATGTTAATTCTCAAGATCACAAACGCCGAAGCCGAGGTGAAATATATTGCTGGCGCCTTCCCCAGTGCCTGTGGCAAAACCAATCTTGCCATGCTTACACCTACCATACCTGGCTGGAAGGTTGAAACCATTGGAGATGATATCTGTTGGATGAAATTTGGAAGCGACGGTCAACTCTATGCCATTAATCCAGAAGCTGGTTTTTTTGGGGTCGCACCCGGTACCAGTTTCCAATCCAACGCGAACGCAATGGAGTCGCTAAAAGAAAATTGTATCTTCACCAATGTTGCTGAAACTGATGATGGAGATGTCTGGTGGGAAGACATGACAAAAGAGTCACCCGCCCATTTGATTGACTGGAAGGGCAACGACTGGACACCAGCTTCTGAAAGCCCGGCAGCCCATCCTAATGCGCGTTTTACCGCACCGGCCAGTCAATGCCCGGTAATTGGTGAAGAATGGGAGAATCCCAAAGGCGTTCCTATTAGCGCTATACTATTCGGTGGCCGACGCGCTTCTGTTGTACCACTGGTAAATGAGGCAAGAAATTGGCTGCAGGGTACCTTCTTTGGCTCAATTGTCGCGTCTGAAAAGACCGCAGCCGCAGCAGGTAAGATCGGTGAGTTACGGCGTGACCCGATGGCAATGTTACCGTTTTGCGGTTACAACATGGCAGATTACTGGGAGCACTGGATAAAGATGGGTGAGCGTGATGGTGCCAATTTGCCGAGAATATTCTATGTAAACTGGTTTCGTAAAAATAGTACAGGCGGCTTTATGTGGCCGGGCTTTGGTGAAAATAGTCGAATATTGAAATGGGTCTTTGAGCGTTGTGAAGGCTCAGCCGAAGCTATTGAAACTGCCATTGGTAATTTACCTACGCTTGATGGACTTGATTTTAACGGTCTCGATATCGACGATGATGTCAAAGCCGCATTACTACGAGTTGATATAGATGGCTGGCTTGAAGAAATCCCTTTGATACAGCAATATTATCAGCAATTTGGCGATCGTCTGCCGCATCAATTGACTGAAGAAGTACAGCGACTAAAAACTCAGCTGGAAAACGCCAAACAAGTTGCTGCCTGATAGCGAAGCCCTCTAACACTTGTCAGTACCTGTTTGAATCAATTCTGAGTTAACATATCTTCCATGGAGTCAAATCCTCCATGGAAGTTCAGGAATGAGAATGAAGAACTGCGTGTCCTGTATTCTAATACCAGGTTTCTGGTATCCCTTATGATTAGCACTCTGCTAATCACTAACTTTACAGGTGAAATAATGATTGAAATGACATTAGAAATCGCAGAGAAAATAGCCAAAGCAGCACATAAGAAGGCCTCTCAGATAAAAAAGCCAATGAGCGTCTCTGTTGTAGACGAATCAGGCCGGCTGGTTTACTTCTCACGTGCTGATAACGCCGGGTTCTTTACCTTTGATACCTCAAGAGCGAAAGCGATGGCAGCCGCATCTTTTAAGCGCTCGACCATGGAAATCACAGAACAGAAAGATGCAAACCCTTTACTTTGGTATTCTCTACCCAGTGTCGTTCCCGCTCAGGCTCTGCCCAGCCCCGGCGGTCTGCCCATATTTCGGGACAATCATTTAATTGGTGGTATTGGTATTGGTGGGGGCTCACCGCAGGAAGATCACGAGAGTGCGATCGCTGGTGCAGCGAGTGTAAAGTAAAATATACCGGTTGTTGGGTATTTGCTTTGTCTAATAATATCTTTTGAATCCCGCAGGAAATAAGCGATGCCTATAATTCACATCGTCTTCAGCACAGAGTTTATTTTCGCAACTGGAGCTTATGCCATCATTATCATGCTGGCCCTACCTACATTTGAAAAGGTTCGTAGATACCTGGATCATTCTTTATTGCAATGGCCATGGGATAACATCACCATGCCTTTGCTCCGAGCTTCATTAATGGTGATGTTTATATTGCTGGCCTATCCTGTAATTTTCGGCCTTACTGATGCCCCAGCAATATCTGAGTTATTAAATGCAAAAGAAACAAGGGTGAATTATTTAATCAATCTATTATTTCTTGTCACATTACTTTTCCCTCTCATTCCATTACTGGGTAAATGGGAAGAATTTATTCTTCCCGCACAGGCGATCTCCGCATGTGCCATGTTGTTTTCATGGCTGGCAACAGACCTTGGAAAACAGGATATTCAATATTGGCCCGGCTTATATACCGTCACACTTATTGTTGTGCTTGCACTTGTAACACATAGACTGGCACTGGCAGTTTCTTATTACCTTGGCGACGCAATAGACGAAAAACTTAACGTAAAAGACGCGGGCGAGCTGTTGTCGCGGGCTCTGGTGCTATTTATGCAGAGCCCCGCCATCCTGCTTTTCAGTTCCGCGTTAGGTCGACAACTACCTTAAATAACAGTATGTAGCCACATGCAAAATATCGCTTCCAGGATCAATCTACTTCCTCGAGTACATCTATCTGAACTGGCTTATTTTTAACTTTCTTGTGTTTTTTTAATACTGGCGCCAGATACTTACCAGTGTAGGATGAGGGATGTTTTGCTAGCTGTTCAGGTGTACCTGTTGCTATGATCTCACCTCCGCCATCACCCCCTTCAGGACCAAGATCAATAACCCAGTCAGCTGTTTTTATTACATCCAAATTATGTTCAATCACAACAACCGTATTACCATGATCTCTCAAACGATGTAATACGTGTAAAAGTTGTTTTATGTCATGAAAATGCAAGCCGGTTGTCGGTTCATCGAGTATATATAGAGTTTTACCTGTATCTCGTTTCGAAAGTTCGCGTGACAACTTCACCCTTTGCGCTTCACCTCCGGACAGAGTCGTAGCATTTTGCCCTAGTCGTATATATGAAAGACCTACTTCCATCAAGGTCTGTAATTTACGTGCTAACACTGGTACGGCATCGAAAAATTCGCGCGCCTCTTCCACTGTCATTTCCAAAGCTTCACTTATATTCTTGCCTTTATAGCGAATATCCAGCGTCTCTCGATTATAGCGCTTACTCTTACAAACATCGCAGGCCACATAGATATCCGGTAAGAAATGCATTTCAACTTTTATCAGGCCATCACCCTGGCAAGCTTCACAGCGACCACCTTTGACATTGAAACTAAAACGACCGACTTTATAACCTCGTGAACGAGCTTCCTGTGTTGACGCATATAACTCACGTATGGGCGTAAATAATCCGGTGTAGGTAGCCGGATTCGAACGTGGAGTACGACCAATCGGGCTCTGATCAATATCAACTACCTTATCGAAATTTTCGATTCCTTTTATGGATTTGAAAGGTGCTGGAGTCAAATTTGCCTTATTAATTTCATGAGCACAGATATGATAAAAAGTGTCATTTACCAATGTTGATTTACCGGATCCAGACACCCCGGTAACACATACCATCAGACCAATCGGTATTTCAATATCAATCGACTTCAAATTATTTCCTGTCGCCCCTTTGAGAGTCACCAACTTTTTGCGATTAATTTGAGTACGCAGATCCGGAAGCGCAATTTGCTCGCGGCCAGAGAGATATTTTCCAGTTAACGAGCTCGAATGCGACACGATATCCTCAGGTTGACCCTGTACCACCACTTCGCCACCGTGAATTCCTGCACCCGGGCCAATATCAATAACATAATCGGCAGCAATGATCGCTTCTTCATCATGTTCAACGACTATGACAGTATTGCCAATGTCACGCAGTCGTTTAAGAGTAGACAAGAGACGATTGTTATCACGTTGATGTAAACCAATGGAGGGCTCGTCCAGAATATACATAACCCCCACAAGCCCGGCACCTATCTGACTAGCCAGACGAATTCGTTGTGCTTCTCCACCTGATAAGGTATCAGCACTCCTGTCCAGCGTGAGATAATCTAGTCCCACATTCACCAGAAATTGTAATCGCTCACTCACCTCTTTGAGAATTTTGTCTGCGATTTCCCCTCGTCGGCCTGGCAATTCCAGCTCTTCAAAAAATGCCTGTGCCTTTACTACCGGTAGTTCAGCGATATCGGGAAGCGCATTTTCTTCAATGAAGACATGTCTTGCCGCCTTATTCAAACGTGTACCCTGGCAACTTGTGCAGAGTTGATTAGTCTGATATTTAAGAAGCTCTTCGCGCACCATAACTGAATCTGTATCATGATATCGACGCTGCATATTGGGAATAACACCTTCGAAAGTATGGCGACGTTTTATAAAGCCTCTTTTCCCATTGATGTACTCAAACTCAATTTCCTTTTTTCCACTTCCATAGAGAATTACGTCCTGTATTTTCCTGGGCAGTTGATCAAAAGACGAGTCAATATCAAACTTGTAATGCTTTGATAGAGATTTTATCAATTGATAGTAATATGCATTGCGTCGATCCCAACCGCGAATGGCGCCGCCGGGCAAACTTAGTTCCCTGTTTTGTACTACCCTTTCAGGATCGAATACCTGAACAGCACCCAAACCATCGCAGAGCTCACAGGCCCCTACTGGATTGTTAAAGGAGAAAAGACGGGGTTCCAATTCACTTATACTGTAACCACACTGGGAACAGGCAAAACGAGATGAAAATACGCTCTCGTTTTGCTTCCCATCATCAATAGAGGCAACAATTGCCAGGCCTTCGGATAGACGTACTGCGGTTTCCAGTGATTCAGCCAAACGTAATTTGATATCTGGGCGGACTTTGAACCTGTCTACTACGGCCTCGATCGTGTGTTTCTTGTACAAATCCAGCTTCGGCGCTTCATCCAGCTCATAGACTCGCCCATTAATTCTGGCACGAATAAAACCTTCACTACGTAACTTGTCCAACAATTGAAGATGTTCACCTTTGCGACCCTGAATAACGGGAGCCAATAGCATCAGCCGTTCACCCTCGGGTAACTCAAGAATTTGATCCACCATCTGGCTAATCGTTTGTGCCTGCAAAATAGTATCGTGATCTGGGCAACGGGGCTCACCCACCCTCGCGAATAATAATCTTAGATAGTCATAGACCTCGGTGATCGTCCCCACTGTAGAACGGGGATTATGTGAAGTAGATTTTTGTTCAATTGATATGGCTGGCGATAGACCCTCAATGTGATCCACATCTGGCTTTTCCATCATTAACAGGAATTGTCTTGCGTAGGAGGACAAGGATTCCACATAGCGACGCTGCCCCTCCGCATAGATTGTATCAAAAGCCAGAGAAGATTTGCCTGAGCCGGATAGACCCGTAACAACGATCAACTTGTCTCTGGGGATATCCAGGTCAATATTCTTAAGGTTATGTGTGCGGGCGCCACGTATGTGTATGGTATCCATAAAAAGTTTTTCGCTGAATCCAGAGTAAACTGTTAATATTAAGCCAGTCGTCAGACTAAGGGAAACAGAGTTTACAATAATCAGGAGGCAGCTATGGCACGTGGAGTTAATAAAGTTATTTTGGTCGGAAATCTGGGAAATGATCCTGACATTCGCTATACCGCAGGAGGCGCAGCGGTAGCCAAAATCAGTCTGGCGACAACGGATTCATGGAAAGACAAGGAATCAGGTGAACAGCAGGACAGAACAGAATGGCACAGGGTGGTGTTTTTCGGTCGATTAGCGGAAATTGTAGGTGAATACTTACGCAAAGGTTCACAGGTATATGTCGAGGGTCGACTGCAAACAAGAAAATGGCAAGACAAGAGTGGTAATGACCGATATAGCACTGAGATAGTAGCCAATGAGATGCAGATGTTGGGTGGACGGAGTGGTGGTGGCATGTCAAATAATGATCAGGCCCCTCCATCACAAATGTCTAAAAACCAGCCGAGCTCGGGTTCAGCTCCGGCTACCGATAATGATTTTGTCGATGATGATATACCCTTCTAAACCTTTTGCATGGCAGGTCCTGTCAATTTGGATACTTTATTTTGCAAGAATTCCCACGACAAATAACTCATTGTGATGTTGTAAGCGACGCAAAACAGGCACTTTGATTTGATGCTGAGGCGATGAGCCTGACAATTAATAAATCTAACTTTTGTCGTGGTTTATCGGTGTGGGTCTACCAATGACATATCCTTGTGCATAATTAACCCCTATATCATTCAATATTTTTAATATTTCTTTATTTTCGACAAATTCTGCTATGGTTTCTTTGCCCATTACCTGACCGATTTCGTTTATTGATCGCACCATTGCAAAATCAATGGGATCTTTGTGAATATCTCGGATAAAAGAACCATCGATCTTAAGGAAGTCCACAGGTAAATTCTTGAGATAATTGAAAGAAGACACACCCGTACCAAAATCATCCAGGGCAAACAGGCAGCCTATCTTCTTCAGTGCATCTATGAACTGAATAGCTGCCCCTAGATTTGCGATTGCAGCCGTTTCCGTTATTTCAAAACATATCTTCTCTGGAGGAACAATATTCTCTTCAATCTCTTGAAGCAAATAATCAAGAAACCCAGCGGCCCCCATAGAGTGACCAGAAAGGTTTATTGAACAAATAGCAAGATTGTCTAATTCCTGTTTATCTCCACTTAGCCAATTCAGCGCAGTTTTGACCACCCATCTATCTACTTTCTCAGATAAACTATATCGCTCGGCCGCGGGTAAAAATGCGCCAGGATAGATCAGATTTCCATCATCTCCCTGCATTCGTAATAGTAGCTCATAATGTTTGCCACGTTTCTTATCAGCTTTGCTGTCGAGTAAACTTATTGCCTGCTTTTCTAGACGAAAAAGATCTTCTTCTAATGCCTGGTTAATCTTTGACACCCATTCCATTTCACCGCGACGGCGATTAAGTTCTTTATCATCTGAATAGTAGACATGTATTCTGTTTCGCCCAGCATCTTTCGCTGCATAACATGCCGCATCTGCCGCACTAAGAATATCAGTCAAACTACCGCTGTTTGCTCGCATGGGTACTAAACCAATACTGACCCCTAATACAAAACGCTTTCCTTCCCAAACAAAGCGTAAAGTTTCTACACATCGAAGCAATTCTTTTGCAACACGCTTAGCTTGCTCGATTGAACAATGTTCAAGCAATACTGCGAACTCATCCCCTCCCATTCGCGCCAAAGTGTCTCTTTTGCGAACAACCGTATTTAGAATATCGCTAATACGACGTAAAAGTTCATCGCCTGCAAGGTGACCACAGGTATCATTGATGACTTTGAATTGATCCAGATCCAGGTAACATAATGCGTGGTCAGCATCGTCAGGTTCAGAGTTCAAAACGCGTCTTAGCCGTTTCTCAAATTCAACCCTGTTGATTAAACCGGTTAATGCATCATGATTTGCCTGATACTCAAGCTGCTCCGAAAGTATTCTCGCTTCCGAAATATCTTCGCAAGTAACAAGTACGCTAGGCTTGTCTGTCTCTAGTTCTATAGAACGCATAGTGGCTCTAACCCATATGGCATCACCAAACTTGTGCAGCATCCTGACTTCACATTTTTGTACTCTGTCAGGATGTTCAATACAATTTTTCAATTTCTGTGTGTACAAGACACTTTCATCTGTATGGGTAATACTAATAACAGGTTTACCTACCAAATCCTCAACATGAAAACCAAGATGATCTGCTCCGTACCTGTTAATCGACAATATATTGCCCCTGCTTGTGTTTCATTCTGAATTCATATTCAAAACTTTCTCTTTCTTCATTTAAAATACTTTCATGTACACCCAAATCCTCTGGATGGAGTAAGTTTTCGAAAGTAGAAAGGCCGGGTTCCAATTCATCTTCAGAATATCCCAACATACGTTTCCACCTGGGAGACCAATAACATTCATTAGTCTTCAAATTCAAATCCCATAGACCATCTTGAGTCGCTTCCATTGCCAATGCGAATCTCTCTTCATTGTCCTTCAGACTTCTATCTGCAGTGTAACGCTCAATAGCACCACCAATAATATGGGTCATTCGATCGATTACCCGTGAGACATAAAAATCAGGCGCGCCTGTTTCTCTCGAGTAGATAGTAAAGGTTCCTAGCAAATTATCGTCACCAACAATGATTGGGTTAACAGTACAAGATCTTAAATTATTAATCCGAGCCATCTCTCGGATACTTTCTCCAAGAGGAGATTCAAAAATATTCATGATTGTGACGCGTTTAGCCAGATAAGCCGCCTGACCACTGGGTCCTGAGTTCAGGCCAATTTCCAATCCACCTCCATTTTCGAGACTTGAAACATCCAGACTCGGGGATGCAACATTACATAAAAAGTTACTTTTTTTGTCTAATAAATATATTGAACCATAAAAACCATTAAGTTTAATTTCGATATTCAATATCAAGTCTTCTAACAAATCAGGTAAGGAAGGAGAACTATCAATCATTTGAAAAGCATGATTTTCCAATGCAAGTAAACTCTCTGCCTTTTCTTTTTTACTGGTTTCCCGAATGGAGCGTATACCGTAGGCTAGATTCTCTCCCATACTCACCAATAAATTCATTTCTTCTTCATCGAAAGCTTCCGCTTCTACCGAAGTTATTACCAGCACGCCGATAGTCGTTCCTCTTGAGTTTAATGGCAATCCTAATGCTGACTTGTGACCGCGCATTAATACTTCATCGCGCCATTCGATTTTATTCCCCATATCGTTAGCATTGCGTATGACATATGGCCTGCTTGTTTGTAAGACTTTCTCGGCCAGGCGTTTATCCAGTGGCTTATCCTCCGATTCATACAATTTCTCAGACAACTCTTGCTCTTCCGTGGCGTAGGAAACCAGGCCAATGGTCTCATTATCGTTCATATTCGCATAACCGACCCACGCCATACGATACCCACCAACCTTGACTGCAATTTCGCATACAGATTGCAGTAACTGTGATTCATTCTGTTCCTTTACAAGAACGTTATTACATTCACCCAATACGCGTAATGCACGATTTGTTTTTGTAAGAGCAGCTTCTGTTTGCTTTCGTGTGGTTATATTTGAGCTCACCACATTAATCCCTTTAACAATATTGTTTTTTATTTCAGGGTGATAAGTGAGCTCAAATGTATTTTTTACTCCATCAGGTTTTACCAAATCATATTCAAACCGTACATCCTTGCCCTCTAAAGCATCTAGTAAATAGGGCTCGATCTTTTTATATCCATCATTGCCCAAAATTTCGTTCATACTCTTACCTACCAATGACTCCGCACTTAAACCTAATTCCCTTTCAAACTCGTTATTACCTGAACAGAATCGTAACTTATCATCAACAAATGAAATGCAGACTGGCACTGTGTCTGTAATCATTTGTGTTTGTTTTTCCCGAACTCGAATTTGCTCATGGGCAATAGTTAAATCGGAAATATCATTTACAATACTGAATGCGCAACCTGTTCCGTCAACATCAATTAAAGTAGAAGACATCAAACACGGAAAAGTCGTACCATCTTTGCGTTTTGTAAACATTGAATAATTTGCAACACTTCCTTCAATTTTTAATCTCTGAACATACTCTCTACATTCTTTTTCAGAGACCCAGAACATGGTTCCATTGCCATTCTCTATTAAATCAACTCGGGAATAACCAGTCGTTTCCAGCACTGCATCATTAATATCCAGAATTTTGCCGTCATTAAGTCGTATAATGATCACGCCGTCAGGACTGGCGTTTACCGCCTTATTGAAATTGAATCGTGACTGTTGCAAGGCCAGATCGGCCTGTTTTCTTTCAATAATCCGTCCCATTTGAATTCCAATGGGTATAACTATCTCCAACAGCCTTTTATTTTCGGTAACATTTCTATCGTTAAAAAACTCTAGAACCGCAACCACACTGTCACCAACAAGCACAGGAAAACCAAAAGCGCTTACTACATTTAGCTTCTCTCCAGTAACAGCTCTCGGAAAATTGTCGTCTTTTGTGATGTCTTCGATCCATACTGGTTTTTTCGAAACAAAAATTCTGCCAGGCAAACCAACTTTCTCATTAAAACTGATTTTTTCGGATAGTCGCCTTAAAACACGATATTTTCCTGGCGAATCGAGGTGCCATACACGGGTGCTCTCAAGAAACTCTTTTTCTTTATTTAATATATAAGCATGCCCTACTGGCCAATTACAGTATCTACATATTTCATCAAGTGAGACTTGAAGGGCATGTTCAATCCCTGAGGCTTCATTCGCCGCTTCTGTGATTTTTTGCATTAGACTGATTGAACGATTTTTTTCATTCAACTCCGCCTCTGCTTCTTTCCTTGCCGATATATCATGACCAACGACAAAAATACATTTCTCGCTTTCGTATTCTATGACATTGCACGAGAGAAGCATTTGAATATCTTGTCCATTCTTTGCCTTAATTACCGTCTCAAAATCGGCATGCTGTCCAAACTCATTTAACTTTTTTATCAGAACTTCCCTGTCACCAGTGTTGCGATATAAATTATCTGTAGTTGTGCCTATAAGATCTTCAATTTCATAGCCAGCAATTCGAGTACAAGCCCTGTTAGCCATTTTAATCATACCGTCGTGTAGTCTTGATATGATCATAATATCGACACTGTTTTCAAAAATGCTCCGATATCTATCCTGAGATTCCCGTAAGGCTTCGGACACGTCAAATAACCTGGTAATGTCTCGCACAATTATGACAACCCCAACTATCAGACCTCCTTCCAAAACCGGATCAAGTTTGGAATGACAATACCTTCTACCTAAAGCTGGAATCATGAACCATTCATCATATTCGACATGTTCGCCTTTTAAACAACGGTCAAAAGGTCCTTTGACAATGTTATGAAATGTTTCCTCGCCAATGATATCAGGACAATACTGCCCTATTATTTCACTGCGATCTAAAGCACGTAACTCTGAATACTTTTTATTCACTGCTCTATAATAGTAGTCCCTATCGATATAAAGCATCATGTCATCAGTAGATTCCACAATTTTTTCAAAGCGCTGCATCTGCGTTTGAGTCGCCTTAGTCTCAATAATAAGGCCAACTAATTCGCTAACCTTATCCAGCAGTTTTCTCTCAAATTCCGTCGGCAAACAATTGTTTTGAAGTAATATCACTACACAACAATTTGACTCGTTGCGTTTTGAATGAACTGCACATGTCCAAAATACCTCGATATTATTCTGTTTAGCAAATTCTCTATAATCTTCAGAAATCGAACTAGCAGCGATATTTTCGACTATTTTGGAATTGTACAGGTATGTTTCTACTGAGCTCATGGAGCTATAAAATTCGTCTAAAAATAATACGGCGTCTTCAGATAGACTTGGAGCGATACTCAGATGAAATTGTTTTCTGTCCGCGCCCTGAATAAACAATGTCATATATGATTTCGGTATGATTTCTTCAACCATGGAGCTTATGGTTGTGAGTATTTCTTTTTGTCCTACATTTCTCGCAAGTAACTGCAGAATCTTCTGATCAATATGATGCAAAAACTCGTTATTCTTTTTTTGCGTTAAATCTCGCACCGAAGCACATGTATAAATGTCACCATCCAACTCAACGAGGTTTGATGTGACTTCCACCCTGATTTCTCTATTATTTTTCGCTCGTAATGTGGACTCAAATGTAATTGCTTTGGTTGGATAATTACCGACAGTATTCAGATACGAACGTCGATTCTCAGGTGTGAAGTTTTTATCAATATCAAAACTACTTAAGTTAAGCAGTTCCTCTCGTTCATAACCTAGTAACTTGCATGCAACATTATTTACATAGATGAATTTTCCTTCCTCATTTATCCAGACAACGGAATCACCTGCATTATCGATGAGTGTTTGCGCAATATTTAGCTGTTTTTCTGATTGCTTGGAATCTGTAATGTCACGAATGATTCCTCCTATCCAAATACTTTCCTCTCCTTCTCCTGATTTACAAGTTGCGCGTTCTCTGAACCAACGTAACTGTCCATCTGCATGTTGAATTCGATATTCAATTACATAGTCTTGTCTTTCGGAAATAGCCGTATCAATAACCCGTTTAATTCGCTCACGATCACTAGCTTCGATATGAGCGCTATAATCTTTTGAGCCATGTGTCACTAATTGATGGGAGGGGATACCCAGAATTTTTTCAATCCCTTCGCTAAGATAAGTAAATGACCAATAGTCGCTAGCATCACTTCGAAACAACACACCAGGAACTTCTTTTATCAAATTATGAAATTGTTGTTCCTGCAGTTCCAATCCTGCTTTCACAGACTTTAGTGCCGTTAATTCATCAAGAACGCGTTCAGTAGTATCTTTGATAAAGCAGTAATAATGAACACTGGATGTATCCGATTCGAGTCCTTTTACCATCAGTAGCTGCTTGTAAAAAACTGATTTGTTTTTCCGGATTCCTCTGAACTCGCCTTCCGATCTTCCAGTATCCAGCAGTTCCTGATAGTTCTGCTCACCAATTTCCAGATCATCAGAATGAACTGTTTCACGCCAGCTCATGCCTATCATTTCCTCTTGTGTGTATCCGCAAACCTCTGCATATGCCAGATTCACACTCAAGTAACGACCGTGGTAATCAACTCGAGCGATACATTCAAATGTATGAGCGAAAATGTCCTGTAGGGAGTCAGGCAATTCTGAGGATCTATTTTCAGTTTTGGTTTTGTCCGGATTGTCTCTCATGTCATCTGACGTTTATTATTTTTAGAGGTCAATGAACCTCTCTTCAGGGTGTTAATAATTATCCCCAATAGCAGTTGAAATTTCTAAACAGGCCATATGAAAACTACCGGAAATGGCTTCTGTTTACTTATCTGCAAGGTTTATTCCATATATAATAATGGGACTATACTACTGATTATACTAGAGTATTATTTAGCTGTGACGAAAACTGTTAAAATTCAAGGCCCGAAATGCCAGTGGAGTCAGAATATTGGCCTTCGATTTTATAGAAAACGGGCAATCTGTTAATGTAATGCAAACAATACTACATACTGGGAAAATGGGGACTACGAGATGTCGATAATCACTGAGGTTAATTTACTAAAAAAGCGTCGCACGAAAATTATTGCTACGATTGGGCCTGCCTCGAGTTCCTCATTGACCATCAGGGATCTTATAGAAGCTGGCACTAATGTATTTCGTCTGAACATGTCACACGGAGATCATGCCAGCCACAGTGAGGTATATAAAAATATTCGGGAAACCGCTAACGATCTGGATCAACCAGTTGCAATACTGGCTGATCTTTGTGGTCCGAAAATTCGGACAGGAAAATTTGAGAACGGTCAAATTGAACTTGAGTCCGGCGATACCGTCACCGTTACTACCCGTGATGTTGTAGGTGCAGAGAAACTCATTCCTTCTCAATACGAATCACTGTCAGATGATGTGATTGCTGGTAGCAGAATATTGCTAAGTGACGGTGAATTAGAGTTTCAGGTTGAGGCCGTAGAGGGTACTGAAATTACCTGCCGGGTTGTTTACGGTGGTGTTTTGAAGAATCACAAAGGAATTAATCTACCGGGAGTAAAAGTATCTGCACCTTCTCTTACAGACAAAGATAGAGAAGATGCAACTTTTGCTCTTGAGCTCGGAGTCGACTTTCTGGCACTTTCTTTTGTCCGTTCTGCAGATGATATTCATGAGCTAAAATCGATAATCAATGACACTGGAAAAAACGTCCATGTAATCGCCAAAATTGAAAAACCAGAAGCTTTAGAGGACGCAGCTAACATTCTCGATGCCGCCGACGGTATCATGGTTGCTCGCGGTGACCTGGGAGTGGAGTTATTACCAGAACAGGTGCCAGTCGCTCAAAGTCAATTGATAGACCTCGCCAGATCGAAATTTAAACCCGTCATTGTTGCGACACAAATGTTGGAATCCATGATAAATAACGCTCGCCCTACCCGTGCGGAAGTCACTGATATAGCACATGCGGTTACCTTGGGGACTGATGCCGTCATGTTATCAGCAGAAACCGCTGCTGGATCATTTCCAGTGGAGGCCGTAGAAATGATGGATCGTATAGCCAGACAAACAGAATCGTATCTCTGGAAAACCGGAGCCTATGGCGAAAACAAACGCTATCTTGATTCCACATCGGACAATGTGTGGGACGTTATCGCTGGCGCCACAGCGCACATGTCCAAACAATTACATGCACATGCAGTCTTAGTTATCTCACAAAGCGGTATGTCAGCTGCAACAATGAGTTCAGCCCGACCTGCCGCACCTATACTGGCCATCACTTCCCGACCTGAGGTTTGTCGCAAAATCTCGATGTTATGGGGAGTCGTACCGGTACTCGACGAAGAAACTGGTTCTGTAAACCCGAATCAATTGGCCAGACGTGTAGCACAGGAACAAGGACTCGCTGATGCCGGCGACTATGTCCTATTAGTAAGAGGCTTTCATAGCGACCCGGACTTAAATGCACCTACAATCACAACGGTGGCCATTTAATGGATTATTGCAAAACCAAAATTGAATTTTAGTTTAAGAGAGATAACAGCTTATACATTTACCGTTTAAAATAAACTGGTAAGGCACCATCAGCTGCCGTTTGATACTTCACGCTAAAATCTGAAAGGCCTGAAATGGCTTCTTCCATATCCGTATCTTCACGTACATGAAATGAACTAATACCACAACGTTGCATATAAAATAGCTGATCTCGCAGGACATCCCCTACTGCCCGAATATCACCTTCATAGCTATGATGATCCCTTAGAATCCTGGCATGCGAATATCCGCGACCATCCTTAAAGGCAGTAAAATTTAGCGCCACTATGTCAAAAAACTTCAAATCTTTTGCGACATCTTCCGTTTCATCATCGCCGTTAACGCAAACCCCCAAACGACCTTCTCTAGCTATCAGATCTTCTCTGTGAATCAGCCAATAAGAAAAAGGCACGATTATATCCCCGCTCGGTAATTTGTTTTCAATTTCCGTTGCGTCTATTCGCTGCCAGCTATCTTCGATTATTTCTCGATCTTTAATAACCCGCAACAGCCACCTCCTTTTCCACAGTTTCTACTGGTGGATAAACACGCTCCTTAAAAGGCTTAATACCGATACGTTTATAGGTATCAAGAAATTTTTCTTCTTCAACACGCTGTTCAACATAAACATCAAGAATTTTCTCAATGGTATCCGCAACCTTTTCTTTTTCAATGGCAGGCCCCAGACGGTCACCCAACGCCGCATCATTTTCTGCAGTACCACCCAGTGTTAGTTGATAAAATTCGACACCCTTTTTATCAACACCCAATATTCCGATATGTCCAACATGATGATGGCCACAGGCATTCATACAGCCAGACATCTTTACTTTTATGTCACCTATATCGTGCAGATAATCAAGATCTGAAAACTTCTCGTTTATCTGTTTGGCTATGGGAATTGAGCCTGCATTTGCAAGTGAACAAAAATCCAGGCCTGGACAACAGATCATATCCGTCAATAATCCGATATTAGGCGTGGCTAGATTTTCGGTCGATAAAGCCTGCCAAACTGAATACAAATCTCCCTGTTTGACGTTTGTCAGTACCAGGTTTTGATCATGGGCGACTACGATTTCATCATGACTGTACTGTTCGGCGATATCTGCAATTAAGTCCATCTGCACATCGCTGGCATCTCCTGGCGCAGCTAATGGCGCTTTCAGAGAAACAAACACCGCTCGATACCCGCTTACCTTGTGGTCACGCACATTACGTTTTACCCAATTAGCGAAAGGCTTGTTAGTCCGAAGGTATTTGTCAAAACTCGTATCCTGGTCAGCTTTTTCATCATATTCAGGCGCTGAGAAAAATGACTTTACCCGATCGATTTCTTTTTGATCAAGTAACAACGCTGAGTCTTTAACTCGCAACCATTCTTCTTCAACCAGTTCGGCGAACTTGTCTGCGCCAAGTGAATTAACCAGTATTTTGATGCGAGCTTTATAAATATTATCTCGACGACCGTAACGATTATACACACGCAAAATCGCTTCAAGATAAGATAGCAAATCCTTCTTTTCCAAAAACTCTTTAATAAATGCGCCTATGTATGGCGTTCGACCCAGGCCACCACCAACTAGTACCTTAAAGCCATGCTCTCCTTGCTCGTTTTTCACAAGATAAAGACCAATATCATGTACGGTGACGGCAGCCCGATCATGTGTCGCGCCACTAACCGCAATTTTGAATTTACGAGGTAGAAAAGAAAACTCCGGGTGCAGGGTTGACCATTGTCGAATAATTTCACAATAAGGTCTGGGATCTTCAATCTCATCTTCAGCAACGCCAGCCAGGTGGTCGGCTGTTGTGTTACGAATGCAATTTCCGCTTGTCTGAATGGCGTGCATTTCTACGCTGGCAAGATCTGCCAGAATGTCAGGCACGGCTTCCAGCTCTGGCCAGTTATATTGAATATTCTGGCGGGTGCTAAAGTGAGCGTAGTTTTTGTCATACTTGCGCGCAATGTGCGCGAGCATATGGAGTTGGCGCGAATTCAGGAGACCGTAAGGAATCGCAACTCGCAACATATGCGCATAGCGCTGCTCATACAAACCATTCATGAGCCTTAAAGGTCTATAGTCGTCTTCACTTAACTTACCAGCGAGAAATCGCTGAGTTTGATCTCGAAACTGAGCGACGCGCTCATCGACTATGGTTTGATCATATTGATCGTATTTGTACATCTAAATCTTCCTGGCCCTCAAGCATATTTCCAATTTTTGGGGCAGGGATATTAACACACTGCGTTATTCTAAAAAATACTAGATTCAACTATCTAAATAACATATTTGCATATAACGCACCTTAGAATCTGGTGCATTCGGTCACTCGCTAATTGACCGTAGACATGGTTTTCATGGCACCTATTATTTAGTGAAAAAATTAGCTTAATAGCTAAGTTATCGCCTACGACTGTAGTTTCTCTCAGTATTGTTGAAATCTACTTCGTAGCGGCTCATGGTGGAAAGAGCCCTGGGACAAATGACTCAAGTGCCCAGTGAGCAATTTAAGCTCGCCTGATATGAGCATATTGAACCAAACAGTGGGAAGAAAGGTTATCGCCGGTAAAGACGGCGAAAAATGCTTCAGACGGGAATCGGGTATAGCTGGGATTTAGTGATAGCGTGCCAGTAAGGCCCGACCTTTCCTGGTCAAATAGTCTTCGGCGTCGATAAACCCTAGCTTTTTGGCCCGCGCCATCAATTCGCCAAGTTGTCTGCGAGGCAGATACACCCTGCCATCACCGTAACGGAGCTGCAGGATTGCCGCGATTTGCGATTCTGAAATCTCGGGCTGGGTCAAATTTTGAGTAGCATTTATCACAGTCTTGTGCTCTTTAACTAATTGTTTTATATAACTTTAATTTGACTATATTGTTTTAATAAATGATCAAACGTTATTCACTTACAAGCTATAAGTTATCTATTATATTAATAATATTATATAACTAACTGTATTAAAAGGTATTTATTTTAAAAATTTCAATAAATGCTGACTAGACACACGAAGCTGAACATTCATCTGGTTCTCGCCAGCTTTATCATCAATCAATCAGTGTAGCTGAGCCTGCACATTCCCGGGCTACTGATAGCAAATAAAGCCGGGCTAGAAATCAATCCGAGAGATGTTGTTTAGCAAGGAAATCATGCGTCTGTATTTCTATTAAACGACTGGTGGTCCGCTTGAAGGGTTGGCTTAAACGTTGACCTGTGTAAAGTTGTTCCGCTGTTGTTTCCGCACTGAGAATAAGTTTCACATTACGATCGTAAAACTCATCAACCAGGGTCAGGAAGCGCTTCGCCATATCATTTTGACTCTCATTCATCTGCGGTACATTTGAAATCAAAACAGTCTGGTATAAACGAGCAATTTCGATGTAGTCACCTGGTCCGCGTGGCCCATCACATATAGCCAAAAAATCAAACCAGACGACTCCATCTGCGCAGCGTATGGTCTCTATTTGGCGGTGTTCTATATATATTGGCTGACTAACCCCTCCCGTATCTGGTGCCAGGTGTTGAAAATTTTCTAATAGCATTCTTTCAGCACGCTCATCCAGTGGATGATGATAAATCTGTGCTTTATCGAGATAACGCAATCGATAATCGATACCTTCATCAACATTAATAATATTTGTATGCTTATTCAACAATTCTATCACCGGCAAAAATCGTTCTCGTTGCAGGCCGTCCCAATATAATTTATCGGGGTGTTCGTTGGATGTTGTTACGAGTATTACTCCCCTTTCAAATAGAGCCTTGAACAGACCTCCAAGCAACATGGCATCAGTAATATCAGACACATGAAACTCATCAAAACAAATTACCTTTGCCTTCTCAGAGATATTTTTTGCGATAAGCTGCAAAGGATCCTGAATTTCACCAAGGGCTTTCAACTCTCTATGCACCATGCGCATAAATCGATTGAAGTGCATTCGTATCTTTTCTTCAAAGGGCAAACAATCGTAAAAGGCATCAATTATCCAGGTTTTACCGCGACCTACTCCACCCCAAAAATACAAACCTTTAGTCTGGCTATGATGACCATTGGAAAATCTGTTGAACAAATTTTCCAAAATTCCACTGGATACGCCATCGCTGGCAAGCAATTCTTCATATAAAGCCTGCGTATATCCCACAGCATCACGCTGACTCTGGTCAAAAGTAAAAACTCCTGAATCGAGATCCTGTTGGTAACGCTCTAAGGGTGTTTTTATATTCATTCCTGGTATGTATTGGAATCCAATTCTGCAATTACACTCTATCGATGCTGGAGACTTTAATATTCAGCAATTATCTTTAAAACAGAGGGAATACTAAAAATATGCTTTTTACAACAGCCGGTAATAGTATCATGTCTACACTATGCTTATAGCTCTGGGAATAATTGCTTTATTGATAATCATATTTGCGCCGCAATTATGGACAAGATACATTTTCAAGCGCTACAGCACCGAACTCGAACAGTTACCGGGTTCCGGCGGTGAACTCGCCCAACACCTTATTGATAAATTTAATTTGGACTGAATAAATGTCGAGCAGACCGATTCTGAGGGCGATCATTACGATCCTGAAGCTAGAACCGTGCGGCTTTCCCCTGGAGTCTATAATACAAAATCCCTAACCGCTGTTGTTGTTGCTGCCCATGAAGTTGGTCATGCATTACAACACCACTGTGCTTATCGACCGCTCTATATGCGATGGCGCCTGGCCAGAATTGTTGCCGTAAGTGAAAAGATTGCTGCAATGATGCTCGTCGCTTTCCCATTCGCTGCGATATTGACAAAATTGCCTCTTATCGGGGGATTAATGTTCTTCTGCGGCATAATGATATTGTTTTTGCCTGTGATGTTTCACCTCATCACCTTGCCAGTAGAACTGGATGCAAGCTTTAATCGTGCTTTGCCTATATTGAAACAGGGAAATTATCTTCCAGACTCCGCTATGCCCATAGCGAGAAAAATTCTGATGGCTGCTGCACTGACTTATGTTTCGGCTTCGCTCGCCAGCGTTCTTAATTTCTACCGATGGCTGGCATTTCTGCGCCGATAAAAAATTAGAATAAGCTTTGTTGAGTGCCTGCAAGTTGCGGTCTTTGAAATTGATCGCAAGACAGAACTAATCGTTTACGATTAAGTTTGTTTAATTTGCTGCTATGTTCAAAGCGCTTTCTGATCAAACTCGCAAAAACACCCTGCCCCCGCATTCTAGTATGAAAGCCTGCATCATAATCTTTACCGTCACGCATATCCTGAATCAAACTCATCACATGATCTTTCTTAAGTGGCAGGTGTAATGCCAGCCACTCTCTGAATATCTCTTTGACTTCGTGGGGCAGCCGCAGCATCACATAAGCGGCACTTTGCGCTCCGGCATCCGCACAGGTTTCCAATATATTTTCCATCTCAGCATCATTTACACAGGGAATAATCGGAGCAAACATGAGTCCTACAGGAATACCTGCCTCGCTTAAGGCCTTAATGGTCTCCACTCGCCGATATGGACTACTGGCACGAGGTTCAAGTGATTGCGCCAATTCAGTATTCAAAGTTGTCACAGAGATGAATACTTGAATCAAATTCTTTTCCGCCATCACTGAAAGCAAGTCAATATCTCTCTGTATCAGCCACGATTTAGTGACAATTGTCAGAGGATGTTGATATTGCTCTAGAACTTCAATAATGCTTCTCGTGATTTTGTGACCACGCTCGATAGGTTGGTAGGGATCCGTGTTGGTGCCCATCGCAATAGGCTTGCATATATAGTTCTCATTCGACAATTCTTTCAATAATATTTCAGAAGCATTGACCTTGGCGTATAACTTTGTTTCAAAGTCGATCCCAGGCGAGAGGTCGAGATAGGCATGACTAGGTCTTGCGTAACAATAATTGCATCCGTGTTCACAACCACGATAAGGATTAATGGACAAATCGAAAGGAATATCCGGGGAATTATTTGATGTGATAATTGAACGAGCTTTTTCCTCCTTAACTGAAGTAGCAACCTTGCTTACTTCATTTAGGCTACCCCAATCATCATGAAAATCTTCGCGTTTAAAATCCAGATATCGAGCATCATTTTTATTCGTTGTACCTCTACCTTTAATCTTTTTATTCTCAAGCTTCACTTGTTATTGCAACTCAATGTAGTCTACTTATCGAGTGCTGTAATTCTGTCAGGCGCGATTGAATAGACTTACAGTCTTGCGCTTCAGGGTTCAATACAAGATAACGTTGAAAATCCTGGCTCGCAGCCCGAAAACAGTCCAATTGGTCATATATGCAAGCGCGATCACGTAAAGCTTCCGGCGAATCTGGCTCAAGAATTAAATGCAGGCTGGTAAAGGGCAAGGCATGATGATAATCATCAACTTCTATATAGATATTTTTTAAATTGCGTAATACCCGAACAAGAATTTCCTTATTGGTTGCAGGCTGAAGCAGTTCCTGCAGATTCCAGCTATCTCTTCTTTGATCAGAATAATGTTCAAGACGTTCTAGCAAATCTGACTCTTCGAGCACGACTCCACCAGAGAAGGGGTCAACTACTATTTCCTTTTCTTCAAAATTAAATTTAACCAGAAAGTGCCCCGGGAAAGATACGCCGCGCATGGACAAGCCCAGGCATTTACCTATTTCCATATAGAGTAGAGACAGGCTTATGGGTATCCCCAACCTTCTGTCCAGCACCTCATTGAGAAAACTGTTCCTTGGGTCATTGAAATTACGCCAATTGCCACTAAAACCAAGTTGATTGAAAAGATAATCATTCATACTACTAATAATGGACTCAGCTGAGGAAGCATCCGTCAAAATCTCTTTCAATTCAGAAGTCATGTCGCGCAGAATGGACAGACAACTATGAATATCCAGCTCCGGGTATTCTATTCTGGCGATATAAAAAGCGGCTTCAGTCAGATTGATATTCTCATCCGACCCAGAGACAATATCATTAAAGTATTGACTGACTATCGTGTTCATATTCTATATGGTGACATTATTACAAATTCTGCCGAAATGAGATGAATTTTCAAGACTTAATATTACCTCCCATAGTAACCGACATTGTACTAATCGTCCTCTTGCTTCTGGTTATCTGGATTGCAATACGCACCTCAGCACAGAGCAAAGATAAAGAGAACATCATTCGTCTTGAGACCAAACTCGACGAATACGCCAAACGAATCAGTAGTCTGGATGAAAAACTCAATGAGCTGAAACTGGAACAGCTAGACGCTATTGCTCAGTTACGTGAACGCCTGGTTGGATCTTTCTCCGAATTAAGAGAAGAACTGAGGCAAATCCTTGCTGAGCACAATACGAAATTTGAGCAACGCCAGAATGAAGCGATAAAGAATCTGCTCGAATCACTGCAAAGTGGCATGACTAACATACAAAAACAGGTAGGCGAATACCTGACTCGTAACAGTGATGATATTGGTAAAAAAATGACCGGGTTAACGGAAAAAACCGACCAACGTTTGAAGGAAATTAGTGGCCAGGTTGAGAAACGCTTAGCCGAAGGCTTTGAAAAGACCAATGTAACATTCTCGGACGTTCTTAAACGCCTGGCATTGATTGATGAAGCGCAAAAGAAAATTACAGAGCTATCTAGCAACGTTGTGGGTCTACAGGAGATTCTGGCCGACAAAAGTTCACGAGGCGCATTTGGGGAAGTGCAACTTCATTCATTGGTCCGCAATGTACTTGCCGAAGCTGACTATCAGCTTCAATATACATTGCCCAACGACAAAATCGCAGACTGTGTTTTATTCCTGCCAGAACCAACCGGTATGCTGGCAATTGATTCGAAATTTCCATTAGAAGCCTATCGTCGCATGACGGATACCGATGCTTCTGAAATAGAGCGTAAAGCTGCCGAAAAACAATTCAAACGAGACATCCAGAAACATATAAAGGACATCTCATCAAAATACATTTTACCCGGAACCACTTCGGATGGTGCAGTCATGTTTATTCCTGCTGAAGCTGTGTTCGCGGAAATTCAGGCACATCACGCAGATCTGGTCGACAAGGCTCACGCAGCACGCGTCTGGATGGTCTCTCCTACGACACTGTGGGCCATCGTAAATACTGCACGAGCCGTAATAAAAGATGCAGCCACCCGCGAGCAAGTGCATATTATCCAGGAACATCTGAGGTATCTGGACGATGATTTTGAGCGTTTCCAGGATCGTATGAATAAGCTTGCCACCCACATCAAGCAGGCACACGATGATGTTGATAATGTAAATAAGTCCGCCAAAAAAATAAGCTCGCGCTTCAAGAAAATTGAACAGGTGGAGCTTGAAAATGAGGAGCAGGACCCAGTTCCACTTATAGCTGTAGACGATCAAGGCGAAATAACCTAGTATTTCACTCTAATTCTAATATTCTCTGGTTTCTCAATAGCTAACGAGAACTATCTGAAATTTGATTAAGGAATTGAAATTGATTCTGGAGCGCGAGGCCTACCCGGTGGGGTATACACAATGCAGAAGCTGAAAGCGATAATTTTTGACATGGATGGCACCCTGGCAGATACAGAGGACATTCATCGACTGGCCTTTAATCAGGCATTTACCGAATTTAATTTTGACTGGCAATGGTCCGTCGAAGAGTACAAAGATCTCCTGTCTATTTCCGGAGGAAAAGAAAGGATCCGTAATTACCTCCAGCTAAAACAATATGTCCCGGGTGAAAACATAGATATATGGCACTTCGCCGAATCAGTACATACGCGCAAATCCGAAATTTATCGGGAAATGTTAATCGACGGCCATATTCAACTACGCCGGGGTGTTAAGCGATTAATCAACGATGCAATAAAAAATGAAATCACTCTTGCCATCGCTACCAGTTCCTCACAAAAAAATGTGGAAACACTTTTGTTGAATGCATTGGGTGAAAATGCACTTTCGTTATTTTCCGTTATTGTCACGTCTGATATCGTCGAGGACAAAAAACCCTCTCCTGCTGTTTACCAGATGGTTCTTGCCGAGCTTGGACTTGAACCTGAAAATTGTATTGCAGTCGAAGACACCTATAACGGTAACAGGGCGGCGATTAGCGCGAAGCTAAAAACTATTATTACTACACATTTATATACTGAAGATGATGATTTTTCCGGTGCTTCCCTTGTAGTGAACCAACTAGGTGAGCTGAACGAGCCCTTCACAGTACGATCAGGTAAAGCCTTTGACAAACGTTTAATCGATATCGAATTGATTCAAAGTATATGTAGTGATTCACCTACTTCACACTGTCCTGAAGAATGGAAGGCTAATCAAGTAGCGGTTGCAGCCAGATAATAAATTCAATCATCATTTTCCAGATCCGACGCGTTAGTCTTCTTGTTGCTAAACAGTCGTTGCTTATGGCTTAATTAGCCTACTATGACCTTAACCGAATTACGCTATATCGTTGCTGTCTCGCATGAACTTCATTTTGGCAGAGCCGCGGCATCCTGTTTTGTCAGTCAACCTACACTAAGTGTTGCGATAAAAAAACTGGAAGAAGAATTAGGGATTACCATTTTCGAGCGTCATCAACATGAAGTAACCGTAACTCACCTTGGAAGGCGAATAATTGAACAAGCTCAGCAAACACTGGAACAATCCAAGTTAATCAAGCAAATCGCTGAAGAAGGAAAAGATCAACTGAAAGGAAAACTACGGGTCGGTGTAATCTATACAGCCGGTCCTTATCTACTCCCGAAAATAATTCCATTATTTAACAAAAGAGCGCCTGAACTCACCCTAATCATCGATGAAGACTATACCCACAATCTTGCTGACAAACTCAAGGCGGGCGAACTGGACATAATCGTCGTCTCGACACCGTTCGAGATGTCCGGCGTGACAACTTCAGTTTTATACACTGAACCATTTATCGTCGCATTGCCATCAAATCATCACCTGGCAAAAAAGAAAAGCATTAAGGCCGACGACCTGATTGAAGAAACTCTCTTACTATTGCGTAGCGGCAACTGCTTTCGAGATCAGGTTATGGAAGCTTGCCCTGCTTGCCAGAGCGATACTTTTTCAAGGAATACCATTCAAAAAACACTTGAAGGCAGCTCAATTGAAACCATACGACAAATGGTGGCCGCCGGTTCAGGAGTAACTATTCTTCCTTGTACCTCAGTTAATGCGGATCTGGGTATAAACAGCCTGCTAACATTTCGTCCATTTACAAAACCGGTCCCAGCAAGGGAAATCGCCATTGCCTATCGCAACAGCTATCCAAGAAAAAAACTGATACAACTTGTAAGTGATGTAATATCAGACTGTAAATTACCTGATATTAAGATGACACGATCTTAAAGCCAAATATTCCTGAAAAAAATGGTTACTTGATCACCAGGAATGCCGCCGATCGCCCACGCACAATTCTTAATAATAAGGCATCTTTCTTTCCATCGACGGACTTCAAAAATTCAGAAAGATTTCCGATCGCCATTCGGTTCACTGAAGTAATAATGTCACCTTTGCGCATACCGCTATTCCAGGCATGACTGGCACGTTCAATATTGACGACCACCACGCCTTTTAACCTACCAAAGTAGGGACTGTCCTCATCAATCTCTCCAATCGACACACCTTGCAAACGCGGGTTAATTGCTGCCGGGCTCTCTATGGCTTTCGCTTTTGCTGCTATTTTTGCAGTTAACTTTTTGCGTTTACCTTCTCGCAAAATTTCGAATACTACTTTTTCACCCACAGGTAATAAGCCAATATGCAAACGGACATCATAGGCATTTTTAACTGAATTATTATCAATGGCAGTAATAACGTCGCCAGGTTGTAAACCAGCTTTTGCCGCGGGAGAGTCTGGCATAACACTGTTAATTATTGCCCCACGCTTGTCTTTTACCCCAAAA
>WLWI01000303.1_pt1 | contig 54249 bp, 50 predicted proteins | sample 6701501 | NCBI WGS metagenome assembly WLWI01 (sample SAMN12718690, study PRJNA515312) | sponge metagenome | isolation source: marine sponge | host: Mycale hentscheli | place: New Zealand: South Island, Marlborough, Capsize Point | collected 2014-11-01 | reverse complement strand
GTTGCCAAAGAGGTCTTGGGCAAGACGCTGACCTGGGCCATTCAACAAGCAACGGATGCTAAATGGGAGATCGCAAAGATTATGGACCATCTTGCCCTCACCTGATTTTTGCAAAAGTCCAGTTATATCATTAGACGCCGCACCCCATTGAGTATAGTCCGCAGGAGGCTGAGCATGTTGAGCCAAGACCAGATCGACCAGTACCATCGCGACGGCTATACCGTCGCCCCCGCATTCCTGGCACCCGACCGGGTCGACGCCATTCTCGCCGAAGTCGAAGGTATAACCCGCCACAGCAGCAAAGCCGACCACGACGCCGAACGCATGGAGATGGAACCTGACCAACCCGACGCTGGCAACCGGGTGCGCCGACTTTATGAACCCTGCTCCTATTACCCCCTGTTCCGCGAGCTATCCGACGCTCCGGCCTTGCTCGACGCGGTCGCTCAATTGCTGGGCCCCGATCTGGTCTACCACTACAGCAAGCTCAATATGAAACCCGCCGAAATCGGCTCGGTAGTCGAGTGGCACCAGGATCTGTCCTATTATCCGCTGACCAACCGCGATTCCCTGGCGGTGCTGTTCTACCTGGACGACGCCGACGCCCAGAACGGTTGCTTGAAAATGCTGCCCGGCCGGCACCGAGGGGATCTGTTGGACCACAATGACGGACGCTATTTCCAGGGGCGTGTCACCGACGCTATCGAGGCCTCTCAGGCCGTGGATATAACGGGTGTGGCCGGCACCGCAATCTTTATGAACGGTATGGTCCCCCACGCCTCCAATACCAATAATTCCGCCCGCGACCGCCGCACCCTCATCCTCAGTTACCGGGCCGCCGACGCCTTCCCCATCTACTGCGGTGAAATGACCGGCAAGACCGAAGTCTTCTCGCGCTTGGTACGGGGTCAGTGGGCCCCAAGCGCGCGCTTTGATATGGAAGCCTTCCCCATTCCCCAATACCGCCAAAAAGTCGTCGCCTCGCTCTACGACCTACAGGAGCAATCGCGCCAGGAGGCGGCCCAATAACCAGCCCCATAACCCTGGGAGAGCCCATGGAAGTGGTACCGCGCATCCATCGTATTGAAGTGCCCCTAGGCGAGCGCTTTGTCTGCCTGTTCCTGCTGGACGGCGAGGAATGCGCCCTGCTGATAGATACCGGCCTGGACGATACCCCCGGTCAATACCTGGCCCCCTACCTTGAAAAAATGGGCATTGATGCGGCCAAAATCCGCTACGTGGTCAATACCCACGCTGATTTCGACCATACCGCGGGCAATGGCTCGGTGCGCGAACTGGCCCCCCAGGCCCTGTTTATGTGCCACCGTCTCGACCAAGTGATGGTCGAGGATATCGAGCGCATGATCGAGGACCGCTACGGCGAGTACGCCGCCGACCACGGCATTGTCGATGACGACGAGACCAAAGAATTCATTCGCTCGGCCACCCGACATATTCCCATAGATATAAGCCTCAGCGGCGGCGAACGGCTGCGCCTGGGACCCGACTGGGAAGTGGAGATTTTGCATACCCCCGGCCATTCCTACGGCCACCTATCCATCCACGATCCGCGCCACCGCTGCCTAATCATTGCCGATGCCACCCTGTACAACGCCGTCCTCAAAGCCGATGGTGGCCCCGCTTTTCCGCCGACCTATCGCTATGTCGATACCTACCTGGCCTCTATGGATCGCTTTGCCGGGATGGATTTCGACACCCTGCTCACCAGCCATTATCCGGTATATATAAAGGCCGCTATCGGCGAATTCTTCGGTGAGAGCCGCGTCTTCGTCGATCGCCTCGACCAGGCTCTCATAGCCGCCTTGGAAGCGGCCGACGGCCCCAGGACCATGCGCGAATTGATCGACGTACTGGGTCCGCAAGTGGGTCGCTGGCCAGCCGAGGCCTCGACCTATCTATGCTTCCCGCTGTTGGGCCACCTCGAACGCCAAGTGCAGTACGGTCGCCTGGTCACAGGCCGCCGCGACGGTCTGTTGACCTATCAACTGAGCTGAAATATCTATTGCCGAAAGGACATCACATGCAGACCGCACAAACCCCACCCCCAGCAGGAGCCGTCGCCCTGTTCAACGGCGAAGACGTTGCCAATTGGACCGGTCGGGACGGCGCCCCCGCCCAGTGGGATGTGACCGACGGGGCCCTCCACGTCGTGCCCAAGACCGGCGATATCATGAGCAAACAACGCCTGAGCGATTTCCTCCTGCATCTCGAATTTCGCTGTCCCGATATGCCCGACAAAAGCGGCCAGGCCAAGGGCAATAGTGGGGTCTTTTTGCAGGGACGCTACGAAATTCAAGTCCTCGACTCGTACGGCCTCAATATACCCGGCATGGGCGACTGCGGCGCCGTTTACAACCAATTCGCGCCCCTGGTCAACGCCTGCCTGCCGCCGATGGAATGGCAGAGCTACGACGTAGCTTTTCGCGCCCCGCGCCACGGCGACGAGGGACCCCGCCTGACGGTTTTGCACAACGGACAGGTGATCCACAATAATGTCCAGTTGCCCGGTGTCACCGGCGCCGCCATTGACGAGGAGATCGGCCAACCCGGGCCGCTGCTGCTGCAAGACCACGGCGATCTGGTCGCCTACCGCAATATCTGGGCCCTGCCCCTGCCCCTAGAAGGTTCGCCCACCTACGGCCCCCGTTAGCAGAAGATCGGCCCTATGACACCGAGGTGTCTGGTATGAACGACGATGAAAAATATCTCTTTGATCTGACCGGCTATTTACTAGTAGAAAACGTCCTCGACACCGACGAAGTGGCCCGCTGCAACGAGGCCATCGACCACCACGCCGACCGCATTGGCCTGCGCACCGGGGACTTGTCGCTGTCGGGCGGCTCTCCCGGCCTTAAGGGGGAGACTGGACGCGGCGATTTGGGCGGCGCCCTGGGTTGGGAAAGCCCTTGGCGAGATCCCTTTCGCCAGCTTCTGGCCCACCCCCGAATAGTACCCTATCTAAATGAAATCCTGGGCCCTGGCTTCCGCATGGACCACGCCCCGGGCCTCATCACCATGGACAAAGGCGCCGAGGGGCATACCTTCCACGGCTCCTCGGGCCCCGGCTTCGACCCCAACCAGTATTATATTTTCAAAAACGGCCGCATGCACTGCGGCCTCACTGTGGTCGCCTGGCAATTCTCCGACATCGACGAGGGCGACGGCGGCTTATGCCTGATACCGGGGAGCCATAAAGGCAATTACGCCTGCCCTACGGCCATGCGGCGCTACGAACACTATCGGGAATTCGTCAAAGCCATCACCTGCAAAGCCGGCGATGCGGTCATTTTCACCGAGGCCACCACCCACGGCACCTTGCCCTGGCAGGCCGACCACCAACGCCGTTCCATGCTCTTTCGCTACACCGCCGGCAATCTGGCCTACGCCACCGGCTACAACCCCTGGCCCGACAGCTTTCTCGACGGCATGAACCCGGAACAACGGGCCCTTTTGGAACCGCCTTACCACACCCGCCTCAACCGACCCGTGCTCGGCGACCAGGGCCGCAGGGTCACCTAAAGCCAGCCCATGCTCTATCGCCATTTGCTGCGGCATCAGTGGAAATGGCTCGTCCGCCACCCTTCCTGGACTGGTCTGGGCATTGCCTATACCATTTTTCTGGGCCTGCTGCTACTCTACTTCACCCTCGTCTTTGCTGTATTGGGCGCTTTTCTAGGCGAGATCGTAAACAGCCAGACGCCCGAGGCCGATGTCGTGGGCCTACTCCATCGGCATCTGTTGACCGCCTTTGTATTCCTACTCTTCATCCGCTTTATATTCCAAAACTCGCCGCAACTCCACATTGGGCCCTATCTGCACCTGCCCGTTCCCCGACCTGCCCTGATTCGCTTTTTCACCCTGTTCTCCCTGGTCCACCTGCAGAATTTATTTCCCCTGACCTTTTTTCTGCCGTTCTGGGTCCGCAATGTGCTCTTCGACTATTCGGCGCCGACAGCCCTGGCCTGGCTGGCGGGCGTGGCGGCCATAATAACTCTGTCCAACTTTCTAACCCTGTGGACCCGCCTGACCTTTGTCCAACGCCCCCTTATCAGTTGGCTGGTAGGCGGAGGCCTAACACTGCTTTTCAGCCTGGACTATTGGTATGAATGGGGCTATGCAGGCGCCTTCTCAAACACGCTGTTCAATACCTTGCTGCAACCCACCGGACCGCTGGTGGCCTTCGCCCTGATCGCAAGTGCCGCCGTATTATTCGCTCTGACCTGTCGCCTGTTGGGCCATCACCTGCACGACGAAGCCCGACCCGGCGAACTCTCCGCTACCTGGAGTCGGGGCCTGCTCGACCGCCTCGACAATATGGGTTCGGTGGGCCGCTTGATAACGCTGGACATCAAATTGGCGATGCGCAATCGGCGTACCCGGCAGGTCGCCTGGTCGCCGTTGATAATGGTTCCTGCGGGACTGTATTACTGCTTAGGTCCTCTCTACCAGGACAGCCCCGCAGGCCTGGGCCAGGCCGATACGTATATGGCCATCTTGGGCTGTCTGCTTATAGGGACCGGTTTTCTGATTAACTACGGCCAGTTCACTTTTGGCTGGGAAAGCCATTATTTCGACGGCCACCTGGCCCGACCGCTCGATTTCCGCCCCTACCTCTGGGCCAAGCTGGTGCCCATGCAAATTTCCTGCTTTGTCCTCGGGCTGGTGGCCCTGCCCCCCGTGCTGGGCCTGGGACCACATCTGGTCCCCGCGCTGGTGGCCCTGACACTCTACAACGCCGGTTTCAGCACCGCCTGTATGCTGTTATTCGCGACTTTTAACACCAAACGCCTCGATATTGCCTCGTCTTCTTTTTTCAATCAGCAGGGAACTTCGCTGCACCACCTGCTGGTCATCATCCCCTTAGGGGCTCCGCCCATGCTGCTGACCTTTCTCCTGACCGAGCAACACCTGTTGGTGTTGGGCGGCGGCGGCCTGGCCTGCCTGGCTCTCAGTCCGGTATGGGTGCGCCTTTTGGCCCATCGGCTGCAAAAACGCAAATACCGCATGGCCGCCGGTTTCAGGGGAACTACCTAGCCGAAAAGGCACCACAGCCCATGCATCTCCAAGCCCGAGATTTGATCAAACGCTACGGCCTCACCACCGCTCTGGACCTGCCCCAACTCGATATCGACAGCGGCGCCAGTTTTGGTCTGGTAGGCAATAACGGCGCCGGCAAAACCACCTTTCTGCGCCTGGTGCTCGACCTGATCAAAGCAACTCAAGGACAGGTTCTGTTAGACGGACTGAATGTGGCAACGGAGACGAACTGGAAAGGGCGGACCGGTTCCTATCTGGCCCCGTCTTTCCTCATCGACTATCTGACGCCGGTGGAATATATCTACTTCGTCGGCAATCTCTACGGTCTTAGCCAGATCCAGACGGCGGAAAAATGGGCTTCGTACGCACCCTTTTTCGGCGACCAGCCTTTAGACGAGGGTCAGTATATTCGCAATTTATCGGAAGGTAATAAGAAAAAAGTGGGACTCGTCGCCGCCCTAATGGTCGAGCCCCACCTGCTAATATTGGACGAGCCCTTCGCCAACCTCGACCCAACCAGCCAGATTCGCCTGAAGGATATGCTGAAAAAGGTCGATGAATCCCCCGCCACCACCCTTATCCTCTCCAGCCACGATCTCAACCACGTCACCGAAGTCTGCGGCCGCATCGCCGTCATCGAGCGCGGCGCCATCGTCCGCGATATCGCCACCACCCCCGATACCCTGCGCCAGTTAGAAAGTTATTTCGCCGTCGAGGGACTAAACACCTAACTGCCGGGCGGAATGACCTTGCCCTGCGGATCGACTTCCCTTTGCACCTGGACGTCGATCTCCTGCTGCAACTCGCTGTCGATAAAGTGTTCCACCGCATCGGCGGGCCCGTGTACATGGTCTTCGGGTAGACCCAACTGGTTCATATAAGTCTCCCACAAACGGTGACTGCGCAACAGATCAACCCCTCGCTGCTGGCCACTGGCCGCCAATTTGACCTGTGTTCCGTCAAGGCTGAGCCAACCTCGCTTCAACATTCGCTGCAGCCCCCGTTGCGCCAACGGCCGCCACACCGCCGCAGCCGCCACCAAAGCAGTCCGATCCCAACTGGATCGCTGGTCTTCTTCACCCCGCCGCACCATGGTCAGCAGGATGTGATCTTCGGCTACCTGCAGCGATAATTGCAGGCGCTGCCAGGCACGGGAGATTAGTCCCTGGCGCGGGGCCAGCAGAATAGATACGAGGAAAAAACCACCCAGCACCACGACCATAGCCCCGGCTATAGACGAGTCCCACCAACTGGCCATATAATACCCGATAGCCGCAGAGGCGACCCCAAAAGCCACCGCCACCGCCAACATTACCCGCAGACGATCGGTCCATAGATAGGCGGCTGCTCCAGGGACAATAAACATAGCCACCACCAAAATCGCCCCCACCGATTCAAAAGCGGCCACCGTGGTCAGAGATACCGCCCCCATGAGCATATAGTGCACTACGGTCGCGTTGATGCCGACCGAGATAGCCAGGGCCGGATCAAAGGAAGCAGCCACCAGCTCCTTGTAAAACAGGCCGATGAGCAACGCATTGATCACCAACACGCCCCCCAGGATCCACACCGGACGAGGCCCGTATTCCTGCCCGTCCCACAATAATACATCCCAGGGCGTATAGGCGATTTCGCCGTAGAGGACGCATTCCTGATCGAGATCGACTTCGCCGGCATAGACCGATATCAAGACCACGCCAATGGCAAAAAAAGCGGTAAAGACGATACCTATGGAAGCATCTTCAGGCACATTCCACTTGCGGTAAAAAGTCTCTACCAGAAAGGTGGTCAGCAGGCCAAAGGCGGCGGCACCCAAAAACATGGGCGTAATACCCCGGCTCTCGGTAAAGAAGAAGGCGATGGCTATGCCCGGCAAAACGGCGTGGCTGAGGGCATCGCCCAGCAGGGACATCCGCCGCAGGACGAGGAAACTGCCCAGCAAGGCGCAGGACGTGGCGGCCAGGACACCGGTCAGGACAATCCAAAAAGCGCCGGTCAACTCAATCATCGCGCCCCCCTCGCCGATAGCCACTCTCCCGCTGGTGAATACTGGCCATAGGGCCGGAATCCAGGTGTCCTTCCTGGCGCAATAATTCCTCTAACCGCTCGATAATTGCGGGCGTGAGCAAATGCTCGACTTCGTCGGCGGGCCGGTCGACGTGGTTGGGGTCGAGGATGTCGCGGTAAACTAGATAATGCTCCCACAAGCGATGCGACTTGACCACCGACAGCCCTTCCGCCAAACCTTCCCCACTTAGAGCGATGCCGCCGCTGGGACCGCGTCCAACCAGCCCTTCGCGCCCCAGGCGCCGGGCCCAGCGCTCCACCTGACCGCTGCGCCACCCCAAACGACCGGCCAATTTCTCAACGCTAAAGCTGCCGGGCTGTTGCCTCTCTTCGGCCAGTTCGATACAGGCGCGCAAAAAGTGCTGGCGCATCTCCCGCTGGACATTGGCTCGATGCTGCCGCAAGCGCGCCAGCAACCCGCGCCGGGGTCCAAATACAGCCGAAAAAACAAAGAATACGGTGGCCACCAGGACCATCACCGGACCGGTGGGGACCCGCGGGGCCAGCGAACTGAGAAAAGTGCCAACAGCCCCCGACAGACTGCCAAAAAAGGCCGATAATATGATTAGCACATACAGTTTCCCGGTCCAAAAACGGGCCGCTACCGCCGGCGTGATAAGCATTGCGGCGATGAGCACAACCCCCACCGCCTGCAGTCCGACCATAACGGTCATGACCACCAGGCCCATCAACAGCAGATCGAGACGCGACACCGAAAATCCGGCCGCCTGCATAAAACCCTGGTCGAAAATGAGCCCTTTGAATTCTTTGTAGAACAGAATCACGGCCAGCGCGATAAACCCGGCCATCAGGCTCATCACTTTGAGGTCTTCCTCGACGATAGAGGCAGCCTGACCAAAGAGAAATTTGTCGAGACCGCTCTGGTTGCCGCTGCTGCCCCGCTGGATATGGGTCAGCAAGACTATCCCAATCCCAAAGAACACCGACAGCACAATGCCAATGGCCGAATCGGCCTTGATACGGGTATAGTTGAGGATGACCTGCATAACCAGAACGCCAGCCACCCCAGAGATGGTGGCCCCCACCACCAGCACCGGCAGCGCCTTGCTGCCCGTCAGCAGGAAGGCCAGGGCCACACCGGGCAAGGCGGCATGGGCCAGCGCATCGCCCACCAAACTGCGGCGACGCAATACCGTGAAGGCCCCTAACAGACCGCCCGTGCCACCGATCAATAAAGACCCCAACAGCACGAACCGGGCATTGGCGTCGCCCATAGCCAAAAAGCGCAGGGCGTTTTCCCACATCGGTTTTAGCGCCTCCTCTCATCGGCCATGGCCTGGGCTGCCTGGGAGAGCACCGTCAAGCGGCCGCCATACGTCTTTTGCAAGTTTTCCTCGGTGAAAACATCGCCCGTCGGCCCGGCCGCCACCACCCGCATATTGAGCATGATGACCCAATCGAAATAATTGGTCACCGTCTGCAGGTCGTGGTGCACCACGAGAATGGTTTTACCTTGCTGACGCAATTCCACCAAAATATCGATAATGGCCCGCTCGGTGGCTGCGTCGACCCCGGCAAAGGGCTCATCCATCAAATAGATGCGGGCGTCCTGGGCCAGAGCCCGGGCGAGGAAAACACGCTGCTGTTGGCCACCCGACAACTGACTGATCTGCCGGTCGGCAAAACCGCCCATCCCCACTTTGTCCAGGGCCTCGGCCGCCAATTGGCGGTCTTTCTTACCCGGACGCCGGATCCATCCCAAATGGCCGTAGCGGCCCATGGCCACCACCTCGGCGGCGCTAATGGGGAAATCCCAGTCGACCGACTCGCGCTGGGGCACGTAGCCAATGGCCCGCCGCATTTCCCGGTAGGTCTGGCCATAGATCCGGACCCAGCCCGAGGCTTTGGGCACCAGATCCATTATCGCCTTGATCATGGTACTTTTACCCGCCCCGTTGGGACCGATTACCCCCACCAACTGCCCCTCGGGCACATCGAGATCCACCGACCAGAGTACCGGTTTTTTGTGGTATGCAACGGTCATATCGTGGATCTGCAACGGGATGGCTGAATTGACCTGTTCGTCGAACATATCTTCCTCTAGCGCAAAGCGCCGACTAGGGTGCCCACATTGCTCTGCACCATGCCGATATAGGTATCGGCACCGCTACCTGTACCGCCCATAGCATCCGAGTACAGGGTGCCACCGACCTCCACTTCCAGACCTTTGGCCCGGCAGCCCTCACGGACCGCGTTAATCGACCGCTCGGGAATACTGCTCTCGACGAAGATGGCCCTGACCTGCCGTTCAACGATGATATCGACCAATCGGTTGACGTCGTTGACGCCGTATTCGGCCACTGTGGAAATACCCTGCAGGCCCATCACTTCAATGCCGTAGGCCTGACCGAAATAACCGAAGGCGTCGTGCGCCGTGACCAGAACCCGCTGGCCCGTGGGTATGGTCTGGACTTGGTCGATAACCCACTGGTGCAATTCCACCAATTTATCCGCATAGTCCGCCCCGTTGCGGGCATAGATTTCCGCCCCCGCCGGATCGGCGGCCGACAATTCCTTGACAACCGTGGCCACGGTTTTGCTCCAGAGACTTACATCAAACCAGATATGGGGATCGAAATGCCCCCCGAACTCAGCCGGCTTGCGCAACAAATCCTCGGGCACATCGCGCGAAATGGCGACAACGGTTTTTTTGCGCGCCATTTTGGTGAAAATCTCCTCCATCTTGCCCTCTAGGAAGAGACCGTTGTAGAATACCAGATCGGCCTGGGCAAGGCGTTGGATATCGCCCTGGGAAGCCTTGTAATAATGGGGATCGACACCGGGGCCCATCAGTCCGACTACCGCGACCCGCTCGCCTCCTATATTGCCCACCAGGTCGGCCACCATCCCCGTAGTACAAACGATACCGAGCTGTTTACTCGTCCCTGTTTTTGCCTGCTGTTGCTCACCACAACCGATGGCGGCGACAGCGAATAATAGCGCACCTATAAATCGCACCACGGCCAATTTCCTCGGAAAAGTTGAATGAATTGCTATAAAAGGCTAAATTCATTTTTAGCCGTGGCTAAAAGATAATTTTTTCCCCTAGCCTGTCAAGGCCGCCGGCTAGTCCCGGCGATGGCGGCCGGCCCCTTGCCCGTCGCTGTTCGCCAATTGCCAAATTGCACTACTTTGTCTTTATTAAGCCACCATTTACACCTAGGACGCAGACAAAACGGCTCAAGCCCAGGACGTTCCCTCTGCACCTAGCCCGGCCCAGGAGAAAGGCATGCTCAGCCAGGCAGTCGAGGACTACCTGAAGACGATCTACAAATTGCAAAATGGAGAGTCCACCACCGCCAAGGTGACTACTTCGTTAATTGCCGAACGCATGGAAGTCGCCCCCGCCTCGGCCACCAGTATGATCAAGAAACTGGCGCAGATGCGGCTGTTGCGGCATACCCCCTATCGAGGCGTAGAATTAACCCCGGCGGGCGAGAATATCGCCCTTGAGGTCATCCGCCACCACCGCCTGCTGGAGCTTTATCTGTCCGAAGCCCTGGGCTATCCCTGGGACCAGGTGGATGCCGAGGCAGACCGCCTTGAACACGCCATTTCGGAAGAGTTTGAGGACCGTATCGACCAAGCCCTGGGCTATCCCCGCATTGGCGCCCACGGCGAACCGATCCCCACCAAACAAGGGGATATCGACACTTCGCCCTATCAGTGCCTAGCGCAATTGCCGGTGGGCCGGGCCGCTGTCATCCGTCGCGTCAGCGATCGCAACCCGGAAATGCTGCGCTATATGGAAAGTATGGGATTAAAGCTGGGCACCAGCATTGAGATCAGGGAGAAAGAGCCGTTTAAAGGACCCTTGCTGGTGAAAATCGATCGGGATCGGACACATTCCCTAAGCCTGGAAGTGGCCGACCATATTTTCGTTGAAGCGGATATACAGAATACCCCACCGGCGGATTAGGGTGTACCTCCGGGCTGTTATAAATGCCCGTTCGACTCGATTTTTCCTGTCTGGCCCCGCGCCCGCTCCCTTTCTTGGTGGTGCTGGCGCAAGACCGGGATAAGACGGTCGAAACACTCAATCAAGGCCCGTAGCCGTTCGTTCTCGTCCGTCATTTCGAGCACACGCTGCTTATCCTCCACCCCGAACTCATCTCCTTGTACCAAAGCGAAGGAAGGCGTCTCCTCGAGGTGTTCAATTGGATCGCTGTCCTGGCTTAAACCGTCGAGCGTTTGCCGTTTCTCTAAGGCCTGCTGCACTAGGTCCTCATCGACGGGCAGGGCCTCGTCCTCGATAAATTCCACTTTCGCCTGCAGATACGGCTGGCGATCCGAATAGACCTCGAGGATGCGAAAACGCCGGCGCCCCACCGCGATGATATCGAGTCGCCCATCCGGATAGGTGTGCAGAATCTTTATAAGCTCTAGCCCGCAGCCGGCCCCGTAGAGCTTATTGTCCTTGACCAGGGCAATGCCAAACAACGGTCCGTCGGCGGCATCCCGACAATGGGCAATCATGGTTTTGTAGCGCTCTTCAAAAATATGCAAAGGACGCCGCTCGCCCGGGAAAACGACCAATGGCAAGGGAAAAAGAGGAATGATCGACTGGTTCATAATTGCCTGTAATGACAAATAGAAAAGGAGAGAATAGACCTTTGCCCCCCAGCGATAGCTTCTACTTTATATCGGCGGATCCCGACGATATTGCCCGGGAAAAGCGCCTGGCCCGGAAAATCAGACGGTCGCAATGGTGGAAAAACCAATTGGCCGTCGGTCGGTGCCACTACTGCCGCAGCAACTGCCCCCCCAAAGAATTGACCATGGACCACGTCGTCCCCCTGGTGCGGGGGGGACGCAGCCTCAAGAGCAATCTGGTGCCGTGCTGCAAAACCTGCAACGATCAGAAAAAATATTTGCTGCCCCTCGAATGGGAGGCTTATATGGAACGCCTGGGCAAACCGTCCGATACCGGCTGACGGTCCCCAGGGGCAAGAGTTCAATACCGCGAAAAGCCAACCAATCGGCGCAATTATTGAGGGACGGCCGTTGCCGTCCCTCAATAATTGTCAGTGGTATTTGACCAGCCCAGCGATGGCCGCCTTGACCTCCTGGGCCACCTCGTCGGGCACACGCGGGTTGAAAGGGCCGCCCTCGCCGCCTTCGACATCGTCGAAGCCCCCCAAGTGCATGGCCTCTACCACGGCCGAGTAATTGTACATACGGCCGTTGCGAAAGCGAATATCCTCCAATGCCGCCACCTCGTTCTCGGTCTGCCGCGAGGTCTGCCAATCGCCGCGGCGCTGGGCGTTGTTGATTTGGTCCGAAGCCCGGGCAAAGACCACATTAATTCCCGAGGTATGCCCCTTAGTGCCTTTTTCGGCCGCGCCCGTGCTGCGATCGCCAATACCCCACATGACAATGCCACGGCCTGCCTCGACGCCATTGACAATGGCATCGACATCGTCTTCGGATGTGCCGATCTTGATGCCGACAAAATAGGGCGAATCGTTGACCAGGCGGACCGCCACCTCAATTTCGGACTGCTGGCGCAGATAGTAGAGAAAGCGGGCACCGGCACCCTGCCCCATACGCGCGGCGAAATCCATATAGGAATCGTACATCCCCGCCGGGCTGGCGACCCCGGTGAGAGGCATCAGTAAATAGACATCGGGGGCGTATTCGTGCTGGGCCTGGGCTTCGATGATGCGGCCGGCATCCTCGATGGGATTGGGCACGACGCCCGACATCAGCACCCCCTCGCCCCCCATCTGGCGCCCGGTCAATTCCATCAAACGGATTTGCTCGGCGGCGCTGACGTGATGGATCAGGCTGGTGCCGGCAATACCTATGACACGCCGCCGACCACCTTCGAGATGGTTGTTTTTCATCAGGTAATCGATATTCACGGCATGCGCTTTATCGTCGATACGGCCGTCCCGAAAAGGAATTAGCGGGATGGAAGTGACAGAATCGAGCGCGTCGAGCAATTCGTCGTTATTCAGGGGCATGATCTGCTATCTCCGTTCGTATGATTTTGCTTGGGTTGGCATCCGGCCAAGGCCCATACCGCCAGCGACAGGGCAACAGGCTTCAGCGTTGGGGGGCGAAGTCGGCCATATCGCGCCCGGGCTGCCCCTCGGCAATCCACTGGCTGATAAGCTGGCCCGTAATGGGCCCCAGCAAGACACCATTCTTGTAATGGCCACTGGCCACGAATACGCGCGGGTTATCCGCCAGCGGGCCAATTAGGGGACGCCCGCCTTTGGGTTTGGGCCGCAACCCTACCCGTTGTTCCAGCAATTGGGGGCGCAAGCGCAACAGGGCACCGAATAATCCAGCAAAATGCTCGGCCGCCTGGGGCGTGGTCGCCACTTCGAACTCGACTTCTTCCACCGTTGCCCCGACCACAATATGGCCGTCGGCGGGCATTAGGTAATGGCTGTCGTAGCGCAAGATATGCCCCAACTCGTCGCCGCCGGCAAAACGCCCATGCTGACCTCGCACCGGCCGCACCGGCACCTGGGCACCGGCCAATTCGCCCACAACACCGCTCCAGGCACCGGCCGCCAGGACAATACAATCGGCCTGCCGCAAACCGGCACTGGTGCGTACCGCAACGTGGTCGCCCGTGCTCTTCTCCCAGCCGAGCAGCGATTCGCCATAGGTCAGCCGGCCGCCCCGCTGCTGCAAACCACGCAACAGCCCTTCGCCCAAGCGCTCGGGGTCGACCCGGTGGTCGTCGGCAAAATAAAGTCCGGCGCGAACCCGGTCGGCCAGCAACGGCACCAGACAACGCAAATCAGCGCCTTCCACCCATTCGGCGGCACAACCGCGCTGCTGGTTGAAACGCATCAACTCGCGCACCGTTTCTTCGTCCTCGTCGGTGCAGACCAGGTCTACCCCACCCAGAGGACGCCAACCGATATCCACCCCGGTTTCGGCCTCCAGTTGCCCCGCCAATTCGGCAAAACCGGCATGAGCGTCGCGGTAGAGCTGCGAGTAGGGGCTGTTGCCACCGTTGGCATGAGTCAAAATGCCCAGCGATGCCCGGCTGGTACAGGAAGGGCCGCTACCCGCCTCGATCAGGTGGACCTGGAAACCGCGGCGGGCCAGATAAAAGGCGCAACAGCGCCCAATTACGCCCGCCCCTATTACCAGGACCGATTCCATCGACTCAGCGCCCCACAATAGGCGACAGGTTGGTCACCGGACAGGCTCTGGGGCCGCGCACCTCATAACCCATATCGGCCAGGATGCAACTGATCTGCGCCTCAAGCTTGAGCAAGTGCTCGCGCTCCTCCTCGCTCATAATCTGGCGCGGCGGCCCCATATCAAAACCGCGCACCCCGACAGCGGTCTTGAACCCCTCGGGGAAGTTCACCCCCAATAGCATCAGATTAATCAGGTCGAGAATACGGAACTGCAGCATCCGGGCCCGTTCAATATCGCCCCGCACCGAAGACTCGTAGAGATCGATAATGATTTCGGGAATAATACTCGAAGTGGCAATGGTGCCACCGCTGGCGCCCATAATCACGGAGGGCAGGAGGTTTTCCTCGCAACCGTTGAGGACCACGTAATCGGGACGTTGGGCCCGCAGCCGGTGGATGGTATTGCTCAGGCGGGGCAGATCACGGCTGGAATCCTTGGTGCCGAAAATTCGCTCAAAGGCGAGCAGTTCCTCCATGATATCGAGACTGAGTTCCTGGGTGAACTGGGGAATATTATACAGCAGAATATCCAGAGCCGATTGGCGCGCGATCTCGGCGAAGTACTCGTACATACTGCGATCGGAAATCTTGTAGTAATAGGGCGGCACCAGCGATATGGCGTGGACACCGATCCCGGCGTAGAATTCCGTTATTTCCAGCACATCGCGCACATTGGCCTCGCTGGCCCCGGCCAGGATGGGAACGCGATCCTGGTTGACCGATGTAATCAGACGCACCACATCTTTGCGCTCCTCCAACGACAGGCGGACAAATTCGCCCGAGCTGCCGTTGGGGTACAGACCGTGGATCCCCGCTTCGATCAACCACTCGATATAGCGTTCCATCTCGTTGTAGTTGATCTTCTGGTCCTGGTCGAAAATGACCATATTGGGGCAGAAAATGCCTTTGAATTTCCGCTTGCCGCTGTCCTTTGCGGCGCTCGGGGCGGGCCTGGTATCGGCAGCGGCCGGGGGACTGCCCAGGCCGGCCGGCTGACGGACTATCTGCACCTGATTGGCCCGCAAATAGTCCTGGGCCGACGGTGTCAGCGTGGCCTTGGGGTCAATTTCCACCTCTTTGGCCCCGGCGGCCTTCTGTTCCAGTACCTGCGCCGTAATCACGGCATCGTCGATACGCATCATGGCAATCCTCAAAATAGGAATATGTATCCGCAGATCACTATTCGTGCAAATGGGACAGGCGTCCCTCTAATTCGGCGAAGGGGTAGGGAATTAAATGCACCGCCACGACCTCCCCATATTTAGCGCCTTCTACAGCCCCGGCGTCGAGGGCTACCTGCACCGCCCCGACATCGCCGCGCAAAACAGCCGCGGTCAGATAATAACCCACTTTATAACTGCCGTCGTATTCAACATCGGCACTTTTCAACATCTGATCGACGGCTTTGACCAGGGCAATGGTGCTGCGGGTCTCGATAAGTCCCATAGCCCGCCCGGCCAAAATAGGAGCCGGAGCCTCGGCCAAACCACCAAAACAGGCCATTACGTCCAAACTGGGCCGCGATACCACCTCGACGGCGTTGGTCTCGCCCAGGCGACCGATAGCCTGGGCGCCGGCGTCGACGGCGGCCTGCATAGCGTCTAAACTGCCCTGTGCCAACACGGCTATACGGCCGCCGCTGCCAATAGTCAGGCGCAACACCTCGACATCGGCGGCCTTGACCATAGCGTCGGCCCCGGCCACCGCGCACGTATAGCCCGTGGTCTCGACGACACCCAGAGCTCCCGTCGTCACCCCTTGGGCCTGAGGCGGAGGTGGCATTAACGGCCCCAGACCGGGATCCGGCTGCGGGATGACCAGACTGGCGTGCACCGGACCGACTTGTGCGGCGGCTTGGCGGCCCAATTCTAGCGCCGTCTGCACCGCCGCCACATCGCCCCGTATCACAGTGTGCAACAAGGCCCCGCCAATAAAGGCCCAGCCCGCCAACTCGACGGCGGCGCCTTTGACCATGGCATCGGCCCCGGCGATGAGTGGGGCCAGGCCTTGGGTCTCTAAAATGCCCAGAGCCTGACCGCCCAGGGGGACGGCCGTGATCTCTTCCCGATGCGGCATGGTTTGCATAGCCGCCATCTGCGGCCGCGCGATAACCTGGCTAGTGATAATTTCGCCGAGGCTTTCGGCCATTTCCCGGCCCGTCGCCAAAGCGGTCTGCACCGAGGCGACCTCACCTTGGATGGCCACCGTCACCCACCCCGAGCCAACCCCATGCCGACCGCACAGGTCCACCTGCGCCACTTTGAGCATGGCGTCGGTGGCACCGACAAGAGCGGTCATACCGCGTGTTTCGAGAATACCCAGGGCGCTAGTGCTGGCCATAATGAAACTCAGGCTTCCGGGCCAAAGGCCTGCAAGACCTCGACCAAAGGCTGGGGAATAACCGCCGCACCAAGAAAATTCTCCTCCTCGCGCAGCAGGCCCTTAGCCACGGCCACAGCCTCGCGAACGGCTCCTATATCGCCGACGATAAGGCTACAGACTACCCGGTCGTGAACAGTGAGAACACGAAAAACCTCGACGGCAGCGGCCTTGGTCATCTGGTCGTTGGTGCCGACGTGGACACCGTAGCCGCGGGTCTCGATCAGGCCTAACGCCTGCTTGGGGTATTGTCTAGGGGGGCCAATGGGCGTGGTAACAAATTGCAAACAATCCGGCGCCGGGGCCGTTAGCGGGGCAGCCACTACCTGGCTGCTTATCTGGCCCGCCGCCGCCTCACCGCTTTTAAGGGCGGCCTGAACGTCGCTAACCGAGCCGCGGAAAAATACGGTGGTAAAACCGCCGATGGAATCCCAACCCAACAAATCGACAGCGGCCGTCTTACAGGCCGCATCGGCGGCCAGGACAATACCCCCGACCCCTTCTACCTCGATCATACCGACAGCGGCCGACATTTAGCCACTGCCTAGGCGCTGGGCGACCAGATCGGCGATATGACGCACCAATTCGTCGGCTTGTACACCGGCCACTTGCTGCAGGGCCTTGTGACGGTTGCAGCCGTGACAATCGACGTCCTGCCGACCTTCGAGGCGCAATTTGTTGATGGTACAGTCGTGACAGGAAGTAGGCTCGGCAAAACCCGAGCCGAATTCCTCGGTCTGGCAGCCAAAGGGCTTATCCGGCTGGTCGCAGCGCCCGGGTTGACTCTGTTGGGCCGCGACCGCCGTGTCAGCGTCTTCGGCCTCTGGCAGCGACTGTGGCGCAGTCGTCGAGCGCACTACTTCGAGCCGATGCTGGCGAATATAATCCCATCCAGTGGGGGTAATAACCGCCTGGGGCAGAACGGATACCTGTCCTTGGCCCTGGTGCTGGCGCTGCAGCGCGTCGCCGGTGACGACCTGATCTTCAATGCGGAATTGACCCGCCATGGACGTCTAGCTCAATTTCTCGGTCAAGCCCTCTACCGGACGGGGTATGACGTGGACACTGCGCAACTCACCTACCCGCTGGGCCGCCTGGGCCCCAGCGTCTACCGCCGCTTTCACCGCCGCCACGTCGCCTTCTACCATGACCGCAACCAGGCCCGAGCCCACCCGCTTCTGGCCGACATAACTGACATCCGCCGTTTTCAGCATGGCGTCGAGGGCCTCGACCAAACAAACCAACCCCTTGGTCTCCAGGATACCCAAAGCTTTCATCTGCTTCTCCTTCAATTCAAGTAGAGGTCGACAATATCATCGATGGGCCGCGGAATCAGATGCTGCGAAACCAGTTCGCCCACCCGCTCGGCCGCTTCGGCGCCGGCGGCCACCGAGGCGGTTACAGAGCCGACATCGCCGCTGACCAGCACGGTGATATAACCGCCGCCTATTTCCTGTATTTTCACGACCTCCACATCGGCGGCCTTACTCATGGCGTCACTGGCCTCAATGACACCGGTGGCCCCTTTGGTCTCGATAATCCCCAAGGCCTGGACCCTTCTGGCCCCATCCTCTTCCCGGGTCACCGCCTGGGGCAGGATATCAGCTAACTCGGCGTGGGGCCGCGGAATCACGTGTACCGAATGCACTTCGCCGACCTTGGCCGCGGCCTGAGCCCCGGCATCAACTGCCGACTTGACCGCCGCCACATCACCTTGACAAAAAACGGTGACCAGACCGGAACCAACTTTATCCCAGCCCAACAAGGAGACATTGGCGGCTTTGCTCATGGCATCGCCCGCCTCTATCAGGCCGGTCAAACCGACCGTCTCTACCATTCCGACTGCTTCTGACATGCCAGACCTCCTGGAACCTGGTTTTACGATGAATTATTTTTCCAGATATACTTTGCGAGCGTGGACCAAATCTACTGCGTTGCCCTCGTCGGTATCGAGATGGACTTCCAACTTTTCGGACTCGCTGACCCGACAGATCAAGCCGTCCAATACCCCGCTCTGTTCGCTTTCTACCACCAATTTCATCCGATCCCCAGCGGCCACGCCGTAAAAATTGGCCTCGCTGGGATGCATGTGCACGTGCCGAGCGGCGCGAATAACGCCGCTGGGCAATTCCAAGCCCCCGGCCGGCCCCACCAAATAGCACCCCGGCGTCCCTTCGAGATTGCCGCTGAGCCGCACCGGGGCGTCGATGCCCAACAGGCGGGCATCGGAAAAAGCCAATTCAACCTGGCAAGCCTGGCGCAAAGGCCCCAGGATGCGGACATTGCCGATCATTTGCTTGCGCGGGCCGAAAACGGTCACGGTCTCCTCGGCGGCGAAGGCCTCTTCCTGATACAACGGCTTAAGCACCGTAAGTTGGGACCCGGTCCCAAAAAGCGTTTCGAGCGCAGCCTGATCGACATGAATATGGCGAGCCGAAATACTGGCGACCAACCTGGGGACCGGCGATATCGCTCGGGCGGCTTCGTTGAGCCCCGACAATTGGGCCTCGGGCAAGGTGCGATACACAGCTTGGCGCACCAGACTCTCAATATCCTGGTGCTGCTGGGCCGCAGGTGGACTTTGACTGGTCATAGTCATTGGCTCAATTGCAAATCGCGCCCGAGGGCCTGCAGGGAATCGATGATCCCGACAATAACCGCATCGGTGGGCACGTCTTTCATGGCGGCGGCGATGCGGGCCGAACTACCCATGACCACCAGCACCAGTTCGCCCTCGCCGGCCCCCACCGCGTCAATGCATACCATATGGCGTCCGGTGGATTCCAAGCCGTGCTCCCGCACAGTCACTATCTCCACCAGCAGCAGTTTTTTGCCGACTAACTCATCTACTTTGGCCGTGGAGACCACGTGCCCTTTGACCCGACTAAGCAGCATAGATATCAGGTAATGCGGAAATAGTCGACCAGACTGCAGCGACGCTGCCGGGTAAAGGTGCGGGCCGAAGTCAGCCCCTCACCCGTGGGCCCGGCGATGGAATAGGTCCCGAACCCTTCGCCGCCGAGTCCTGCGCCGGCGTAAGAAGGGCCGTTCTTGACGAAAATGGTCGTGTCCACCGCCCGCGCCATATTGTGCATATTTTCGACATTGCGCGAATGGATGATGGCGGTATGCCCGTAGCCGTGTTCCGACTCGACGGCCAGACGGATACCTTGATCGACATTGGCCACCCGGACAATAGGCAGAAAAGGCATCATCTGCTCTTCTTCGACAAAGATATGGTCGGCTTTGGTCTCGCCGATGAGCAGGCGCAACTCGCTGTCTAGATCGAGGCCGATGCGGGCGGCCAGGACCGCGGCGTTGCGGCCGACCAATTCACGGTTGGCCTGCATGTGCCCCTGACCGCTGTCGACAAAGGCCTCCACGGCCAGTGCGTCGATCTGCTCGGCAGTCAATTCATAGGCGCTGTAGCGCACCATCAGCCCCTTCAATTCGTCGGCGATAGATGCGACGGCGAAGACCTGCTTTTCACCCAGGCAAAGGATATTATTGTCAAAGGCCGCCCCATCGATGATATCGCGCGCCGCCTTTTCCAGATCGGCGGTCTCGTCGACCACGACAGGGGGATTGCCCGGTCCAGCGATAATCGCCTTCTTGGGACTGGCGAAGGCGGCTTTGGCCACACCGGGGCCGCCGGTGACCAACAACAGGCGCACGCCCGGATGGTTGAATAATTGCTCGGCGCTTTCAATGGTGGGCTCGGCTACGGCGGCGATTAAATCGGGGGGGCCACCAGCAGCCACCATAGCTTCGTTGAGCAGGCGCACGGCGTACATCGAAACGTTTTTGCCGCCCGGATGGACGTTGAAGACACCCGCATTGCCCGCCGCGATCAGGCTGATGGCATTATTCACCAAAGTAGGTACCGGATGGGTCGACGGGGTCACCGCGCCAATGACACCGTAGGGGGCCATCTCCACCACCGTCAAGCCGTGGTCACCGGTCCAGGATATCGACTCTAAATCCTCCACGCCGGGGGTGGTATCGGCGGCGGCGAAGTGCTTTTTAATCTTATCTTCCAAGCGCCCCATGCCCGTTTCGGCCAGGGTGCGCCGGGAAAATTCCTCGGAGTGGTCGCGGGCGATAGCCCTGAGGGCTTCGACAATTTTCTTGCGATTTTCCAAAGACAGCCGCACCAGGACTTTTTGCGCCTGAGTGGCCGCCGCCACGGCTTCGTCTATGGTCTGGAATACGCCGCTGCCCTCTTGGGGGCCAGGGACTCCCTGGTCGCCACGACCGGCACCGCCGGCTACGACCTTGTGGACGACTTCTTCGACGATTTGCCGGATATGATCTTCGTTCAAATTGGCTGCCACGTTCGCCTCGCGTCTAGGCTGGGGAGCATTGGGCGGCGATTTTGCCTGGCCAAAACCCGAACCGTCTCCCAAGTCCACATTTCAAGTATATATACATGTAACAGGCGCCTGGACGCCGGTAACAGCGTGAGAAAATAGGCGGGCCAGGAACCAAAGTCAAGCGCTGGTATTTGACAATCCTTCCATCCTCCGGTAACTTTCCGCCCCCTAAAAGTCAAGCCGAGCCCATCCCCCAGATCATAGGAGTTTGCCATGCGCATTATTCGCTTTCTCGACGCCGAAGGCCAGGTCCGCTTGGGCCAGGAAACCGAAGACGGCCAGGCGCGGGTCTTAAGCGGCGACTTGTACGGAGACCTGCAAGCCACCGACCAAATTCTCACCCCCGCCAAACCGCTGGCTCCGGTGGAACCGACCAATATCTTTTGCATTGGCCTCAACTACCGCGAACACGCCATTGAGTCGGGCGCGGCCATCCCCGACAGCCCGGTGGTTTTCATGAAACCAACCAGCACCTTATGCCACCCGGGCGACCCCATCCGCCTGCCGGCCTGCCAGCACAACGAAGAAGTAGACTACGAATGTGAATTGGCCGTAATCATCGGCCAGGCGGCGCGCAACGTCTCAAAGGAAGAGGCATTGAAGTACGTGCTGGGCTATACCTGCGGCCACGACGTTTCAGCGCGCCATTGGCAGATGAACGGGGGCGGTGGGCAGTGGATTAAGGGCAAGGGCTTCGACACTTTTTGCCCCCTGGGTCCAGTTCTGGTCACGGCCGACGAGATCCCCGACCCCCAGGCCCTGGCCATTCGCACCTATCTCAACGGCGAGGTGATGCAGAACCACACCACGGGCGATATGATCTTTTCCGTGGCCGAAGTAATCAGTTTTCTCAGCCTCGACACGACGCTGTTGCCCGGCACGGTTATCCTCACCGGCACGCCGCAGGGAGTGGGCTTTGCGCGCAAACCGCCGGTCTGGCTGAAAGCCGGGGACGAAGTAGTGATTGAACTGGAGGGTATAGGAAGACTCAGCAATCCGGTGGCAGGACCGGCCTGAAGGCTTTAGAAGCCTTATTGTTGGGATCTAATCTTGTTTACTATTTGTTTATCGGGATTAATACAGATAGAGGTTAGGGCCCGGGGCGGTTATTGGCTACCGGCCCCCTTATTCGTCCGCGACGATATGCGCCTTATCCGCCTTGCCGATAATCACCGAATCGATCGGCAGCGGCGGCTCAAAAGCGTTGGCCGCCTCGCGGGCGACCTCGACAATGACCAACTCGCCCTGGCGCACGGGCTGCCAGGCGGCGCTGACCTCGACTTCGCCGACGGGCTGTAAATCCCGGTCTAGGTCCTGGGTTAGATGGAAGGTCTTGCCGGTGTAGGACTCCACCTGCGGCGACAACACCAGGGTGCCGATAACACGCGCCAGTTTCATTCGTCTACAATCCCCACGATAACACTGCGTACAGGCGGGTGTTCAAGACCGGTGAGACGACTGCCGGCCGCACCTGATTCGGTCACCACGACCTGGCTGCCGATCCCGGCCCCGACCCCGTCCACAGCCAATTGCACCCCCTCAGCTTCCTCGTCGGCCGGGGCCACGACCATGATCTTACAGCCTGCCAACGCCAGATGCTTGGACGGGGCCACCACATGGCCGATAACCGTGCATATTTTCACAGCGACTCACCCGCAAAAAGGGCGAGTTGTTCCAGTCCGACCTCGATCTCGTCCCGCCCGTAGCCGTAGAAACCGGCGATCTTTTCTATTACCTCGTTGACCAGCACATCCGGACAGGAGGCCCCAGAGGTTATGCCGATGCGCACCGGCAGGTCGGGCGGCAGCCAATCCCGGCTCTGACGCACGATTTTGGCCTCGATATCGAAGTGGCGAATGAGCTGGGCACTGAGCAACTCGTCGCTTTTCTCAACGAGGAAACTGGGCATAGCCTGGGAACAGATCTCCACCAGATGCGAGGTATTGGAGCTATTGTAGCCGCCGACGATCACCGCCAGGTCGGGCCGCGATTCAATCAGGGCGCGGGTGGCGTCCTGGTTCTGGTTAGTGGCGTAACACAGGGTATCGCTGGTATCGGCGATATGATGGTCGAGGTTGCCCGGGCCATAGCGTTCCAGCATCGCCTGGCGCAGAATGGATGCCACCTCCTGGGTATCTTCGGCCAGCATAGTAGTCTGATTGACCACCGCGACGCGCTGCAGGTCGCTCTCTGGATCAAACCCTTCGGACCACTTGCCCGCAAAAGTCTGCTCAAAGGTCTCCCGGCCTACCGCACCGACGATAAATTCGGCCAGTAGGCGGGCCTCTTCGGCATCGAGCACAACCAGGGTCTTGGTATACTGGTTGATATGCGAGTGGGTGGCCTGGGTTTCCTCGTGTTTAAATTTGCCGTGGATGACAATGGTATAGCCTTCCCGGCCCCACTGCTCCCCGTGCTTCCAAACCTTGGAGACAAAGGGGCAGGTGGTATCGTAATGCTCGCGGAATTCTGCTGAATCGGTATCGATCCCCCGCTGCCGCAGATCGTCTTCAATTTGCAACGTCGTGCCAAAAGCGGGGATGAGGACGATATCGTCGGCATCGATCTGGTCGGCGTCTAAGTCACCCGGCTGGTCGGAGAGGAAATTAATTCCGCGGGCCTGCAGATCGGCATTGACCAGGGGGTTGTGGATGATTTCGCTGATCAGATGGATGCGTTTGTCGGGGTGGCCCTCCAGAGCCGAGAACGCGCGGTGGATAGCATTCTCGACGCCGTAGCAAAAGCCAAAATGCCGGGGGATGAGGACTTCCAGGCGGCCAATACGCAGAGCAGTGGGCTGCAGGGCGCGCTTGCCCTGTCGCTGGCGAAAATCCTTGACTTTCTGAATGATGGAGCCCGCGTAGTGATTGGGCACGCGGTCGAATTGCGAAAAAGCCATGGTTCCTCGGGGGAGAGGCGCGAATGAGCCGGCCTGAGGGCTAGCATGAATCTAGGCGTTGGCCTAGTCCTGTCAATAGAGCCCTCTTGACAAGCCCCAACCGCCCTCCTAGTCTTGATAACCGATATTTAATCCCACCCATCCCGATTCCAGCAGGACTATTATGATAGGTATCTCCTACCATGCCGGCGGCATGGGTGATCTGCCGCTTGAACAGGTCCTCGATATCCTCTCCGAGACCGGCTACGACGCCGTCGAAATGATGTGCGGCCCCCAGGCCCACGTACCCTCCGGGGAGATAAACGACGCCCTTCTCGATCAAGTCAAAGCCCAGATACACGGACGCGGCCTGAAAGTCTCGGTGATCAACCCCTTCGCCGGCCCCGGTCTCTACCAGTTGGCCCTCGAAGACCAGCAACGGGCCGTCGACCACTACGCACTCCTCCTCGATGTGGCTTTGGGCTTAGAGGCCCGCGGCGTCAATTTCCTCACCGGTTACGGCGGCGATCAGGGCGATAATTTTGCCTGGCGTCTGCTCATAGACGTGCTCAAACCCATTTGCCGACGCGCCGAAGAAAAGGGCCTCACCGTGCATATCCACAACCACGAAGCCACCACCATAGACGCCCCCGACAAAGTCCCCCTGCTCATCGAACACGTGGGCTCGCCCAGCCTGCGCCTGCTCAACGATATAACCAATTTCTACCACCTAGGTTCCGATATCGCCACCGTTACCGAGCAGCTGGCCCCCCTCACCGTCCACTGCCACGTCAAAGGCGTGAAGGGTATGTACCCCTACAGCACCTTCCTCATCCCTGGGGAAGAAGACGACGAGCTGGACTTCCACGCCTTTGCTGCAGCGTTGGAACGGGCCGGCTACGACGGCTATATTTCGGTGGAGACGTTTCCCCATATGCGTCCAGAAAAAGCCCGCATCGCCTACGATATGATGGCCGCCACTTTACGGGAGCTGGGTCTGCGCTCCTGAGATGACCGCCCCTCTCGCCGTCGTCCTGGTAAGCGGTGGACTCGATTCCTGCGTGGCGGCGGCCCTGGCCCACCGCCACCACCGCCTGGCCTTTTTGCACCTCAACTACCGCCAGCGCACCGAAGCGCGTGAACTGGCTGCCTTTAATGCCCTGGCCGATTTTTTCCAGATCGACCATCGCCTCGTCGTCGACGTATCCTATATGCGACAGATTGGCGGCAGCAGTCTAATCGATCTGGATATGGCCGTTCCCACCCAGGAACGCAGCGACCAGATTCCCACCACCTACGTCCCTTTCCGCAACGCCAATATCCTGGGGATTGGCGTGGCCTGGGCCGAAGTGCTGCAGGCCCGTCCCGTATTTATCGGCGCGCACCAGGCCGACAACCAATACCCCGATTGCCGGGCCTCTTTTTTCGCCGCCTACAACGCCGCTATCGCCCAGGGCACCAATCCCGACAGTGGTATTGAAGTCCGCACGCCCCTCATCGATCTCGACAAAGGCGGCATAATTCGCCTGGGACTGTCCCTGCAAGCCCCTCTGCACCTGACCTGGTCCTGCTACCAGAGCCAACAAAAGGCCTGCGGCCAATGCCTCAGCTGTCGCCTACGCCTGCAGGGTTTCGCCCAGGCTGGGGTCAAGGACCCGGCGCCCTACGCCGCCACTGCCCCCCGATGAAGTTTTGCTCTGGAGCCGCTGCCCATTGGCCCGGACAACCGTCTTTTACGTACCTGGGCTCGGGGGCCATACTCCGGAACCTTTGGGCGGACTTGCCACCCGGGGGAAATCCACTACTTTTAGAGTGTCTTTACACACGCCTAGTTAGAGCCTTGGGCGGGCTTCTTGGAAGCCTCCCAAAAGACGGTTGCTGCAGGTTGGACAGTATTTAAACCTGCCTCAGAACGGTCATCCCAGCCCGGCAGTCATTCGTTTATGCCGGACTGCGTTCAATACGGCCCTCATTTTCTAGGCCCAAGCCGGATTTGAAAGCTGTAGCTACCATGTCATCTAGCAATAACCACCAGCTCCAAATTTTTTCCAATCCATATTCCAATCGCGATTACACCATAGAGATGGATTGTCCGGAATTTACTTCGGTTTGCCCCGTAACTGGGCAACCCGATTTCGGTTCTATCCGCATCCGCTACGTTCCCGATCAACTGTGTATCGAGCTGAAATCTCTCAAGCTCTACCTGGGGTCCTTCCGTCAACAGGGCATTTTTTACGAAGCGGTGACCAACCAGATCCTAGACGATCTGGTGGCCGCATGTGCCCCTCGGAATATGACTGTAGTGGGCGATTTTAATGTCCGCGGCGGCATTAGCTCGGTAATAACCGCTGCCCACCCCGCCTAGGATATAAGCCGAATGCACTTGAAAATCCGGATTCCGTCTCCCATCTGTCACGCAGGTTCATACGGAGACCCAAGTTATGTCGGAAAACCCTATAGAAGAAACCGCCGTCGAAGCCGCCGAATCGGCTGAAAACAACCAGGACAACGCCTCCGCCCAGAATAGCCAGAACAAAACTTGGTACCCCTATATTACCAAGACCCAGTTCGAGAAATTTATCGCCCGACTGCAGTCCAAAGTGCCCGAACAGATCGACCGGGACTATATTAGAGCCATTATTCGCACCCCCTCCATGATCCACCGCTTCCTGCGCGGTCTGGAGGCCATGCAACTGGTCGACCGCGATCAGCGCCCCACCGCCCGGCTCCACAGTCTTATCGCCGAAGAGACCTATAAATTTGCCGTTGCCGATATCGTCAAGGATCTCTATCCCGAACTCATGGAACAATGGCATCAGGCAGACAACAATCTGCCCGACCAGGATATAGTTTCTTTTTTTCGCACCCAAACGGGCATGGGGAACGACTCGGCCAATAAGATGAAGATGTTCTTTAAATTCCTCACCAGCGAAGCCGATTTCGGCACCCCGCCCCCGGCAGTCGAAACCCCGACCCCGCCCGATCAGCAAATAGAAGAAGCGCCCGCCCCAGCCACCGAAGAAGCGCCCGCTCCGGCGGTCGAAGCCCCGCCGAGCCAGGAACGCAAATCGGGTGGCCGCCAGCGCCAAAATGGGAACAACGGTTCGCAAAACGCCCAATCGAGTCAGGGCAATAGCGAACGAAATTCCGATCGCGGCTCCGAACGCAACGAAAGAAGCGAACGCAGCTCCGAACGCAGCTCCGAACGCAGCGAAAGAAGCGAACGCAGCTCCGAGCGATCAGAACGCTCCAACACCGGGGCCTCTCGTCCCCTTACCGAACACCAAAAGGCCTATATGGATACCCTGCAAAAAGTCCTCAATATCAATATCGACGGCGATTGGGACGACGATATGATCAAAGTGGTATTCGACCGCCTCGAACGCCTCTTTGATCGAATCAAACGCCAGTAGGCTCTACTTACCGAAACAAAAAAACGGGCCGCCGATCCGGGCGGCCCGTTTTTTGTTCCCTGCAGTCTGGTCGCGGTGCGCCTAAAAAGGACTATTCTAATCCTCCCAAATTCCGATACTGGATAATTTTGCCAGACGCTGTTCGATCAATTCCTCCGGCGACAGGGGCCTCAATTCGGCCAAAGCCTCCTGAATTTGTCGTTTTAGATTGACCGCGGCCTCGTCGTAATTGCGATGCGCCCCACCAAAAGGCTCGGGGACTATGCGGTCGATAATAGCCCGCTCCTGCAAATCGAAAGCCGTCAGTTTAAGCGCTTCGGCGGCCTCTTCTTTGCGATCCCGGGTTTTGAAAAGAATGGTCGAACAGCTCTCGGGCACGATGACAGCAAAACAGCTGTTTTCGAGCATCAGGATACGATCACCCACTCCGGTCCCCAAGGCCCCGCCGCTGAAACCCTGGCCAATAATGGCAACGATGATGGGTACCGGCAGGTGCGACAGAACATAGAGGTTGCGGGCGATGGCCTCTGCTTGCCCCCGCTCTTCGGCTTCAACCCCCGGATAGGCGCCCGAAGTATCGATCAGACTTAGTACAGGCCGCTTGAATTTGGCCGCCAATTCAAACAGCCGCTGGGCCTTGCGGTAGCCCTCGGGATGAGGCATGCCGAAATTGCGCCGTTGACGCTCCTCGACATTGCGCCCACTTTGAATGCCCACCACGACAATCGGTTCGCCGTCTAAACGCGCCGGCCCACCGATCACGGCCTGGTCGTCGCCAAAACGCCGGTCGCCGTGCATCTCGGTGAAATCGGTCAGACAGCGTTCTATATAATCGAGAGCATACGGGCGCTGCGGATGACGCGACATTTGCACTCGTTGCCAGGGCGTGAGGCCGCTGTAGATCTTCTGCCGCAGGCCTTCGACCTTGACCTCAAGGGTCTGCAATTCCCGGCTCAGGTCAAGTCCGTCCTCACGGGCCTGGGCATGCATCTCCTCGATCTTCTTCTCTAGTTCAATGATCGGCCGTTCGAAATCTAGATGGAATTTATGGTCGTCATTATTCATAATTCACCTGAGTCGGTCAAACAAAAAAGGCCTGCGTTGCCCAGCCGCCGTCGCCAACTGCACAACGACCGCCGGGAAGGGTTGGGACGGCTTAACAGGGGCCGGGCAATGCCCGGCCCCTGTTAAAGCATAGACACCAAAAAACGCAGCCTTATTCTCAACGGAGGCGGGCTAGCCCTTCGCTCACCCGGTCCATAGCCTGCTCGATCAATTCCATCGAGGTGGCGTAGGAAAGGCGCATGTGCTCCCGAGTGCCAAAGCCGGCTCCCGGCACGCAGGCGACCCGCACTTGGTCCAGGAGGTATTCGCACAAAGCCACGGAATCCTCTATAGGACCGTCTCCGGCGCGCCGCCCGTAAAAGGACGAGACGTCGGGATAGGTATAAAAAGCGCCGTCCGGCAAAACGCATTCGACCCCTTCTATAGCGTTGAGGCGATCGGTCATATAGCGACGGCGCTGGTCGAAAGCCTGGCGCATTTCCTCCACTGGCCCCTGGATACCGTTGAGGGCCTCCACCGCCGCTTTCTGCGACATCGACGAAGGGTGCGAGACTTCTTGGCTCTGCACTTTGTTCATACCCTCGATCAGTTCCTGCGGGCCACCGGTATAGCCAATGCGCCAGCCGGTCATGGAATAGGCCTTGGATACGCCGTTGACCACCAGAGTCAGGGCTTTAATCTCGGGTCCCAACGCCGCAATGGAATCGTGTTGGGTGCTGCCGTAGACCAGTTTCTCGTAGATTTCGTCGCTCAATACGTAAATGCCGTGTTCAACCGCCACCTCGGCCAAGGCCTGCAATTCCGCCTGAGTATACACCGAACCACTAGGGTTGGAGGGGCTGTTGAGGAATAGCATTTTGCTGCGCGGGGTGATGGCTCGGCGAAATTCCTCCGCCGTCAACTTGAGGCCATTATCGGCGCGCGTCTCGACGATTACCGGTTCGGCCCCCACCAAGCGGGGTTGCTCGCTGTAGGTGACCCAATAGGGCGTCGGAATGATGGCTTCATCCCCCGGATCGAGGAGGGCAGCCACCGCCAAGAACAGGGAGTGTTTGGCGCCGTTGTTAACTATGACCTCGTCAATGCTGTATTCCAGTCCATTGTCGCGGCGGAATTTGTCGCAGATGGCCTCTTTCAGCTCGATAATACCCGAGCCGGGAATAGTGTACTTGGTAAAGCCCTCCTCAATGGCGCGGATGCCGGCGTCCTTGATATGCTGGGGGGTATCAAAATCGGGCTCGCCAGCCGATAACGAAATCACATCTACACCCTGTCGTTTGAGGGCCCCGGCCTTGGCCGAAATAGCCATCGTTACCGAGGGCTGGACACGTTGCACGGTTTGGGCTAGGGGCATGGCTAATCCTCGCGGTTGGCAAGGCCCCGTAAAAAGCGATCGGTTTTTTACGGAGCACTTCTCAGATGGTATGTTCGACGCTGATACGAACGAAGTGGTAACTTGCAATCACAGATGTGGTCTGGCCCCCGGCAGGGCCCCTGGTTCAGCTCGATCCCAATGGAAATATCCCTGCACGCTGCTTTCTAACCAACGGCCTTTTCCGTCTGTATCTGGCTGGCCTCTATCTGGTCCTGCATAAGCTTGAAATGCAGGCTGTCGGTCAGGGCGATGGCACTGGCTTGAATGCTGTTTTCGGATGCCCCCACCGTGCTCCAGACGCGCTGCCCGTCCGACGATTCGATTAATACCCGCACTCTGGAGGCCGTGCCATCACCGCTGGACAGGACTCTTACTTTGTAATCGGCCAAATGCACTAGGCGAATGCTGGGAAATACCTGCTCAAGAGCTTTGCGCAGGGCCCGATCAAGCGCGTTTACCGGCCCATCGCCATTTGCCACCGTGTGATAAAGCTCTCCGTCGACCTCTACTTTGACGATGGCTTCGGCTTCTTCGCCGCTGCCATCCGAACGATGGTTGATAGTACGCCAGTCGAGCAACCGGAAACGGTCCTCGTACAGACCCAATTCCCGCCGTGCCAAGAGCTCGAACGAGCCCTCGGCCGCCTCGTACTGGTAGCCTTCGTGTTCGCGCTGCTTAATCTGGGACAGGACCTGCCCCACCCGGGGGTCCCGCTTCTCGATACCCGGACAGATCCGTTCTAATTTACTCACCATAGTGCCGCCGCCCGACTGGTCCGAGACCAGAAAACGCCGCTGGTTGCCCACCAGTTCGGGCTCGATATGCTCGAAAGAATGGGGCACTTTCATAACCCCGTCGACATGGGCCCCGCCCTTGTGGGCGAAAGCGCTCTCACCGACATAAGCCTGGCGGTGGTCGTGTTGGACATTGGCAATTTCGCTGAGAAAACGCGAAAAAACCATCAATTCCGGCAGATTCTCGCGGCCGATGGTGCGCTTTCCCATCTTCAATTCAAGAGTGGGAATAATCGAGCACAAATTGGCGTTGCCGCAGCGCTCGCCGTAGCCATTGAAGGTCCCCTGGACCTGCACCGCCCCCAACCCGACAGCGACAATACTGTGGGCCACGCCCATGCCGGCGTCGTTGTGGGTATGGATACCAAAAGGCAGATCAACGTGTTCTTTGACAGCCTCGACGGTCTGACGCAATTGGTCGGGCATAACCCCGCCGTTGGTATCGCACAATACCAGTATACGCGCCCCACCCCGCTGCGCCGCCAACAGCGTCTCGACAGCATAATCCGGGTCTGCTTTATAGCCATCAAAAAAATGCTCGGCATCGTATACCACCTCGCGGCCCTGTCCCGCCAGAAAAGCCACCGAATCCTCGATAAGGGCAATATTCTCGGCCCGCGTCGTGCGCAATACCTGTTCGACGTGCAAATCCCAGCTCTTGCCGAATAGCGCAATGCTGTCCGTGCCGGCCTCCAACAGGGTCGCCAAGGTCTCGTCCTCATCGGGACGGTTAGTCGAACGACGAGTGCTACCAAAAGCCGTTACCTTGGCTCTGAGACCCATCTTCTTTACTTCACGGAAGAAAGCCAGGTCCTTGGGATTGGTGGGATTAGGCCAGCCCCCTTCTATATAGTGGACCCCCAATTCATCGAGGCGTCGGGCAATCAGTAATTTATCCTCAAGCGAATAGGAAATACCCTCGGCCTGGGCCCCGTCGCGCAAAGTAGAATCGTATATCTCGATAAAGTCTGTCATAATCGAACTTTCCCGTAATCTGGGCGCGTAAACGCCGCCGGGCTGAAACTAGCCTCAGATATTTTCAGCACCTTCTACCTAAATGAAGAGGCCCCTGTCACCCCACCTGAAAGTCAGAGGTATAGGGTAGTCTGGCGGCGGTTGCGCTAATATCCTCACCGGCTTCAAGTAATTGGCCCAAAGCGTCCCAGGTGCCCCCCAAAAACTGCTCCCGGGGCCCTTCGGGCAGAGAGGCGGCCACTGCGTCACCAGCGATTTGAATGCGTTGCGCCTCCAAATCGACAACCAGTTCCTGGGTCGGATCGGCTTCCACCGCATCCTGCAAACGGGCACTGTCGGCCGCCGAAACCGTCAGACAGGGCAGCCCCATGGCAATACAATTGCCAAAAAAAATCTCGGCGAAAGACTCGGCGACAAAGGCCTTCAACCCCCAACGCATCAAAGCCTGGGGGGCGTGTTCGCGCGAGGAACCACAGCCGAAATTCTGGTTGGCCAATAGAATGTTAGCCCCCTGGTACTGGGGCGCGTCAAAAGGGTGCCCTCCACCAGTGCGGTCGTCCTCAAAAACGTGATCCCCCAACCCCTCGAAGGTGACGGTGCGCAGGTAACGGGCGGGAATAATGCGGTCGGTATCGATATCGGCCCCGCGCAAGGGCACGGCGCGGCCGGCTATACGGGTTATTCTGCTGTCTTCGCTCATTTCGTCCTACCTCTCTAACATTGTTCGTACGTCGGCCACTTCACCGGAGACGGCGGCAGCGGCGACCATGGCCGGACTCATAAGCAGGGTCCGCCCCGTCGGGCTGCCCTGGCGGCCCTTGAAATTGCGGTTGCTCGAAGAGGCGCAGACCTGATTGCCCTCCAATTTGTCCGGATTCATCGCCAGACACATAGAGCAGCCGGCACCGCGCCATTGGAAGCCCGCCTCCTGGAAAATCTCGTGTAGTCCCTCTTCCTCGGCGGCCTGGCGCACTTTGTGAGAGCCAGGCACTACCAGCGCCTTGACGCGCGGATCAACCCGGCGGCCCTGTGCCACCCGCGCCGCCTCGCGCAAATCGGAGAGACGGCCGTTGGTGCAAGAGCCGATAAAAGCCACATCTACCGGCGTCCCCGCAATAGCCTGTCCTGGCTCAAACTCCATATAGGAGAAAGCCTCCTCTACCGTGCCGCGTTCGGCTTTGGGAAAGGCCTGGGGCCTGGGCAAGCGGCCATCAACGCCCAGCGATTGCCCGGGGGTAATGCCCCAGGTGACAGTCGGGGCTATATCCTCGGCCCGTATCTCGACGACATCGTCGTACTGGGCTCCTTCATCGGTGGCCATGCCCTTCCACCACTCTACAGCGCGTTCAAAAGCAGCCCCTTCAGGGACATGGGGACGGCCCTTGAGATACTCGAAAGTGGTTTCGTCGGGATTGACGTAACCGGCCCGGGCGCCGCCTTCAATAGACATATTGCATACCGACATACGCCCTTCCATATTCATCGCCTCAATCGTGCTGCCACCGTATTCGTAGGCATATCCGACACCGCCGTTGACCCCTAACTGGCCAATGATATGCAAAATTACATCCTTGGGATAAACCCCTTCCTGCAGGCTCCCTTCAACATTGATGCGGCGGACCTTCAAGGGCGCCATGGCCAGGCACTGGGTGGCCAAGACGTCGCGTACCTGGCTGGTGCCAATACCAAAGGCAATGGCACCGAAGGCCCCGTGGGTGGAAGTATGGCTATCGCCGCAGGCAATGGTCATGCCGGGCTGGGTCAATCCCAGTTCCGGGCCAATGACGTGGACGACGCCCTGACGACTATCATCCAGACCGAAATATGGCACCTCGAAATGGGCCGTATTCTCTTCGATGGCCCGGATCATCTGCTCGGCCAGGTCGTCGACAAAGGGTCTCTCGCGCATATCGGTGGGAATGATATGGTCGACCGTGGCAAAGGTCCGATCCGGGCACCGCACTGTCAGGTCGCGCTCACGCAACATTTGAAAGGCCTGCGGACTGGTCACTTCGTGGACCAAGTGTAAACCGACGAATAACTGCGTTTGTCCGGAGGGTAGATCGCGTACTCGATGCGCCGCCCAGACCTTTTCCAATAACGTCTTAGCCATAGTGTTTCCCTTGCTTTTGCTATGAATCCATACAGAATTACGCTCTGCGCCCCGAAAGCGCGGACGAAATCATGCCCGTCGAGGCCGCAACCATTTGCCGCTGGCCAGGATACCAACCGCCTGCTCAGCAGAACCAATCGGTATTTTCGGCCTGCCCCTAAACGGAATCGGTCGGCAATTTACCCCGCTCACTCCGGGCAGCCAGTCGGTTGAGGGCGTCGACGAAAGCCTTGGCGCTGGCCTCGACGATATCGGTAGAAACCCCGCGCCCCTTGATCGGTTCGCCGCCATCACTCAATTGCACCGTCACTTCCCCCTGAGCCTGACTGCCGCCGGTGAGGGCGCTGATGGCGTATTCATCGACCTTAACCGCTATATCTGCCGCCAGCCCCAGGGCATTATAGGTGGCATCGACCGGTCCATCGCCCCAGGCTGCATGCTGCACCGTCTGGTCGCCGACGCACAGGCGCACCGTGGCGCTGGGCACGGTGCCGGTGCCGCTGACTGTATGGAGGTATTCCAGGCGGTAGTGTTCGGGCAGGTCACGGCTGCCGCCACCAATTATAGCGACGAGGTCCTCGTCGTAGATATCCTTTTTCTTGTCGGCCAATTCGAGAAAGGCTTCGTAGATCTGGTCGAGCTTGGCCTGGTCCATCTCGTAACCCAGTACCTCGAGGCGGTGGCGCAACGCGTGACGCCCCGAACGGGCGGTGAGGACAATTTCGGTATCGTCCAACCCCACATCCTGGGGTGCCATAATTTCAAAGGTCGAGCGCTGCTTCAGGACACCGTCTTGGTGAATACCCGAACTATGGGCAAAGGCATTGGCACCCACCACCGCTTTGTTGGGCGGTACACCGATGCCCATCAGACGGCTAACCAGGCGGCTGGTGGGTATGATCTCGCGCTGCACCACCCCAGTCTCCAGCCCGAAATAGTCACCGCGCGTGGCCAGCGCCATGACCACTTCCTCCAGCGAGGCGTTACCGGCCCGCTCGCCTAGGCCGTTGAGCGTGCATTCGGCCTGGCGGGCGCCCAGTTTGAGCGCCGCCAGGGTATTGGATACAGCCATACCCAAATCGTCGTGGCAATGGACGCTAATGACCGCCTGATCGACATTTTCTACTTCGGCCAGGATGCGCGCGATCAAGGCCCCAAATTGTTCCGGTACGGCATAGCCCACCGTATCGGGGATGTTGATCGTGGTGGCACCCGCCGCGATGGTGGCGGTGATCACCTCGCGCAGGTAGTCGGGGTCGGTGCGGGCCGCGTCCATAGGCGAAAATTCTACGTCGTCGCAAAAAGACTTGGCTCGCTCCACCGCCTGCACAGCCATTTTGAGGACTTCCTCTTTGCCTTTTCGCAACTGGCCCTGCAAATGGATATTGGAAGTCCCGACGAAAGTGTGGATGCGCGGTTTGGGGGCATCGCGCAGCGCTTCCCCGGCGCGGTCGATATCGCCGCTGACGGCCCGGGCAAGTCCGCAAATAATGGGCCCTTCCACTTCCTGGCCAATGCGGCGCACAGCCTCGAAATCCTCGTTCGACGAAATAGGAAAACCGGCTTCTATGACATCGACCCGGAGACGGGCCAGCTGGTGGGCGATTTCCATTTTTTCGCCCACCGTCAAGGAAGCCCCCGGTGTCTGTTCGGCATCCCGCAAAGTCGTGTCGAATACGGTAACGCGATCCTGTCCGCTCATAACCTACCCCCTATTACGGCTGTCTAATCGTCCAACCAGCTCATCATGCCGCGCAATTTGGCACCGACCTCTTCGATGAGATGTTCCTGGTCGCGGCGCTTGCGGGCGCTGTACACCGGACGCCCGACCTGGTTCTCCTGCAACCACTCGCGGGCAAACCGGCCTTCCTGGACATCGCGCAAAACCGCTTTCATCTCCTTGCGGGTCTCCTCGGTGATTATACGGTCACCGCGGGTCAAATCGCCAAATTCAGCGGTATCGGAGATGGAGGAGCGCATATTGGCAATGCCGCCCTCGTAAATCAGGTCGACAATCAGCTTGACTTCGTGCAGACATTCGAAATAGGCCACCTCGGGCTGGTAGCCCGCCTCGACCAGGGTGTCGAAACCGGCGCGGATCAATTCGGTCAGACCACCGCACAATACCACCTGCTCGCCGAACAAGTCGGTTTCGGTCTCTTCCCGGAAAGTAGTCTCGATGACGCCAGCACGACCGGCGCCGATGCCCTTGGCATAGGCCAATCCCATCTGGTGGGCGCGCCCCGAAGCGTCCTGATACACCGCCAACAGGGCCGGCACACCGCCACCCTGCTGATAAACCCGACGCACCAGATGGCCCGGTCCCTTGGGGGCCACCATGAAGACATCTACATTGCCCGGGGGCACCACCTGCTGGAAGTGGATATTGAAGCCGTGGGCAAAAGCCAGCGCATCGCCGGCCTTGAGATTGGGCTTGATATCGGCTTCGTAGACGTGGCGCTGGATTTCGTCGTTGATGAGGATCATGATAATATCCCCGGCCCTGGCCGCCTCGGGCACCGTCATGACGGTCAGCCCTTCCTTTTCGGCCGCCTCCCGACTGGCGCTTCCTTCGCGCAGCCCCACCACCACGTTGACACCGCTCTCTTTGAGATTGAGCGAATGGGCATGCCCCTGGCTGCCGTAGCCGATGACGGCCACGGTCTTGTCGTTGAGCAATTCCAGATTGGCGTCGTTATCGTAGTACATCTGCATAACGGGTGTCTCCTATATCGAACTAAGTGGGAAGAATATTGGCTGTAGACATAATAATATGACGACCTTTGATGAAGATCAGAGGATCCGTCCGTTTTCTCGTTGTCGTAAAAGGCGAAAAAGGAGGAGGCCTACTGAATAATCAGGCCAATAAGGAGCAGGATGGGGCTAATCGACAGTAGGGAATCGAGCGGAAACAAACGGCGTACCACCAGGTCTTCAACCGGCAATGGGTTGGCTCGAACAGCGCGTTGGATGCTTAAAACCTGAGGGTGCATGGGGCTAAACTCGACAAGGTCAATAATGGTCGATAAAGTAAAACAGCGAGAGCGCTAGATTATATATAGCAATTGAAAATAAGTCAAGCTATAAAAGCCGGCTACGAGCCGGCCAGGGTGCCCTACATTGACAGGACAAAATAGATGTGGTTTTTTGGAAAAGCCCGCCGTGCCGTGTCCCGCTCCCTTGACGACCGGCCCCTGCAAGCACAAACAGCCTCCCGGTTTTCGGCGGCCTAGACTGTCCGCGGCAGTCATCGGCCCCAGGCTCCAGGAACCATGCCCGATTCGTACGAAATTCGCCCGCTGGAAGCAGGACCGGTATGGGACGATTTCGTTCACCGGGCCAACGGCGGCACCGTCTTTTCCACCGACGCCTGGTTGCACTGCGCCCAGCGCTGCCTGGGGGGACAGATCCGCCGCTACGGTTGTTTTAAAAACGGCCGTCTAACCGCCGGCGTGTCGGGTCTGGCCCGGACCCGCCTGGGCCTACGCAGCCTGAGCACGCCACCGCTGACTCCGCACGGCGGCCTGCTCTTGGCCCCCGTGGCCAGCAAAGGGCCCGCCAAAACGGAAGCCGAGTGGAACCGTGCGACCGACGAATTGGTGGCCTATCTGCAGGGCCACTACCACCACACCCACCTCGTCCTGTCCCCCGCCATCGCCGATATCCGCCCCTTCACCTGGAAAGGCTGGAGCCATCGGGCGCGCTATACGTACCAGTTCCAACTGGGCGATGAGGACAGTCTGTGGGAACGCCTGGAACGCCGCACCCGGACGGTTATCCGCAAAGCCGAGAAAAGCGATTTTCGGGTGCGCCAGACCGACGACCTGGACTTGTTCCGGCGCCAGTACGAATCTATTTACAGCCGCCAGGGCGGGGCACCCGCCGCCGCCGCCACCGTCCAGCACTTTGTCGGCGAAGTGCTGGCGGCGGGCCTGGGACGGGCGCTAGTCGTAGAATCGGCCGCCGGTCAGGCGGCCGCTATCGTCGTCTTTGTCCACGGTTTCGACACTGTCTATGCCTGGCAAGCCGGCGCCGACCCCGCCCAGAACAATAGCGGCGCCCTCTCCCTGCTTTATTGGCGCCTGCTTGTCCAAGCCCCCCGCGCCCACTTCGATTTCGTCGGCGCCAACCTGCCTTCCATCGCCCATTTCAAACGCGGTTTCGGCGGTGATCTGGTCCCCTATCATGCCATCGACGGCTTCAGCGGTGGCTGGCCCCGGAGACTGTACAGCCTATGGCGGGGCCACTCTTGAAATATACCGATCTCCCTCGACCCTCCAGCCCAATCGGGCCGCCGACCTTTTGTGACATAAATCACAGGATGGCCTCCAGACTCTTCATAACTTTTAGACCCGAGTATTCCGGCCGAACTGCACCGCCGTGCGCCATGGCCGGAAATTTCCATTTAAACACCTAAGTGTAGGGAGGGCGTTATGTTCCACCGTAATTGGACCAGGCGATTGGCCTGTGTGCTATTCGTCGCGGCCATCGCCGCCACCAACGGCTGCAGTCTCATCATGCCCAAAGTCGGCATGATGGTCGGCGGCCTTCTCACCCAGGCCACCGCCGATCTGTCGACCGTTTCGGCCCAGGTGCGCTTTATCCGCAATCTTTACCCGGCCGAAACCATGACTACCGAGGTCAAATACGTCGGCCCCGAATTGTGGCAACAGGGCAGTAATACCGTGGTCATCAACTTCCTCAAACGGGAGGGGGTTGGGATGTATTCTATCGACGGCACGGTCTCGGTAGACGGCGTAGAACTGCCGCATCTGGCCAACGGCGTCTACGCCCTGAAATTGGATGCCGGCGACCTGGCTCCCAAAACCTTCGAGATCTCGACGTCCTCCGGCCAGCGGGCCTCCTTCACAGTGGGCCCCACCGACCCCATCGGCATCAAATCGGTCAACGGCCAGCGCGAAGGCGCCACGGTCAACCTGAAGGAAGACCTGGTCCTGGAACTGGACAACCCGCCCGGAACCGGGGATTCAGAGATCCGCGTCATGCTGATGGGCGAAATCATGGGCACGCGCGCCTGGGCCGACGTCGGCATTTTCAAATCGGCGGACAGGCTGGTCATTCCGCAGGTGGCCTTCATGCATCCGGCCGGCTCCCTGGGGCCCAATATGGGCCCCAGTTACATGCTGGTCGAGCGCTTCGCCGTGGCACCCAGCCAAGTGGAGGGCTTCGGCGCCGCCCAGATCATCTCCTCTTCCTGGGATTGCGTCCCGGTCAACGTCGAAGGCGATCTCGATTTGGGGATCGTCGGTCAGCGGGCCAACCTGGGCCTGACCAGCCGCGGCGACATCGAAAGCGAACAGGGCAATATCAAATACGAAGTATCCAAGCCCAATGCCTTCCTCGGCCGCCCCTTTTCCACCGGCAAAAAGTTCGCCGTGGTCTCCTTTACCGTACGTGCCACCAAGCTGAGCCAGAGCCGCACCTCGAGCAGCTCGTCTACCTCTTCGTACGGCAGCTACTCGGTGACGACCACCACCACCACCACCGAGACGCGGCAATTCCCGCAACTGCCCGAGGTCTTTTGGGATAATTTGGTCGAGGAAATGTACGCCGATTTTGAGGCTACCCTAACGAATAATTGGGACGTTGAATTGATCCCTGTCGAACGGGCTTTGCAGGCGCCTTCCTACGCCGGCCTGGAACCCATTGACGACGGCATTACCACAGTGGAAGTAGAAAAATCCTACAAAGGCACCAAAAACCTGATCCCCACCACCCTGGGCGCCCTGATGGGCTCCATTTCCAGTACCTTCGCCTCCGACCGCATCGACGCCCGCCTGATCCGCGAACTGGGCGTTGACGGCATTATCGCGGTGACCGTCGACCTGGAAATGCCCTGGGACGAATTCACCCTGTCGCCCAGGATGAGCTACCGCATTTCCGGACCGCCCAACGGCTATGTCGTGGGTCCCACGATCTACGGTCAGGGAGTCGTCAGCGGCCCCGGCGTTCCCCTCGACGAAGCCAAGCTGCAGGCCGACGACATCCTCGACGTCCTGGCCACCATCGTCCGCCAGGACGAGCTGATCGCCGCATTCGCCGCTAGCCTGTCCTATTTGCAGCAAGAGGAAGTCAAACAGGGCTACGAGGAAATCTGGGCCCTGAAGTAATGTCCGGTTGACCCGTTTGGCCCAAAATTCCAAAGCCGCAAAGCGCCTGGACAGGCTTTGCGGCTTTGGAATTCTGGAGGACGCCCGGGGCCGTCAATAATGCGTCTGTGCGGTGGCCTTGGCAATGAGCGCCACGGCCACCGCGCCCATCCCGATCAGCCCCATACCACAAGCGAAACCGGCAAAGACCACCGGTGCCCAGGTGCGCCAACGCTGCCGCCCAAAGCGCTTTTCCAACCAATAGCGGGCCAACAGGGCCCCCGCCATCTCCGGAATTAGCAAATGCGGCAGGGCGTGAATACCGCGGACGAAACCGTATACCAGCAAAACCGGCAAACGCAACCACGACAACAATCCGAAGGCCCCTCCGGCAAAAATCGCCCCTGCGGCGATCCACTCTCCTTTGATGGCTTCGTCGAAGAGACTTTCCTGGCCCAGGGTAGCCCCGTACCACAGACATTGCTTGAGGGCAATGGCGTGCCAATAGGTCTGGGCGAACTGGAAAGCCGGTGACGGGATGGGTCCCATCTGCCAGATCAGCCCCCAAAAGACGAAACCGCATGCCAAACTCAATGGCAACAACAACAATTCGGCTTTGGCAATACTGCGGAAACTGGTGCCCGTCAGCTCTACCTCGCGAAATAATTGCGCCCGACGGCCGTGGTCGGCGTAGGGAATGGGCGCAAACCAAATATCGACGCCGCGATACCCGCTCAGGATAAAGGCCCCTTCGCGGATAAGGGGAAAACTCACGGTCTGTCCGGTGAGCCCGCCCATACGCGCGTTGACATAGGACAGCAAGGGCGTCAACACAAAACCGAATAGCAGCAAAAATACTAGAGGGAAACGATCCGCCTGCAACAGATAGAGACACAGTCCCACCATTGCCAGAGTAGCTGCCGCGTATCCTCCGACGGCTCCCCAGAGCGAAAAATCGCCGCGCCCGGCGGGTATATCGGCCAGTCGGGCGCGAAAACTCCGCCCGTCCGTGCCCCCTTTGTTCCGACGCAGCGTCCAGGTCAAGGCTTGGCCCAGCCCGATAGTCCCCACCGAGACGCCGGCGCCGATATAGACGCTCAACCATATATCGACCTCGTTGGCGAAATTGGTCAGCACCGTATCCATCCCCGGCCGCCAATGCGTCAGCAACCCCGCCTCATACAACAGCGGACTGCCCAAGGCATGCACCAGAGCAGCGACGAAACTGCCCACCACCACCCAGAAGGGCAAAACCGTTCCCAATAATACCAAGCCTAGATCGGTACCAATACCCAGAGGGGCTGCCGGCAAAAAACTTTCGGTAGCCGGGGTTAAATCAATCCAGGGAATGGGCAGCAATACAATGGGCCGGGCCGCGACTAGGCCGCTGAGGGCAGGAAGCCCGATATATACGGCGCCAAAGAGCAGTCCTATCCCCAGACCAATGGAAAAAAGACGCCAGCGCCACCCTTCAGCCCGCTCATCGCCACCGGCCAGCGCCGTGGCCCCCTGGGCCGCAATGGGCGCCAGCGGAAAGGGCAGGCGCTCGCCATCGGACGTTAAGCGAAAGAGAATATACCCCAGGCAAAACCATTCGATACGCGCCAGTACCTGGGAAACCACTACCACGGCGATAGGTGCCAGCCAGTCCCGGTGCAAAAACGTGCGCTGCAGCAAGGCCGGAGAGTCGGCCGGCGGTACGGCCCATGCAGGTATATATTGGGCAATGCCAAAACCTGCGGCCGCCTGCGACTGCACCAGATACTGGTTCCAGATGAGCTGGCCCATGGGGCCCCCCGCCAGGGCAACCCCGCCGGCGGCTCCGGCCAGACCGCTGGCGATATAGTAGAGCACATATACTTCCTGGCGCGCCAGCGGCGCCAGAGAACGGCGCGCTACCTCGGCAAAAAGGATGATAGTCACCCATTCGGCCGCCGCCCCCAGCCCACCGCCGGCGATCAGGCCCATGTAAATGGCCCCCGGCATCATAATAAAGCCGACGAAAAAAGCGCCGATCACCGTGCGGCTGGTAAAACCGTCGGCAAAATTCTGTGGCTCGGCCACAGTGCTGCGATAGGATTCCAATTCGGCGTCCATGCCCTGGGCCCGGTCGGACCTACATCCCATAGCCGCCTCCCATTTCACCGCGCCACCAGGCGACACCGGCCCACCACAGGCGCATGCCGATTTCACCCCAGATCAGTCCCAAAAAGAAGGGGCGCACCTGTCGATAAGTCGTGGCGCCGCCGTAGCGCACCACCAGCCACTTGCACAGCCAGCCCACCAAAGCCGACCCCCATACCATCCACCCGAAGCCGACCCCGTAGACAAACCCCATGGGATGGAAAGGCCAGTGCAAGAAAAGTCGCCGCATAATCGCCAGTATATAGGTGCAGCCCGCCCCCAAGGCGTGAAAGGTCAACCGCAACCAATCGGTATGCCCCTCGACGGTGGCGGCGTCTTTGAGCAAGTAATTATAATACCGCCCGATGCGGGCCTGACTGCGCGCCCCGCCTTGTTCCTGCAAGGCGAACAGACCGTGTTCATAGATCGTCTCTAAGGAGAAGTAGAAGCCAGCCCCGATCCCCACCACCGCAGCCAAACCCATGGCCCAAACCAGACGCCCCGGCGACACCTGGCAGACCTGAGCCAAGTGCAAACCTTCCAATTGCAGGGTGGGCCACAACCCCACAGCGGTAAAACCCAGGACACCGAGAAAGGCGAAGGCAATATACGTGCTGTCGGCAAACACACCCGGCCCCGTACCCCAAGCCACGAAGAATATATAGCCGACAATCAGCGGCACCCCCGCAATGGGCAGCCCCCCGTCCAACCGCAGCCGCGCCAGGCCGAGGCTGGCGACGAAATAGAGTACCAGCGCCCCCAAACCCAATAACGGCGGCAGACCAGCGGCCATCACCCAGGTCCACAGAGCCAAAAAACCCAGGACCAGGCCCCACACGGCCGGATTGCGCCAGTGTATTTCCGCCCGCAAACCCCGGCGGGCGGCCCACAGGCTGGCCAGGGCCAGAAATAAATAACCGCCCCGGGCCTGGCTCATGAAAAAAGGGAAATGGCCGGGCCAATCGAGCCAGGGCGAACCGTGCCCCGGCATTAAACTGCCGCGGTCCTCCAGCCTGCCCAACGAGTGGGCCAGCAGCAATTGCAAACGGGTCGATAAAAAGAAAAACCAGGTGGAAAAACTTACTTCCACCGGCATCAAATAGGCCAAACCAACCAGGGCCGGAACCACTTCAAAGAAAAAGGGTGATTCGAAAGGCGTCATCGCCTTCCAGGGCTGCTCCAGAAGAAAGTGGCTGAAGGACAGGCTTGTTTCAATCGGTCCCAAAGCCGGCCAATAGTGATGGAGGCCATTGATCCCGAACAACAGCACCGGCACCGCGACGCCAGCCCAGAAGACGCGGTTGGCCAGACTTTCTCCACCCAACAGTGCCAACGGGACTTCCAAAAGCGGGAAAGCCAATTTCTCGGTAGTCAGCCAACGCCGTCGCAGTAGCCACACCAGACAGAAGGCCGTGGCGAAAAAAACAAGCAAGAAAGCGGCCCAAGCCGCCAAGGGAATAATCCAGGCGCCCCACGGCACGACGGCCGCCCCTTCAAAGGCTTCCGCCGCTGCCCCGCTGGCAAAACCATCGGGCACTAGCCAGGAAGGGACCTGTTCCAGCAACGGCCGATAGGGGCCCCTCGGATTGGCGAAACTACCGTAGAAACCCGTCACCAATCCGGGCAGAAAACGGTGCGCCAAGCCCGAGGCCACCGCCGTCGTTCCCACGGCGACGGCCGCATATAGCACGGCCCGATCGCCACGTCTTAGCCAACGGCTGGCTAACGCCGATAACCCCAGTATTCCCAAAGGCAGAGCCGCCAGCGCCAAATCCGGTCCCGTACCGCCGGCAATATAAGGCCCGCCCAGGACCAATTCGACGCGCTGGGCGACCCACGCGACTAGGCAGACCAAGCCCGTAATTAGCACCCCCAGACGCCAGGCCGGCATCAGCCTGTCTTCCACTGGTTCGCCTGCTGCCGATAGGCCTCTTGCTGGTCCTCAGGCAATGTGCGCCAGACCAGGAATTGCCGCCGCACATCGTCGATAAAGGCGCGACAGAGGCGAGCCCAGGTGACCTTATCACCGGCGCGGCGCTGGAGCCGGATATCGATGCTCCAGTATTTATCGCCCTCCTGCTCCGGCCCCAAATCCAGCGTCGTCTCCTGCACGATCCCCTGGTCGAAAGGGGCCAACCAGATGCGGCCGCGCAGATACAACCGGCCCGCCCGGCCACCTAGCGCCAGGTCTTCGACATAAAAACCGGCGCCAATGGATTCTTCCTGGTGACCCTGCCAAAATTCAGCCAGGAAAGCAGCCATACCTTCGGCCTCCCGACGCTGCAACGAAAAAGGCAACCGCAACAGCAACGTATCGCCTTGGGGCGCGGGAAGACGCCAACGCCGCTCAATACCCGGCGTGCAAAGACGGCCGGCCAGATAGGACGGATAGAGCGCCGAAAGCAATACCACGCCCATTACGGCCCCCAGGGTACCCACGGCCCCCAGAGACGAATAATTGAGTTCCAGCCCCGGCAACCATCCCCAACCAGCGGCAGCCTGGGCCAACCCCTGGCCCAATAGATAGCCAACGACTTCGCCCAACACCGCAAAGGCGCAAGCCTCGCTCATGAACAGCATGCTGACATGATTGGGGGCCAGCCCCACGGCATTGAAGATGGCTATTTCCCGACTGCGCTCGTAAACGGCCCCCAGCATGGTATTGAGGACGATCAATGCTGCAATGGCCACCGGCACCCCCAGATCGGCCCACCCCGCCACGCCGGTGACCCCCACGGTATTGACCAGATAGCGGCGGCCCTGATAGCCGGCGTATAGATTGAGATCCAACATTTCGGCTAATTCGGTCCATTCATCGCCTTCCAGCAAAATCCCCACCGAAGTCAACCGGGCTCCTTCCCAGCGCATCAGCGCCCGGTAGGGCACTACCGCCACCAAGGCCCCGTCCAGATGCGAAAAAACGGGCGGCACTTGGCCCAGACCGCCGCCCACGGCGGCCTCGACGGGTTGCTGGTGATCGGGGTCCAGCGGCGTCAGCGGTTCGCCATTGAGATCCGGGGCCTCCAGGGCCCCGTCTGCCAGCAACCCGACAACGCGCCACACCTCCCCTCCCAGGCGCACCCGGGCGCCGGCAACGGCGTCCGGCACAATCCCCAAATCAGCCGCCAGACTCTGGGGCAACAAACAGGCATCCTGTTCACCGGCAGCCAGCCAACGGCCGGCGATCAGACCCCGCTGGGGAGCGACCAAACCGATTTCGTCGGGACTCAAGCCCACCAGGCCGGTCAGTAAAGTCGCCCGCCCAGGTATATCGTCCCGTTCCAGACGCAGCGCTGACGCGGTCTCCAACCAGGCACGAGGGGCCACCCGATGGGAACCGAAACGGTCCACCAATACTTGCAGCGCTTGCACTTCTAGGGCCTGCCAGCCAGGGCGTCGAATCAAGACCCCCTCATAGGGTACCTCTCCCGCCAATTCGACCCAATTGGTGTGCAAACTGGAACGGATGGAAGTAAAGGAGAGCACAGAAAAAGTCAGCAAAGCCAACGTGGCGGCCGTCAGACCGGTGCGCAAGGGGCGCCGACGCATATGGCCCACCCCCACCGCAAAAGCCGTAGGCAAGGCGTTGCCCCGCCCCGTTTCTCCTTGCCCCCGCTGACGCCCCACCAGTTGCCGCAACTGCCTGTTGAGTCGCCCAACTCCAAGACTGGTGACCAGGATACTGAGGCTTAAAATGACAAAGCCCAATAGAATTACCCAGGGCGAGATAGCCATCTCAAAAGCGGGATGGACCCGGCGCAACAGGGCAAAGCCAAGGGCAAAAAAGGCGAAGAAACCCAAAATCTGACCGCGCAGCGATACCGCTCCCACCAATAGGCGCTCGGCAAAATGGGCAAAAGGGAGTAGGCTGGCCAGGAGAAATACGGCTCCTTGGACCACCCCCCTCCGCGTCCGTTCAATTTCGCCGTAGGCCGCCGTGCCATAGGCCCAGGCCCGGCGCACTTGGTCGAGAAAAGTTTGATGGTAGCCCCGATCCCGGGCCTGACCGGCCGCAGCCAGATAGTCCCGACTGCGAGTCTGGAAATAATCCAGCCGACCGTTGCGCACCCCGTGGGCTTCCAGACGGGCCAGGCGGTAGTCGTTGAGCTGCTGCAAATCCGCACCCGTCCGATAGGCCGTCTGCACCAGGCGCTGTTCCCCCTTCACCTCGTACCCCCGGCCCTCAGGCTGGCGATCATCGCCGTTGAGCAATAATAAACGGCGGTCCAGGCCGTATTCGCCGCTCCCCAGGATCGCCTGCAACCGCGTTCCCAAGGGGGTAAAGACGACCGCCGCCGGCCGCACCCAAGAGCCGACTCGATTGCGATAGCTAAATAATTCGGCTTCCACCGGTGTCAAAGGCAAGGTGGCGCCAAAGCGCGTCGGCTCGACGCCGCGTTCGGCGTCGAGCACCTGGAGCCTTTCCAGAGTTTGCAAACGGCGCGGATCGAATATCTCGAATAAGGTTGTGCCAACTCCGGCTGCGGTGACTATCTGGACCTCCTCATCCAGGGCGTCCATTTGCACCTTCAGCGCCCGACCGGGCAATCGCCCCTCACCGTCCAATCCCCAATCGGGTGCCTGTATTACCGCCCCAGTGAGCGGATCTAGCCCATAGGCCTCGACGCGGACCGGTTGAGTGTAGATAAGGCCCGACTCGATTCCGGGGACGGCAAAACGCCCGAGCGAATCGGCCAGGGCCCAGAAATCGCCCCGCACACCGGCCAGGGGCGGGTTGCGCAAACGCACCCGCACCAAGGCCCCGGCCGTGGGCTGGTCCGGCAAATAGCTGCGTCGACCATAGTGCACCACTTCACCCCGCAGCGTGCCGAAAGCATCTTTGCCCCAGGCCCAATCCGGCAACTCGGCCGTTTCCACCAAGCGCCCTGCCAGATAAGCGAGCAACTCAACCTGTTGCCCCAAGCGGGCCCAATCGACATCTGCGGGCAAATCGAGTGGCGAATCGATGCCGACGCGATTGTCGTTGGCGGTGCAAAATACCAGCGCCGGACACCCGGCCAGCGCCGCCGCCGCAGCATCGAATGGCACCGTCAGAGGCAGGCCCCCCAACACCCGGCGACGCTGATCGGGCTTGAGGCCATTGGCCAGCAGCGGCCGGCCCGGTGCCAGCGAGTCGGCAAAAGCCGCACTCCAATTCATCAGCAATTCGGTTAAGGGAGGGACAAGCAGGGATATACGATAGGGGGCTACGGGTTTGAAAGCACCCAATACGCTGCTGCCCGAGGATAAGTCGAGCCCAACCAGGAAACGGGTCTGATAGCGACCCAGATGCTGCCGTAAACCGAGCGTATCGTTGCCGGCGTTCCCGTCTCCCCGTCTTCCCGCCGCCCTCTGCAACAGCGGCACCAAATGCCGCATGCCGGCCAAATTCTCAAAATGCCCGCTGGTCCACACAGCCACTACCGTGCGGGCGGGAGGCCGACGACGCCACCCTTCCAAAAGCGCCAGCAATGCGGCCGCCCCACAGGCTTGTTCGGCCCCCGGTGCCAGGGCTGGCACCGGCGACATAGAATCGTAATAAGCGGTCAGCCAGATCGCCTCATCGGCCAATTCCGGATCACGCCCTTCGATTATTGCGACAATATTCTCGCCTTCAGCCCGCTGCCAACTCATGCGCCCCGATAGCTGCCCCACCTGCCCAGCAGCGGCCCATTGGCGCAGTTGCTGGGCTACCTGGCCAGCGGCGTATAATCGCGGCAGGTCGGCCGGAACATCGAGATATTTCAGGGCCGCCTCCCAGCGATGCCCCGGCTGTTCAAGAAAAATCACCGCCCGGGCCCCGAGGTGAAAAAAACGGCTCCAACTGTCGCCGCTGGCATAGTCCAACAGGACGATTCCGCCCTGCAGCGAACGCCCTTCGACCAGCGCTAGATTACCATCACCAGCGTAGATTAGCGGCCCTCCAACCCCTCCCGGCGGCAAACTGGGACTGCGCGCCAAATTGGGCCACATTCCATGCAGGGGAACCACGACCCCATCGACGTGTAATTGGAAACCTTCATCTATGGGCACAGGGACGGGAAAGGCCTGCCGGTAGACCGAGTCCACCCCCATAGCACGCAAACGCCCTTCCAACCAATTGGCCGCCGCCCGGGCCCCCGGGTATCCGGGCAGACGCGATTGGTAAGCGGCCAACTCGCCGATATCGGCCCGCAACCCTTCTTGCAGAACAAACTGATCCACCTGAGCGCCCACCGGTCCGCCCCAAATCCCACCCAAAACCAGGACCAGACTGACGCGACGGCAGAAACTCAGTGCCACAATTTGGGCAATTGGTTCTGCAAAGTGATAAAAGTGAAATAGCCGAAAAACAGACAGGACCACAAAATGGCCAGCTTGCGCAGCGGATGCATGGACAGCGGTTTTTTCAGCACCCGATTGTTCATCCACAACAACAGGACCGAATAGATGAGCATAACCCCGCCGTTGAGCGAAGCGCTCAAAACCAGCAACGTCAGCGGCTTGTTGAAGCCGGCCAGCAGGATAATGCATCCCAGCAGGATCTGGCCCCACAGCAGGGCAAAGTACAGCCGGCTCTCGCTCCAACGGGTATGGTCGCGCAACCAGTTGACCTTGATAATATCGGCCGAGATACGAGCGCAGGCGTCTAACAACCCCAATTCGGTGGTGAGCAGGATGGCAATGCCCATCCAATTGAACAGATGCTGCGACCACACCCCGTAGAGCTGGCCGATAAATGCCCCCTCGGCGCGGATAAAGCCCATGCCGCCTTCCAGATCGGGTGTTTGTCGAGCGGTGCTGTAGGAGATTAGCGACAACAGCATCAACGACAAAACTGAAAGCAGGTAGAAGGTGGCGAAATGCTCGCGGTTGGCCGCCTTCCACCAAGCCCGCCAACGCTGCAAATTCTCCTGGCTGTGCTCAAAGTAGTAGCCGGTTCCGGCGACGGACTCCTCGCGTCCGGTCAGGGGCGAAGTCAGACGACCGACAAAATGCCCCATGGCATAGCCCTTGTCGCGGATGAATTGGCTCTGCGCCAGATTCATGGTGCCGCCGGCTCCGGCAAAGGCCAGGGCTCCCAATAACAGCGGCAATTCCATATCCGGGGGGATATGGCCGATATTGACGATGCCGGCGAACATATCGACGATATGGCCCCATTTGACGACGAGGAAAAAAATCACCAACAAGAACAAGAGAATAAAGGCCACCAGCACCGTCTGGATGCGCTCGACGGTTTTGTATACAACTGGCCCCAGCGTCAGGGCCGCCCCCACGACCAGCAACCCGGCGATAGAATAAAACAGACGCATGCCTTCGCCGCCGCCCACTTCCCAGGTGAGGATGGTGGCCGCCCCCGAAGCCCAACCCGGCCATACCCAGGGCACGATATTGCAGGCGAGAAAAACGGCCGACCACCCTTTCCACATGCGGCAAAAACCGGTCACAGCCGTCTCGCCGGTGGCCAGGGTCCAACGCTCTATTTCCATATTGAGGAAATACTGCGTCAATACCCCCACCATACAGGCCCAGAAAACGACAAAGCCAAACTGGTAGGTGATATAGGGCCACAGAACGAATTCGCCGCTGCCCAGCGACAGGCCCAATAGCAGCACGCTGGGCCCGACCATTTTGCGCCACGACGGGGCTTCGGGCAAATCTCGGTACAGCGCTGGCGGCAATTGATCGGACGGGATAATCTGATGCGGTACTTCTCTATCCGCCATGTTCGCCCTCCTGCCAGACCTGCAGCGGATGCCGCCGCTGCTGCATGGGGAAGGCCACTCGAGCGCCGCTGATCTGGGCTTGGTAGGCCCCCAAAATCATTTCCAGGGCGGCGACGGCATCGGCGGCACTGGAAATGGGTTGGCGATCTTGTTCGGCGGCCTCAATAAGGTCGATAATGGCCAGCTGGTTGCCGGTGGGCAGGGGCTCGTCGGCGGCTTCCTCCAACGGCAGCCAGACCTGGTCGTCCTGACCGGGCGTTAAAACGGGGTGCGGATAGATCATCAAATCGGAACCAGCGCCGCCGCGTAGGGCGATGCGTCCCTGGCTGCCGACAATTTCCATTCCGTAGCGCATCCCGCCCCCCTCGGTATAGCGGCGCGAATCGAAAAAACCGGCGATCCCGTTGGCAAAGGCGAAATAGCTATTGACGCAATCGCCGGCAATGGGCCCCACGGGCTCGCCCGCCTGGCGCACGTGCTCCACGTCCAATTCACTGCCGCCGTCGGTAACGTGGGCCGACATCCAGGCTATATCACCGGCGAAAAAACGCATCATATTGAACAGATGCGTGCCCAATACGATCATATCCTCGCCGCCGCCGCGCCGATCCTGCTTGCCGTGAGCATAGATGGCTTCCACCCGGCCAATGCGCCCCTCGGCGAGGATTCGTTTAAGATGCTGGACTCTGGGCAGATAGACCGCCTGGTGCGCCACCGCCACTTTGCGCTTGACCTGGGCGGCCAATTCGATAATGCGGTCGCCGTCGGCCAGGTTCCAGGTCATCGGCTTTTCGCAGTATACGTGCGCCCCGGCCTCCAAACAGGCGCTGACCATTTCCAAGTGGCAGTCGGTCCAGCGCGGACAGACGCTGACAATATCGGGTTTTTCGCGTTCTAGCATTTGCCGGTAGTCGGCGTAGGCCCGCGGCGCCCCGGTGGCCTCCTGTCCGGCCTGCCGTCCCTCGTCGTCCTCGTCGGCCACGGCGACAAATTCGACCCGCTCTATCCCCTGATAGCAGGTGTGCAAGCCGTGTCCGTAGCCGCCCTTATTGGTGCGGCCAATGGCCGCGGCTCGGTAGGTCTTCTCTGCAGCCATGATCCTTCCTTTCGAGGAACATAGATGTGATTTTATGCCAGCCTTTACGGAACCCCTATATAGACAAAATTGCGCATTTCACCCAGCGCGAAATCGACCACCATCCACAGCGCCCCGCCCATTAGTTGGCCGGCGATAAAGCCGAGAAATAACGGCTTGTATACATGGTAACCCCGCGTGCCGGTGAATTTAAAGACTACCGCTTTGACCAACCAGCCCAAAAAAACCGAGAACCAAGCCCAACCCATGACCCAGCTATCGCCCACCGGCAGGCCAATATAGTGCAGCGGCCACCACAGATAGTGGTGCTGCAAATAGATCAGCGCCGCCATCAGGGCACCGCCCACGGCGGTAAATACCAGCCGTGGTTGGATATGATCCCAACCCACGGCGTTGTGCAATTTATCTTCGAGAAAGCGGTAGGCAATGGAGGGCACGCCGAACTGGCGCAAATTAATGCCGCCGTACGTATAGTTCAAATAGAGGGTGATCCAGGTGGCCCCCGCCATCCCCACTACCACAGCCAGCACCATAGCCCAAAACAAACGCCGGTGATGCACCCGCCCACTGGCGGCCAGCTTGAGCCCGTTGGCCGCCGAAGCCATTACCGTGGTACGCATTTCCGCCGCCCAGGAATAACTCATACTGACCGTGGCCAAACCCTTCCAGCCAATAAAATCGGTACCCAGAGTGTAGACCAAAAACGGTTGCGGCAGCATCGTCGAAGCCGTAAAGCCGATCCCCCCCTGGGCGATGACCCGGGTAATAGCCAGGAAAATGACAATAGCCCCCACCAGAAATAACACCGCCGCCACCAGCGACAGACCGCTGGCCCACAGCCAGCCCACCACCACAGCGGCGCTGGCCAGCCAGATCCACGTGGCCCAGCGGTACGAGAGGATCTCGTCCTCATCGTCGGCGCTTTGCCCCTTGAAGGCGGCTCGGCCCACTTGGCGCAAATGGCCTCGGGCACTCCACAACATGGCCGCCACCAGTACGATCATCGCCCCCATGCCCTGGTGCGACAGGGCGACGGACGATCCGGTCAAGGCCTCGTTGTGGCCCTTGATTTGAAAGCCGATAATATTAAAAAACCCCGTCTGGAAACGACCCAGCAGATGGAAAAACCAGACCGAAAAAGCAATGTGCAGATTGAGGAAATAAGCCAGCCCGATAATGGCGAAATTGACGAAGATAATCAGCCGCACGCTATTGCGGAATAGCATCAGCGGCTCGAACAGCGTTTCAATTTCCGGCACGAAAAAAAAGTAGTGGTGCAAGCCGCGCGACAACTGGATGGCAAAAGGCAGGGCAAAGCCGACCCACAGCAGCGGTTGGCGGAACAGCGCCGGAAAATGGGATCGGTCGTCGCTTTGCAGCAACTCCATCGGCAATTGGGTCAAGGGGAAAACCAGGCGCTCCTGTTCAATCCAGGGTTTGCGCAACAGAATTACCGTGGTAATCATCAGCAGGTACACGGCCAACATGCCCCCGCCCCATACCGCCATGGGCCCCACCCAAGCCCCCCAGGGGATAGACTCGCCCACCGGCAGACCCTCGTAAAAATAGCGCGCCACTTCCGGATCGCGCGGCGCGCTCCAGGAGGGGATGAGGGGTTGGACCAACTCCTCCCAACTATTCTCGGAAGTAGCGTAGTAAAAAGGGCGAGTGAGAATATGGAATAGATTGGTCACCAACCCCCAGGTCGGAATCGCCGAGGCCACGATCAGCATGACGTAGACCACGATCAGTTCGGCGCTGCTGAAGGCCCAGGGGCGGTAAAGCCATTTAAGACAGGGATTGAGCAAGCCGACCAAGAGGAAAAAAATCATCATGGCCCCGGCCGTAATATAGTCGGACGTCAGGCCGGCGTTCTGCAATACCAAGACGCTGTAGGGACAGGCGATATTGAGAAAAAAGGCCAGCACGGCCCCTATAATAAGGGCCCGGACGGTGGGACGCTGACTAGTATTTGGCAGATCGGACAAAGGCTAAACTCCGCTTGGGGTAGCAAGGGGGATCTGGCAAACTTAGCCCCGATTGCCCGCCCTTGCAAGTCAGTCGTCCAGGGCAATGGCATCTTGCCAGGACGGCTTTTTTATACCAATTTGAAGTACTGATAGCTGGATGTTTAACGGTATATCCCCGGAGAAACAGAAAAACATCTGGGCAACTTGAAATCGATCTGATATTAGTCGTTTTTTTATTTTTGTCGTCCTTGTCGACGACCCCTGCCGGGCCCTGTGGCTTACCACCCTGACCAAGCCCGGTCGGCCCCCCAAATCCAACAGGAAGGAAAGTCCCGTGACCGCGTTAGAAGCCATTGGCGGCAGCAGGCCGCTCCAGGCCGAGGAATTCGCCCGACGGGCCCACGCCCACGCCCTTACCCCCACCCGCAATCCGCTCAAGGAAATCCTCGACCAAGCCTCCTCACACGAGGAGACGGCCCCCCTGTTGGGGATGTTCAACGATGTTCCCTGGCACCAGTTCCGCGAGAATGAAGCCCACGCCTGGGCCAAGGCCGGCTTTTCCTGGATCATCAACGACGCCGAGCACTCGCAGCGCGAGGGCTGGTACGGCCGCGAGCAAACCGGCACCCAGGCGCGGTTGGGCCTATTGCCCGTGCAGCGTCTTTGGCGCGAGGCCCGCTCCATCCACGGCGACGCCTTCCAAATGGGCGCCCGCGCCACTATGCGGCCCTACAGCACCACCTACGAAGAGGCCCAGAGCTACTACAAATCCATCCAATTTCCCGTCCCCGGCCAAGCCACCCCCGACGATCGCGGCGGCTATCCGGTGCGCACCGGCGACCGCACCATGTGCTTCACCCCCGACTCGCTGCGCGGCGCCGAGACCGAGACCCAGGGCTGGATCCAGTTTGAAACCGCCGAATTCATCATGGACGAGAATTTGCGCGACCGCGTCCTCGATCTGATGGCCGAGCAGGGCCGCAATAAGGCCTGCGCCTTTGTCGGCCCCTTCGACGCCATTTTGCGCGAGGGCGAAATCCCCGCCGTCGAAGACGCCATCAATAGCCTCTTCCGCGCCGCCGCCAAGCGCGGCATCCACACCGGACGCGTGGTGGGTTCGGGTTCGATGGAAGACCCCAAAGATATCGAGGACCATATGCTCATCGCCATGGAGAACGGCGCCCGCCTGATCTCGGCCCACCCCATGACGTCCGACCTGGTGTACCGGGGCGCCGCCGCCGTGGCCGACCCGTTCTTCAGGGCCGCCGAGCGCTGCGGGTTGTAGGATTCTCTCAAAGCAGTAAGCAATAAGAAAGCCGGGTGCGCTTGCAGGCGCATCCGGCTTTCTTTGTGTTCTGATCCTGACTTGGCTTACCGATCTATCCCCGATTAGACTTCAATCAGCTACTTCAGCAGGCTTGATGTCGATAACAGTTTTCGTGAGTAGAGGAACGGGTTTCCCCGTTCCTCCCTCGCAGAACCGGACTTGGACCTTGCGCCCATCCGGCTCCCCGTTTGAGGCCTTCACCTTGACCGGGCTGAGTCGGCATAGAAGGTGTG
>WLWI01000300.1_pt1 | contig 54506 bp, 53 predicted proteins | sample 6701501 | NCBI WGS metagenome assembly WLWI01 (sample SAMN12718690, study PRJNA515312) | sponge metagenome | isolation source: marine sponge | host: Mycale hentscheli | place: New Zealand: South Island, Marlborough, Capsize Point | collected 2014-11-01 | reverse complement strand
TGCCAGCGATCCCATAACTCCGTCTTCTGCGCAGACGTTAAACCTGGACGATACCTTTGACCCATATCCAATCACTCCATCTTTGCTTCCAAGATAAAGTGTTGCGTCGACCAGTTGAGATCACCCTCGTATTCTAACTATCCACGCCCCACGACCCTTGGCCGGCGGCTGTCCTGTTCATCGCTTGCTCACAACGCTAATTTGGACCGCCGGAATGGTTCAAACCGGCGGCATACTGCTCTATGGTGCGCCCTCCACATTCAGCCGTTGGATAGAGCAATGATTCCCCGTTACAGCCGGCCCGAGATGACAGCCATCTGGGAGCCCGAGAACAAATTTCGTATTTGGTTCGAGATCGAGGCCCATGCCTGCGATGCCATGGCCGAGCGCGGCACGATCCCCAAAGAGGCGGCACAAGCCGTTTGGCAGCGCGGTAAATGGGATATCGCGCGGATCGACCAAATCGAGCGGGAAACCCACCATGACGTCATCGCCTTCCTGACCAATCTTGCCGAGCATGTCGGTCCAGAGGCCCGGTTCGTCCACCAGGGCATGACTTCGTCCGACGTGCTGGATACCTGCTTGGCGGTGCAGATGACCCAGGCGGCTGACCTATTGCTTGCCGACCTCGATGCTCTTTTGGCTGCCCTTGAACGGCGCGCGCGCGAACATAAAGACACCGTCTGCATCGGCCGCAGCCACGGCATCCATGCCGAACCGACGACCTTCGGCTTAAAGCTCGCCAGCCACTATGCTGAATTCGCGCGCTGCCGCGATCGCATGGTCGCCGCCCGCGCTGAAATCGCCACCTGCGCGATTTCCGGCGCTGTCGGGACCTTCGCCAATATCGACCCCGAGGTCGAAGCCCATGTCGCGGCGAAACTCGGCCTGGCGGTCGAGCCGGTCTCGACCCAGGTCATTCCGCGCGACCGCCATGCGGCGTTCTTCGCCACCTTGGGTATCGTCGCCGGCGCTATCGAGCACCTGTCGATCGAGATCCGCCACCTGCAACGCACCGAAGTGCGCGAGGCGGAAGAATATTTCGCGCCAGGTCAAAAAGGCTCGAGCGCCATGCCCCATAAGCGCAATCCGATTTTAACGGAAAACCTCACCGGCATCGCGCGGCTGGTGCGCGCGGCCACGGTGCCGGCGATGGAAAACATCGCCTTGTGGCACGAACGCGATATTTCCCATTCGTCGGTCGAACGGGTGAACGGACCCGACGCGACCATCGCCCTCGATTTCGCGCTGGGCCGGCTGACCGGCGTGGTCGAAAAGCTCGTGGTCTATCCCGAGGCGATGCAAACTAATTTGGACCGGTTGGGCGGGCTGGTGCATTCCCAGCGAGTGATGCTGGCGCTGACCCAAGCAGGCATGGCGCGCGAAGACGCCTATCAAGCGGTTCAGCGCAATGCCATGCAGGTGTGGGGGCTGGCCGAGGCCGACCGTCCCGGCGCCTTTCAGCGGTTCTTGAAAAACGATGGTGACGTGACCGGCAAATTGGACGACGACGCCCTGGATGCCCTGTTCGATATGGGCCACCACACCAAGCATGTGGACACCATATTCGCCCGCGTCTTCAACACCGGATGAGTGGGTTGGCATGAGCGAAGGCCGCTTGCCGACGGAAGTTTGGCTGACCGCCGGTCTGCGCCGTTGCAGCAATGAGGGCATACCGGCCACGGTGGTGCGGCGTGGCGAAAAGCAAAGCGGCACGGTCGTTCTCAAACTCAATCAGCGCGACGCCGGCTGCCGCATCCTCACCCAAGGCCGCGACCTGGACGGAAAACTGACCTGGTTTACCGCGCTCGACGGCGCACTGGTCGAAGAGGCCGACGCCGACGCCTACTTAGAGCGCACCGCCAGCCGCGACCCCGATGTGTGGATCGTCGAGATCGAACATCGCGATGGCTGGCATCCCTTCGAAGAGGGCTTGTTTTAGGCGAGGGTTCGACGAATTTAGCGCACCCTTCGACAACATGCTTCGAGACGACCGCTCGCGCGGTCTCCTCAGCATGAGGTGTTTGTGATGGTCATATATAAAATAAAACCCTCACCCTGAGCTTGTCGAAGGGCGAGGGTGCGCCCGCTCATACTTCGACGAGCTCAGTATGAGGAAGCCGTGCTGACTAAACCGAATAACAAATCCTCACCCTGAGGAGCGATCGCAGATCGCGTCTCGAAGGGCGATTAGACGGACAGTCTAGCCTTCGTTCTGCACTTGGGAGACAGCGACTTCCATCAGCTCGTCCATATGCTTACGCAGATCCCGTGCGGAAGTCTCAATCGACTTGCCTTGCAAGTCGCCCAGAACCTTCTGGAGGACGTCATCGTCGCCCGGCGCTTCGAAATCGGACTTGATTACTTCCTTCGCGTAAGCGTCGGCTTCGCTCTCGTTTAGGCCCATTTTCTCAGCCGCCCATACGCCCAACAGACGGTTGCGGCGCGCCGTTGCCTTGAAGCGCAACTCCTCGTCGAGCTTAAACTTCGCTTCAAATGCTTTTTCTCGTTCGTTGAAATCGGCCATTGCCAACCGCTCTCCTTATAACGGGCCATTTACCGGTGTAGTTGGGCCCCTTGATTAAACAAGATATAGTTCGCCTAAGCGCTGGATTGTAGCACTTTTTCACCAATTTTCAGTCCCAACCACCCATCCTGGCCACAATGTGCACCCTCGTTATTCTCCGCCGTCCCGACCATGCCTGGCCGTTGCTGCTCGCCGCAAACCGTGACGAAATGCTCGATCGGCCATGGCAGCCCCCGGCGCGGCATTGGCCCGATCGCCCTGACGTCGTCGCCGGCCGCGACGAGCTTGCCGGCGGCACCTGGCTCGGCGTCAACGATCACGGGGTCGGCGCGGCGATCCTCAACCGCATCGGCTCGCTGGGGCCGACCACCGATAAGCGTTCGCGCGGCGAGCTGGTATTGGAAGCGCTCGATCACGCCGACGCCGCGGCGGCGGCCGAAGCTCTAGCGGGTCTCAACGGCAGCGCCTATCGGTCCTTCAACCTGATCATCGCCGACAATCGCAACGCCTACTGGGTCCGCAGCACGGGGGAGAACAATGTCGTTGTGGCGCCGGTCCCCGCCGGCCTTAACATGATCACCTCGGGCGAGCTCAACGATGCCGACAGCCCGCGGATACCGCAGTTCCTGCGCCGCTTCCGCGACGCGCCACCGCCCGATGTGGACTCCGGCGATTGGTCTGCCTGGGAAGATCTGCTCGCCTCGCGGCTGTACGACGCCGCCGACGGCCCCAACGAGGCCATGTGCATCGTCACCGACCGCGGCTACGGCACGGTCTCGAGCTCGCTGATCGCGCTACCTTCGCCGGAGCTCGTCGAGCAGGACTATGTCTGGCGCTTCGCCGCTGGGCGGCCCGGCGAGGCGCCGTTCGAGAGAGTGGGCGCTACAGATACTTCTTGAACCAGGCGACCGCCTCCGACATGCCGAGCTCGTGCATCTCCGGGTTGCAGAAATAGTAAGATTCATAGTGCTGCGCGCCGGGCAGCTTGACGAGCTTCTTGGGCTCGCCCAACTGGGCGTAGCAGCCGAGCTGTTCTTCCGGCGGCACCGTGCAATCGTCTTCGGCGTAGACCACCAACACCGGGCGCGGCGAGATTAGGTGCGCCACCTTCTCCGGCTTGAACCGCATGCACGCCTCAGCGCTTTCCAGATCATAGTCGGGGACATAATGGTCGTGCTGTTGATGTTGCTGCTGGATGATCCCGAACGTATGGGGATCGGTCAGCATAATATCGACCAAAGGCATGGTTGTCGGCTCGCCGGTGCTGACGCGCGTGCGCGCCGCCTCGGCGACTGTTTCGCGAAACGTCTGCCACTCATGGGGACGGCGGGCGTGGGCCAGCCAGCGCTCGCCATCAGACACCCCGACCGAGTTCACGATGACCTGGATACGCTCATCGAAGGCGGCGCACCAAATCGCCGACGCGCCACCCCAACTGGTGCCATATAGCCCGAGGCGCTGACGATCGACACCGTCGACGGTTTCCAAATAGGTGAAGGCGTCGTAGACGTCTTGCGCCTGTTCCAGCGGCCGATGGCGGCCGCGCCCCCCTTCGCTCTCGCCGAACCCGCGATGGTCCGGCGCGATGACGAAATAGCCTTCCTCCCAGAGCCGGCGCGGCACATCCATGCCGTAAATCTCTTTCATGCCGGTATAGCCGTGCAGGCACACAATCGCCGGGCGCGGCGGGTCGCCGGGGCTCCAATCGGTCGGCGTATACAGGTGCGCGGCGATGGTCAGGCCATCGCTATAAAAGGTAACCTCTTCCCAGACTTTCTTTCGCTCGTTCATTGGCTCTCTTCCCGGGTTATAGTCGGGCCAGATCATTGCAAACACGAAGAACAACAGCAATCGTCAGACCGGGAGGAACAGCCCCATGAACAATATCGACCTGAACGGCCGCACCGCGATCGTCACCGGCGGCGCCAAGGGCATAGGCTACGCCATCGCCGACCGGCTCTTACAATCTGGCGCGACTGTGACGGTCTGGGACATCGATCAATCCCGGCTCAGCGAAGCCGCCGCCACGTTGACCAATGCCGGCACTGTTTCCACCGACGTGGTCGACGTCACCGATGTCGACGCGGTTACCGCGGGGGCCGAGCGGGCGCTTTCCGCCATGGGCAAGATCGACATCCTGGTCAACAATGCCGGCGCCGTCGGCACTATTGGTCCAGTTTGGGAGCAACCGGTGGAGAACTGGGAGCGCATGCTCAAGCTCAACCTCACCGGCCCTTTCCTGTGCTGCCGGGCCATCGTGCCGGCAATGATAGAGGCGGGCTACGGGCGCATCGTCAATATCGCGTCGAACGCCGGTAAGGTGGGCATCCGCAATAATTCCCCCTACGCCGCCGCCAAGGCCGGGGTGGTGAGCCTCACCAAGTCGCTGTCCAAGGACACCGCAAAGACCGGCGTTCTGGTGAACTGCATCACGCCGGGCGGCGTCAATACTGAGCTATTCGACAATTTGGATGAAAAATACCGCCAGACCATCGCCGACGGCATGGAGCTCGGCCGGCTGCTCGAACCCACCGAAGTCGCCGCCATGGCGGCCTGGCTGGCCTCGGAGGATTGCTCGTTCAGCACCGGCGCCGCCTTCGACATTTCCGGCGGCCGCGCGGATTACTAGCTGGCGGTTGAAACCGGCGAGAGAGACGGACGCCCGATCTTGCGGCGCAGGGGTCGGACAGCGTGTCGACTGCCGACAGCGCTTGCGATGCGTTTCCGTTTCGCGCACCATTGCGGTGGATCGAGTTGCAACGGGGAATAAGAGGAACGATGGCGGACAAACTGATCACCGATATTGGCGGCGAAGCGGCCGGAGACGTGCCGCGCGACGATTACAATATGCTGTTCTGGGAAAAGCAGATGATCGCGACCTTCAACCTGCTGCAGACCAAACAGCATGTTGTCACCGACGAGTACCGGCGCATCGTCGAGGAGATGCCGGCGGACTATTACAAGAACTCGACCTTCTATGGCCGGCGTCTTGAGGGCATTGTCGCCCTGGTGATCGAGAAGGCCATCATCGACCGGGAGGCGCTGGAAGAACGTACCAAAGCGATCCTCGAGGCCGGGACCCGCGACCATGTCTGAGCCGAAATACGAGACCGGCGACCAGGTGCGGATCCTCGATATCGGCAAGCCGGGCCATGTTCGCACGCCAACCTATGTCCGTCACAAGATCGGCATCATCGAGCGCTATTGCGGCGATTTCGTAAACCCCGAGGACAAGGCCTATGGCCGCTGGGACGGCGCGCCCATCGCCCTCTACCGGGTGCGCCTGATGCAGTCGGACTTGTGGCCCGGCTACACCGGCGCGCCGAACGACGTTCTTGAACTGGAAATCTACGATCACTGGCTGGCGCCCGCCGGCGAGGAGGCAGCATGAACACGGAACCGCACGATCACGACGATGGGCACGACGATGGGCACGGCGATGGCCATGACCACGAGCATGACGATCATGCGCCGACCCGCGAGGATGACGATATCGAGTTGACCGAGCGCGAGGCGACGTTCCTGGCCCTGAAGAGCCTGCTGATCGAGCAGGGTATTGTCACCGCCGAAGAGATCCGCAAGCGTATGGAGTTCAACGAACGCGGCAGTCCGCATCAGGCCGCGCGCATGATTGCCAAGGCGTGGCTCGATCCCCACTACAAGACGCGCATGATCGACGACACCAAGGCGGCGGCAGCCGAACTCGGCATCGAGACGACCGAGGCCGAGCTGGTGACGCTGGAGAACACGCCCGATCGCCACAATATCGTGGTCTGCACACTGTGCTCCTGCTACCCGCGCTCGCTGCTTGGCGAGCCGCCGGCGTTCTATGTCAGCAAGGCTTATCGCTCGCGCGCCGTGCGCGAGCCGCGCCAGGTTCTGAAGGAGTTCGGCGTCGACATTCCGCAGAGCGTCGACATCGCCGTGCACGACAGCAATGCCGACCTGCGCTACGTCGTCATGCCGATGCGGCCGGCCGGCACCGACGCCATGTCCGAGGCCGAACTGGCGGCCCTGATCAGCCGTGACTGCGTCGTCGGCTGCGCCCTGCCGAGCGAGCCGGGCGGCAACTGAGCGCCGAAACAGGGAGGGCGAAGCGCCATGCCCAAGCGCATCGCCACCTTCCAGCCGATGGGCCGGCTGCTCGAACCCACCGAGGTCGCGGCCATGGTGGCCTGGTAGCCTCGGAGGATTGCTCCTTCAACACCGGCGCCTCCTTCGACATTTCCGATGGCCGCGCGGACTACTAACGGACCGTTGAAACCAGCCAGCGATTGATAGACCCCTGCGAAGGCGCGAGGCGTGAGGAACCCTAAACTGCCGCACCACCAAAATAGGTGCCATCTTCCGGTATTGGTAATTCTGGCAGATTCGTCAGCGGCTTCCGAGGGTAGATCGGACATGGATTGCCATCGCCGATTTCGGCCGGAGTTGACCCTAAGTTGCCGTTTCGGTTTGGTCATCTAGATGCTTTAATAGGTGGTCAGACGCATAATTGCTCACACAAACGAAAGCATCGATGACCCATCCCTGGGGAAACATATTCAGAATCTACGCTTTACGACTACTCATCCTCCTATGTGGTTGCGTAGCGAGCACCAGCGCCATTGCGGCAGATGGTGGTGAAAACAGATTCAACACGCTGGGTGGCGTTTGGCGCGTCCTCGATATCAAATGGGTTGAGATAGAAAAACAGTGGCTGTTCAGCGCCAGTGTTTCCGTGGAGGAAACAAGCGATCGTAGCGTTACAATATCTGATTTAGTTTACTCATCTTGCGATCAATTACTACAGCTGAAGCCTGACACCCCAGTTGAAACAATCCACGAAGAAGATATTTTCCGAATAGACCTGAACGTTATGAATGGAAGTAGTCAGCTCTATTGGCCGTTCCCAGTATCAATTCCAGTCATCGCTGGCGAATGCTTGTCCGAAGAGGCGCACCAAAGAGCTAGCATAGTTTATCCAGGTCGCCTGGAAGGCTGGTTTGTCGTTGGTGGACCGAGACAAAAAGTCGATGAAGTATATCGGTTTCCATTAATGTTCAGACCTAAAGAGGGGGCGAATGTAGACGTTAGTAAATTCGACGCTGATTTGGCGTGCAATGCGACGCTTAAAGACCCCACGGTTCAAATGATGCAAGAAAAAGGAAGACAGAGGTTTATTCAAGCGAATATTGAACGCGGAATAAAAGATGTGAAAGTTGAAACTGACGTTGTGGTCATCATCGCCTTGGGTATGACGAAGGAAGATAATTTCATTAGTGAAACCTATAAAATCACCGACGGGAAATGCGTCCGACAACAATAGACGCCTGGATAGTGACTAATTCCCCCATCTCATTGGCAATGCCAATTATCAAGGACTGAATTTGGCTATAAATCCCGTCAATGACTTTCCCAAACTACCGCAGCTTTCGGAGGTAAAATCGCCGTTCATCTTCCACTCTCACCAACAGTGAAAGATTTTGTACCCAGCGCCCAATTCCCGCGATCGTTGTTATTGGCAACAGCATTTAGCCACTACTCATATCCAGCAGGGTCTGGAAAACCGGCGGTGGCTCGAATTAACGGCCGGTTAACCATAAATTTCGCAGTTTTCCGCCGAAACGATTTAAATTGAGACGATATATCGCCGGCCCGATTGTCTCGCGGGCACGCGGTTGGTATATCTCGCCGCCCACTGTACCCTAGGGCGCGGAGAGATGCTCCGCAGAGCCGGAAACCACGACAATGCCGCGACGCCGAAAGATATATGAGGGTAAGGCGAAGGTCCTTTTCGAAGGGCCCGAACCGGGCACGCTCGTCCAGCATTTCAAGGACGACGCCACCGCCTTCAACAATCAAAAGCACGGCATCATCACCGGCAAGGGCGTGCTCAATAACCGCATCTCCGAATATCTCATGCTGCGGTTGGCCGAGGTCGGCATTCCCACCCATTTCGTGCGCCGCCTGAACATGCGCGAGCAACTTGTGCACGAAGTCGAGATCATTCCGGTCGAAGTGGTGGTGCGCAATATCGCCGCCGGCTCGATCTGCAAACGCTTCGGCCTGGAAGAAGGCTCGGCCCTGCCGCGCTCCATCGTCGAATATTATTACAAAAACGACGATCTGGGCGATCCGCTAATCTCTGAAGAGCATATCACCGCCTTCGGCTGGGCCGCGCCGCCAGAAATCGACGATATGTTGTCGCTCAGCCTGCGCATCAACGATTTCCTCACCGGCCTGTTCCTCGGCATCGGCCTGCGCCTGGTCGACTTTAAACTGGAATATGGCCGGCTCTACCAAGACGATCAGGTGCGCGTGGTGCTGGCCGACGAAATCACCCCCGACGGCTGCCGTTTGTGGGATTCGGAGACCAACGAGAAGATGGACAAGGATCGGTTCCGCCGCGATTTGGGTGGCGTCGCCGAAGCCTATCAGGAAGTCGCCCGTCGCCTCGGCATCACGCCCGAGGCCGGTCAGCAGGACATCCAGGGTCCTGTGGCCGTGCAATAACCCAAACCCAGCGCTTGGCAGACGTGAAAGCACGTATCCACATTACTTTGAAAAACGGCGTTCTCGACCCGCAGGGCAAAGCCATTCAGCAGGCGCTGGCCGGCCTGGCGTTCGACGGCGTCGAAGACGTCCGCCAGGGCAAGTTTATCGAAATCGAGCTCACCGAGAGCGACGCCGACACCGCCCGCGTCCAGGTTTCCGATATGTGCGAAAAGCTGTTGGCCAACACGGTGATCGAGAATTACGACATCGAAATTGTTGCCTGACACAGTATCCACAGGCCCTAGGTTTGCGACTCATCGCCCAATGCTGATAGCTGGACGCGAGGTGTAACCGATGCCCGTAGCCGTCATTGTCTTTCCCGGATCGAACTGCGATCGCGACGTCGCGGTCGCCCTTGAAACCGCGACCGGCCGCGCGCCGGCCATGGTCTGGCACCAGGAGAGCGCCCTACCCGCCTGCGACCTTATCGTCGTGCCCGGCGGCTTTTCTTATGGCGACTATCTGCGCTCGGGCGCCATGGCGGCGCACAGCCCGATCATGCGCGCGGTGATCGAACGCGCGAACACCGGCACGCCAGTTCTGGGCATCTGCAACGGGTTCCAAATCCTCGCCGAAGCGGGGCTCTTGCCGGGCATATTGATGCGTAACGCCAGCCTGAAATTCGTTTGCCGCGACGTCGATCTGCGGGTTGAGCGCGCCGATACGGTTTTCACCGGCGCGTATGCCCAAGGCGAGATATTGCGGGTGCCCGTCGCCCACCATGACGGCAATTATTTCGCCGACGCCGAGACGCTGCAACGATTGGAAGACGGCGGCCAGGTTGCTTTCCGCTACTGTGACACGGGCGGCAACGTCACTCCTGAGGCCAACCCGAACGGGTCGATCAACAATATCGCCGGCATCCTCAATGCCGATGGCAACGTGTTGGGCATGATGCCCCACCCCGAACGCCTCGCCGACCCGCTGCTCGGCGGCATCGACGGCGCGCCGATGTTCGACGCCCTGGCCGAGGCGATCGCCGCATGAGCAAGACAGAGCCCCGCCCCGACGATCTGATGGGTCTGAGCGACGGCGAATACGATACGATTCTGGACATATTAGGCCGGACGCCGAACTTCACCGAACTGGGTATTTTCTCGGTGATGTGGTCGGAGCATTGCTCGTACAAATCGTCGAAGAAGTGGCTGAAGACCCTGCCCATCGACGGGCCGCAGGTCATTCAGGGGCCAGGTGAGAATGCCGGCGTCGTCGATATCGGCGACGGCCAAGCGGTGATTTTCAAGATCGAAAGCCACAACCACCCCAGTTTCATCGAACCGTACCAGGGCGCGGCAACCGGCGTCGGTGGCATATTGCGCGATGTCTTCACCATGGGCGCCCGCCCGGTCGCCAACCTCAACGCGCTGCGGTTCGGCAGCCCCGATCATCCCAAGACCCGCCATTTGGTCGGCGGCGTGGTTGCCGGTATCGGCGGCTACGGCAACTGTATCGGCGTGCCGACGGTCGGCGGCGAGGTCAATTTCGATCCGTCCTACAATGGCAATATTTTGGTCAACGCCATGACCGTCGGCATAGCGCCGACCGATAAGATATTTTATTCCGCCGCCGCCGGGGTCGGCCTGCCGGTGGTCTATGTGGGGTCCAAGACCGGACGCGACGGCATTCACGGGGCGACCATGGCCTCAGCCGAGTTCGCTGACGATTCGGAAGAAAAACGCCCGACCGTCCAAGTCGGCGATCCGTTCACCGAGAAACTGCTGTTGGAAGCCTGCCTGGAGTTGATGGCGACCGACGCCATTGTCGCCATCCAGGATATGGGCGCGGCGGGCCTGACCTCGTCCTCGGTGGAAATGGCCAGCAAGGGCGATGTCGGCATCGCGCTGGACCTCGATCAAGTGCCGCGACGCGAGACCGGCATGACGGCCTATGAGCTCATGCTCTCAGAAAGTCAGGAGCGCATGCTGATGGTGCTCAAGCCAGGCCGCGAGGACATGGCGCGGACGATTTTCGAGAAATGGGAACTCGATTTCGCCGTCATCGGCATGACCAACGACAGCGGCCAGCTTACACTGCTCGAGGACGGCGCATCGACCGCCGATATTCCCGTCGCACCCCTGGTCGCCGCCGCCCCGGAATATGACCGGCCCTGGACGGCCACTCCGCCGCGGCCCGTTATCAACGCCAGCGACGTGCCGGCACCCGATGATCTCGGCGATGTTCTCATGGCGCTGATCGGCGGCCCGGAATTGTGCTCGCGGCGATGGGTGTGGGAGCAATACGACCATATGGTGATGGGCGACACGGTGGTGCGTCCTGGCGGCGATGCCGCCCTAGTGCGCGTCCATGGCACCGGCAAGGGCTTGGCCATGTCGACCGACTGTTCACCCCGCTACGTGCTGGCCAACCCCGTCGAGGGCGGCCGCCAAGCGGTCGCCGAGGCCTGGCGCAATGTCACGGCCGTCGGCGCCACGCCATTGGCGGTGACCAACAATTTGAATTTCGGTAATCCGGAACGGCCCGAAATCATGGGACAGTTGGTCGGCGCCGTGCAGGGCATGGGCGAGGCCTGCCTGGCGCTGGCTTGCCCCGTCGTCTCGGGCAATGTCTCGCTCTACAACGAGACCAACGGCAGCGCGATTTTGCCGACTCCGGTGATCGGCTGTGTCGGCGTCATGGGCGACGTCGCCAAGGCTGTTACCGCCGAATTCAAGGCCGCTGGCGAGACCATATTCGTCATCGGCGAAACGCAAGGCTGGCTCGGCTGCTCGCTCTACCAGCGCCATATGAGCGGTGAGGCCACCGGCGCGCCACCGCCGGTCGATCTGGATATTGAGCGTAAAAATGGCGATCTGGTGCGCCAATTGATCGCCGACGGGGCACTGACGGCGTGTCACGATGTCAGCGACGGCGGATTGGCCGTTGCCATCGCTGAAATGGCGATCGCCGGTGGTTTAGGCGCCGAAATCGACGTTTCGCCCGTTATTCCGGCCCATGCTTGGGCGTTTGGCGAGGATCAGGGGCGCTACGTGGTCACCACCACCGGGCCAGAGACCGTCGCGGCGGCCGCTGCGAAGGCCGGGGTGCCAGCCCGGGCCATCGGCCAAACCACCGCGGCTACGTTGACACTGCCGGGCACCAGACCTATATCCGTCGCGGAGTTAGAGGCGCTGCACGAAAGCTGGCTGCCCGACTATATGGCCGCGCGATAGGCGGTTTGAAGGGGAATTGAAGATGCCGATGGCGGCGAGTGAAATCGAGCGGTTAATCAAAGAGGCCATGCCCGACGCCGATGTCCGCATCGAAGATCTGCGCGGCGATGGCGATCATTATCTCGCCCATGTGGTCTCCGACGCATTCAGTGGCAAGACCCGCGTCCAGCAACATCAGATGGTTTACGAAGCTCTTCAGGGGCGTATGGGCGGCGAGTTGCATGCGCTGGCCCTGCAAACCGCGGTTCGCGAGAGCGCATAGAAATTAGATGATCAGAAATACCGGATAGGGATTAGAAAATGACAGACAGTCCGACAGTCGAACGCATCAAGCAGCATGTAAGCGGCAACGACGTTATGTTGTTCATGAAAGGCACCCCGGTGTTTCCCCAGTGCGGGTTCTCCGCCGCGGTGGTGCAGATTCTCAACCATATGGGCGTAAAGTTCGGCTCGACCGATGTCTTGGTCGACCCGGAAATTCGTCAGGGCGTTAAGGAGTTTTCCAACTGGCCGACCGTGCCCCAGCTTTACGTGAAGGGCGAGTTCGTCGGCGGTTGCGATATCTTACGCGAGATGTTCGAGACCGGCGAGTTGGAAGAATTTTTCAATCAGGCCGGCATCGAGCGCGAAGCCGTCTAGGGTAAGTTTGGCTCCTCGTTACTGCAGATAGCACAGAGGCGCTAAGCCCCTCTCCTTGTGGGAGAGGGGTTGGGGTGAGGGGTTACGCTATAACCAGGAAACCCGTCACCGTCCCTAACCCCTCACCCGGTTCGCTTTCGCTCACCACCCTCTCCCGCCGGGAGAGGGTCACTATCCACGCCGCAACTATTCAATTTGGTTTGACGTTGCTCTAGGGTTCGTCCGGCATAACTAGCCGTCGAGCCCTTCTCCTGTCTCCGATCCCGCCCGAATTACCTGTCAAACGGCACCTCACCCGCGACGAGATCGCCGGGCTGGGCTTCGGTATGTCGGCGTTTCTGATTTGGGGCTTCACGCCGTTCTATTTCCGCGCGCTGTCCGACCTCGGTGCGATCGAAATCATCGCCCACCGGGTTGTGTGGTGCGTCGCCGTCATGCTGATCGTATTGACGCTGGGCCGCCAGTGGCCTGCCGTCTACGCCGCCCTCTCCGACCGCCGGGTCTTCGCGACGCTTTTTGTCAGCGCGGCGTTGGTCAGCGTCAATTGGAGCATGTACGTTTTCTCCGTCATCACTAATCAGCTCGTGGCCTCGAGCCTGGGTTATTTTCTGAGCCCCTTGGTCAGCGTTTTCCGTGGCTTCGTCTTTCTCGGCGAGCGCCCCACCCGCACCCAATGGATCGCCGTCGCCTTAGCGACCGGCGCGGTCACCAGCCAATTTATCGCCTACGGCGCTTTGCCGTGGATCGCGCTCTCCATTGCCTTCACCTTCGGCCTCTACGGCTTGATCCGCAAAACCGTGCGGGCCGGCAGCGCCGTGGGGCTGTTCGTCGAATGCCTGCTGCTGATGCCGTTCAGCCTGGGATTTCTATTTTGGCTGGAATGGCAGGGCACGGGGTCGTTCGGCACCAGAGGCCTCGACTTCGATCTGCTGATCATCGCCTCCGGGGCAATCACCGGGATACCGCTGCTCTTCTTCGCCGCCAGCGCCCGGCGCATTCGACTGACGACCATCGGCCTGTTCCAATATTTCACCCCATCGACCTATCTGGTGTTGGCGGTGTGGCTGTTCGGCGAGCAGTTCACGGTAAGCGAGTGGGTCACCTTCGGCCTGCTGTGGACCGGACTATTCCTCTACACCAGCGAAGTATGGCGAACCCGCCAGGTTTGAGTATTATCGCCATTGAAACGCCGCACCGGGCGGCGCAAAATAAGTGCACGAAACACAAGGCCAAATTGGAGCAAGTACGATGACCATGGCATGGCTCGACCACGTGAATATCCGCACCGCGCGCCTCGATGAGATGTCGGAATTTTACGAAAACGTCCTGGGCTTGAAGCGCGGCAAACGGCCACCCTTCGAATTCGGCGGGGCGTGGCACTACTGTAAGGGCCGGGCGATCGTCCACCTCGTCGAATCGGTCAAAAATATTCCCGCCGGCGAAGCCCAGGTCGAACACTTCGCCTTACGCAATTCGGGCTCGATAAAGCGGTTTCAAACCAAACTGCGCAAACACGACGCGCCCTTTTACATGGTGCCCCTCGAAAGCATCAAAATGTGCCAGGTCAATGTGTTCGACCCCGACGGCAACAAGATCGAGATACAGTTTCAAGCCGACGGCAGCGAAGATTTAGAGCCTTTCTACGGCTCCGCGAAGGCCCGCCGACGGTACCGCAAGGGCGAAAAACTCAATAAAACCCCGCCGTTGCGCGTCAGTAAGTCAAAATCGAAAATATCGAAGTCGAACAAAAAGCTCGGCGTGCCCGCGCCTCTGAAATTCCCCGGCGCCAAGACTAAGAGAAAAACCAAGGCCGCCTAGCCGAGCCTCATTTCACCGAACCGACAGGCCCAACTTCAAGATCCAGCTTCAAGATCCAACCTCAAGATATTGTGTAGCAAAAGCGAACAACGCTTAACCTACCTATCGCTATACTCGCGGCGCACGAACAATATTGTCGAGGGAATGGATTTTGGTTTCCACTAAGTTTTCTCTGTCGCGACTGTTGGGCGCTGCGCTCTTCGCCTTGGCTCTGGCGCTACCGCTGCAAGGCGCATCGGCGGCGAACAAGCTGGATGTGCTGAATAAGGGGCCACGCGTCGGCGATCCCATCCCGCACCAGCTCACCATCGCCGACCAGAACAACGAAATCCGCGACTTCGCCGGACTGAAGCGCAAAAAGGGGCTGATCCTGCTGTTTTCGCGATCATTCGATTGGTGACCCTTCTGCATCATCCAGGCGGTCGCCTGGAACGACAGGATCGATGAATTCAGAGCGCTCGGCTACGAGGTCGCGACCGTCACTTATGACGGGGTGCCGCAGATAACGCGTTTCGCCAAACGCCGGAAAATCAAATACCCGGTGCTCGCCGATAAAGGTTCAGAGGTCATCCGCGCGTTCGGATTAATAAATCAAGACTATCCCGTGGGCAGCTACGCCCACGGCGTCGCCCACCCCATCACCATCGTGTTCGACGAAAACGGCATCGTCACCCACCGGTTTTCCCGGGCGGGTTATGTGCGCCGGCCGAACATCGATGCAGTGATATCGGCACTGAGGAAAGACCCACCGAGGCTCATCGCAGGTACGGAGCCGATTGTCGAGCGCAATCCGGTGAGCGCAGAGAATCCAATTTCCGAACCACCACCGACGGAAAGTATTTTGCGCCGGCTACACCGATTTATTCTTAATAACTAGCCTCAACTCCATCTCGACCGCCTAAACAAAAATAAACATACGGTGGAATAAACAACCCCAACTCGGTGTTTACCCCTCTATAATCACGCCGGTGTGAGTATCGTTTCGAGGTTGTTATGTTGTCCGCGTCCAAGTTTTCCCCAAATTATCTGATCTGCACAGCCCTAATCGCTCTGGCCCTGACCCTTTCCCAGCCCGGTGCCTTTGCGGCGACCGGACTAGACACGCTCGATAAAGGCCCCGCCATTGGCACGGCGATCCCACACCCGCTGACCGCGCCCGATCAAACCAATGAGAACCGCGATTTCTCCGCGCTGACCGGTAAGAACGGCCTGATCGTGCTGTTCTCCCGATCGTTTGATTGGTGAACCCCCTGCATTATCCAGGCGGTCGCCTGGAACGACAGAGTCGAGGAATTCAGAGCGTTGGGGTACGAAGTCGCCGGCATAACCTTCGATGACGTGCCCGCTCTAGACCGCTTTTCCAAGCGCCGGAAAATTAAGTACACGGTTCTCGCCGACCCGAAGTCGGAAATCATCCGCGCCTTTGGACTGATCAACGAAAGCTACCCGGTCGGCAGCTACGGTTACAATATCGCCCATCCGATTATTTTGGTGATCGCCCCCAACGGCACGGTGGTCCGGCGGTTTTCCGACCCTAATCATTCGAGCCCGCCGACCATCGACGCCATATTGGCGGAACTAGCTGTACCGTCGCAAAAAGGGCCGCCCGAGGAGCGACCCTTCTTGTCAAAAATCTATAGTTGGCTACAGCGAGTAATACTCAATAACTAGATTCGGCTCCATCTGCACCGGATAGGGTACATCAGCTAGGCTGGGCCCACGCACGAAGGTGCCGCGCAGGCGATCCAAGTCGACATCCATATATTCCGGCAGGTCGCGTTCGGCCGACGCGCTGGCTTCCAGCACGATGGGAATTTCGCGGGATTTTTCCTTCACCTCGATGACGTCGCCGTCCTTGACGCTGTAGGAGGGAATGTTGACCTTCTTGCCGTTGACCAGCACATGGCCGTGGCTGACGAACTGGCGCGCGGCGAACACCGTCGGCACGAACTTCATCCGGTAGATCACCGCGTCGAGACGGCGTTCGAGCAGCTCGATCAGGTTCTGGCCGGTATCGCCGCGGCGGCGCACAGCCTCGACGTAATAGCGGTGGAATTGCTTCTCGCCGATACTGCCGTAATAGCCCTTGAGCTTCTGCTTGGCGGCCAGATGGAGGCCGTAATCGGACGGCTTCTTGCGGCGCCGGCCATGCTCGCCGGGGCCATATTCGCGGCGGTTGAACGGGCTCTTCGGACGGCCCCATAAATTTACGCCGAGTCGGCGATCGATCTTGTACTTTGATGAATGACGTTTCGTCATGCGGTTGCACCTTTTGGCTTCATTTGTTGTCCCGGTAGGCGCGCGACCGCGATATAAGCGGCGTTGCACGGGAGACGGCTCTTTGGCCGGTCCGCGTTCCCAGGAATCGCGCGCATTTACAAGGATCGACCAGCACATGTCAAACCTTCCTTTGCCGCCCCACGCCCATTGAGCGCTCTATATGCTGCTAGGGAGCTGTTTTGGCCGTTTTGAGCCAGAATATTGGCCCGCCTTAGCGCCGTATATTAACGCCAAGCGTTACTCAAATGTTCGGTTCGGCACCGCTGGAAAATATCGTTTGGACCGGCTGTGATAGTACCGATAACTGTCACCGTCCCGGTAGAATGTGTAGGTCGTTGTCTCACCCTTAAGGGAACCGTCCGTTTGCATCTTGAATCCCCATTCTCCCAAGGGGTCCGGACTATCGAAGCGTTTATATGTGTATGTGCCGCCTTCCTTGAAGAGAAACGCACCGGTGATTGTGTGCCAGGGCGTACCGATAAATGTGTCTCGAACTTCCTGTGGGGAAAGTTGCACTTCCTCGCTGTTCGCGGGCGAAATATTCGCCAAAGCGACCAACACGAATACACCCAGAACCGTGCGGTTAATTGCCAGCATGAGATTTAGAGCCTCGCGTATGATTTCGTTACGATTTGCGGCCGATTGTCGTCAACGTACCGTGAATCCCACGGTCGATTCGTCGAAACTGACCATTCGCCAATTGAAGGCTTTTCGATTGCTTGCCGAGTCTTCAAACTCGACAACTGCGCCTAAACTCGGCGCATACCATATTTTTGCGCGGCGCCGGAATTGGTTATCGATCCCGTCCACCTTTGACTCAATCACGTAAGTATCGATTTCCCCAAAAGGCATTTTTCGCCGCTCGGTGCCGGCTACCGTCATCGTAATCCGATAGCTCAAATCTTGAGACCTGGCCTGGACAAACAATGTCGCATCGAGTTTGACCCTTTTTCCAACTTCAAGCGGCCAAAATTCCAGATACTTATCGAAATCAAACTTTGCGCCGTTCGCATTACAGAGTAGACAGTAATAATAAGCGCTTCGCGATTTACCCTCGAAGGTCCAATGATATTTGTACTTGTGCGTCAGACCAGACACGGCTGTCCCACGGCCGTCCCCACCGACCTGCTCCCAGACCGCTTTAAACCCGGGTTTAATTTCGACAAACGGCGCAGGTTGCAGTTCAATTTGGGCACTGGCCGCGTTTGGCCAAATTATCAGTGTCGCCACCAATATTGAAACGACCATCGATATCATGGGGGCGAAGTAATTTCTCATGCCTAATTCCACTGTCATGTTCACGTAGTACTCGTTATTGAAAATGTGACAGAAGGGCTCGCGACAGACAATGACCATGGAAATCCAAATTTGGCGAGCTCGGATAAGGATCGACCAGCACATGTCAAACCTTCCTTTGCCGCCCAGATTCTATCGGGCGCTCTTTCTATTCCTCAGGAGCTGTTTTGACCGTTCCTAGCCCGCAAACTAGCCCCGCCACGGTGCATCGGCGCGGCGTCGCCATCGTCGTGCTCGGCGTGCTGGTGCTGACCCCGGACGGGCTGTTAACCACTTTGGTCAGCGCCGATATTTGGACGATGATTTTCTGGCGCGGACTGCTGATGGCCCTCGCGCTAACCGCATTTTCGCTGATCTGGCGGCGACAGCGCACGATTACCCGACGGGCAATCCTCAACCGGTCCGCAGTCGGCATCTCCCTATTGTTCGCGGTCTCGTCGGTCGCCTTCGTCACCGCCATCGTGACCACCGGTGTGGCCAATACCCTGTTTCTGATCACCGCAGCGCCGCTCTTCGCCGCCGCCTTTGCCCGGGTGTTTTTCAAGGAACCGATCGCGCCGCGAACCATCGTCGCCATCGTCGTTGTCATGGCCGGGATGGCGATCATCTTCGGCGACGGGCTGGGCCGCGGCAATCTGCTGGGTAACCTCTCCGCCGTCTTCGCCGCCGCCTGTTGGGCCGGATCGCTGGTTCTGCTGCGCCATTCACCGCAGACCGACGCCCCCCTGGCAATCGCCGGCGGCGGCTATCTGATCGCCGCCATCGCGCTGATCTTCGCCCCGGCCCTCATCCCCTCGCCGGCCGACGCCCTGTGGCTGGGGCTATTGGGCCTGATCGTGCTGCCGGTCTCGTTCGGCCTGATCAGCCTCGGCCCACGCTATCTGCCGGCGCCCGAAGTCAGCCTGATCGTACTGCTCGAAGCGGTGATCGGCCCGCTCTGGGCTTGGGCGTTTATCGGCCAAGTCCCCACCGCGACCAGTCTGGCCGGCGGCGCGCTGATCATCGCCACCCTGGCGGTCTATTTTTACGTGAGCCGCGGCGGCGACCAAGTCATCTGATAGAGGGCGCACCGCGGGCGCGCAGCGGATAAAAAGCTATTTCGGATTTATTGTTACGAAAACGGCGGCCATAAAAGGCCTCCGTTCTACTAGTACTTTACCTAACCAGTTAAAAACCGGTGCAGGAAATGCTGCCAACAAAGCCCTCCTGGCTTGACTCAGTATCGAGACATTGAACGTCGGAAGCCCCCGCTGCGCCCAAAACCGTATTCCCGCCAAGTGATCGAGCACCTGAATCCCTTCGCAATAAAAGCCCTCGACCCCTGAAGGGCAGTGCCGCATTTGCTCCGTTGGACTGAATTATGGAATTACCTAACCGTAGAGTCGAGTTATCGGTCAGGATAATTCCATCCCTGCCGTTGTTTTCAATCGTCGCATTTTGGATCTCCAGCGACGATGCGTTGATAGCGATGACACCGTCGATTGTGTTGCCAGAGATAGTTTCTCCGCCCGCGAAGTTTGTAAATGTTCGTAAGACACCCTGTATGACTAGTATGCCGGATTCGGTATTTCCAGTGATCGTGTTGTTACCCGTCAGCCTGGCTGTAGCCTCCGAAATCAAAATTCCCCCTGCTCCGAGAGTGCTGGCATTGTTGGACGTAACTGTGTTGTTGGAGATACGCGCCGAGCCGCCCGCAAAAACCAGTATGCCGTTCTGTTGATTGTTCGAAATTATATTTGCGCCAGCGTTAGAAAGTACATCTTGACCAATCCACGCGCTTGCTCCGTCGCGCACGATAGCGCCGTTTCGATCGTTATTTTGAACTGTGTTGTTAATAATTTCGGCGAACCCGCCATAGGCGACGTCGATCCCGTTGAAAGTGTTACCTTGGATAACATTGGAATCTATACGCGCGCGGGATCCCATCCCAACAAAAATCCCTTGGAGGTTATTTTCGAGAACGGAATTAGTGACAGTGACGGAACCTGTGGTTACAGCAATACCAGCGGTTTCGCCGTTGCTGACATTAACATTGTCGATGACTACGCGCTCGGCTCCAAGGATCGTTACGGGACTATCGTCAACGTCCACCTCTGGCACGCCTTCGATCCTACTGATTGCGGGACCAACCCCCTGAAGGACCACGTCGTCGGATAATATGGTGACATTCTCTCTACAAGTACCGGTGAATTCGATTGTCAACGTGACCCCAGGCGAAGCGCCCTTCAGGGCCGCTGTAATAGTATTACCCGGTGTAGAATTGTCACAATCGATGGTAGTGACCGATTCTTTATTTTGTTTTTTTGCATGGGCGACTCCTGAGATAAATCCCAAGCCCAATAGAATGATCAAAGCCGACGTAATTGAATACTGCATCGTAGTTCCTCCCCGACAAACACTTTGTGAAAAATAATCCTAGTGAAATTTATTTTTGATCACCTAATGGAAATTATGGTTAACGATTACACGAATTCGTGATTATGCTCGCATAGGGACGGAGTTTTTTGAACAGAGAAAATAGACAGGAGGAACCGAGACAGCGCGCTAATACGCTCTAGTTTTGCAAAAGATCGAAGATACGGCTCGCCCCGGAACCGCGATGCCCTGTGGCTGGGACCATTGGGCCTGATCGTGCTGCTCGAAGCGGTGATCGGCCCGCTCTGGGCTTGGGCGTTTATCGGCCAAGTCCCCACCGCGACCAGCCTGGCCGGCGGCGCGCTGATCATCGCCACTTTGGCGGTCTATTTTTACGTGAGCGGGCACAGCTCGGATCGCGCATAAGTCCTAATAGGCGTAAATCGCCGGGCCGCCGTCGGTGACCGGGACCGCTGGGCCGCGGCCGTAGAGCTCGGGATAGAGCGTTTCGTCGCCGAAAACTTCCGGGTTCATCAGGCTCGCCGGGCGTTCGCCGTTGATCAGCGCGACGATGCCTTCGGCGACGCTGTTCAGCATGAAGCCGCGGGTCTGCCAGGTGGCGCCGCCATTGTGGGGCGTGAGGATCACGTTCTCCATGTTGCGCAGCTCGTCGGGCACTTCCACTTCCCAGCGCTCGGGCGGTTCGGTGGCAAAGGTCTCGATGCCGGCGCCGGCGATCTTGCCCTGCTTCAAGGCGGCGATCAGGTCGGCCTCGACGACGATGCGGCCGCGCGCGGTGTTGATGAAATAGGCCGTGGGTTTCATCAGCTCGAATTGGCGGGCACCGATTAGATCGATAGTCTCGGGGGTCAACGGGCAGGCGACCACCAGAAAATCCGCTTGGCGGAACACATCGTCCATATCGTCGGCCCATTCGACGCCGAGCGCCTGTTCCTGCTCGGCCGGCAGTCTGGACCGCTTATTGTAGACAACGCGCATATCGAGCGCGCGAAACACCGGCGCCATATGCCCGCCCATGCTGCCCAGACCGATCATGCCCACTGTCTTGCCGGGGCAACCCACGCCCATCAGGGCCATGGTCTGGTTCTGCCTGAACTTGCCGGCATGGGTGTAGCGGTCGGCCTCGATGACCCGGTAGGCTAGGTTCAGGACCAGGGCGACGGTCAAGTCGGCGGTGTTCTTATTGGGGCCGCCGCCGGGTATGCCTTCGCGCCCGATGCTAACGACCGGTACCTTAAGCTCGAGGGCCACGTCGTAATCGACCATGCCGGTTTTAGCGCCCAGAATCCCCACGCCTTTGAGGTCGGGGTTGGCCCGCAAGACCTCCGCCGGGATGAAATTTTCGTGCAGCGCCAGCAAATAGTCGTGACGCCGGGCCGCGCCGATCATTTCATCCATCGAGATCATCCGGTCGAGATGGGGATAGACCGTCACATCGGCGGCTGTCTCGAGCGTGTCGACGGCGATCTGCGGGACCGGTTGGAAGACGAAGACGCGTGGTTTCATGGCGGGATGGTAGATCGCGCGGCGAAAAATATCGAGTCGGCCACGCACCAATCTCGGGGCGGGTAGTAAACCCTCTCCCATAGGGAGAGGGTGGCGAGCGAGGCGAGCCGGGTGAGGGGTTAGGGACGGTGGAGAGTTACCAGGATGGAACGTAACCCCTCACCCCAACCCTCTCCCAAAAGGAGAGGGGGTTTAGCCGGTGTTTTATTCAAAGAGTTTCAGGGTGTCCTGAACACGCCGGATCGTAAGAAGTATCAGACCTCGGGGCAGCGCGCCTCGTCGGTAACCTGGCCGCTCAAATTGATGAAGGCCATCCGCGCCACGCTGTCGCTGCGATTGTGCCAGGCGTGATAAGTGCCGCACTGAATGACGACATCGCCGGTTTGCAATAGAGTCTCAGCCACCTCCAAAATCAAGTGGACTTCGCCCGTCAGCACAATGCCGTAATCCACCGTGTCGGTGCGGTGCATCTCGCGGCGGTTGCCGGCCGGCAGGTCGACCACGCGAAACTCGCTGGCGCCCGGCTCAAACGCGGTGGCGTGGGTCGCCCACAACTCGGTCAGCGCGCGCCGATCCTTATCGCCACCGAGCATCGCGGCATCGGGCGCGTCGTCCAGAACGATGGTCGATTTGCCGTCGCCATCGTGGCCGGTGACGACACGGCGGAGTGTGGTTGGCATGGACATCCCTTCCCTTTCGGCCAATGGCGTTACGTAATCAAAGCAACGCCTCATCCTGAGCTTGTCGAAGGATCGAGGTGTTGCCGGCCTCATACTTCGACAAGCTCAGCATGAGGCGTTATTTATCGGCCTCGCGATAGCGCTTTTGGTTTTCGGTGTCCCGCCAACTGCCGGTCAGGCACGAAACCACGCCGTGCAGGGTGCGAACCTCCTGCTCGGTGAGATTGCCGCGCTGAAGCATGGCGCGCAGGTTTCGCACCATGGCCGGGCGCATTTCCGGCGTGCGAAAAAACCCGCCCGTGTCGAGGGCGGTCTCGAAACGCTCGAAAAAAGCCACAAGTTCGGCCTTGGTGGCGGGCCCGGTGTCGGGTTCGACGAATTGCTCAGCCGGCGTTTCGTCGTCCGCGGTAAACCACTCATAGGCCACCAGCAGCACGGCCTGGGCCAGGTTGAGCGACGAATAGGCCGGGTTCAAGGGCACCGAGATCAGCGTGTCGGCCAGGGCAACATGTTCGTTGGTCATGCCCGAGCGCTCGGGCCCGAACATGACGCCGACGGCCTCGCCGGCCCGCCAGGCGTTGCGCAGCTCGCTCGCTGCCAGACGCGGCGTGGCCACCCGCACGGTCAGTTCACGCGGCCGCGCCGTTGTCGCATAGACCCGGTTGAGATCGGCGATAGCGTCCTCGACGCTGTCGTATACTTGCGCCGTGTCGAGTACCTCTGTGGCGCCCGACGCCATGGCGACAGCTCGCCCGTGGGGGAATTCCTGAAGTGGATTGACGATAGCCAAATCGGTCAGCCCGCAGTTCAGCATGGCGCGCGCGGTGGCGCCGATATTCTCCGCCAATTGCGGTTCAATAAGAATGATACGCGGGCCGCCGGTCACCGGCGGCTGGGTGCGGTTGGTACCAGCCATCAGCTCTGCCTCCGCCAACGTACATACAAGCCAGCGGCGCTTAACGCCAATTCAAATCCGGCTTATTGGTGGATCTTGCCCTCGGGGCGAAAGGCGTTGAAGGCGAAGGCGAACGTCATGTCGTGTAGCACCTCGACCAAGGCGCCGTCCTGCTTACGCTGCACGGTCACATACCCGATGTCGCGGCCTTCCTTGATGTAGGAAATATCGAGCACCGACAATTGACCCGGCTCCCAGGTCAGCACCAGATCGCCGGCCTCGATACGCTTTTTCTCGCGCAGCAGTTCCAGGCTCCAGGCTTGGTCTTCTACAGCCACCACATAGGCCAACGGAGCGATGCCTTCGGGTTCAGGAATACCGGGAAACAGCGGCTGTTCGCCCGAATCGTAACTGTCGTAGGGATTAACGCCGTAATTGCGCGGAAAGCCCGGGGTGCGTAGCAGTATGTCGGCATCGGGATTGCGCTCGGCGAATACACCGAACGGCTCGACCCGCACCGGCAAAATCGTCAGCTCGGTACCGGCGAGTTCGCCGACAATGCCCATGCCGGTGAATTGCTGCCACCAGCTTTCGGTCTGGCGGTCATACATCACCAGATCGGAGAACCGCAGATTGCCGGTGGTGCCGAAATCGAGCACCCGGTCGCCCACCCGCCGGTCGAACACCACGGCTGAATTGCACAACGGACAATAGGTCACGGTGATCGGCACACCGCCAAGCTGGTCGTTGACGATCTCATGCCAGGTCAGAATGGTCAGCGGATAGCCGCGGGTCTTACCCTTGACCTTCACCGTGATCACCGGTTCGCGGGGATCATACACATTGGCGCCATCGGCCAGCGTGCCGATGGTGGGATCGTCGATTGCCGGAATATGGTCTCGTGGAATGCCGCCGGAGAAGATTTCCGTCAAATCCACCGTGGTCTTATCGAAGTCAGTGCGCGGCCAGGCCGACTTGATCGCCGCAATATCGGCCGCCGCCATCGAAGCGAATACCGACAACGGGATCACGGTGACGGCTATGGCAAAAAGCCGGGCGCAAATATTGCGCGGATAGAAATCAGAAATCATGGGCTCGCCTATAGTGTCGCAAACCAAACGTAGCGGCGAACGCCTCCAATGCCACCTGAAGGCTGCTCAATTCGCCGTGATTGGCCCCTCTCCTCTGGGGAGAGGGGTTGGGGTGAGGGGAGATATTCTATCTGCAGCACCTCATCCTGAGCTTGTCGAAGGATTGGGGTATTGCTGTCCGTATCCTTCGACAAGCGAGCCATGAGGACTTGTCTTCCCCTCACCCGCTCGCATTCGCTCGCCACCCTCTCCCGCCGGGAGAGGGTTAATTTACTGATGTGCTAACTCTCCACTATCCGAGCGCAGCAGCTTGTAGACGATGGCGTCGTCGAGCGCGGCATAGGCAGCGTCGATGATGTTGGGCGATATGCCCACGGTGCCCCAGCGGCGGCCGGTCTCATCTGTCGATTCGATCATCACCCGGGTCACCGCCGCCGTTGCTTGTTGCGGCGTCAGGATGCGCACCTTGAAATCCACCAGCCGCATACTTTCCAGTTGCGGGAACTTCGGCAGCAGCGCCTTGCGCAGCGCCGCATCGAGCGCATTGACCGGGCCGTTGCCTTCGGCAACCTGCATGGTTGGCTCACCGCCAACCTCGATCTTGATCACCGCCTGGCTGATGGTGGTCAGATCGCCGCGCGCGTTGAAGCGCCGCTCGACCTCGGTGCGGAAACTCTGCACATCGAAGAAACGCGGCACTTCGCCCAAAGCGCGCCGCGCCAATATCTCGAAACTCGCTTCCGCGCCATCGTAGGAATAACCCTCATATTCGCGGGCTTTGACATCTTCGACCAGCCGGCCGATGCGCTTGTCGCCGGCATCGATCTCGATACCGGCCTCGGCCAGGCGCACCAGAATGTTTGACCGGCCCGCCTGATCGGAAATCACGATATGGCGGCTGTTACCAACGATGCCGGGCTCGATATGTTCATACGTGCGCGGGTCTTTTTGCACCGCCGAGACATGCAGGCCGCCCTTATGGGCAAACGCCGCCTCACCCACATAGGCGGCGTGGCGGTCGGGCGCCCGGTTGAGCAACTCATCAAGCAGGCGCGAGACATGGGCAAGCTGACTCAATTCGCCGTCGCCCAGGCCGGTCTCGTAGGCGCCGTCATATTTAAGCAGCAGATTGGGGATGACGGTGACCAGATTTGCGTTACCGCAGCGCTCGCCTAGCCCGTTCAAGGTGCCCTGCACCTGGCGCGCGCCGGCCTCGACCGCTGCGAGAGAATTGGCCACCGCGTTGCCGGTATCGTCATGGGCGTGGATGCCCAGATGGTCACCGGGAATATGCTTGCCGACTTCAGCAACGATCCGCGACACCTCGTGGGGCAAGGTGCCGCCATTGGTATCGCACAGCACCACCCAGCGGGCGCCAGCGTCGAGCGCGGCTTTTAGACACGCCAGGGCAAATTTCGGGTTCGCCTTATAGCCGTCGAAAAAATGCTCGGCATCGAACAATGCCTCGTCGACCCGGGTCTTAGCGTGGGTAACGCTGTCGGCGATCATGGCGATGTTTTCGTCCCGGGCGATGCCCAGCGCGACATCAACATGGAAGTCCCAGGTCTTGCCAACCATGCACACCGCATCGGCGGCGCTGGTCAGCAGGGCGTTCAAACCGGGATCGTTGGCGGCGCTATGGTCAGGCCGCCTGGTCATGCCGAAGGCTGTGAAAATGGCGTTGTTCAGATTAGGTGAAGTGGCGAAGAAGTCGTCATCGACCGGGTTGGCGCCGGGCCAACCACCTTCGACATAGTCGATGTTCAAGCTATCCAAGGCCCGGGCTATGGCGCGCTTATCGTCGACCGAAAAGTCGACCCCCTGGGTCTGCGCCCCGTCGCGCAGGGTGGTGTCGAAGAGAGAGATGCGCTCGGGCATGGCTAACTCACCTCACCGGCTTTACAAAATGGCCTCATGCTGAGCCTGTCGAAGCACGAGGCCGCCGCTCGGTCCTTCCGGTCATCCTTCGACAAGCTCAGGATGAGGATGCTGGTCGCATGGTAGCAGGACATAACCCTAGCTTCCCCGCCGCCAGGTGGTGCCCTCGGGACCGTCTTCGAGCACGATGCCTTGCGCCAAGAGGTCATCGCGGATGCGGTCGGCCGCGGCAAAGTCTTTCGCCGAGCGGGCCGCGATGCGCTGCTCGATCAGGCTCTCGATCTCGGCCTGCTCGCTATCCGATGTGCCGCGCTTGAACCAGCGCGCCGAACTTTCACCCAACAGACCAAGCTGACTGGCGCTTTGGCGAAATACCCCGCCAAGCTGCGCATGCTCCTCAGGACTTCCATTGATGATTCGCGTCGCCAACCCGTCGAGAGCGCTCAACGCCGCCGGTGTATTGAGATCATCGTGCAGCGCATCGCCGAACGCGTCATCGCCATGTCCCATGGCCGGATGTTCGCCAGCATCACTTTCTTCGACCGCCTGTAGGGCCAAATAATAGCGATCCAGGCGGGCGACGGCTTCGCGCACCCCGTCCTTGGTGAAATCGAGCGGCTGGCGATAGTGGGTCGCCAGCAGGGCCAGGCGCAGCGCCTCGCCGGGAAATTCGTCGAGCAGATCGGTGACCGTGTAGAAGTTGCCGAGCGACTTCGACATCTTCTCGCCTTCGCTCATCAGATAACCATTGTGCATCCACACTTGGGCAAACGTCTCCTCCGGGTGGGTGCACAGGGACTGGGCGATCTCGTTTTCATGGTGGGGAAACACCAGATCGACGCCGCCGCCATGGATATCGAATTGGGTTCCCAGATAATGCTCGCTCATCGCCGAACATTCGATATGCCAACCGGGCCGACCCCGGCCCCAGGGGCTGTCCCAGCCGGGTTGGTTCTCGTCGGAGGGTTTCCACAGAATAAAGTCGGCGGGGTCGCGCTTATGGCTCGACACTTCGACCCGCGCACCGGCGATCATTTCGTCGCGGTTGCGACCCGATAATTTGCCGTAATCGGGCATCGACGGCACGCTGAACAGCACTTCACCCTCGGCCTCATATGCGTGGCCCTTTTCGGTCAAGGCCCCGATCATCGCCACCATTTGCGGAATATGGTCGGTGGCGCGGGGTTCCACATCGGGCTGCAGGCAGCCCATCGCCGCTGCTGCGGCGTGAAACCGTTCGGTGGTGCGGCGCGTCAGATCGTCGATGGCTTCGCCGCTCTCCGCCGCCCGGTCGATAATCTTGTCGTCCACATCGGTGATGTTGCGCACATAGGTAACCTGGGCATTCGGGTAAGCGTGCATCAGCAAACGATACAGCACGTCGAACACCACCAGCGGCCGCGCATTGCCGATATGGACATCGTCATAGACCGTCGGCCCGCAGACATACATCCGCACATGTTGCCGATCGAGCGGCAAAAACCGTTGTTTCGTGCGGGTTAGCGTATTGTGGAGTTGGAGCGTCATTTAAAAATTCCCAGGTTCAGTAGGCACAAAGCGCCGCGCGGGGATGGCGCAGCCGCAAGGTCGTCAGCCGGTAATTCGCCGGCCGGTTGCGCAACATCGCTGGGAACAGGTCTCCATGGGGTCGCTGTATAGCGCCGAACGGAAACTAAGGCAATTCAGGCGGTTAACCCTACCTACCGCACCCTGCGACACCGATGCTCGACCCCTCACCCTTCGAGACGGCGCTGCGCACCTCCTCCGGATGAGGAAATATTGTATCTGCCCTAACCAATTACTTCATGGCTCGGCGCCGGCGAAGCCGGCGTCTCGAAGCATGGGGCGCAGCGTCCTCATCCTTCGACAAGCTCAGGATGAGGACTGTGCCGTTTCAGTCATACTAAAAACATCCTCATGCTGAGCCTGTCGAAGCATGAGGGTCGCGCAGTTACGCCTTGCCCCGAAACGCGTTGGTGATCGGGTAGCGGCGGTCGCGGCCGAAGGCGCGGCTGGTGAGTTTCACCCCCGGCGGCGCTTGCCGGCGCTTATATTCCGCCATCTCAAGCAGCCGCCAGATACGCTGCACCGTATCCGCCGCGTGCCCACGGCCCACCAGATCATCGGCGCCTAAATCTTCCTCGATCAAGCCATGCAGGATGGCGTCGAGCTCATCATAAGGCGGCAGCGAATCCTCATCCTTCTGATCGGGTCGCAGTTCGGCCGAGGGCGGCTTGGTGATGATGCGCTCGGGGATGACGTCGCCGGCCGGACCGAGCACTCCAGTGGGATATTGTTCATTACGCCAGCGGCAGAGCTTGAACACGTCGGTCTTGTAGACATCCTTAATCACCGAATAGCCGCCGGCCATGTCGCCATAAATAGTGGCATAGCCGACCGACATTTCCGACTTGTTGCCGGTGGTCAGCAGCATCGCGCCGGTGGTGTTGCTGATCGCCATCAGGGTCAGGCCGCGCGACCGGCTTTGAATATTCTCAGCCGTCACGCCCTCAGCCGGCTGGTTGAGGCCTTGTTTCAACATCTCATCGAAGGCGCCCATCGCCGGCCCGATATCGATACTGTCGAGGTGGACTTCCAGACGGTCGGCAAGTTCCTTTGCGTCGTCCAAACTATCCTGGCTGGTGAACGGCGACGGCATCATCACGCAATGCACCCGCTCGGGCCCCAGCGCATCGACAGCGACCACCGCGGTGATGCCGGAATCGATGCCGCCCGACAGGCCGATGACCACGCCGGGAAAGCCGTTCTTGTTCACATAATCGCGCAGCCCCAGCACCATCGCCTGGTAAATTCGCTCACTGCCTTCGATCTGCGCCGTTAGCTCGCCGTCGCTGCAATGCCACGGCGCTTGGCCTTCGCCGCGCTGCCATCGGGTCATCGACAGGTTTTCGACGAACTGGGGCGAGGCCGCGGCCATCTTGCGGTCGGCGTTGAGCACGAACGAGCCGCCATCGAACACCAACTCGTCCTGACCGCCGACCTGGTTGGTGTAGATCAACGGCAAACCGGTCTCATTGACCCGGGCCACGGCCAGGTTGAGGCGCACATCGACCTTGTCGCGCTCATAGGGGCTGCCATTGATGAAGACCAGGATTTCGGCGCCTGATTCCTGCAAAGTCTCGGACACGTCCGGCGTCCACATATCCTCGCAGACGGCCAGCCCCAACCGCACGCCGCGGAAATTCACCGGGCCCGGCGGCGCGCCGGCATCGAACACCCGCTTCTCGTCGAACACGCCGTAATTGGGCAGATCGTATTTATCGCGGCGGGTGACAATCTTGCCACCATCGAGCACCAGAGCGGCGTTGTAGCGCTGGCCGTCATCGCCCAACCACGGCGCGCCGACAATCAAGCCCGGGCCGCCATCGGCGGTATCGGCGGCCAGTTCTTCGACCCCGGCGCGCACCGCGTCGAGAAACGCGTTCTTCAACACCAAATCTTCCGGCGGATAGCCCGACACGCAAAGTTCTGTACCAACCACCAGATCGGCCCCGCCGGCGCCGGCGGCCAAACGGGCAGCGCGAATGCGCGCCACATTGCCGTCGATATCGCCGACCGTGGGATTAAGCTGCGCCAGGGCGATGGTTAATGAATCTGTCATTCGCAAATGTTTCCTTAGCCCGGCGGCGACCCTATATCCCGCGCTCAAACGCCGTCAATCACGATGGGCGAATTCGGTGGACCGTTACGACGGCGACCTTTAACAGGTAAACAAAGGTAAGAAAATCGCCCATGCTCAACGAACACCTCACCGGCTGGCGCCGTCCGGAAGTCTTGCTGCTGGTCATGGCCGCCGCGTGGGGGTTGAGCGTGGCGGTCTGGATGTCGCTGATCAACAATTTCGCCGTCGAGCGCGCCGCCTTCGACGGCGCCGATATGGGTGTTCTCCAGTCGGCCCGTGAAGTTCCTGGCTTCCTCGCCTTCACCTTCGTCGCCTTGTTGATTTTCATGCGCGAACAAACCATCGCCGTGATTTCGCTATTGCTGCTCGGCGCTGGGGTGGTGGCGACCGGGTTCTTCCCCAATTTTCTCGGCCTGATGGTCACCACAATCATCATGTCGGTTGGCTTCCACTACCATGAGACCGCCACCCAAAGCCTGGCCCTGCAATGGTCGAGCCGCGACCAAGCGCCGGTGCTGCTGGGACGTATGCTGTCGGCGACCAGCGTCGCCTCGATCGTCGCCTTCGGCCTGGTCTGGGCCGGGTTGGAACTGCTCGAGCTGGACTTCGCCATCATCTACGCGGTCGGCGGCGGTGCGACCGTGGCGGCGGCGATCCTGGTGCACAAGCTGTTTCCCCGCATGGCGGTCGACAACGACCAGCGTCGCGAACTTTTCCTGCGCCGGCGCTATTGGCTGTTCTATGTGCTGACTTTCATCAATGGCGCGCGGCGGCAAATCTTCGTTGTCTTCGCCGCCTTCCTGATGGTCGAAAAATTCGGCCTGTCGGCAGCCAACCTTACCCTGCTGCTGTTGGTCAACCACATCATCAATACCTTCCTAGCGCCGAAGATCGGCCAGTTCATCATGCGCTTCGGCGAGCGCCGCGCCATGACCCTGGAATATGTCGGGCTGATCGGCGTCTTCATCGCCTACGCGCTTGTCGAAAATGTGTGGATCGCCGGCGGGCTCTATATCCTCGACCATATTTTCTTCTCCATGGCGATCGCGCTGCACACCTATTTCGGCAAAATCGCCGACCCGCGCGATATCGCGCCGACGGCGGGCATTTCGTTTTCGATCAACCATATCGCCGCGGTGATCATCCCCGCCGCGTTCGGGCTGATCTGGCTGGTCAACCCGGCCGCCGTGTTCTACGCCGGCGCCGGCATGGCGGTGGTCAGCCTGTTGCTCTCGCAACTCATCCCGCGCAACCCAGACCAGGGCAACGAGACGGTCTGGAGCAATCCCGTACCCCGCCCGGCGGCGGCGGAGTAGGCGAAAACAGTAGCGCCTTCGGCTCAAATCCGGGTGAAGTCGGCTTTCTAAGGTTTACCCTTTAATCCTCATCCTGAGCTTGTCGAAGGATGGAGATGTCCTGCGCTAACTCATGCTTCGACAGGCTCAGCATGAGGATAGTTTTTCGCTCGCCACCCTCTCCCATTGGGAGAGGGTTATCACCTAAGCCACCACCGCATTACTGCGCTGCGGCCTTACCCGCGCCGTTGGCGCTGTCGGTATCGCGGTGGCGCTTGAGGCGTTCGGCGATCTGGAAGGCCAGTTCGAGCGACTGGTTGGCGTTGAGGCGCGGATCGCAATGGGTGTGATAGCGGTCCGACAAGGCCTCTTCGGTGATCGCCTGGGCGCCGCCGATGCACTCGGTGACGTCCTGGCCGGTCATCTCAAAATGCACGCCGCCGGCGTAGGTGCCCTCGGCGCGGTGCACATCGAAGAAAGCATCGACCTCTTTTAAGATCAGATCGAACGGCCGGGTCTTGTAGCCGGTGGAGGCCTTGACCGTATTGCCGTGCATGGGATCGCACGACCACACCACGCTGCGGCCTTCGCGTTCGACCGCGCGCACCAGCGCCGGCAGATTGTCGCCGACATTGTCTGCGCCCATACGGCAGATCAGGGTCAGGCGGCCGGCCTCGTTATCCGGGTTGAGGATATCGATCAGTTGCAGCAGCTCGTCGGGATCCAGCGTGGGACCGCATTTCAGGCCCAGCGGGTTTTCGACGCCGCGCAGAAACTCAATATGCGCGCTGTCGGGCTGGCGGGTGCGGTCGCCGATCCACAGCATATGGGCAGAGGTGTCGTACCAGCGCCCGGTCAAACTATCTTGCCGCGTCATGGCCTGCTCGTAGACCAGCAGCAACGCCTCGTGGCTGGTGTAGAAATCGGTCTCGCGCAGTTGCGGCACGGACTCGCTGGTCAGGCCGCAGGCGGCCATGAAGCCCAAAGTCTCGTCGATGCGCGTCGCCATTTCCTCATAGCGTTCGCCCTGCTGGCTCTCCTTGACGAAGTCCAGGTTCCAGCGATGAAGCTGGTGCAGATCGGCGAGACCGCCCTGGGCGAAGGCGCGCAACAGGTTCAAGGTCGCGGCGGCCTGGTTATAGGCGCGCACCATGCGCTCGGGATCGGGCACCCGGCTTTCGGTGGTGAAGGCCATATCGTTGACGATATCGCCGCGATAGCTCGGCAGTTCGACGCCGTCGATGGTCTCGGTCGGCGCCGAGCGCGGCTTGGCGAACTGACCCGCCAAGCGGCCCACTTTGACCACCGGCACGGACGCGCCGAAGGTCAGCGCGACGGCCATCTGCAGCAACACCTTGAACGTGTCGCGAATATTGTCGGCCCGAAATTCCGCGAAGCTCTCGGCGCAATCGCCGCCCTGCAGCAGGAAGGCGTCGCCCTGAGCGACCCGCGCGAGATGATTGCGCAGGGTGCGCGCTTCGCCGGCGAACACCAGCGGCGGCGAGCTGCGCAACGTCTCCTCGACCCGCGCCAGATGGGCCGCGTCGTTATAGTCGGGCACCTGCCGGATTTCCCGGCCGCGCCAGCTGTCCAATTGCCAAGCTGCGGACATGTCACTTTCCTCCAGACGCCACCATGGGGCGCCCCTCGTCGTTTAAATGAACCCGAAATACCAGTTACGCTCGCCGCGCCGGCCAGCCTATACGCCGTTTAAGCGATAGCTTCCACTAAAAAGCGCCCAAATTCAACGCGGTAGCGTTAACCAAGCTGCCCTACTCCACCGCCTTGGCTGCGTCTGCCTCGTCAATCCAACGTGGTCACGGCGATCCAGCATTCGACGCCATCCAGCATGGTTGTGTGGTGTCCTTTTCCGCTTGTGTCGTCCAGCAACACGAGATCGCCGGGGCGTAGCTCGACGGCCTGGCCGTCCGTGGTCTCGACACGGAAACCACCCGTCAGCGGAACCATATACTGGCGCGCTGGGCTTGGATGCCAGCCACCGTCCCATCCCGGGTCAACCTGCAGGAACTTTACCGTCCCCGCGTTCTGCGGCTCGGAGACGCCCATCGATGGATTGCCCGGCACGAATTCGGTGGGTATCGCCTCGACGGAGATTTCTTCCATTGACGACCCGCCGTCCTCGGTCGCGAATGTACGCATATACTTCATAAACTGGAGCTCCCTATTTCCCCCTACTCCGCAGCTTCCGCCACCGGTTCGGGCACCGGCTCGCGCATGGTGACGAACTCCTCGGCCGAGGTCGGGTGGATGCCGATGGTGGAATCGAACACCGCCTTGGTGGCGCCGGCTTTGAGCGCGACGGCGATGCCCTGCAATATCTCGCCGGCGTCGGCGCCCACCATATGGACGCCCAGCACCCGGTCGGTTTTCTTATCGACGATCATCTTCATCAGGGTCTGTTCGTCGCGGCCGGTGAGCGTATGTTTCAGCGCGCGGAAGGTGCTGCGGAAGATCGCCACGTCGCCATGGCGCGCGCGGGCCTCTTCTTCGGTTAGACCCACGGTGCCGACCGGCGGCTGGCTGAATACCGCCGTGGCGATATAGTCGTAGTCGGCGCTCGAAGGTTCGTCGCGGAACAGGGTCTTGGCGACGGCCATGCCTTCAGCGAGCGCGACGGGGGTGAGCTGCACCCGGTCGATCACATCGCCGATGGCGTAGATCGAGTCCACCGAGCTCTTGAAATGATCGTCAACGATGACCGCGCCGTTATCCGCCAGGTCGACGCCGAGCGCCTCCAGGCCGAGCCCAGCGGTTTTCGGCGCGCGGCCGGTGGCGTACATGATGAGGTCGGTCTCGACCGTCGAGCCATCCTCGCAGGTGGCGATGAAGCCACCATCGGTTTTCTCGATCGAGGCGATGTTGGTGTTAAACCGCACGTCGATGCCCTTCTTGACCATCTCGCCGGCCAGATGGCTGCGCACATCGTCATCGAAGCCGCGCATGAACATCGGGCCGCGATACATCAGCGTGGTATCGACGCCGATACCGTTGAAAATGCCGGCGAACTCGACCGCGATATAGCCGCCGCCGACGACGATGGCGCGCTTGGGGAGTTCCTCCAGATAGAAGGCCTCGGTCGAGGTGACGATATGTTCCTTGCCGGGAATGTCGGGCACCACCGGCCAGCCGCCGGTCGCCACCAGGATGGTCTTCGCGGTGTAATTTTTGCCGGCGACAGCGACGGTGTGGGCGTCGACCAATGTGGCGCGGCCGTTGACGATCTCGACCCCCGAATTGCCCAACAGGCGCTCATAGATGCCGTTGAGGCGGCTAATCTCGGTGTCCTTATTGTCGACCAGGGTGCGCCAGTTGAAATTGTCAGCGCTGGGCGCCTCGACGGACCAGCCATAGGCGGCGGAATCAGCGAAATCCTCATGGAAATGAGCGGCGTAGACGAACAATTTCTTGGGGATACAGCCGACATTGACGCAAGTGCCGCCCATGAACATGTCTTCGGCAATCGCCACCCGGCCGCCGTAATTGGCCGAGAACCGGGCCGCCCGGACGCCGCCGGAACCGGCGCCAATGACAAAGAGATCGTAATCGTATTCAGACACGGGGAGCCGCCTCACCTAGTTTTATAATCGTTGAACCAACCTTGTAGGCCGTTACTTAGCGTCTCACCGGCGAATATCAAATAGTTCGTAAAAAGGATCGCCTTCCACTGCATTGCCAGCCCGCATCACACGGGGCACTGTGCCGGCCGTTATTGGTACCGTCCCGGGAGTCCCCCTCGTTGCTCGAAGCCATCGCCATTTACATCGCCGCCGGACTATTGGCCGGGTTCGTGTCGGGGCTGTTCGGCGTCGGCGGCGCCTTTACTATGACCCCGGCGCTGATCATCGCGCTGCCCCTGCAGGGCGTCCTCGATAGCCAGGTCATGCACCTGACCGCCGGCACGGCGCTGGCGGTGATGGCGACTACGTCGATCTATGTCGCCGTGCTGCGGTTTCGCGTCGGCGATTTGCACCTGCCGCTGATGTTCCGCTTCGTGCCCTTCATCGTCGCCGGCGCGGTCGGCGGGTCGCTGGTCGGCGACGCCCTGCCGGGCATCGTGTTGAAAATTATCTTCATCGGGTTCGTCGGCTTAGCCATCGTGCGCGGCATTTTCCAGCGCCAGGCGGCGACAGTGGAAGGCGGTGGTGATTTCTCGGCCATCAACGGCCCCAGCCTGTGGACCCACGGCACGCTGACCGGCGTCACCGGCGCGCTGCTCGGGCCCGGCCCCGCCGTGATCATCAGCCCCTATCTGCGCGCCGCGCGCTATCCCATGCCGGTCATCGCCGCGACCTGTTCGGCGCTGGCCGGCCTGCTGGGCTTTGCCGCCGCCGGCGGCTATGTCTTCGGCGGCTTCAATGAAACCGGTCTGCCGGCGCTATCATTGGGATATCTCTATTTACCGGCCTTCGCGGGCCTGGCAATCGGCGCCCTGGCCGGATCGCCATTCGGCATCCGCGCATCCCACAAAGTCGCCGATAAGCTGCTGCACCGGGCCTTTATCGGCTATCTGGCGTTTATTCTTGTTGTGACGCTGACGCAATTGCGGTGAAGTAGATCGACGCTGGTTTTCGGAGGGGATCATGGACTTAAGCTTTTTCATTCACGTATCGGGCGTGGGGATTCTCGCCGGCTATATCCTCTTGGTCTTCGCACTATGGGCGCCGCGCTATGGCCTGCCGCGGCTCGATTTTCCCCGCGGCATGACCGAGCTCACCTTCGGCGATTCGTTCGAGGGGCCCGCGCCCTATGGCTGGGGCGTAGCGCTGTTGCACGTGAACGGCATCATATTCGCGCTGCTCTACGCCACGGTCGTGGCGCCGCTTCTGCCCGGCGAGCCGTTCGTGCGCGGCCTCATCTGGGGCGTTATCCTGTTCTTCGCCGCGCAGATAATATTTGTGCCGATCTTCCTGAAAGGCGGTTTCTTTAGCCTCAAACACGACTCAAAGGCCTGGATCACCGCCCTGATCGTGCATGTCCTCTATGGCGCGGTGGTCGGCTGGCTTTCGCCGATCCTCTAGGCTATGTCGGCCGCCACCGGCTGACGGACCGTGCGCCAGCGCAACATCATTAGAATTGCCACTACGGCAACTTCCAGGGCGATCGGCCAGACCGACGCGATCAGACCGCCGCCGACCTGGGGCACGAAGAATTTCATGAGAAGCGTTTGATCGAGATTGATGCCATGGAGCAGCAAGGGCACGATCACATAGAGTACCGCGAGATAGATCAACGCCGCTAAATCCGCCCGGCGCCGGTTCGGGGTAAAGTTCAGGGCCATGACGAGTAAGCAGTCGCGTACCAGAAACAGGCTGGCTAAAACCAGCCATGTTTGTAGGTCCGGTGCCGCCGAGCCAAGGCCGAGAAAATTGCCTAAATCGGAATCCATCTCATGACGAATCCCAACCTGCGCCTCCCCGAGCGCGAGATTCAGAATAAGCGTGATGACGAGAATTATGAGCGACGTCAGCCAAAACGGTTGGTGCTGCATGATTTCGGAAAACCGCAATCGCCGTGCCGCAGTTATATAGGACCGGTAGCCCTGCAGGGATTTGGTTTCGCTGAACACCGCCAAGTAGGTAAACGTAACTGCAACCATCCAGAACACCGTCAAAAACAAAAACGCCTGGTTACCGAATGTTTGAGTGTGTTGGTACAGGGTATCGAACCCGGCCAGATAGGCGCCGACGAACAGCACGAACAGCGGCCAAGCCCAGCGATAGCCTCTGAACTGCAAAACCGATCGCAACTGGCGCACCGTACCGAGAACCGTCCAGGCGAGATAAATCAACAAGCTGGCGGTGATGAAGCCGATGATCGGGATCGATAATCCGTACCATTCCGCGTTCAGGAAATTGTCGTGGGTCAAACCCCGGCTAAAACCGGCAAGTCCGACATTGCCGATGCGGTCGGCGAATACCCCGGCGACGCCAATCGCGAATAGCTGACACAGGGTTACGGATATTCCTTTTGACGACCGGGTCCGCGCCATCAGGACGACTGCGACGAACATGGCGACGACCAGACCAAGTAACCCGACGAGCAAATCATGTCCGGCCGACCAAATAATCTCACCCGGATCGAGAACCACAGTGCGTCCGCGAATGATGTCCGCATCGTCCAGCGACGTGACGTAAAGATCGAACCGCGCGGCAACGTTGACGAGAAGGCTGAGCAACGCGCCGTAGAGCACAAATGAGGTGCTGCCGAATAGTTTTCCGACGAAGATCTGGCCGGCGGTCAGGGCGGACAGGCGTTGGCTGTCCCAGGTGTTGTTCGCCATCTCGGAATCGAACGCGCCGGCGGCCTTGCGAGTGCCCCACAGAAAAACCAAAACCCAGAACAACACTTCCGTCGTGGTGATCAGGCCTTTCGAATCTTCCAACGCCCAGGCGGCGGCGAAGATAAGCCCAAGAATCAGCGGCATCGCCAACAGACGCTGCCCGGTGATTTCGATCAGAAAATTGCGTTTGAGTTCCGGGTTCACGATCGCGTCTCCCCGGCCCCATTGCCGCTGTCGAAATAGACGTCCGACATGGATTGGGCGGTCGGCGCCATTTCCGAAACAGTCAAACCGCTATCGATCAGATGCTTGAGACAATCATGCTGCGCGGACGCATCGCCGGGAAATACGAATGTCGCATCGCGGTCGCCGGCGTCGAGCACATCGGCTCCTTGCACGCCGCGTAATATTTCACCCAAGCGCACATCGGGTGTCGACAATCGCACCCGCAGGGTGATCCGTTCGGGTCCGCCGCCCGCCGCCTGGCGCAGGTCACGGAAGGCTTCGAGCTTGCCGCCGCGCATGACCAGGACATGGGTCGAATAATCTTCCAGTTCGGACAGGATGTGGGACGACACGATCAGGGTCATGCCTTCATCGTTCAACGCCAGAATGGTTTCCGACAGCCGGCGCCGCGCATCGGGATCGAGGCCGGAGGCGGGTTCGTCGAGCAACGCGACCAAGGGGCGGTGGATGACGGACTGGGCGATCGCCAATTTCTGCCTGTTGCCGCGCGACAATTCACCCACCCGCCGGTCGAACATAGCGTCGACACCCAGCATCTCAGCCACCCAACCAACCCGGGCCGCTCGATCTTCAGGAGCGATTTTCTTCGCCGCCGCGTGATAGGCCAGCGCCTGACGCACAGTGAGTTCGTCATAGAGCCCGAAGAAATCGGGCAGGAATCCGATCTTGCGATGAATCGTGCGCGGATCCTCGCGCACCTCCAAGCCATCCACATGAACGTCGCCCGCGGTCGGCTGTTCGAGCGCGGAGATGCACCGCATCAGAGTCGTTTTGCCCGCGCCGTTGGGGCCGACCAGGGCCACGACCATGCCGGGTTCGATGGTGAAGGAAATATCCGATAGGGCGCGCGTGGTGTCGTAGTCGAAGACCAGCCGGTCGACCGAGATCAGCGGCGCGGGAGCTGGCGGATCAACCGTCATTCAACGGTCACGCTTTTCGCCAGATTGCGCGGTTGGTCGACGTCCGTGCCTTTGACCACCGCGGTGTGGTAGGCGAGCAGCTGCACCGGAATGGCGTAGAGCAGGGGCGCCACGAAATCGTCGACCCGGGGCATGGCGACGCTGGCCCAAGCCTGGTCGGCCATCCGCGCTACACCGCTGGCATCCGACATGAAGATGACCTTGCCGCCGCGTGCGATCACTTCTTGAACGTTCGACAGGGTTTTGTCGAACAGCGCATCCGGCGGCGCTAGCACGATCACCGGCACCGCTTCATCGATCAAGGCGATGGGGCCGTGCTTCATCTCGCCGGCCGCATAACCCTCGGCATGGATATAGGAAATTTCCTTGAGCTTGAGCGCGCCCTCCAAAGCGATGGGATAGGCCGTGCCGCGGCCCAGATAGAGCACGTCGCGGGCCTTAGCGACTTCGACCGCCAGCGCGCGCAAATCACCATCATGGTTGAGCACCTCGGCCATGCGCGACGGTACTTCGGTCAGCGCCCCGGCTAACGCGGCGGCGCGCTCGGCATCGATAGTGCCCCGCGCCTGCCCCGCCGCGATAACCAAACATGCCAGCACCGCCAGTTGCGTGGTGAACGCCTTGGTCGAGGCGACGCCGATCTCCGGTCCCGCCAGAGTGCGCAGCACCACATCGGATTCCCGCGCGATTGAGCTTTCCGACACGTTCACCACCGAGACCACATGCTGGCCCAATTTGCGGCAATGGCGCAGCGCCGCCAATGTATCGGCGGTCTCGCCCGACTGACTGACGAATAACGCTACCCCACCCTCGGGCAACGGTGCTTCGCGATAACGGAACTCGGACGCCACGTCGATTTCGACCGGGACCCCAGCAACCCGCTCGAGCCAATATTTGGCAACCCAACCGGCGTAGCAGGCGGTACCGCAAGCGACCACGGTGATGCGCGGCACAGTGGCCAAATCGAAAGGCAGCGGCGGCAGGGTGACTTCGCGGGTGGCGGCGTTGACGAAGCTCTGCAGTGTGTCGCCGACCACGGCCGGCTGCTCGAAGATTTCCTTCTGCATGAAGTGGTCGTAATTACCCTTGCCAATCAGCGCGCCAGATAGTTCGGTCTCACGCACCTCACGGTCGGCCTGGTTGCCGTTCTCGTCATAGATCGCCGCGCCGTCGCGGGTCACCAGAGCCCAGTCGCCCTCTTCCAAATAGCAGATCCGCTTGGTCAGCGGCGCCAGGGCCAACGCGTCTGAACCCAGGAACATCTCGCCATCGCCGTAGCCGACCGCGAGCGGGCTGCCGCGCCGCGCGCCGACCATCAGGTCATGTTCGCCGGCAAAGATAATCGCCAAAGCGAATGCTCCTTCAAGCCGGCTTAAGGTCGCCGCCACAGCCTGAGTGGTGGACGCCCCATCGTCGAGTTCGCGGGTGATCAGCGCGGCTATCGCCTCGGTATCGGTATCGCTTTCGAAATTGTGGCCGGCGTCGGCGAGTTCGGCGCGCAAGGTCTGGAAATTCTCAATGATGCCGTTATGGACTACGGCGACCCGGTGGGTGGCGTGGGGGTGGGCGTTCGCCTCGTTAGGCACCCCGTGGGTCGCCCATCTGGTGTGGCCGATGCCCACATCGCCAGGCAACGGATCGGCGTCGAGTTCGCTTTCCAGATTGACCAGCTTACCTTGCGCGCGCCGGCGCTCGATGCGTCCGTTGATCAGGGTCGCCACACCGGCGGAATCGTAGCCGCGATATTCCAGCCGCTTCAGCCCGTCGAGCAGTTGCGGCGCCACATCGCCCGAACTCAAAATACCGATGATGCCGCACATTCTAGGATCAGTCCTCTGACGTCTTGGGCTTGGCGGCTTGGCGTTGCTGGCGGAACGAGGAGGCCCAGCCAGGCTTTTCTTCCTGGGAGGCGCGTTCGATGGCCAGCGCGTCAGCGCTCACGTCGCGCCCAATGGTGCTGCCGGCGGCGACGATGGCGCCCTCACCGATCGTCACCGGGGCCACCAAGGCGGTGTTCGAACCGATGAAGGCGTTGGCGCCGATCACCGTCTGGTGCTTGTCGAACCCATCATAGTTACAAGTGATGGTGCCAGCGCCGATATTGGCCTTGGCGCCGACCGTCGCGTCGCCGATATAACTCAGATGGTTGGCCTTGGCGCCGGCTTCGAGCACCGCGTTTTTGACCTCGACGAAATTCCCCACCCGTGCGCCTTCGCCAATATCGGCCCCCGGCCGCAGCCGCGCGAACGGGCCGATGATGGCGCCCGGCGCCACCGTAGCGCCTTCGATATGACTGTAGGATTTGATCTCGACATCGTCGCCGACCGTCACCCCGGGACCGAACACAACGTTGGGGTGGATCGTCACGTCTTGGCCCAGCGCCGTGTCGTGGGATAGCCAGACCGTCGACGGATCGACCAGGGTCGCGCCGCCGGCCATGGCGCGGGCGCGCAATTCGGTCTGCACGATAGCTTCGGCGACCGCCAGTTCACCTCGGCTATTGATGCCCATGAGTTCTGCCTCGCCGGCTTCGACCACGGCGGTTTGTAGCCCATCGCCATGGGCCAGCGCGATAATGTCGGTCAGGTAGTATTCGCCGTTGGCATTGTCGGTATCGAGACGCTCGAGAAGGTCGAACAAATGAGCGCCGGAGATCGCCATCAGCCCGGAATTGCAGAGGCCGATTTCCTTTTGCGCGCCGGTGGCGTCCTTAGCTTCGACAATTTGGGCCAGCGCGCCGCTATCGTCGGTCACCAGGCGGCCATAGTCGCTAACATCCGCCGGACGAAACCCCACCACCACGACAGCCGCGCCAGCGGCGCACGCCGCCACAGCCGCTGCCATGGTCTCGGCGCTCACCAATGGCGTGTCGCCATAGAGCACCAGCACTGGACCGGTGAAACCCTCCAGGCTTGCGCGGCCAGCCTTGACCGCGTCACCCGTGCCCAACCGTTCATGCTGCACGCAGACCGAACGCGGCGCCACCACCGCCGCGACCTCGCTCATGCCCGGCCCGATCACCACGGCGACCCGTTCCGGCGCTAAAGTGTCGACGGTCTCGAGCAGGTGCGACACCATGGGCCGCCCAGCGAGTTGGTGCATCACCTTGGGGTGCTCGGATTTCATGCGCGTGCCAAGACCGGCAGCGAGAACGAGGGCGGCAACAGGCGTGTCAGGCATCGTCGTGCATTCAGATGGCTTCTAGGGGCCCACCGGCGAGGTACAAAACACCCCGATCCGGACCAACGGACACTGCCACAGCCGCCCGATCCGGTCCAAGTCACTAATTATTCTGCTTTGTTGCAAAAAGACCGCGCGGCCTTACTCGTCGGCGGTTCCAAATACCAGTTTGCCGTCACCGCCGCGGGCGCGCACGAGATGGGCAAAGCCGATGCCCCACGGTGTATCGAGTTGCAAACGCACCGGGATCTTACCGCGTCCGGCCCCGACATCGGCCAGCCAGATATCGATGCTCATCTTATTCATGCGTTCGTCGCCTTCCTTGAACCCGGCAATACGCTCGAAGTTCAGGCGGCAGCCTTCGGCCAGGCCGCTATAGGGAGCAAAGTTGCTGGCCTTCAATTGCTTAGAGCCCAGCGGGGTCAGCGTCGCGTCGTAGCGCCGGCGGCCGTCATACACGGCAGTCGTCGGGCGGCACAGATCACCGGTCGCGTTTTCCAGCACGATGGCGGTGACCGCGCTCATGGGATCGACGGCGCCGGGTAGCAGATCGGCGGAAACCGCGCGCTCAGCATCTTTGCCATAAGGCGGCTCGGCGCGAATGTCTGCCGGCACGCCTTCCTGGTAGCCGATCTCGACGGTGCGAACTTTGCCGCGCCAGTGATTGGCAAAGCGGTGACGCTGGGGCACCACATTGGCGTCTTGGAGCTGACCCTTGCTGACGGCTTCGAGCCGCCATTTGAACAGAAACCCGATAATGCCTGACGATTCCAGGCGGGCGTCGGTGCGATAGGCGTCCTCATCGAGAGCCACATCGAAATTCAGCGATAGGGCGCGAAATCCGCTTTTGTAGACGTCGTAGGATAGGCGAAAGCCGTCACCGACCGGTGCTCCCGCCTGCCGAACCGCAGGCACCGCCGCGCTCTCAGGCGCCGCCAACTTGTCCGCGGCGGAAGGCGTGGCCAGGGCGACCATCAGGGCGCCGGCGATTGCCGCATTTCGTCGAGTCGAAAACATCGCGTTTATTATAGCATAAGTGGGCGTTTTCAACAGATTGGGGGTCACCGCCACGCTTGACTCCCACGTTCAGCCCGCCCTATAGACGCGGCGGTTAACCGCCACCAGGCGGGCGCGTAGCTCAGCGGGAGAGCACTGCCTTCACACGGCAGGGGTCACAGGTTCAATCCCTGTCGCGCCCACCATTTTCCCGAATATTTTATGCGATTAGTTCGAAAACAGGTCGCCCTGGCCGTCGCGCATCGGCGCGGCTGCCTTCTCATCAGTGGACGCTAACGGATCGACCGCTTCGATAAGGCTCGAATTATCGTTACGCACGCTATTCACTTGGGTCGACACCGGCCTCGCAGTGGTGGTCTCTTCCGGTGCGGGGCGCAGCAGGGCGCTGGCGGGCGCGGTGTCGGTTTCGTCGCGTACGTCCAACCACGCCGCGAAATCGGCCGGCGCTAAAATCACCGGCATGCGCGCATGGATCGACGCCAGCGAATTGTTGGCGGTGGTGGTGACGATGGTGCAGGTCTGCAACTCGCTGCCGTCGGGCGACATCCAACTCTCCCATAAACCGGCGAAGGTGAGCAGGCCGCCATCGGCCGCCGATATCCAGAATGGTTGTTTCGGGCCACGTGGCTGCGCCTGCCATTCATAAAATCCGCTGACCGGTATAAGGCAGCGCCGGCGGCGAAAGGCGGCGCGAAACGACGGCTTTTCGGCCACGGTTTCCGCCCGCGCATTGATCATCTTGGCGCCGATCGAGATTTCCTTGGCCCAGGACGGCACCAGACCCCACTGAAAGAAGGTCGCTTCATTACCCCCGCCTTGATTTGGCGCGGTAATCGCGACGATCGGTTGGGTCGGCGCGATGTTGAACCGTGGCTGAAGGTTCAGCGGCGTCGAAATAATCGAATAGAGTCGAAATATTTCGTCCCAGGTATGAAGCAGTCCAAAACGTCCGCACATGGGCAGACTTTAGCGTGTTATAGGCTGACCCCAACACAAAATATTGCGCCCGCTGCCATAGGGCACACAAAATAGACAGATTTATTGCATCGCCAGGCAAACTCTTGGCTTGCCACGGTTTTCACCCCGATTCGATTGACGAATTAATTCAAACTAGTAAGATGTTCCCGTATTGTTCACGGTGACAGCAGGTCAAGATTTAGTGTTACACTCTTTCTTCGCGACTACATGTTGTGGAACTTTCCCGGCTATCCCCAGGAAATTACCCACACCATGTGGACGACCTGGTTATCGGATTAATGGGGGCTGTACGTATGGATGGGTCTGGGGTCATTTCGGCGGGAAAAGACGCTGTGGATAAGGTGTTCGTAGAAGACGACAAGTCGGAATCGGTGCAAGTCGATACCCAGATCGAACTGGCAATCGAGGCCCCTGTTGAGTCGGCTGAGCCTGTGGAAAACGATCTGGTCGGCAAAGACGCCGATACCGCCAACGTCTATCAGACGGAGCGGGTGCGCATCGTTATCGACCCGTCGCGCGACGGCAATTTGACCGCTTTCGGCAAGGAAACGCTTGAAGATCGCTACCTGCTGCCGGAAGAAGCACGGTCACCGCAGAAGCTGTTCGCCCGAGTCGCGACCCATTACGGCGACGACTCGGAACATGCCCAGCGCATTTACGACTATATTTCCAAGCTTTGGTTCATGCCGGCGACGCCGGTGCTATCGAACGGTGGCACCAAGCGAGGCCTGCCAATCTCATGTTTCCTGAACGAAGCTTCCGATTCGCTCGAGGGCATCGTCGATCTGTGGAATGAGAATGTCTGGCTCGCCGCGCGCGGCGGCGGCATCGGCAGCTATTGGGGCAATCTGCGCTCAATCGGCGAACAGGTCGGGCGTAACGGCAAGACGTCGGGCGTGGTCCCCTTCATCCGGGTGATGGATTCGCTCACCCTGGCGATCAGCCAGGGCTCGCTACGTCGCGGGTCGGCCGCCGTGTATCTGCCGATCAGCCATCCGGAAATCGAAGAATTCGTTGAAATGCGCCGGCCCACCGGCGGCGACCCCAACCGCAAGGCGCCCAACCTGCACCACGGCGTGCTGATTTCCGACGATTTCATGCGCGCCGTCGAAGCCGACGAAGATTGGGCGTTGCTCAGTCCGAAGGATAATGCGCCGATCGCCAAAGTGTCGGCCCGCGCCCTGTGGATCCGTATTCTCACCGCCCGGGTGGAAACCGGCGAGCCCTATATCGTCTATTCCGACACGGTGAATAAGCAAATCCCCGAGCACCACAAGCTGGCGGGCTTGAACGTCAAAACGTCGAACCTATGCTCTGAGATTACGCTGCCCACGGGCACCGACCATCACGGCAATGAACGCACCGCGGTGTGCTGTCTGTCGTCGCTCAATCTGGAAAAATTCCTGGAATGGAAGGACCATCCGACGTTCATCGAGGATGTCATGCGCTTCCTCGACAATGTGCTGCAGGACTTCATCGACAATGCCGCGGATTCGTTCGACCGGGCGACTTATGCGGCCATGCGCGAACGTTCCGTCGGCCTCGGCGTCATGGGCTTTCACTCGTTCATGCAAGATCAAATGGTTCCATTTGAATCAGCGATTGCAAAGGGTTGGAACAATAAGATGTTCCGCCACATCAAGGCCGGTGTCGACGCCGCCTCGGTCGCCCTGGCCAAGGAACGCGGCGCCTGTCCCGACGCCGCCGATTACGGCATCATGGAGCGGTTTTCCAACAAGACCGCGATCGCGCCGACCGCGTCGATCTCGATCATATGCGGCGGCTCGTCGCCGGGCATCGAGCCCATCGCCGCCAACAGCTTCACCCATAAGACCCTCTCGGGCTCGTTCAATGTGCGCTCCAAGGCGCTGACCAAATTGTTGGCTGAAAAGGGCAAAGACACGGACGAAGTGTGGTCGTCGATCACCACCAATGAAGGCTCGGTGCAGCATCTCGATTTCCTATCAGACGATGAGAAGGCGGTTTTCAAGACGGCGTTCGAAATCGACCAGCGCTGGGTCATCGATCTGGCCGCCGACCGCGCCGACCAGGTGTGTCAGTCGCAGTCGCTCAACGTCTTCCTGCCGGCGGACGTGCACAAACGCGACTTGCACCAGATCCATTACCAAGCCTGGAAGAAGGGTGTGAAGAGCCTCTATTACTGCCGCTCGAAATCGCTGCAGCGTTCGGAAAGCGTCGCCGCCTCGCCAATGGTGGCGGTCACCGGTGACGATGAAGCCGACCGCGCCGCGGCCAGCCGCAACGATTACGAAGAATGCTTAGCCTGCCAGTAATGGGCCTGCCAATAGGCGGGTCTGAAGGAAACTAGAATGTCCCTGTTAGAAGAACGCGTTCAGTACAAGCCGTTTAAGTATCCGTGGGCCTATGACGCCTGGCTGCAGCAGCAGCGCGTTCATTGGTTGCCGGAAGAGGTGCCCTTGGCCGACGACGTCAAGGATTGGCACCGCACCCTGACCACCGGCGAACGCAATCTTTTGACCCACATCTTCCGCTTCTTCACCCAGTCGGACGTGGAAGTGAACAACTGCTACATGAAGCATTATTCGCAGGTGTTCAAACCCACCGAAGTGCAAATGATGCTGGCCGCGTTCTCCAATATCGAGACCGTCCATATTGCCGCCTACTCGCATCTGCTCGACACGATCGGCATTCCGGAAAGCGAATATTCGGCGTTCCTGAAATACCAGCAGATGATGGACAAGTACGATTATCTGCAGCAGTTCGGCGTCGACTCTAAAGAGAATATCGCCAAGACATTGGCCATGTTCGGCGCCTTCACCGAAGGTCTGCAACTGTTCGCCAGCTTCGCCATTCTGATGAACTTCCCGCGCTTCAATAAGATGAAGGGCATGGGTCAGATTGTCACTTGGTCGGTGCGCGACGAGAGCCTGCACACCGCCTCGATCATCAAATTGTTCCGCACCTTCATCGACGAGAACCCGGAAATCTGGAACGAAGAACTGCAGCGCGAACTCTATGTGAGCTGCGAAACCGTGGTGACCCACGAAGATGCCTTCATCGACCTGGCCTTCGAGCTTGGCGGCATCGAAGGGCTCGAGGCCCGCGAGGTCAAACAATATATCCGCTACATCGCCGACCGCCGCTTGATGCAGCTCGGCCTGCAACCGGTCTATCGGCTGGACAAAAATCCGCTGCCCTGGATGGAAGAAATGCTGAACGGTGTCGAGCACACCAATTTCTTCGAAAACCGCGCCACTGAATATTCCAAGGCCGCCACGCGCGGCAGTTGGGAAGAGGCTTTCGAATAGCGTGCCAGTTTGTTTCTCTCCTCCCTGAACAGTATGTATATCTGGGCGGTATCGGCAGACAGCCGGTACCGCCCTTCTTTTTCCGCGCAGCACCAGAGAGCGATGAATTTAATCTCCGCATTGGTTCCTTCGAGACGGGCCTTCGGCCCTCCTCAGGATGAGGGTGGTGTGTGGTGGCTAACCAAATCAACCTCATGCTGAGGAGGCGCGTAAGCGCCGTCTCGAAGCATGCCGCGCAGGCACGGCGCCAATCATGACCGCCGACCAAATTCTTATCTTCGCCATCCTCGGCCTCGCCATGGTGTTTTTCCTGTGGGGCCGGTGGCGCTATGACGTGGTGGCATTTACCGCGCTGATCGCCGCGGTGGTTGTTGGCGTCGTGCCGTCGGCGAACGCCTTCACCGGTTTTGGTCACCCGGCCGTGGTTACCGTCGCCACCGTATTGGTGATCAGCCGCGCTCTACAAGCGTCGGGCATCATCGACCATGTCGCCAACCTCTTGGTGCGCACCGCGCGTAGCGAGACATCGCAAATCGGCACCCTGTCGGGCCTCGGCGCCATCCTGTCCGCCTTCATGAACAATGTGGGGGCGCTGGCGCTGCTCATGCCGCTGGCGCTGCGGCTCGGCGGCAAACCGGCGGCCTTGCTGATGCCGCTCTCCTTCGGGTCTATCCTTGGCGGACTGATTACCCTGATCGGCACCCCGCCTAACATCATCATCGCCACCTTCCGCGCCGACGTCACCGGCGAGCCGTTCCGGCTGTTCGACTTCGCCCCGGTGGGCGCGCCGGTCGCCCTCATCGGGCTGATCTTTGTCGTCACCATCGGCTGGCGGCTCATTCCGCGCGGCCGCAGCGGGCGCAAATCGGCCGCCGATCTGTTCGAGGTGCGCGACTATATTGCCGAGGCCAAGATCCCCGACGGTTCCGAGCTGATCGGCGTCTCGGTCGCCGAGCTGGAACATCGCCACGACGACCGCTCGATCGTCGTTGGCTTGATCCGCGGCGACACCCGCCTGCTGCACACGCTGCGCCGGCAAATCCTGCGCGCCGGCGACCGGCTGCTGATCCGCACCGATCCGGCCGTGCTCGATAAATTGTCCGCCGAGAAAGGCCTGGACCTGTCTGGCGAAAGCGCACTAAGCGACGAGAATTTACGCTCCAATGAAATTGGCCTGATCGAAGCGGTGGTGCCGCCGGGCGCACGTATCGAAGGCCGCTCGGCGCAAATGCTCCATCTGCGCCGGCGCTACGGCGCCGCCCTGATCGCCCTGGCCCGGCAGGGCCAACCGGTGCGCGAGCGTTTGTCGACGATCCGCATTCAAGCCGGCGACATATTATTGCTGCAAGGCGAAGCCGATGCTTTGCCTGATGTCATCTCCGCGTTGGGCTGTCTACCGCTGGCCGAGCGCGGCCTGTCGCTAGGCCGGCCGCGCCAGATCTGGCTGCCGATCGCCATCTTCGCCGCCGCCGTCGGCGCCACCGCGCTCAACCTGGCGCCGGTCCATATTTCCTTTTCCGCCGCCGTGATCGCGTTGATCCTGTTCAACCGCATCACCCCGCGAGAAGCCTACGAGACCATTGACTGGTCGGTGATCATTTTGCTTGGCGCGATGATCCCGCTCGGCGGGGCGTTGCAGGCAACCGGCGGCACCGCCTTGATCGCTGGCGCCATCGTCGGCCTTTCGGGCGCGGTGCCGGCCTTCATGCTGGTGGCGATCCTATTGGTCGTCACCATGACCCTATCCGATCTCATGAACAATGCCGCAACCGCCATCGTCATGGCGCCGATCGGCGTGGCCATCGCCCAACAATTGGGGGTCAGCTCCGACCCGTTCCTGATGGCGACCGCCATCGGCGCGTCGTGCGCCTTTCTGACGCCGATCGGTCATCAAAACAACGTGCTGGTGATGGGGCCCGGCGGCTACAAGTTCGGCGACTATTGGCGTATGGGCCTGCCGCTCGAGGTGCTAATCGTGATCGTCTCAGTGCCGTTGATACTGCTGTTCTGGCCGCTTTAGATCTGTTGCCCTAAATCGCCTCTTCCAGCTCGCGCTGCTGGGCCGGTTTGAAACCGACGATCAGGCCGTTATCGATTTCGATCACCGGGCGTTTGATCAGGGTCGGGTTCTCGGTCATCAAGGCCAGGGCGGTGTCTTCGGTGACGTTTTCACGGATCACCTCGGGTAAGTTCCGCCAGGTGGTGCTGCCGCGGTTCATCAGGGTCTCCCAGCCTACCTCCATCGCCCACAAGGTCAATCTTTCCAGATCGACACCATCGGCGCGCACGTCGAGAAAGCGATGGGGAACGCTCCGCCGTTCCAGCCACTTCAAGGACTTCTTCGTGGTATCACAGGTCTTCAGACCGTACACGGTGAGCATCGGGCCGGTTCCGTCGGATTGCTTGGCCGCATGTTATAAAACACACGTTTTCAAGATTGCTTATAACCTGTGCACCGATTTGCGGCGATAAAAAGAATCTGATCAAACAGGCTGTAACAAGGCTGGAGCGGCTGCGGCTGTTCGCCTATCATTGCCACAGCTTCCAAGCTTACTTTTCAACACTGCGAACCATGGAGTAGCCAAATGGGTCAATTCGGCATTGGACAAGCTGTCACGAGGATCGAAGATCAGCGCCTGTTGACCGGCGGCGGCCGCTACACCGACGACGTCAATTTAGACGGGCAAGCCTATGCCTTCATCCTGCGTTCGCCCCATGCCCATGCTGAGATTGCCAGCATCGACACCGGCGCCGCGGCAGCCGCCGACGGCGTGTTGGCGGTGCTGACCGGCGACGATGTCAAAGCCGACGATATCGACCCGATGCCGTGCATGGCGCCGGTCACAAACATCGATGGCAGCGACCGCACCAACACCTACCGGCCGATCCTGGCCCAGGGCCGGGTGCGCCATGTCGGCGAGCCGGTCGCCGCGATCATCGCCGAGACCCTGCACCAGGCGCGCGACGCCGCCGAACTGGTCGAGGTCAATTACAACGAGTTGCCGGCGACCACCGACACCTATGGTTCGGCGCAAGCCGGCGCACCGCAGATCTACGACGACACCGCCAACAATGTGTGCTTCGACTGGGGCAAGGGCGATCAGGAGACAACCGAGGCGGCGTTCGCCAGCGCAGCGCGCGTAACCACGCTCGAACTCATCAACAACCGGGTAGTGGTCAATCCGATGGAGCCGCGCGGTGCGCTCGCCGACTACGACGCCGCGACCGGCCGCTCGACGCTTTACTCCTCATCGCAAGGCACCCACTGGCTGCGCGACACGATCGGCGACAACATTCTGAAAATCGGCAAGGACCAGTTGCGGGTCATCACCGGGGATGTCGGCGGCGGCTTTGGCATGAAGATTTTTCCCCACCCGGAACAGCCGATCGTTGTTTGGGCGTCGCGCAAGCTTGAGCGCGCGGTCAAATGGACCTCCGACCGCAGCGAGGGTTTCATGTCCGATATCCAGGGCCGCGATCATGTGACCCGCGCCGAAATGGCGATGGACGATGACGGCAAATTCTTGGGCCTGCGGGTAACGACCTACGCCAATTTGGGCGCCTATCTCTCACATTTTAGCACCTTCATTCCCACCGAAGCGGGCACCGGCATGCTGAACGGGCTCTACGCCATTCCGACGATCTGGGCCAACGTCAAAGGGGTAATCACCAACACGGTGCCGACCGATGCCTATCGCGGCGCCGGCCGGCCCGAGGCGATCTATTGCATCGAACGGCTGGTTGATAAATGCGCCCGCGAGTTGGGGGTCGCACCCGACGAGATTCGCCGGCGCAACTTCGTCAAACCGGCGCAGCTTCCCTACACCACGGCGCTGGGTGACGTTTTCGATAGCGGCGAGTTTGCCGAAATCATGGAAGCCGGCATGAAACGCGCCGATTGGGCAGGATTCGCCGGGCGGCGAGACGCCAGCGCCAAGACCGGCAAGCTCTATGGCATTGGCATGGCGACCTATGTGGAGAAATGCGGCGGCGGCAATGCCGAAGTCGCCGACGTGAAGTTCGACACGGATAACGACCACATCACCATCTATATCGGCACCGTCACCAACGGCCAGGGTCACGACACCGCGTATAAGCAGATCATGTCGGACCGGCTCGGCGTCGACACCGACGATATCACGGTGGTGCAAGGCGACAGCGATGCGGTGCCGCCGGGCCTGACCGGCGGTTCGCGCTCGGTAACCGTGGGCGGCGTCGCGGTATCGAAGGCGTCGGAAGAGATCATCGAAAAGGGCCGCCAGGTCGCCGCTCATGTGATGGAAACCGCCGACGCCGATATCGAATATGCCGACGCCACGTTCCGGGTCACCGGCACCGACCGAACCATGTCGCTGTTCGACGTCGCCCGCGCCGCGCAAGAGGCGGGCAATTTGCCCGAGGGCGCCGACCCCGGGCTCGACGAGGCCTACAGCCACACCCCGGACGCGGCGACTTATCCCAATGGCTGCCATGTCTGCGAAGTCGAAATCGACCCCGACACCGGCAACCTGGCGATCATGCGCTATACGGTGATGGACGATTTCGGCGATGTGGTAAATCCGCTGCTGATCGAAGGTCAGGTGCATGGCGGTATCGTTCAGGGCGTCGGCCAGGCGCTGTACGAACACACCGTCTATGACGGCCAGTCGGGCCAGCTCGTCTCCGGATCGTTTATGGATTACACCTTGCCGCGCGCCGACGATGTGCCCAATTTCGATTTCAATATGCGCAACGTCAAATGCACCACCAACCCGATGGGCCTCAAGGGCTCGGGCGAAGCCGGGGCGATCGGTGCGCCGCCGGCGGTGATCAACGCCATTATCGATGCTCTGGCCGCCGCGGGCGGATCGACCGAGGTCAATATGCCGGCAACACCGGATGTTATTTGGGCGGCGGCGAACCAGCCCCTCGCCGCCGAATAGCGCACAACGCGGGCGCCCGCCCGCCAGGAGGTTACGTGCCCAATCAATTTGCGCCGATGTTGCCGGCGGTGTGCGATATTGCCCGCCACGCCGGCGCGGCGATCATGGAAGTTTACGCCACCGACTTTTCCGCCGCGCGTAAAGCCGACGGCTCGCCGGTAACCGAAGCCGATACCGCGGCGGAGGCGATCATCTTGCCAGCCCTGCGCACCCTGACGCCGGATATTGCAATCGTGTCGGAAGAGCATATGGCCGACGGCGCCGCGCCGGATATTTCCAGTGGCAATTTCTGGCTGGTCGATCCCCTGGACGGCACTCGCGAATTTATGAAACGTAACGACGAATTCACCGTCAATATCGGCCTGATTATCGATCTCGAACCGGTGTTCGGCGTGCTCTACGCGCCGGCGCTCGATACCATGTTCTTCGGCGCCGGCACGGGGTCGGCGATGCGCGCCCAGAAAGACGGCGACGCCCAGCCCATCGCCTGCCGGGAAATTTCGCCGGATGGGATCGGTGTCTTGGTCAGCCGATCCCACAGCCGCAATGAACGTCTCGACGATTATCTGGCCGATAAAAATGTTCGCGAACGCCTGCCCCGGGGTAGCGCCTTAAAATTCGGTGTCTTGGCCGCCGGCGAGGCCGATCTCTATCCGCGGTTCGGCCCCACCAGCGAATGGGATACAGCAGCCGGGCACGCCATTGTCCGCGCCGCCGGTGGCGACCTTGAGACTTTCGACGGCCAGCCCTTCGCTTACGGTAAAGTCGACAAGAAATTTCTCAACCCGGGTTTCGTCGCCTTCGGCCGGCGTTAATCCGCCCGCGGCGCCATGACAATACGACGGGCAGATAAGGCGAGCCTGGCCGACGCCGCGACGGTCCTCACGCAAGGCGGCCTGGTCGCTTTCCCCACCGAGACGGTCTACGGGCTAGGCGCCGACGCGCGCAACGAGCAGGCTGTGGCGAGTATTTTCGCCGCCAAGAACCGCCCGCAATTCAATCCGCTGATCGTCCATGTGCGCGACCTCAACACCGCAGCCACCTATGCGAAATTCGACGACCGCGCCCGCGCCCTCGCCGCCAGATATTGGCCCGGGCCGCTGACTTTGGTGCTGCCCCGCCGCGCCGATGGCGATCTCTCGCTGCTGGTCAGCGCTGGTCTCGACAGTGTTGCGCTGCGGGTGCCGGCGCACCCCACGGCACAGCTGCTCTTGTCGGCATTCAATGGGCCGATCGCCGCGCCGAGCGCCAACGCGTCGGGCGCAGTCAGCCCAACCCGGGCCGAACATGTTGAACACTCTCTTGGCGACGCGGTCGACCTGATTATCGATGACGGTCCCTGCTCGATTGGGCTGGAATCGACGGTGGTGGACTTGAGCGCCGAGAGTTGGGGCATCTTGCGCCATGGCGCGGTAACGCTAGAGGAATTGGTCGAGGGATTCGGTCCGATCACGGATGTAAGCGAGAATACAGACGACACCGTCAAGTCACCCGGAATGCTCGCCCGCCATTACGCCACCATCCGGCCGCTGCGCCTCGACGCCCAATCGGCCGCCGCCAACGAAGCGTTTCTGACATTCGGCGATATGACATCAACCGGTGCGGCGAGGACCGCCAATCTCAGCCCGGCGGGCGATCTGACCGAAGCCGCGGCCAATCTCTTCGCCCTACTGCGGGCGTTGGACCGGCCCGAGCATGAAGCCATCGCGGTCGCGCCGATCCCCGAAACCGGTCTCGGCCGGGCGATTAACGACCGTCTGCGGCGGGCCGCGACGCCGGCCTGACACCTTTCGTCTCGGCGTCACGCTTGCCGGGGATTTGCGGAAGGATTACATCTTGGGCCATGAGTATTGCCGCCAAAGAGACGATGCCGCCGCTCCCGGCCGGTTTCACCGGGTGATCTCAACTGGTCGACGCAACACTTTATCTTGGAAGCAAAGATGGAGTGATTGGATATGGGTCAAAGGTATCGTCCAGGTTTAACGTCTGCGCAGAAGACGGAGTTATGGGATCGCTGGCAG